>ENA-OPYY01000392-OPYY01000392.1-human-gut-metagenome-genome-assembly--contig:-NODE-392-length-15431-cov-1.132188_pt1 | contig 15431 bp, 16 predicted proteins | sample MGYA00242472_ERZ504481 | MGnify/ENA primary metagenome ERZ504481 (study PRJEB26092, sample SAMD00036265) | human gut metagenome | host: Homo sapiens | study: EMG produced TPA metagenomics assembly of...
ATTAAAAGTAGACAGTTTTTTAAATCATCAGATGGATATCGATCTGATCAATGAGATTGGAAAGGAATTCCGAAGAAGATTTCCAAGCGATAAAATCACGAAGATTCTCACGATCGAGGCTTCCGGGATCGGGATTGCCTGCATCGTCGCACAATATTTTGGTGTTCCTGTTGTCTTTGCAAAGAAAACACAGAGCATCAATATCGACGGGGAAGTCTACCACACAAAAGTAGAATCCTTCACACACAAACGTACTTACGATGTCATCCTCTCCAAGAAGTTTTTAAATGAGGACGACCACGTTTTGATCATCGACGATTTCCTTGCAAATGGCTGTGCAATGTTAGGGCTGATCGATCTTGTAAAAGGTTCCGGCGCTACGATCGAAGGTGCAGGAGTTGTCATTGAGAAAGGCATGCAAAATGGCGGTGATCTGATCCGCTCTCAGGGTGTTCACTTAGAATCGCTGGCAATCATCGATTCCATGACAGACACTTCACTGACATTCCGTAATTAGAAGAATCTCCCATACATCCGATGTTTGCCCAGACACGGTCTGGCAAACACCCGTGATTTCTATGGGAGATTCTTTTTTTAACGAAGCATAGAAAGGAACAGGCTTCCTATGGAGTTGGTTTAAAGCGCTTTCTTTATCTGCTCTGCATCACGGAGAAACTGTTCTACGTTTTCTTCCGTTGTTGCCCAGCTTGTACAGATTCGTATCACATTTTGATCTTCTCCGATCCGTTCAATATAAGATACACAATATTTCTCTTCTATTTTTTTCAATTCCTCATCCGAAACGATCACAAACTGCTGGTTTGTCGTACTGTCCTGCATTTTGTAACCTGCGTTCAGTAAACCTTCTCTAAGTTTTTGTGCAAGTTTCACCGCATGTTCGCCCAAATCAAAATACAAACCATCTTGAAGAAGCTCCAAAAACTGGATTCCAAGCAGCCGCCCTTTCGCCAGCATACCGCCTTTTTGTTTGATCAGATAGCGGAAGTCTTCCTGCAGTTTTGGATTACAGATCACAACGGCCTCTCCGAAGAGTGCTCCCATTTTCGTCCCTCCGATATAAAACACATCACAGTTTGCCGCAATGCTTTCCAGATCCAGATCATTATCCTCTGCTGCCAAACCATATCCCAGTCTTGCTCCATCCAAAAACAGATACAGCCCGCACCGATCACATACCGCCCGCAGTGCTTCCAGTTCCTCTTTTGTATAAATTGTTCCAATCTCTGTCGGATTAGAAATATAGACAAGTTTTGGCTGTGGCATATGTTCGTGAGTGGCATCCTCCCAGTGTAATCGATATACCCGCTCCACATCTTCTGCCGTCAGTTTTCCGTTTTTTCCCGGCACGGATATCACCTTATGCCCAACCGCCTCGATTGCTCCTGTCTCATGGACATTAATGTGTCCGGTTTCCACGCACACTGCCGCCTGATGCGGGCGAAGGAGCGCTGAAATCACTGTCAGATTTGCCTGCGTTCCCCCTACAAGAAAATGGACTGCTGCTTCCTCTTTTTTGCAAAGTCCGCGGATCAGTTCTGCCGCTTTCTGACAATAAGGATCTTCTCCATATCCGACTGTCTGTTCCATATTCGTCTCCATCAAACGTTTCAAAATTTTCGGATGCGCTCCCTCCGTGTAATCACATTCAAAATGAATTTTTTGCTGCATTTCTTTTTCCTCCTTGTATTCTTTATTCCATCAATTTTCCGCATTTTCCGCAATATTTACTCGCAGCGGAATTTTTCGCCCCGCAATACGGACAATATCGTTCTTTTTCTTCTTTCGTTTTCTGCTTCTGTTCTTCTCTCTGTGCTTTCTTTCGTTCTACTTTTTCTCTATGATTTTCCTGTGCCTTTCGGGCTGCCCTTCCTCCAATGATAAGAAGAAGTAACAGAAGCAAAAAGACTGCCGCTGCCATTGCCGGAATCCATAGAAGTCTGAGACACTCCTGCCTTTGTTCCAATACCTTTGTCAAATCAGATACCGGAGCCGCCTTTAATACCCCGGTCAGATTTTTCCCTGAAATCTTCTCTGTCAGTTTCCAGTAACGGTACAGATACCAGCCGCTGCCAGCTATCCCTCCCAATATTCCACAGACGCAGAAGCCTTTTGCCACTGCGAAGATTTTTCTTATATTGCCCCCTTTTCTGCCAGAGACGATTCCAAATATCCCCATGAGCAACGCACACAGAAACGTAGTAAGAAATGTTCCTCCCAAAATCCAGAAGTCTCCCGGAAGCGGTGCTTTTTCCCCTTTTTGTACCTTCCTTCTGATATTGTACAAGAATCGTTCTGGATGTCTGATTCCCAAGTGGATCTGCTGCGGTCAGTGTGATCGCATTTTCTCCTTTTTTTAGTTTGAGGGAAATTCTGGAAATGTCCCATCTTTCCCAATTTTTTGCTCTTTGCCATTTATTTTCAAAGTAGCATCCGAGTCTGTTTTCCCAGAAAGCGGAAGCACCTTTTCTTTCACTCGGATATTCTCGTCCACTCCGTAAAGCTCCAGCATTGGCGGTACAACATCTGTGCTGATCCGTCTGGATACCCGGTAAAAACTTCCGGTTTCCCATCCATAGACAACACAGATTTCCTGCGTTTCCATATCTGCAATTTCAAATGCAGCTGTTCCGTTCTTTTCCCACTGAACCTTCTGTGACTTTTCTCCTACTGCTATTTCTGCCTGCACCTTCTTATCGCCAACATCATACGAAACTTCTGCCGTTGTCGATCCGGTCTGCTCCGGTGTGTCAATCGTAACTGCCACCCCTGGATTTAATGAGATCATCCTATCATATTTAGCCCACGATTTTTTCCATTGCTCATAGCGGACAATTCTACTTTCAGATTCTCTCCATCCAGATCAATGCTGACAGTCGTCGCTTTGCTGTCCCTATCAAGCTGTTCTGCATAAACAGGTTCCTTTGTATCTTTCCCCTGAAACACACCGATCACCCACTGGTCACAGGATTCCTCGGCATTGGTCCAGTCGATCTCCAGTGCACTGTCTGTATAGTCCAGTACGGTGCGAAGTTTTGCCCCGTCACCTGCTTTTGTACGTCCTTTCACAGAAAAGCCTTCTCCAGTAACTGCCGATGTGGTGAGTTCCGTCTCATCAGTATCTGTGACCACTGCATCTATCTGCAACCGATAATTTTCTCCATCGGGCAGCGAAGAAATATCTACCTCTGTTTCCAGTTTCTGGTTTGCTATACCGCTACCACTTTTCAGCTCCTTCTTCCCGTCAATCATCTCCCCGTTCATCGTCACTGCATAAATATAATATGTATATCCGATATTTTCCTCTGCAGTCACCTCTGCCTGAATTCGAATCCGCTCTTCTTTGGGCGCTTCCATCACAAAAGATTGTATCTCCACTTCCTGATACCACGGCATGACATGGACTTCCAGTTTGCTATTTGACTTTTTATCGTAATCTATGTACCAGGTGCCTCCCGGTGCATTTCGCAGATAATAGTAAACTGCCCCCTGCCCTTTTTGTACCGCCGCAAAATCACTCTCTTTTGCATACACCTTCCCGGAAGGATCCGTGATAGAAACTTCCGGCGCTTCCTTATCATAAGTGAGGATTACAACAACATCTTTCTCTCCTTCCAGAGTCATCAGATCCGATCTTGCTGCCTGTACTTCTTGGAGTTCTCCCATCTGTACCATCCCAAAGCAGACAAGAACAATCAACAGAATATGCAGAAAGCCTTTTTGCATTTTCTTATACACCGCAAGTCGTTTTTCTATTTTCTTCCTTTTTCCCATACATGCTCCCTCTTTCATATCCTTTTCTTAACTCAGTGTCTTGCTCGAAAGTTCTGGATTTTCCGATGCCCATACAAGATGAATGCCTTTATCTCCCGGATCACTCGTCTGTCCATGCAGCCCGAATGCCCACACTCCGTTATGCTGCTCATAGACTCCGATAAATCCCTGTCCTTTTGCCTGCGTCTGCAAAGCCAAAACCCACCAGGATACATTTGCCTCCAACTCCCCGGAAGCCCCAATTCCACACACTTTATTTGTAAGTGCAAGCTCCGCAGCTCCCCGGACATTGAACATACAATTATCTTTCTTCATCTTGATTCCAACTCCGACTTCTCCCCGGAAGCCATTGACTGTTTCTCCCTGCATACCAAGCAACATATTTGTATAAGAAATTCCTTCTCCAAGCTCCAGTGTACAGTCTCCGATCTGAACTGCTTCCAGAAGTTTTGCAGTTGCTGCCACCGAAATATACTTTCTGCTCAACTGGAATTCCAAAGACACCTGATCAAGAGAGGCAAGGCTTACATCGCCGACCCATTCTTCCAACCCTGGCTTAAATTCGGAAACCTTTGCCACCGCCACCTCAAAGCCTCCTTTGTATTTCAGTTTCAGAAGTTCTCTGATATCCAGCTTGTCCATCGAACTGATTTCCTCCACACCAAGTGAAAAATCTGAAAAGGTTACCGGAACTCCCGAAATTGTCGTATTGACCGGATAGTCTGCATACAGTTCTACGCCATCCAGCTTCCATTCTTTCCACTGCAGTTCCAGTCCCATGCCATCGCATAACATTGCAACATTGACAAGTACTTTCGCAGAAACATCCCCACTTAATGTATTCAGATTTAGTTCCGCTGTACCAAGGTTACAGTAGATCGGCATATTTCCAAAGAGTGCATGATAATTTTTCTCATCTTCCTCCCCAAGACTCAGTGAAATATCACAGCCAATCTGCTTATTATTCATGATAATCTGTTCTGTATGATCAAATTCAAATGCAAACGGACTTGCAGATTCTGCTGTCTTTAAAACATCATCCTGAAATGGAAGCTCGGTCTGTACACTTTCAAACTCAATGACTGCCTGATTTGGATACAATGCGATCGTCGCATAATCAATCCTTGAAAAATCCTGCAGAATGAATGCTCCATTTGAGACCGCCGGTTTCACCGGATACTTATCCGAGGAAGCATCTGTCAGCGGATCATTATACAGTGTCATTTCCGAAAATCCCGGAAGGGAAGCATACATTCCATACTCTGCAAGATGCTTTGCATATCCTTTTGCAGTATTTCTATCATACTGTACATAAGATCTCCGACAGCGCATAAGTACTTCCGGATCTTTCTTCAAATCTCCTTCTAGTTGGACACTGTCCTGGAATCCAAGCCATCCATTCATTCGGATATATCCGGTCAGTTTTGTCGTGTCTCCGCAGACCTCTTTCCCGGTAGAAGTAAATATATAATTTCCATAACGAACCGTATTCAGATCTCCTGAAGTGATCACAAGCCCAGACGGGAATACTCTTCGCTCTCCATTTGCCGTCACATAAACGTCATACACTCCACATGCTGCTCTCGCCGGAATCGTTATTTCCCAACTTGTGTCACTTTCATATTTGCATTCCAACTCATATTCCATTGCCCCGTGAAGAGATACCGAAATCTTATTTTCTTTCTTTAAATCCTTTCCCATCAGTCTCACCTTCTGGGGAGCAGGAGACTCATAGAGAAGCTTCGTATCTAACCCATAAAATATCATATCCTGAATCTGCAGATCACTCTCTGGTCCCAGATCTTCCTCTGTCAGATCATTCTCATACAGATAATACGATCTCTCATCATAAATCTTCCTGTGTCCTTTATGTTCCACTCGGAGTGTCCGGCTCTGTGTCATCGTGTCGACTGCCTGATATTCAATCTCATAACGGTTCTTACTGATCTGATAAATATACTGATAGAAAGAATAGAGCGAATTGGAATCCGATACAAAGACATATGCTCCGTTTCCTACATCGGAATAAGTACTTAGCACTTCCGACTCTACATCCGCACCAAGCCCCATCGAATACAACAAAATATTTCCGTTCTCACAGACGGAAGTAATCTTCTGAAGTTGCTCCTCTGAAGGGATACTATCCTGTCCATCCGACATGATCACCGCGATATTCAAGGCATCTTTTTCTTTTGCCAGCATCGAAAGTGTATATTCGACTCCACTGTATATATTGGTTCCACTATCAGAACGGAAAGACTCCACAGACTGCTCCAATTTCTCCCTGCTGCTTCCCGGCTCACAGACCCCTTCTAACACACCGCTTCCAAATGGAACAATCCCGATATTGACCTCATCCGCAAGCTTCCCTACAAATGTAGAAACTGCCTTCTTCAGATTCTCGATCTTCTCTCCTTCCATGCTGCCGGAATTATCGCAGCAAAGCGCAATATTTACTGTGTCATATTCCAGCTTCTTCACTTTATAATCAGGAATTTCTACCCCGCAATCAAGGATTTCCACATTTTCCCGAAACTTCTCTTCGGTGTCTGCAATCCCCTCCTCCAAAGAAACTACTGCCCGAACAGTTTCAAACTCCTTGGTATCAATTCCCGAAATACTTACAGATGCCGCCTTCTGATTCACAGTATCTGTGACATACTGCGTGAAATCTTCCTGCCTCTCTTCTTTATTCTCCTGAAAAGTTTCTTCCTTCTGTCCGTCTGTATCCTGAGAATGATCTACAATCGGAACGATATGATCAACGGTAAGTTTCGCATAGGTATCAATTTCTTTCAGCTGTTCTTTATCTTCTTTCTCCGATAAAATCCGATTCAGTTCTCCTGCCGGACCACGATAAGCAGCATCCTCACTCCTTGCCACAGTATCGAGCGCTTTATCCAGGCAGGAATTCGCACTTCTCTGATCTCCACTCTCGTAGGCAAGCCTTGATGCCTGCATATAAAGCTTTGACGGTTCTTTCTCTTCTTCCTTCCCCGCTGCCTCTAAAAGTCTGTCACGCATCCAAAAATCATATGCATCTTCACTGTCATCAGACGCTTTCTTTAACTGCTTCAGCGTCTGATCAATCAGTTTCTTGTCTTCTCCGGTATACCTGTATCCCTTTTTCTGCTTATTTACCCAGGAAAGTGCCTGCTTGGCCTGCTCTGTCTTTGCCTGCAATTCTTCATTTTTACGGAGCATGGATGTGCTGATCAGTCCCTGACGATACAATTCAGAAAATACAAGCAGCTGACTGCTGTCCTCCCAGGCATTCATCTCCTGCGCAATCTCCCCATAATTTTCCTCTTGGATCTGCCCTTGCATTTTGGCAAGCTTCATCTCCCGGAGTTTCCATATCTCTCCATCCGGGATGTCTGCTTTCTTTTCTTCCTCTTCTCCATCCTGTTCTTTCTGTACTGCAAGATAATAGGAAACTACATCTTCTGTCCCTGTCTGCTTTTCTGTACAGGAAGATGCCGCTTCCTTCAAAAGCGATTTTGCATCCTCTCTCGCATCCTCATCCTCTTCCTTCTTCGCCCTCTCTATCACTTTCAGCTCTTCTTTCAGCTCATTTCTTCCAGCTGCCTTTGACTTTCTGTCAATCAGCATCCGGTACAAGCCTTCCGCACCGTCATAGTTGTCCTGCAATCCATAAAGCCTTGCCCGCGCAAGCAGATAGGCATCATCATATACCCCCGAAGAGAGATAATTCCCCAGAAAAATTTCTGCCTCCTCATATGCCTCTTCTTCCATAAATCCATAAGCAAGTCCAATATAGACATCCTCCAATTGCTCTGCCGATACTGTTTTCTCATCCTCTTTCCGTTCACTCCCTGTGAAAATAAATATCCCGGCAAGCACTGTCGTAATTCCAAGCAAAACAAAAACAGCACTCCACACCAGCCTCTGCTTCCTGTGAACTACTATCAACAGACATACGCTCACTAGCGCTGCAAGCATTCCCACAATCATCTGCAATCCCGTACCCATAATCCCCCTCCTTCTCATTTGTACACTGTCTCACTTTGTTTCCTCTTCTATATACGAAATTTCTCTCACCGTTTGACAGAAATAAAGTCTATCTTTATTATAACAGTTTCATTTTCTGACGTCATTATTTTTCTATGTAGGAAACAGACAAATTCATGCCGTGACCAAAAAGGGGGGCACAAATTTAAGAAGCAGGAAACCTTTCGATTCCCTACCTCTTCATCTGTGAATATACATTCTGATCTGTTCAGGATCTTCCTCACCCTGAACCATGCAGAAAAATTCCCATCCATATTTTTCATAAAAATCTGTAAGATCCGTAATCAGATAGAGTGGTGTGATCCCTTTCCGCTTCATATCTGCTACAACTGTATGCAGTAAATGTCCTGCGCTTCCTTGCCCTCGATATTCTTTTTCGGTATATACGCACATACATTCGGTGTAAGATTTTTTTTGTTATGAAAATCATTTACAATGACCCCAAGACCTCCCACAATATTATCCCCATCCAGACTCATTGCGATAAATAAATTTACTTTTCTCATAACACTGCTTTATCTGTCTGCTCATTTCACTTCTGTTTTCTATAGCCGAAAGTAATTTATCTTTTCTTTTTCGGCTTCGGTGCTGGTAATTCATCATACATAACGTGAAACAGACCTGTTAAAAACTCCTTACTGTCAACTTCTTCGACCAACAGCATCTCTTTCGCTCCATCATAAGGCAATTCATACGAAACTGTTGGCATATAACTAATTGCTGATTTCACCGGTTTTACAAGTAATCTATCATCATAGATACCACCTACAATCTTGCCATGATAGTAAATAATAAATTCTCCCATCATAGATCGATAAGTAATTTCTTCCAGATCCGATAACTGCCCCAAAACAAATTCTAAATATTCTTTACTTGATGCCACTGCTAAACCTCCAAAGTCAAATTCATGTGTACTTCCACGCTCTTCGTAAGACTGGAATTTCACAGACTAATATCCTCTATATTCGTGGAGCAAATCACCTAGTTTTTCATTTTTCAATATAAAATCCATCAAATATTCTATCGTTATTTCAAATTGAGTATTTCCGTCCTTTTTAAGAGTTTTTGTTGCAAGTACTTGCTCACCTTGTTTTGATGTAATTCTAAATCCATGTATAATCCTATTTCTCATATTCACAATTTCTAAAAATAAGTTTTCAATTTCTTTATTTCCAGTTTTATTAGAAATAGTATCTGATATACATTTCCTAAGCAATCCTGATTCTTTATCAATCAAATCATACCAATTAAATGAATCATCTGTGTTAATGATATTTTCTATTATAAATCCATTATTTGAACTAAAAACACATAGAGCACTACCTAATAATTCCCGATACTCTTTTGTTGGCAATGATTGTCTACTATAATTTTCGTACACCGCTATACCTCCAAATTCAAAATTGTAGCACTATTTACTTACTACTGGTTTGCCGTCTTTATCAAGTAATGGTGTAAATCCCGCTGCATTTCCGTTTCTATGGAAAACATAATTCACACCGGTTTCTGTATCAACCCAAATTTCCACTACATCAATCGTACCTTGTTGATAAATCTTCTTAAAACGATCCATAAGTATTCCTCCTTAAAAATTCTAATTTGTTATATATGATTCTTTAAATTCTCCACTTTTTACTCACTTGATTTTCTATTACCATTACATTAAATGCTAAACTCTACAACAAAAAACAATTAGAGTATATTTTCCAAATAGAAAAGAAACTCTTCTTTCGCAAGTGGTTCACAGTGACTAAAATACAGCAATAATAATCTGTTGATTGAATCGTCTGTATCAAATCTTGAACCCGATCTTTGTCCATGTATCCATTATCAAAAAAATCTGCTCTGGTGATGTCCCCTAAAAACAACACCTTTTCTTCAAATACATAAACACAAGTGGTGTCATCTGAATGTGAAGAAACCGTATGAAAAATTTGAGCTGTGATGCCGCTCAAATCCAACGGTATATTATCAGAAAATGCTATATCTGACAGCACAATATTTAATTTATCCTGTCCACAATGTTCTTTTTCAAAATGAACATCTTGTTTTTTTAGCATTTTGATATAGTTGAGGTCCTTTGCCTGTTTTTGCTGATCTTTTAGAAACTCATTTGTTTTATCGTGAGCAATACTGATTCCATTGATGGCATACACACCAAAAATGTGGTCATGATGCCAATGTGATTTCATTTTTGTCCCACCTTTCAGGTAATAACTCCGGATCATAAAAACTCTTTTCCTCGCAAATCCATTTTAGTTAAACCAACTACTAACAATCCAATAAAAACCACCGTGTTCACAAATAGCAGCAGAACAATACTTTTTACCACCCCGAAAGTAAACAGTATTGAGAAAATTTCTATTGACAACACAATAAAACACATATAATTTGTTAAATACTCTGTTACAATTTCTCCATGATAATTGTTCATCTGTAATTTTACATAGATAAAAGGCTTTAGTAGATAGCGGATTATGATGCATAAAATCGGACAAATAAAAATCCAGTTTTTATTTACCAGAGATGTTGCCACTCCATTACTCCATTGTACTGGAATTTCTGTCGGTAACTTAGAATAAGAGAATCCTCCAATCATCAAGCATAGTACAATAATAATTGTCCAAGTAAGCATACTCCCCCATATATACAAAAAGCTGACCGAATCTAATTTGAAAACAACCTGATGGTCGTTCCAATAATCTTCCAATTCTGTTACATATTGTTCCACCTGTAATTTTTCATAACTAATGCTTTCTTCCTCCAACATTTTTTCACACATGAATCTCGCCTTATCCAAATCAATCATCTGATTTTTTAATACTTCATTCTGCTTTTTAACCATTTCCTGCAATGTTACTTTCTCAGACATAATACGTCGTATATCCTCGATAGAAATTCCCAATGTACGTAGATATGCAATCTTCTTTATATTTTCCACATCATTTTCAGAATAATCTCTATAACCATTCTTTTCGTTTCTGGAAGGCTCAATGAGTTTTTCCTTTTCATAAAAACGGACATTAGAACGTGATAAACTTGTTCGTTCTTCTACTTCTTTTATCGTCATATTATTCACCCCTTTCAAGCAACTCTTTTTTATTACCTTAAGAATAAGCTATAAACAAGGTTTACAGTCAAGTATTTTTTCAAAACCACACCATTTCCGCTTAATTTTTTTTCATGTCAGAGAAGGCGAACAAACAATAAGAGCCTCAAACTAATACTTGATATAGTGAAATATGATCATACACAAATCGACAATTCCTATTTTGCACTGTTACGCTTTAGTTCCCCACAGCCTGAATAGCCCCATATTTTGTATATGGAAGATATTCTATTCTTAGATATTCATTTTTATCAATATATCCCGAAAATATAGTAATTTCTATTTCCTCGTCTGTCACTTTATCATGTAGAAAAATACTTCTTCTTTCCGAAGATAGATTCGCACCGCCATGAGATTGTTCCGTGACATATCCTTCCGCATAACAATACTGTTTGTTTATGATATAAGGCATATCTAAAGCAACATCTTTCAAATATAAGATTAAGAGAATAGTAGCTATCATAAGAAGACTATTAGCCAATCGAAGAATTTTTATATCATTTTTTCCAGTATAATCTTTTTCTATCACTTCTTTATCAAAAAATATCGAATACACAAACTTTCTCTTTTTAATTAGATAAACGATACAAGCCATGAAAGCTATAACAAATAATGAAACTCTTGTAAATAATCTAAATATGGCAAAATTCATTCTATCCCCACCTGATATTCTTATTTACAGTGCTACCTTTTTCCATTTTCTAATCTTAGTTCGAAAAGTTTCGAAAGGCGCAACCGTATTAACATGAATGAACTTGTAGACTTCCCATACCGCTGTTTTTGTAGCATCATCAGCCCATTTTCTCATATGCGGCTGAAATAGTTCTTTCTCGCTCATTGAATCAATCATGGTATGGATCGATGCAATATTTTGTTTTAATTGATCTTTTAATTCTGCTAATGATAAATATGCGTAAGTATCCGTAAACCATTGATATAAATCGCCTAGCTGATTCCACTTAAATAGTTCGGATGGGGTCTGCACTTTTCTTCCTTGTTTCTCATCATTTTCCCATTTCAAAACTAATGTCGTCCATCCAACCTGATAAGCAAGATTTTCTGCCGGGGTTCTGTCCACTTCAATTACTCTCTTATCTTTTAAAGATTCCGGAATATCATCAAATTCGGAAATATACTTTTCAAAACTTTTATTGATTTCATTTTTTAATTCTCCTTTATCCTTGTAGGTTCTCAAAATATCTTCTCCTTAAATTCTAATCTGTTTAATAACATGATATCTCTTCAAATTTATAATTGGATCAGCACAAATAGTAACACACTTAAAACTAGTATGATCAGACCCGTTACAATAAATACAGCAGATATCGTGCTTCCCAGAACAGGTCTGTCCACATAACATCTTTTCGGATGATCGGGATTATAGTAAACGGTCATCTTGCTGCCAATAGGCCACAGCTGTTCTGCTAATTCACGCAAGTTTGCAATCGCTCCCGTTTTTATATGCAGCCAGCCTTTTTCATCTTCATAGACGCCTGACGCTACATGTACGGATAGTCCAGATATCCTCTTTGTCAATATCCCACGAAATTTTTTCTTTGCTGTGTAACGATTTCCATCCACAACATATTCCACGATCGGATTCATACTTCCGCCACCCGGAAACTGGTATTGCACAACAGTGCCTTCTATCTTTTTCGTACACTGCTTCGTTTGTTTTCTTGTCACAAGAGTTATCATCACTCCAGAGAAAATGAAAAGTACTCCTACCCCTCCAACCAATAGAAATCCTAACCATGCTATTTGTACTTTTGACATGATATCCGTCCTTTCCATAACCGGTAAATCAAATAAACAACGAGTGGAATTGCCCCGACTGCCCCGGCAAGTGTGTAAATAGGCCAGGTAAGAAACCCAATAATAATTTTAGGAGCAGCTGAAGTCAGCCACTTTTTAGCGATATGGGAGAAAAATATCAATCCCGCAGGTATCCCGGAAAAAGCATCCAAACGAAATGATGCTCCGCGGAAATCCGATCGGTTCCGGAACCGGCATGTCTTGACTTGCCCAAAATGCAATATATTCGGGATCATTGACTTGTTTCATCTGCGTAACTGCTACAAAATAGCCGATCACGCACCCTAAAATCAAAAATGTGAAAATATATAAAATCTGTTTTTTCTCTTTTTTCATACTGGATATCCTTTCCTTTTTCTTACCAATACCGGTAAACCGGCATTTTACTCAGGTACATCTATGGAATAACTCAGGCAGTCGCCTCTCTTATCGCTCTTTAAATCATTGTAATACCACATATAGGTCACTCTGCCATATTCATCAATTTCAATGACACCGTCCGGCTTTTGTCCTTCAATTTCTAATGTATAGATTTCTTTTTCATGCGCATATCCAAACACAAAACGAGTATCCGGATAGTTTGGATTTAAGTCTTGTTGAAAATCACTCAATGTTAAAATAGAATGAAGAAACTTATGAAAATCTGATCTATATCTACTGTCCGGCTTCGCAGTAACTTGTGTGGAAGTGATAAACGCATAGCGTGTATTTCCATTTTGTATTTGCTTTTTTAAGCGTGCGAATACGAATCCCTGCACCGGATCATCGTTTGTTCCTGCCCGATAAAAAATCGTATCATACTGCTCACCATTCCATATATGAAAAGTTTCATCCACATGATTAAGAAAATCATCCGGAACGGAAAGTTCCTCATTTTCTGCTTTCAGAGCAGAATGTAAAATAGCTTTTTCGATAGAGTCGTAATAGGTAAGCTCTGAATCATTTTTATCATAATCACTCATCGTAAATGCTACATACTCATTATCTTTATTTTCCTCCTCTGGAATATAAGTATAACGACCATTTTCAATGTGGTCATCATATTCAAAATCAACAAACAATCCAATACCTATCAGAACTACAAAAATCAGAAAAACGATTCCAATAAGGATAAACAATATTTTCAAAAATTTTTTCATGGAATATCACTTCCTTGTCCTACTGTTTTTTATATTTCTTCTCGATAAACAAGCTATAAATTACCATAAATACTATCGTTTCAATCATTACACCAAATACTGACAGCAAAATATATGGAGTATTTTGAGCACTTAATAAAGGCATTCCTAACACAACAAAAAGCATTCCATAGAAAATAAACAATTTACCCAGTGCATGATTATATCCCTTTGTATCTCTTACTGGAAAAGCCTTCATGTTCGCCCAAAAAGCAACCGTCTTTTTTGAAAAATAAGCACATACTCCTATGCCAATCAGAATACAACCAACGATTGCCCATACTATAAATCCTATCATTCGTCCGCCCATATCATATCCTCGATTTCACAAATTTAAATTCATCTCTCCATATTACTGGAATTTATTTATGTTTTACTCTACTGATTCTACTGATAAGTTCTTCAGCAATAGCGCTAAGAAACATACAAATACCACACACTACTCCCATATAAATTTCTATTGTTTTGCCAATGTACTTTGTTCCTGATTTTGTCAGTTCATAAATAGGTATTCCAAATATTTTAACAGGCAATGTATCTACACTTGTGCTATATACATTAATGTCTCCAAAATAAATTGCGACACTCATCAATATTATTGCGACTACAAATCCAATTACCAACACAACCATGATTTTTATTTTTTCTTCATTTATTTTTACCTCATCAGATTCTAATTTAAAATATCAGCACTTGGAAATCTTCTTCATAGTATCTTGTCTAATTTGTTCCCTCAAATCAGACAAGCATTGGGAAAAGCCCACTCTGTCATCCGCATAGGTTAAATTTAATTCAAACTCATTTTCAGACCATGTCGAAATATCAGAAAAATTATGTTGGATCAACGCCTCCAGGCTATCAATTGCTTTATAGATTTTGGCTTCGATTGTCTGCTTTTCTGCCATTTCCTTATACAAGTCTTTCATTTCCTTTTTAGTTGCTTCCGGCAATGTATCTATCCAGGCATTCAGCAGATGTTCTTCTGTATCTTCATGTTCTTTTTGTTTTTTCTAAATGTAGGAATATCACCCGTAAAACATTCCCCTAGATCATGTATAATACACATTTGGATAATTTTATTTATATCGGCATCTGGAAATTCATTTTTCATAAAAAAATGCCATGAGAGTCATCATCCAACTATGTTCAGCAACACTTTCCTGACGTCCTTTCGATGTATAACAATGTCTAGTCGTATCTTTCAACCTCTCTGCTACAGCCAATGCCTGCAATAATTCTTTTTCCTAATCTCCTCATACATTCATCCTCTTAACCTATCATTGTTATAAATTGCTCTGGGCTTCCAGAAAACCGATGAACCGTTCCACACCTCCTCCCAGTACCTGCACACCTTGGGGACGCTGTCCTCCCGCTGCTGATACATCAAAAAAATCCCCTGCTCTGGTACGCGCAGTGAGCATAAAGCTGTCACTACCAAACAATCCCTCCGAAAGCCCCATATACTCATCCCCCCAGAAAGAACAGTCCTCTGCCTGTAAGCCGCA
>ENA-OPYY01000394-OPYY01000394.1-human-gut-metagenome-genome-assembly--contig:-NODE-394-length-15399-cov-1.296949_pt1 | contig 15399 bp, 18 predicted proteins | sample MGYA00242472_ERZ504481 | MGnify/ENA primary metagenome ERZ504481 (study PRJEB26092, sample SAMD00036265) | human gut metagenome | host: Homo sapiens | study: EMG produced TPA metagenomics assembly of...
GTCTGATTGCAAAGATTTTATCTTTTGAAATCAGGGAACACAACTAGAAATAACGCTCTCCTGTGGAAGCATGGACAAGCTCATGCTTCCCAGACAGAGCTTGCCAGTCTATTAAAGTGCATTATCACCAGTGCACTTTAACAGGCTGACAAAGCCGGATTGTTCCTTGAAAAAGAAAGCGTCTAATCAACGCAGCATAAAGCAGCCGAATACGTTTCGATAGAAAGAGAGCCGTTGGGCTGGAACGCCGTGACCCACCAAAGGAGGGATGAAACCGGATAGCGATTCCTGCCAGCGTTCCATAAGCAGCTTACCGCAAAAGCTGCCGCCATGACCTTTCTATCGTGATAATGATACTTCCGTACAGCCTTAGTCTGTGTGATGATGTAGCACCGCTGACAAAGGGTACGGCTGGATGAGAACCATGCAGGGGTGAGATTCCCATGAGCTTTAGCGAAAGCTGTTCGGCTTGCTTATATACTATTTTGAATTATAATTTTTCATTCAAAATCAAATAACTATTTGCAGGAAATACAATCTTAATATTACTTTTGCCATAAAATCTGATATAATGTAGACAGATATTGAGGGTTCCATATCTGGTCTATGGAAAGGAGGAACATGATTACAGTAACAAAAAAAGACTTAATAGAACTGGGTTATGGGACTTCATTCGCAGCAGACATCATAAGAGAAGCAAAAAAACTTATGATTTCAAAAGGGCATACCTACTATCAGTCACGCAAACTGGACAGGGTTCCCAGAGAAGCTGTGGAAGAATTGCTAGGGATTACTTTTACTGATAAATCAAACTGATTGTACTTCTTGCACATTTATGTAAGGAGTGAAATCATGGCAAAAGACCCTATTAAGAAAGCAGAAAACGGAACTTATTATTTTAGAGCAAACTTAGGTTTTCATCCGATTACCGGAAAACAGATTCAGAAATACAAAAGCGGATTCAAGACAAAAAAGGAAGCTAGAGAAGCATATTCAAAGCTTATGCTGACATCCACAGAGGAATTAACGGAAAAGAAACAGCAGCTATCCTTTCAACAGTTCATTGAAGAAACTTACCTGCCTTGGTATAAAACACAGGTAAAGGAAAGTACCTATCTGAACCGCCGTTCTACCATTCAGAAGCATTTTTCATACTTTTACAAAATGACGGTGGATGAGATAGAACCCATTAACGTCCAGAACTGGCAGCTTGAACTCGCAAAAGAATTTAGTCCAAACTATATCCGTATTGTACAGGGTATGCTCTCCATTGCCTTTGACAGAGCAGTTGTTCTCGGTCTTGCAAAGAAAAATCCGTCACGAATGATAGGAAACATCAAGAGCAAGAAAACAAAAGTAGATTTTTGGACACTGGATGAATTTCAAAAGGTAATTTCCCTGCTCTACAAGGGCGATTATTACGAACATTACCTTTTCATCTCATACTGGCTCCTGTTTATGACCGGAATGAGAATCGGAGAAGCCGCAGCCCTGCAATGGTCGGACATCAACTTTGAAACCGGACTTTTAAGTATAACGAAAACGCTGTACTATAAAACAATGGATGAATACAAATTTGTGGAACCAAAGACACAAGCCAGTATTCGCACTATCTATATTGACACAGATACCATTAAAGAATTAAAAGCATGGCAGGAAGTACAGCAAAAGGTTTTAAAGGGCTGCGACCTTGTACTAAGCTATAATGGGATTCCCACCAGTAAGCACACCCTCCCACGGGCATTAGAAAAGCTTGCTGGATTGGCAGGCGTACACCGTATCAAAATTCATGCACTCAGACATTCCCATGCTTCCCTGCTCATCAGTATGGGAGAAAATCCTTTATTGATTAAAGAACGTCTGGGGCATGAAAAGATACAGACCACGTCAGGAACCTATGGACATTTATATCCCAACACCAACGTGGAAGTTGCCAAAAAATTAACTGGCGTTCTCACTTATACTCCGGCAACAACCAGTGTTGCCGATTACACCAGCAATCAGCATACAGCAATCTATCACAGAACAGTTGAATAAAAAAATGCAATCAAAATGCAATTCTAAAAGGAAAGAGCCTCAAAACCCTTGAAAATAAAGGCTTTGAAGCTCTGCTCCAACTATTCAAACTCAATCGTCGCCGGCGGCTTCCCCGTACAGTCATACAGCACGCGGTTCACGCCTTTGACCTCATTTACAATCCTGCTGGTGACCTTTGCCAGGACTTCCCAGGGGATCTGTGCGGACTCTGCGGTCATGAAATCGCTTGTGAGCACGGCACGGAGGGCGATGGCGTAGTCATAGGTTCTTTCATCTCCCATGCAGCCAACGGAGCGCATATTGGTAAGGGCGGCGAAGTACTGGCCCAGATTCTTGTCTGCTCCTGCCTTTGCAATCTCCTCACGGTAGATAGCGTCAGCGTCCTGTACGATCCGCACCTTGTCTGCCGTTACCTCTCCGATGATGCGCACGCCCAGACCGGGGCCGGGGAATGGCTGACGGAATACCAGATTTTCAGGAATGCCAAGCTCCAGTCCTGCCTTGCGTACCTCATCCTTAAAGAGCAGTCTTAAGGGCTCTACCAGCTCCTTGAAATCAACGTGCTCCGGAAGGCCGCCTACGTTATGATGGGATTTGATCACTGCGGACTTTCCAAGTCCGGACTCAATCACATCGGGGTAAATGGTTCCCTGAACCAGATAGTCCACTGCTCCGATCTTTTTGGCTTCTTCCTCAAATACGCGGATAAATTCCTCGCCAATGATCTTGCGCTTTGCCTCAGGCTCCTCCACGCCCTTTAATCTCTCGTAGAAACGCTCCTGTGCATTCACGCGGATGAAGTTTAAGTCATAAGGACCTTCGGGACCGAATACCGCTTCTACCTCGTCGCCTTCGTTTTTACGGAGCAGACCGTGATCTACGAAAACACAGGTCAGCTGTTTTCCGATGGCCTTGGAAAGCATAACAGCCGCAACGGAGGAATCAACGCCGCCGGAAAGAGCGCAGAGCACCTTACCGGAACCGATTTTTTCCCGAAGAGCCTTGATTGTCGTATCTACGAAGGAATCCATTTTCCAGTCGCCGGAGCAGCCGCAGACATTATATACAAAGTTGGAAAGCATCTTTGTGCCTTCTTTCGTGTGAACGACCTCAGGATGGAACTGAACTGCATAGAAATTCTTCTCGGCACACTCCATACCTGCTACCGGACAGGACTCTGTATGAGCAGTGATGCGGAAACCGGCAGGAACCTCAGCAATATATACGCCGTGGCTCATCCAGCAGACGGTTTTGGGAGATACACCGTCAAAAAGCTGAGAGGCTGTATCCACGTCTACTTCTGTATGTCCATATTCGCTTACAACGCTTTTTTAACAACGCCGTCCAACAGGTAGCTCATCAGCTGAGCGCCATAGCAGATTCCCAGAACCGGAATACCCAGTTCAAAAATCTCCTTAGAGCAGCGGGGTGCTCCATCCTCAAATACCACATCGGGACCGCCGGTAAAAATGATTCCCTTGGGATTCATCTCCCGGATCTGATCCAGACTCATGTTATAGGGATGTACCTCGCAGTAAACATTACATTCACGGACACGGCGGGCAATCAGCTGGTTATACTGGCCGCCAAAGTCTAAAACAATAATCATCTCTCTTGCCATGAGATTGTCTCCTCTATCTGTTATTTCCTTATAAATCGAAAGAGATTGTACATTGAAAGTACAATCTCCTTTTATCTTTGGTACACACACATTATAAAGGATGGAGGATTAAATAGCAAGATATTTTCTCAAGTTTTTTCCTCTGATCTGGCAGTTTTTTCCCGACTGTGGTAAAATTTTCTTATAAAATATAAGGAGGCTGTGCCTATGAAATGTAAAATATGCGGCAGTGAAAGCGGAAGCTATCCCTTATGCAGAACCTGCTATGCCAAACGGGAAGCTGGTGAGATCATAAAATGCGTCAAATGCGGAAGCTGGCACTATGCCGGTTCCCCCTGCCACTGTGAAGAAGGCTTCCAGGTATCCCGGACCTCCTCTGAAGCGGAGCTTCCATTTTTATATGAAGCAAAACCATCTCTTGTGACGAAAACTGAGACGGCATACTTAAACTGTATTAAATCCTTTCTTCCCCATACCTGCCTGATCCAGGCTCAGGCCAATCTGGCCTCATTTATCAGAAGAACGGATGGGGCCAAATATCAGAATGAGCTCTTTCGAAATGTAGATTTCATCATTACAGATCTGTCATACCGCCCTCTTCTTGTAATAGAGATCAATGACCAGACCCACCGGCTGCCTGAGCGGAGGGAACGGGACAAAAAGGTGGCCTGCATCTGTGAGGAAGCCGGAATCCCCTTGATCAACCTGTGGACCTCCTACGGCGTAAATGAAGAGTATATAAAAAAGAAAATCACACAAACCCTTGCTTCTCTTCCCGTTGAGCGTATCCACCACTTTGCCCCTGTACACGAAGAGACTGCACAGCCGGTTTAGAATCGCCTCTGCCGGGAGCATCTGCTGCTTCATCCAGCACGCTGCACCAAAGCAGCCTCAGACCTCCGCCAACAAACAGACGCAGCCCGCCTCCCAAAAGGAAGGCTGCTACATCGCAACCTGCGTCTATGGCTCCTATGACTGCCCTCAGGTTCGGCTCCTTCGCCGTTTCAGAGACGAACATATGAAGAAAACTCCTGCCGGACGTATCTTTATACGATTATACTATGCCGTCAGCCCAGTCCTGGTCCGCTGCTTTGGAAAAAATCCTACCTTTCATGTCTTCTGGAGACACATTCTTGACTCCCTGATCCGCCGGCTGGAATCCGGCAGATAAAACCAAACCAAGACAATCCGGCCCCTATTTTCTCTCACGTTCCTCCTGCTCCGTCCAGATATTTCCGCCGCCTGTAAGAGCCCGTCTCTCCTTCCGGTTCTTCCCCGGCTCTTCCCGGACGCTCTTCATCCGGCGGAAATAGGAGCTCATTTCATCTGCCATTCCGGACAGGCGGTTTAACAGCGTGGAAAAATCCTTTAACATTTCATCATCTTTAAAATAGGGATATACGATATCGTGATCGATCTCACTCCACCCCTCTTCAAACAGGGTTCTTCCCTGGATCTCCACATAGTAGCCCCTGTATTTGATAATATAATGAAGCGACCGGTAAATTCCATCCGATTTAATGTCGATCAGCTCTTCATCGTAAATCCGGGTATCTCCGTTTCTCCGGTAAACCTTTGGCCGTTCGGCAATGTAAAAATGCTCCGGATCCTCGTCAAAATCCCGGATACGATCCTCTACATAGTTCTCAGGATCATTTTCAAACACCGTTGTAATATAATTATGAAAATAAATCCAGTCCTCCCGGTACAGAAAAAATACGCGGATTCCGATCAGATCGGTAATATACTTGTGATAATTAGTCCGGTCAATATGATCAAATCTCCCCGGGTGCTCGCTGCGCTTGCGGATAATCTTTTCCAGCAGATGGCCCGGGCTTTTCGTGCGGTAACGATAGGAATGGATTCCCGCCCGTTCGATATCATAGAGGTAATCATTTACAAACTCCTTTCCGATTCCCCTTAATTTCCCCTCAATGGACAAATAGTCATCATAAATAGCAGCCAGCTCCTCCCATGGGACATTGGCTGCCTTAAAATCCGCCTCATCAATATTATAAGCTCTTAAAAATGCGTTCCGTTCGAACACGTTTTCACTTCCTTCCAGGCTAAATCAAATTTACGTTTCATTTGAAATGCTCATGCTCTGTACTGCAAAATCCGTTTCTATGATACTGCAAACAAAGCGTATTTTGCAAGGAAAAAATTCACTTCTCTATTCATGCAGCTCCAGAGGAAGCCCGTCTGGATCTGCAAAAAAGTCATTTTCTTTCCTGTAAACGCATCCAGCCGGATCGGTTCCACGGAAATTCCCTTTTCCTTCAGCTCTTTCACATCTTTCTCTATATCCTCCGTATAAAAGGCCAGATGGCGCAGTCCGGCTGCCTCCGGTCTGGTCACTCGTTTGGGAGGATTTGATACTCCAAAAATTTCCAGTTCTGTAGTGTCATTGATCCGAAGATCCAGCTTCCAGTCTCCTCTGTCCGGCCGGTAATTCTCCCGTATCACGGAAAATCCCAGCTTATTTACATAAAAATCTCTTGATTTTTCATAATCGGAAACAATGATCGCAATGTGATGTATGGTTGAAAATTTCATATATCTCCTCTCTCCATATAACAAATTCCTATCCAATATTATCTACCATCAGCATATTCAGTTTCTGCCACTGCTGCAGTTCCCTTCTTGTGATCAAAAGGCGCTTTTTAAACTCCTCTGTGTGCTCCTGAGGATGCAGCGTCACCAGGCATTTAAACGCGCAGGGCATAAGATCTGCACTGGAAATCCCGCACAGAAGGCCGTCCGTTGAATCGCGCAGCTCTAAGGGGTTAAAAATATAAAGCAGATCCTCCTCCAGAGGATTATAGCGGTTTACAAACGAAAAACGGATCAGCATATCACTGTAGATCACCTTTCCGGTGTAATACAGCTTGCTGCTGCGCCCGGAGGGATTGACAGCACGCACCGACAGATCTGCCTCATAACTCCCCGCCTCTTTCGTTTCCCGGATATCGATGATCCCGTCCTTCAGACGTTTATAACGGCCGTCATAAAAATAGAAATACAGCCGTCTCGCCTGAAAAAACGGGCTGATCCCGCTGTTTGCGGAAGGGAGCCTGTCCCCCTCCTCTTCCTGAACCGGAAGATCCACCAGCTGCCCCGGCTGTACCTCCAGAACTCTGGCAATCTCGGTCAGCGTGACAATATCCAGAGAAACCTCTCCCGTCTCATACTTGCTCACACTGGCCCGGCTCTTATGGATCCTGTCAGCCAGCTGCTGCAGCGTCATCTGTCTGTTTTTTCTGTATCTGCGGATCTGTGCTCCCACGTACAGATTCACCTGCTCCACCCTTTTTTCCTCCCCATCTGTATTTATCCTCCCTTCTCCCGGTAAATAGGGAAATGTTTCATATAAATATACATTTTACGTTTTATCCAACTATATTTCCGCTATTATACCTCTTTTTCCGGTATTTTTCCAGTTATATTCAATTTTTATATTATATTTTCTCATTTAATGAAACTTTTCGGCGGTCGCTTTTTCTCTGCAAACCGATATAATCATACTGTTTGGGTCAAAACAGATTTGGCCCCTTTTACAATCCAACAAGACAACGAGGTATTCAAAACATGGAAGCAAAGAAAAAAAGCAGCTTTACAGGCTCCTTAGGCTTTGTGCTGGCAGCAGCAGGAAGCGCAGTAGGAGTAGGAAATATCTGGCGGTTCCCCTATCTGGCCGCCAAGGACGGAGGCGGACTGTTCCTGATCATCTATCTGGCGCTGGTACTTACCTTCGGCTTACCCTTCTTGTCACAGATGTAGCCATCGGACGGCGCACCAAGACAAACGCCCTTCACGCCTTTGGGAAAATGCAGAAAAAATTGGAGCTTTTTTAGGTTATCTTACCTTCTGCGTTCCGGCCATTATCATGACCTATTACTCCGTCATCGGCGGATGGATTTTAAAGTATCTGGCTGTCTATCTTACCGGAGCGGGAAAGGCAGCCGCCCAGGACGGATATTTTACAGACTTTATCACCTCACCCGTATCACCTGTGGTTTCATGCTGATCTTTTTATGTTTTACCGCACTGGTCGTATACCGCGGGGTAGAAAAGGGCATTGAAAAATTTTCCCGGATCGTCATGCCGGGACTGCTCTTAATGATTATCGGGATCGGCCTTTTTTCCCTCACATTAAGCAGTACCGGAGCAGACGGAACAGAGCGGACCGGCCTTCAGGGACTGACAGTCTACATTATGCCGAATCTTGACGGAGTTACTCCTGCCAGATTTTTGGAAATCCTTCTGGATGCCATGAGCCAGCTGTTCTTTTCCTTAAGTGTTTCTATGGGAATCATGATCACCTACGGCTCCTATGTAAAAAAGGATGTAAACCTAAGCAAATCCTTAAGCCAGATTGAGATTTTCGATACAACGGTTGCATTTCTGGCCGGACTTATGATCATCCCTGCGGTCTATGTATTTTTCGGCACAGAAGGAATGGCCTCCGGTCCCAGCCTGATGTTCGTATCCCTTCCCAAGGTATTTGAAGCCATGGGACCTCTTGGCGGAGTCCTTGGAATGATATTTTTCCTTATGGTTGTGTTTGCGGCTCTTACCTCCTCTGTATCCATTCTGGAAACACTGGTTGCAAACTGTATGGAGATTTTCCACTCCACACGAAAAAAACCAGCCTTGTGATCGCACTGCTCTCTGCGGCAGCCCTCCGTGATCATCTGTATGGGCTATAACGTATTCTACTTTGAAATGAAGCTGCCAAACGGAGCATCCGCCCAGCTTCTGGATCTGATGGACTTATATACAGCAACAGCTTTCTCATGCCATTCATTTCCCTCCTCACCTGCATCTTTGTAGGCTGGATCATCAGGCCGACGTGGATCTGCGAGGAAATGGAAGCCAGCGGACATACCTTTAAGCGCAAAAAATGTATGCCTTTATGATCCGGTATGTGACTCCGATCATCATGCTATGCTGTTTTTACAGTCTGCCGGCGTGTTTGAAATGATCAAAAAGCTTTTCGTCTGATCTGTTGCTCCGGCAAAAAAAGTCCCTTCCGCTCCGTCGGACCAAAGGTCTGTGACGAAAGCCGGAAGGGACTTTTTAGTGTCTGCCCGATACGTTTTTATACTGCTCCACTGTAAATATTTTCCAGCTGCTCATCGGTAAGCTGTACATGGTAGAACAGATCAAAGAATTCCTTTACCTCTTCATCCACATTGTAATTCAGATACTCCGGATAGATGAGGCCGGACAGCCAGCGGATTCCCACAATACGATTGGGCCCCATAGGACGGTCCATCCAGCTAAAGGGGGCATTGGGCGTTCCGTATACCTGTTGGTTCTGCACTGCCTTTAAGGAAGCGTAATCCGGATTTGCCAGAATTGTCTCAGCCGCAGAAGCACCGCTCATATCTGCCTTTGGCTCACCGTTTACCACAATCACATCCGGATCCCAGGCAAGAAGCTGCTCCGCAGAAATCTGTACCCTGGAGCCTTCTCCCATTTCCAGATCCGCCACATTAACTGCATTCACCATATCAATGATCTGTCCGTGAGCAGAACCGGCCGGAGCGGTCTCCAGAGAATCTTCTCCGTTTCCGTAATAAATACGCACCTTCTTATCCTCGGGAACCTCCATTTTTTCAATATCTGCAAAGGTCTTTTCTGCATAGGAAGCCAGTTTTTCAGCCTGCTCTTCCTCTCCCAGCAGCTCTCCCATAAAACGGTAGGCTTCTGCTGAAGCGGCCAAATCTCCGTCCACAGCCACAACCGGAACTCCCAGACTCTTTGACAGCTTATCGCAGTCTGATATCATCTTATCATTGATGGTTCCCACATTGACTGCAATGGTGGGGTCTGCTGCAATAACCGCTTCATAATTGATGGAATCGCCCATTCCAAAATTAGGAAGATCGTGATATTCTTCCAAAATAATGCTCTTTTCCAGCTCATTCAGCTCATAATTCCAGCCAAGAAGCTTATCCGGAGCCAGCGTATACATAAAAATAGCCGTTACAGTACTGGAAGAGAATACCGTTTCAATTTCATCCGGCACCACAACCGTGCGGCCTGCCATATCCGTTATCTCCCGCTCTCCCGCCGCATCGGCTGCCTCAGATGTTTTCTCTGCCTGAGTGCTCTGTTCAGCTGTTTTCGTTTCAGCCTGGCTCTGCATGCTTTCTTTAGCCGTTTCTGTTTTTGCAGAAGAAGCAGAACATCCTGTAATGCTTCCCGCAGCCAGGGTAAGCGCCATCACTGCCGGTAAAATCTTTTTTCCTCGTCCCATTTTTCCTCTCCTCTTAATTGACATTCTGATCTTTATGCGTTATATTTTTAAATATCGTACTTTTTTATAAAATATAACGGTATTTTCATACTAGCACGGCAAATTTTTTTTGTCAAGCATCAGGAAAGGCGGAAACGTCCATGTTGAATCATCATTTCGAAGTAAAGCAGGAAGCGGCCCAGAGAAGGCGGTATGGCCTTCTTATCACCGGACTGCTTATCTTTCTATTTACCGCAGTCCTTTTATCCTTCTGGGTGGGCTACTATCCCCTGTCCCCCTCTCAGGTCGTAACGGCATTTTTATCCCGGTTCGGGTATGAGGGAGAAATCCTTCCCCAGGCCGTTACCATTTTCTGGAATATTCGTCTTCCTCGGATTCTGTCCGCAGTCTTTATCGGAGCCTCGCTGTCCACAGCGGGCGCAGCCTATCAGGGAATGTTCCGCAATCCTTTAGTCTCCCCCGACATCTTGGGAGTCTCCTCCGGAGCCAGTCTGGGAGCCGCTTTTGCAATCCTTTTCGGCGCCTCTAACTGGCTTATACAGCTTTCCGCCTTTGCAGGCGGCACCGCAGCGGTCGCTGCCTCTTATCTGATCAGCCGCAGATCCGTCCATTCCATAACCCTCAGCCTGGTTCTCACCGGCTCCATGATCATGGCGCTGTGCAATGCAGGTGTAACCATGATCAAATATGTGGCAGATCCCAATGATGTGCTTCAGCAGATCACCTTCTGGCTCATGGGGAGCCTTACAAAAACCGATACCCGCTCCTTTTTATGGAGCCTGATCCCCATGTCTGCGGGACTGGTCATCATCTTTCTTCTGCGCTGGCGCATCAATCTCCTCACTCTGGATGAAGAGGAAGCCAAAAGCCTTGGGATCAATATCCGTCTTTACCGTCTGATCCTCATTGCTGCTTCTACGCTCCTCAGCGCTGCCTCCGTTTGTCTGGGCGGCCTCATCGGCTGGGTCGGACTGATGATCCCCCATATGGCACGGGCTTTGGTCGGAGCCGACTACGGCCGTCTGATTCCTGCCAGCGCTATGCTGGGAGCCGCCTATCTGGTTCTCATGGATGATCTGGCCCGTTCCCTTCTTTCCATGGAACTGCCCCTGGGCGTTGTAACTTCTATTATGGGAGCGCCCTTTTTTGTATCTCTTATCATTCAGAAAAAGGAGTAAACGACCATGCTTTTACAACTGCAGAATGTTTCCGGCGGATATGGGAAAGGCGATATTGTAAAAAATGTAAGCTGCGAAGCAGACGAAGGAGACATTCTCTGTCTGGCCGGCCCCAATGGCTGCGGAAAAACCACTCTGTTCCGTCTGATAATGGGGTCGATCCCTCTTTCCGGAGGCCGTATCCTCATAGACGGACAGGATCATTTAAAGCTTTCCCCCAGAGAGCTTGCAAACCGTATCGCCTATATTCCACAGTACCATTCTCCCGTCTTTTCCTATACCGTGCTGGATGTGGTGCTCATGGGCCGTGCCTCCCATTTTTCTGCCTTTGACAGTCCTAAGGCTGTCGATCGTGATGCAGCCTTTGAGGCTCTTTATAAGGTCAATGCCCTGGAGCTTGCCAATAAAAAATACACCTCCCTCAGCGGAGGACAGCGCCAGCTGGCGCTGATCGCCCGCGCGATCTGCCAGTCTGCTAAAATCCTTGTGATGGACGAGCCCTCTGCCAGCTTGGATTACGCCAACCAGCAGCTCCTTATGGATGTGATCAAGGATCTTGCTTCCAGGGGCTACTGTATCATTATGTCTACACACAGTCCCGAACATCCCGCCTCTGCCGGTACCAGGGTGCTTATGATGAAGCAAGGCTCTATGGCCGCCTTCGGCTCTCCCGAAGAGGTAATTACTCCCGAAAATCTTCAGGCCGTTTATGGCATTGAAATGGATGTTGTAACTGTAAAAGACAGGTATGGACATTCCCGAACCATCTGTATGCCCGTAAAAGCACCTGTCGGAAAGGAGCGGACTTCTCTTGAATGATCTGGCCTATTTTATCTCTTTAATGGAAAAGGAGACTGAGCCTTCTCCCAATATCTGGGACCGCCGAGCCCGTTCCTGGGCTCATGAGCGAAAAAACAATCGAAAAACGGATGAGCGTCTGGAAAAAGATTTCCTTTTTCTGGAGAACCATGGGCTTCTGAAAAAAGATTTCTCAGTGGCGGATATCGGCTGCGGACCGGGCCGCTTTGCAGCTGCCTTCGCTTCCAGAGTCCGCTTTGTCACAGCCTTGGACATTTCCGGTGAAATGATCGCTCAGGGAAAAGAATATGCCAAAAGCCTGGGACTTACCAATCTCCAGTTCCATCTTTGTGATTTTGATACTCTGGATTTGAAAAAAGAAGGCTTCAAACGGGCTTTCGATCTGGTATTCGTTTCCTTAACCCCCGCAGTCCGCAGCCACAGCCAGCTTTTAAAGGCCATGGAAATGAGCCGGGGCCGTTGCTGCTGCATTTCCCATCTGTACCGCAAAAACCGGCTCATGGAACAGATTATGAACGAGTCTTTCCCGAAAAAGCCATGAGGCATGAAAATAGCGGCCGATGGTTTTATGCCGCTTTTAATATGCTGTTTCTTATGGGATACAAACCAGAAACCAGTTATGAACCAAGACACAGTGAAAAACAGATCGTTCCGGATGAGGAATATCTGGATTTCCTTATGGAAAAAATGTTTTTGCCTGACGATCGTACTGCTGCAAACAGAAACGCTGTCATGACCTGGCTAACCGATCATACTGAAACAGATGGCACCATAACGGAAATCACCGACTCCTGCTATGGACGTCTTCTCTGGGAGGTAACAAACCAATGACACACCATGTATTTTTAACCGGTGCAAAACAGGTGGGAAAATCCACCCTTTTAAAAAAAACACTGCGCTCGTTTGACGGACAGATCGGCGGCTTTTTTACTCTGCGTACCTGTGAATATTTAAAAACCGGCTTTTCTGTCCATCTTCTTCCCGCCACTGTCCCTGCAGATCCGGATGAAACCAACCTTCTCTTTATCTGTGGCACGTCTTCGCCGCTTTCATCAAATGAAACGCCCAGACGGTTTGACCGCCTGGGCTGTAACGCGCTGTCTGATTTTCTTCAAAAGGATCTGATCCTCATGGATGAACTGGGCCCCCATGAAGCAGAAGCAGTCCGGTTTCGTCAGATGATTCTTAAAGTCCTGGACGGTCCTGTTCCCGTTCTTGGTGTTCTTCAGGAGGCTCCCTCTCCCTTTTTGCAGGAAATTGCCCAAAGGCCTGATGTGACCGTCCTGCGGATCACCGAAGAAACCGGAATGAACCGGAACTTTTAAAACAGCTCGCTTCCCTTCTGCCTACCCTATCCTGTCAGTCATCTGTTTTACCGGCTCGCTTACAATAACTCCCAATATGGTGATCACAATATCCTTTGGCACAAAAGCCACCATAGAGTAGGCAAATACAGCGCCTGTGGTCATGTCTCCTGAAAGAGCTGCCCATTGGAGACCGCCGATCAGTTCCACCGCCGCCAGACCGATAAGAGAGAGCAAAATCCTCACCGCCAGATCCGAAATCCGGTTTTTGAGTCCTGGACGGATCCCGCAAAGCACCGCCATAACCGGCCAGGCCCAGATATAACCTCCCGTAAGCCCTATAAGCGACCGGATGCCGCCGCCAAAATTAGCAAACACCGGAAGCCCCGCTGCCCCGATCAGGATATAAACCAGTACCGAACAAAGTCCCAGCTTCCATCCCAGAACCGCCCCTACAAGAGCCACTCCAAATACCTGGATCGTCACCGGAACACCTGCGGGCGTAGGGATTGACAGCTGGGAGATGACTGCCAGAACAGCTGCAAACATTCCCGCCAATACCATTTCTCTTGTCGTAAAAGCAGTGTTATGTCTTATTTTTTTCGATTTTTTTGCAGAAACTGAATCCATTTCCATCCACTCCTTTTTCCGGTTCCGTTTTAGATATTTCATCTGCCTGAAACAGAACCTGTTTTATCTTACAGGAATGGTATATCACAGGATGTCCCAATTGTCAACCAATTATATTTTATGGTTGACATTGTTTTTAATCATTGCATGGCAGGCCGCTGTGGTAGGAATAATTTCCAAGTTCTGTCAAAAGCCGTTCAAATGCCACCGGACGAAGAACCTTTGACCCCTCTATGATCTCATTGATCATATAGAAGATCGTACTCAGTTTCCCAAGACACCGTCGCAGCAGATCCGGCACAGACGCTCTGGAGGCAATGCTCCTGTCCCAGGGATTGCACCAGATTTCATGACGCAGATTTAAACTCCAAACCGGATCCTCTACCACGTCTGTAACCATTTTGCTGGAAGCAATGGGATTTTTAAGGAACAGCGACTCAAAAACTCAATCCGGTCCTTTTTCCGGCTGTTGGGATCGGCCAGCGTGCGGCAGCCAAAGCGCATGGCCAGAATCGACCGGTGGATCATTCCTGCTGTTACCTGATAATGATTTTTGCTGCTCAGACGGTAAAACGCATCATTGATACAATCGGAAAGGAATACGGAAATAAACTGTGTTTCCATCCCATTGAGACAGATCGTGGCTGCCTGATTAAACTGGGAGGGCTTTTTCTTTTTATATTTTTTCAGAAGAAGGGCGTCAATATCATTTTCCAGCTTGGCATGAAGGCCATGGTAGTATCCCCCCCGGATTCTGTACATCATAGCCGATCCGTCCATAGACATAAGGATGGCAGATGGAATCTCCAATATAATGACAGATAAAACCGCACAGAAAAGCCATTCCCTCTTCCTTCTGCTGCTTGGATTCAATCCTGGAAAGGCGGTCAAAGGCGCAGCGGAAAAAATCATTTACACGATGCTCGTGCATATAGGAGCCTACATTTCTGTGGTCTCTGTGGCGCAGGATAGGGAGATTGTAAAAAAACATATCCGGCCCCTGAAGTCCCAGCTGATACAGCCAGCGGTACTTTGTAATGACAAACTTAAGATAGTTGGCAGGAAGGTCATTATATGCCTTCATTCCTAATATATAATGGGTTGTAAATCCCGGCATGAGACACCTCTTTTCTGCCTGTGGGGCAGTAGTTTTTGCTGTTACTCTTATTCTATCACACTCTATTTGGAAATGCGAGGCGGAAATCTGCTCCATTTTCTTCCTGTCATACTTTTCCCCCGCTCTGAATACACAGTATAAAGCCTGTTTAAAACACCCGGAGCCTGTCTTTGGGTATATCTCTTGGAGGTTTTGTTATGAAGTGGCTCAAGCTGCTGCACGGGATGGTCTGGGGATCATGGACTCTTCTTATCTTTCTGGGAACAGGATTATTTCTCACGGTAAAATGCCGTTTTTTTCAGTTCCGAGGATTTTCCTTCTGGTGGGATGCCACCGCCGGAAGCATCATCCGGGGTAAAAAAACAACGCGACAAACGAAAGGACGCCAGATGAAGGTTCCCCGGAAACCATCAGCCAGTTCCAGTCTG
>ENA-OPYY01000397-OPYY01000397.1-human-gut-metagenome-genome-assembly--contig:-NODE-397-length-15286-cov-1.455175_pt1 | contig 15286 bp, 18 predicted proteins | sample MGYA00242472_ERZ504481 | MGnify/ENA primary metagenome ERZ504481 (study PRJEB26092, sample SAMD00036265) | human gut metagenome | host: Homo sapiens | study: EMG produced TPA metagenomics assembly of...
AAACAAAAATAGTAGTAAAATAAAACATCATATATAATTCGAAAGCTAATACAAGTGAAATGGAGGCGACAATCATGCCTGATTTGAAAGAAAAAAATAGGATAATCTTGAAGAATTCAAAGATGCATGAATTGTGGGATTTAGGAGCACCGACAATACTGGAACAGGCTCTGCAAACCATTGTAGCTTATGTAGACACTGCAATGGTTGGTCAGATTGGTGCGATTGCAAGTGCTGCTGTCGGTCTGACAACCACTGTAAATTGGTTGTTAAATGGAATTTTGTTTGCTGTTAGTATGGGAATGCTTTCGTTTATTGCCCAATATACTGGACAGGGAGATTTGGAAGCTGCTCATCATACTTCAGCACAGGCAATTTGGATTATTTTTGTTCTTGGCGTGATTGAAACAGTGATTGCTTTAGCAATTAGTCCGGTATTGCCAATGTGGATGGGCGCTAGTCAGGAAATATGGAGAGATGCAAGTGAGTATTTTTTTTATAGTAAGCTGTCCGTTGATATTGAGAGGAAGCCTGATTATATTTGGAAATGTATTAAGGGCAAACAAGGATTCGAAAACACCTCTTTATATTAAATATTGGTGTGAATTTTTTGAATATTATATTAAATCAGCTTTTAATTAGCTCTCATACTACGATTTCAGTATTTGGAATGTTGCTCAGTATTCCGGGAGCTGGATTGGGAGTAAGAGGTGCCGCTATAGCGACTGCAATTAGTCAAGGGATAGGTGGAGTTGCTATTTTTGGGGTTGCAATGCAAAATCCATTGGTGACACTAAAAGGAATGAAGGTGAAACCGGAAGGAAAATTGTTAAAAAATTGTTTTAATGTTTCCTTGCCTTTAATTGGAGAGAGAATTGTTATGGGATGTGGTTATGTTGTATTTTCAGCATTAGTAGCGGGACTTGGAACACTAAGTGTAGCAGCTCATTCGATTGCACTTACAATTGAAGAGGCTTTTTATGTGCCAGGATATGGTATTCAAACTGCAGTCAGTACACTTGCTGGAAATGCTGTGGGAAAAAAAGACGAATTAGAATTAGAATCGGTTGTACGTTCAGGACTTATTGTGGCTGTTTCTATTATGACAGCAATGGCCATAGGTCTTTTTTGCGGAGCAGAAGTGATTATATGTTTCTTTACGAAGGATGAGCAGGTTATTGTGCTTGGAGTGTCATTACTGAGAATTGTAGCGATTAGTGAGCCTATGTATGCAGCGTTAATTATATATGAGGGTATATTTCATGGTATTGGAGATACAAAAATGCCATTTATATTTGCAATATTAACAATGTGGGGGATAAGGATAGGCCTGACATGGATTTATATTGGTATGTTTGGGCGTGATTTAAAAATGGTGTGGTTTTTCATGATTATGGATAATATTAGTCGATGTATATTGCTTTGGGGCTTGTACCGGAGAAGAAAAAGAAGCTTGCTATTATTGGATGAATATTAAAAACACATAATCGTTTGAGTTTGGTATATGTTTTGGTTGGAAAACGAAGAAAAAGATGATAGAATTAGCTTACATTTGAAAGTGGTCTGTAAACAATGGTAAGGAGAATAAGAATATGGAATATCGTATACCACCGGGAACTGAGGCTGTGGAAAAATTGGAAGATTTTATTGTAGTAAATCGATTGGCTCCGAATACAAGAATTCCATCAGAGAGAGATTTGTGTGAAATGTGGGGAGTAAGCAGAACGACACTGAGACAGGCGGTAGATACACTTGTTGGTCGTGGGGTGTTATATAGAATTAACGGAGCGGGAGTTTATGTATCTGTAGGAAAGAAGAATCGAACATGGTTGGAGTAGATTCAATGGTAGGAGAACTCGACAGCAGGGATCTATTTTGGCAAAAAAGATTATTTCTGTAAGAAAAGTTGAAGCAACTAAACAGATTTCTAAGAAACTTCATGTTCTGCTCGGACAAGAGGTTTATGAGTATATTCTTCTTAGAAAAATAGATGGTGTTCCATGTTTTTTGGAAACAACATATCTTGATTGTGAACGATATCCAGATTTTGAAAAGTATTATACTGATAAAACTAGCATGGGTCGAATTTTGAAAAATGTCTATCATAGAAAGCAGATTTCGGGCGAGGAGCATATTAGTGTTACATATGCCGGTGAACAAGAAGCAGCGTTGTTGGAGATAATACCGGATTCTCCTTTGTTTTTTACATCTGGAGTTGTGAAAGATGAAGAAGGAGTGATAATTATGTATTATAAACAATTAATTAGAGGAGATAAATTCAAGCTTGTTAGCAGAATAGAGAGTGAATAATGAGAAAAGCAGGGCAGATTTATGGATAATAAATTGAACTATACCGAAGAAAATGAAGAGCGTGAAGACGGAAAATTAAGTTATCGTACACCAATTTATCTTCAACTGAGAGAAATTATTAGAAATCGAATAGAAGAGGGAGAGTACCTTCCAGGAACAGCAATTCCGTCTGAAAATAAATTAGCAGAAACTTATGGTATTAATAGGTTGACTGTTCGCAACGCAGTAGATACATTAGTTAATGAAGGAATTTTGAGACGTGTTCAGGGAAAAGGTGTTTTTGTTGTTGGTGATAAATACGAAGAAAACCTGGATGAACATGGTGGGTTTGTTAATGTAATGTCTTCAGGAACAAAAAGAGTTTCGATAAAGGAGCAGGCAAAAATATATAGACCAGCAGGAAATAAGTATGCAAATTATTTTAATATTGAGCCAGATGATTTAATCTTTTGTGTACGACATCAAATAACTTTGGATAGTGAGCCATTGGCAATTGAAGATATATATGTACCAAAAGATGTTTTGCCGAAGTTAGAAGTAGTGAACTCATCAGTTTTTACAATAAAAGATATTTTTGCATTTTATGGAATAGAAATTTCCAGTATGCAGCAAACAATGGAGATTATAGATGGAACGAGTAAGATAAAAAAATTATTAGATATTCCAAATGGAGTAGCATTAATTATGTTGAGTTGTGATTACTGGGACAATAATGGTAGAGCGATTGCGTATAGCCGCTCTTTTATCAGAAGTGACAGGACTTCATTTACAATTCAGCTTCATGAATAAAATAATAGATTTAAAAAGTACAGCAGAAGAGTTATTAAAAACTCATACAGCTGTACTTTTTGTTTGATGAAAGAATTATCACATAGTCTTTATAAAGTCTAATCTACAAAGATTAGTCTGATAAACAATGCATTAAGTTTACAGTAGCAGGATAAAGAGAATCATAAATATTCTGATATTTTTTATATGCTTCATGGTTTTCTTTATTAGGATGATAGGTTTTTCCAGGTTTAATGAAATCTGTAAGTTTGTTGAAAGATTCAAAGCCTGAATATTTGATTCCCGATGCAGCCATTAGAGCATCGCCAAAACTCGCACCTACAGTAATGGCAGGGGTACTGATTTCTTTACCAGTAACATCTGCAACAATTTGCATCCATAAGTCATTTTTAACACCACCACCTACGGCAAAAATCTGGTCGATAGGAACATCGTGCTCAAGCATGATCTTTAATTGCTGATTTACTGAGTATGCAACAGATTCCAAAGCACTTCGGTACATATGCTGACGCGTGTGAGCAAGCGTTAATCCAAATAGAATTCCCCTTGCAAGAGGATCATTTATTGGAGTTCTTTCACCAGCAAAATAAGGGAGTGTAATAAGGCCATCGCTTCCAACAGGAATTTTATCCAAATCTTGCATCATGGTGATGTAAGCATCAGGACCACCATTTTGCTCTAGTTCGAGTGCATCTGGGAAAATTGTATTTCTATACCATTTAGTAAGAGAGCCTGCAGCATTAGTGCCGGCAGATATGTCACAAAGTCCTGGTACAATAAATTCTTCACGCCATAAGCGTTCATCATCAACCAATTCTTTTGTCCCGAGAATCATATAAATGGAAGAACCGAATTGAATCATCATTTTACCAGGGGCAACAACGCCAGTGCTGATTGCTTCTGCGCCGGAGTCATCTGTTCCTACAATGACTGGAGTGCCAACTGCAAGACCCGTTTCCTTTGAAGCGGTTTCAGTTACATACCTGCGATATCATTTGCTTCCTTCACTTCTGCTAGCTGATCAGGGCGGCAAATTGGTAGGCAAGTTTCAGGATTTGGTGTTCCATCATTAAAATAAAGTGGATTAAAACTTGCAAGTCCTAAAAAACGATCGACTACATAATTACCAGTAAGTTTTGCTGCTATAAAACTAGAGCCTGTTAGAAACTTGTGGGTTTTTGCATATATATCTGGCTCTTTATTTTTTATCCAAAGAATCTTAGGCATTACATCACTGGAGCATAATGGACGTCCGTACCACTGTCGGATCTGTTCTTCCCCATACATTTCTGTGAGTTGTTCTATCTCATCGGTTGCACGTGCATCAATACCATATAGGATAGCTTTGCGTAGAGGTCGACACTGATCGTCGACAGGTAGGCAGTCGGCACCAAGTGCACTTGTTCCGATTGCTTTAATGTCAGATGGTGAAACTTTGGATTTTTCAATCAGTGCATTGCTTATAATACATAAATCCCCCCCACCAATCTTTGTCGGCATCATGTTCATAGTGACCTGGGGCAGGATTTGTCATTGCATGTTCAGTTGTATGTTCTGCTATAATTTCTCCGTGAGAATTGATTAATACACCTTTACTAGAGTTTGTTCCAGTATCAATCCCCATAAAATAAGACTCTTTCATAAATATTTCCATTCCTTTCTTAAAGAGAATATAAACTGTTTAGATAAGAGAGATATTTTTTTTATTTATTCATGGCTATATACGATTCGTCCGTTGAGAAAAGTTACTTCTACTTTGCGAGAACGAATTTCTTCAATAGCTGTTTCAAATAGATTTCCGTCGAATACGACAATATCAGCTTTTTTTCCTTTTTCCAGTGTGCCGAGCTCTTTCTCTTGATATAGATTATAAGCACCGCCAGCACTCCATGCAGTTAGTAACTCAGGAATAGTCAGCATATTTTGTTTGTTAAATGGCTCTCCACCTTCAGGGAAGTATCCTCCGACTGCATGATAAATAGATTCTGGGATATCATCAATAAGAAGTGGAAGATCAGTTCCGCAACTTAATAACACATTGCTGTCAGCCATTTTACGTCTGTTCCAATAATACTGTCCGCGATCCATACCAATCTTTTCTTCAATCATGGCAAGTTTGTCTTTTCGATTTGCGATAGATTGAATTTGAGGGTATATTTCAGCAATTACGCCTAATTTTCCCATACGCTCCAAGTCTGTTGGATCACTGAATTCAAGATCGGTAATACTGTGACGATTTATAAGTTTTCCATTTTCATCTTTTTGGCAAGAGTCATAAATATCTAATACTTTTGAAATAGCAGCATCTCCTTGAGCATGTAATGAGAAACGAAATCCTTCGGTATCAGCTTTAAAGGTATCGTTTGCTAAAAGATCCCAATCAATGTTTTGTGCACAGGTCGTATCTGCGCAGGAATAAGGTTTTTTCAAATCACCGCAAAGTTCGCTTATAGAACCGTCGGTCATTTGGTTATATCCAGAAAAACGAACAAACTCTCCTTTAAATTTTTTACGCATTTCCTTGCCATATGAGAGATTAAAAGGTTCAGCAACAGGTTGGCTCATAAAGTTTACGCGGATAGTTAAAGCGTTTTCGGATTCTAGTTCTGCGAGAATGTCAGTAAATCCGTAGAAATCATCGAATCCCATTTCTTTGATGGAAGTGATTCCTTTACTGTTCATCATTTTAATATAGCGCTTAAATTCCGGAATTATAAAGTCTTTATCTCCAAGTAAGTCTGGTAAAAAGCGAACATAACTCTCCGGATAACAGGTTTCCGGGGTAAACTGATAACGATTTATAGCAGCTTGATTCATCCAACAAGTTTCGCAGCCTTTTGCAAACAGAAGAACAGGGCGAGTGGAAAAAACCTCATCTAACAAATCTGTTCCATCAGGTTGGATTGTATCGGAGTTCCAACCATGTCCCAAAATAGGTTTGTCTGCAGGAATTCCTTTCGCATACTCTTTAATTGAATTCAGTATATCTTCTTGAGAAGTAGCTGCGGATAAGTCTATTCCAACAAATCCTACAGAATAACCTGTGAAAAAGCAATGTACATCGGAGAATCCAGGCGTAATTGTTTTGTTCCCATAATCAAGATATTTTGTGTTTGTTCCTATTAGTTCAGTAGGAGCCAATCCTTTTCCGATAGAAAGTATCCGGTCGTTTTTGATAGCAATATATCCAGAGAAAGGTATTTCCTCTGTGGCTGTAAAAATACAGTTTGATAATAAAATAAGATCTGCGTATTCAGACATATTATTTAAACCTCCTAATGATTAATGATATTTGTAAAGACATAACTTATGTATAGGAAAATAAAGATATTAAGAGTAAAAGTGAGGCGACATCAAATAACAGATGAACCTTAGAAAGGTCAGATATCCAGCAACAAAAAAATCAAAGCTGAATGCTCGTTCCTTAATGAATAAAAGTCATCGAAGTGTTCTAACAGATATTGCACACTATTTATTAGAACACTTATAAGTTATCATGGTGCACAAAGCATTGGCAATTGGATGGATAACTAAAAATAAGTGGCAAATAAGTGTATCTGATGAAACTGGTATAAATATAAATCAAAAACATACCACTATGTGCATAATGCATAAAAGAAGGGGGGATAAAGGGGATAAAACATGCAGAATAACATAATTGGTATAGAATTAGAATAACAAACAACATGGTTATGGGATTTTATACATTTTTTATAATTGAATTTTAGACCTCTTGCGAATAGAAAAATGGTGCTTAATTATTATATAATTTTACCAACAAAAACACAACAAGGAGGAATAAAATAATGTTAAAAGTCGGAATGTTTACATCGGGATATCAGAGGAATCCGTTGGAGCATTGTTTTATGGATGCTAAAGAGTACGGTTATGATTATATCGAGCTTTGGGGTGGGCGTCCACATGCATATGCACCGGATCTGAAAGCGGGAGATATTAATGAAGTTCGCCGATTAATTGAAAAGTATGAAATGCCGGTGCTTGGTTACACACCGGAGCATAATGCCTATCCTTACAATTATATGATTGGTTCAGAGGCTCAGAGAAGAGATGCTGTTGATTATCTGAAACTGTCTCTTGAAATGGCAAAAGAGATGGGTGCGGAATTTGTACTTACAAGTCCTGCAAACGGCGGATATCTTGCTACATATGATCAGTTGTGGAGCAGATTAGAAAAAAATATTCAAGAGTTGGGAGATTATGCAGCAAAACTAGAAATCAAGCTAGTAGTTGAAGCTTTAACACCGTATGAATCTAATTTCTTTACAAGAGCAAATGATTTGGTGGAGCTATTTAGAAGAGTGGATAATCCATATGTAGTCGGCATGTGTGATATTGTTCCACCATTTGTACAGCATGAAAGTATTATGGCATATTTTGATAAACTCGGAAATAAGATGGATCATATGCATATTATTGATGGAGAAAATGGATCAGACACCCATATGATACCAGGAGAGGGAAATATTCCAATTAAAGAAATGCTATATGAAATGAAACGAATAGGTTATGATAAAACAGCAACACTTGAATTGGTTACAAATTATATTAACGAACCACGTTTTTATGCGAAACGTGCCATTGATAACATGCGTGAGCTAATGGCCGAGGCAGGAATCGTTTAAATGTGAAAGTGAATAAATAAAAAGTAATAGATTATTTAAGAAATTGTGATAGCGAAGATAGATAGCTGTTTACAATATAAAAGCATCGAAGATAATAGGAAATTAAAAAAAGAAAAGTCGTGCACAAGATTTTTCAATTATACTCTGTTTAAAAGGAAAGGGAGAGTTTTTATGTCTGAAAACAAAAACGAACTTGGTCGTAAACTTGGACTTGGCGCTGTTATTGCACTTGGCGTTGGTACTACAGTAGGCTCTGGTATTTTTTCATCTTTATCTGAGGTAGCAAATGCTGCCGGTAGTAGCTTGTTTCTGGTATTAGCATTCATTATAGGGGGATTGCTTCAGATTCCAGCAAACTTTGTATATTCGGAATTAGCATCTGCTTATCCAGAGGATGGTGGACAATATGTTTACTTCCGTGAAGCAGGATCACGACCACTCGCATTCTTGTGTGGATGGATCAGCTTTTGGGCAACTGACCCACCGTCAATTTCAATCATGGCTTTAGCAATTGTGAATTATCTTGCATTTTTTATTCCGATTCATGGTTTGGTATTAAGCTGGTTGCTGTAGTATTTGTATTAATTTTCATGGGAGTACACATACGTTCGGTAGAAGGTGGTGGAAAATTCCAGACAATTATTACAGCTCTTAAAATTTTACCATTTGCATTGGTTATTGGTATTGGTTTATTCAATCTTCAGGGGGATATTTTATTATCTTCTGCACCTTTGGAAGGATATGCAACAAGTGGAATTGCTGCGCTAATCGCAGGTATAGCTGCAACAACATGGTCATATGATGGTATGGGAGCTGCTTGTTATATGTCAGGCGAAATTAAAAATCCGAAAAAGAATATGCCTTTGGGTCTTATTCTTACAGCAGTTGTTGTACTTGTTCTTTATGCAGGATTAACATTTGTAGCTTCTGGAATTCTTTCTATTGATGAAATGGCTACATCTGATGCTCCAATCGCATTGTTGGCATCTAAGCTTCCAGGAATTGGACATTATGCAGGTACAATTGTTGCAATTATGGCAATTATTGTTGTAATTGGTTCATTATCATCTTGTATTATGTTCCAGCCACGTATCGAGTATGCTATGGCGAAAGATAATTTATTCTTTAAATCTTTTGCAAAAGTTCATCCAAAATACGAAACTCCTTATTTTTCAATTATCGTACAGTGTGCGGTTGCAATCGTATTAATTTTTGCTTCAGACTTGTCAGCATTGCTAGGATACTTTACAATGGTAGCATTATTAAAGAATGTGCTTACATTCGCTACAATCTTTGTGCTTCGAAAAAAAGGCAAAGAACATGGATACAATCCATCTTATAAGTGTCCAGGTGGTCCAATTATGCCTCTTATTGCAATTATTATGACAAGTACACTTATTTGGGGCGAGCTCACATATGCGCCAATGCAGAGCTTAATTTGTGCGCTTGTGGCAGTAGTTACAGGACTTCCAGTATTCTATTATTGGGATAGAAAAAATAAAAGAGAAAGTGCATAAGCATTAGACTTAATATGTTGAGAAGGTGAGAACTGTATGGAGAAAAATAAAAAAAATCGTCCGCAAGATATGGCGATGGAGCAGATTCAATGGTATATACAAGAAAACCAACTAAAACCACATACACAGCTTCCGAGCGAACGGGAGTTGTGTACAATGTGGCAAATGAATCGTTCCACTCTCCATACAGCTATTCAACAACTAATTGAAGAAAGAAAACTATATAGTGTAAAAGGCTCTGGAACCTTTGTGGCACCTCCGAGATTAGTTAGGGATATAAAGGGAATTCAGTCTACTTCGGAAGCAATGAGAAAAACAGGGTACTTTCTTTGGACAGAAGTATTAATCTCTAGAATTGAGACGTGTGATGGATATGTTGCGAGAAAACTTCAGATAAAAGAGGGAGATATAGTATTTCATTTATATCGCTTGCGGATTAGAAACAATGTTCCTTTGATGATTGAGAATAGTTACATTAATTACGAACAGTGTGAAGGTTTGGAAGCTCACAATTTTGCAGAAGAATCTTTATATAAAGTTCTAGGGGATTTAGGCATATTGTTGACTAAAGGGACGGAGAAAGTAGGAATTACATTTGCCACAGAAGAAGAAGCTAAATTGTTGAAGGTAGAAGAAGGACAATACTTGTACTATCAGTCAGGTGTTGTAAACGACGATAGAGGAGTAGGTATTGAGTTTTTTAGGATTATGGCGAGACCAGATCAGGTACAATATACGAATGTTCTAACAAGGCGAGACACCAGATAAAAAAGGAGTGATATCGTATGAGATTAGCGGCAGTTGGAAGTAACTGTATTGATTATTATAACAATATAGATGGTGGAAAAGCATTTCCGGGGGGAGGCCCGGTAAATATGGCAGTTTATACACTCCGTTTAGGAGGAGAGGCTGCATATATTGGACCAGTAGGTGATGATGTCTACGGACAGATTATGATAGAACTATCAAAGCGAAAGGCGTTGACACTTCGCATTTGCGTGTAGAAAAAGGAAAGACAGCCGTTACCCAGGTTGAATTGATAGATGGCGAAAGAGTATTTGGAGATTACGACGAAGGCGTATTGGAAAAATATAAATTAACAGATGAAGATATTGATTATATCAAAAATTTTGATGTTGTAATTTGTGATGTTTGGGGCAAAGTAGAAGGACAGTTTAAAGAGTTGAAAGAAAAAGGAATTGTTACTGCCTTTGATTGTGCGACAAACCCAGATTCAGAGGAAAGTGTAAAAGCGATACCATATACAGATTATCTCTTTTATTCTGTGGAAACAGGAGATACTAAAGAGGTAAGAGAACAAATGGAAAGAATTCAAAAACAGGGACCTAAGCTTGTCATTTGTATGATGGGAGAAGAAGGCAGTTTGTGTTATGATGGTGAAAGATATCATCGTTTTGGAATCGTTCCTTGTGATCATCTTGTAGATAGTATGGGAGCCGGAGATAGTTATATTGCTGGATTTTTAACAGGAATTGTAGATGGACTTTCTATAGAAGGGGCAATGGAAAAAGGTGCAGCAAATGCAACAGAAACATTAAAGTATTTTGGAGCATGGTAACTAAAAAATAAGGAGCCGAAATATGAAAACTGCCTGTAAAAAAATGATCACTCAGCAAGTGAGTGAGATTTTAAGAATAGAAATAGAAGATGGTGATTTATATCCTGGTACAAAAATACCTACTGATACAGAATTGGCTGAAATGTTTGGTGTTCAGAAGCAAATTGTGAGAACAGCCATAGAAGTTTTGGTCAAAGAAGGATTGTTGAAATATATTTCTGATAAAGAAGTATATGTTTTAGGACATAAAATCGAACGAAACATGGAAAAGTTAGAAGGTTTCACGCAGACAATGTTAGATAGGAATATGAAACCATCTTTTAGAATTGTGTCCAAGTATCTAAGAATGGCAGGAAATTTGTATGGAAATATGTTCGGCATTAAACCAGAAGAGCCTATTTTTTATATTAAGCGCATGTGTTATGCTGACGGAGATTCGATTTCTTTGGAGGAATTATATATACCGCATTATTTAATTCCCAAAATGGATGGGATTGATTTATCGGTGTTTTCTGTGTATGAAGTATATGAAATGTATGGTATTCATCTAGCGGAAGCAGAGCAGACATTGGATTTGGTTCGTCCTAGTTTGAATGATGCAAAACTGTTGGGAATAGATGCAGGAACACCCGTGATGTTGTTTAAAAGTCTTACGTGTGATACGGATGGAAGGGTAATCGAATTCAATCGCAATTATGTGCGTGGTGATAAATGTAACTTTAATGTACAATTTTCAGATAAAAGGTAAAATTAAAATAATGGGATTATTTACAGGGAATTTTTATTCAAAAAATTTAAGAATGACAACACAGATTAATGTTATTTTCCCGGATGTTTCTAATGATGTAACACCTCTTTATGAGGGAACACCGAAGGTTCTTTATTTACTTCATGGACTGTCAGGAAATAGTGATGAATGGACGCGATTTTCTAAAATTGAATATTATGCAAAAAAATATAATTTCATAATAATTATGCCTGAAGTTCAACGTAGTTTTTATACAACAGGAAAAGTTGGAAATGATTATTTCCATTATGTTGCAGATGAACTTCCAGCTATTTGTGGGAAATGGTTTCATTTAGATCAAAGACGAGAAAACACATTTATAGCTGGAGAAAGTATGGGTGGATATGGTGCAGTGAAGATCGCATTGAATAGACCAGGGCGGTATGAAGCTGTGGCAAGTTTATCAGGAGTACTCGATTATGTAGGCTTTACGGAGATGGTACTTGCCGGAAATTGGGAAGATATGTCGCCACAAGAAATACAGAGTTTTCATGGAGAAGCAGGAAAACCAGAAGAGTGGGAAAATCCACTGTTTTTGGTAGAGAAACTTGCTAAAGACGAAAATCGTCCGAGGTTAATTCAATTTTGTGGTACAGAAGACTTCTTATATGAAAATAATCAGAAATTTAGAAAAGTCGCTGAAAGTAATGGTTATGGTCATGTTTATCTGGAAGGACCAGGGGATCATGAGTGGCCTTATTGGGATAAAATGATTCAACGTGCTATACAATTTTTCTTAAATTTAGATTTGCAGACAACGAAATTGTATTAAATAGAAAGTAGTGAAAGGGGATATTAACTATGAAATATGAAGCAAAAGCGTGGAAAGAAACAGAAGGTGCTTGTTTGCGTAATTTTAAAGAGCAAGCACAGATTGATAGTGTGAATGGAGCACTTGCTCTTCGTCCGCAGATTGAAAAAATTATTGATCAAATCTGGGAAGAAGGATTTGATGGAATATATTTTATTGGTATTGGAGGTACTTATGCTTCCAGTATGCAGGTGGAAGTATATATGCGTGGCCGTTCAAAGCTTCCAGTATTTGTTGAAAATGCAGCTGAGTTTTTGACTACAGGAAACAAAAAATTTACAAATAAATCTGTAGTAATTATATCTTCAGTATCTGGAAATACAAAAGAAATGGTTGAATTAGTGGACAGAGTACATGAAAAAGGTGCAAAAGTATTTTCATTCATCGATAATCCAGGTACTATTCTCACACAGCCTGACAAGCAAGATTATCTGATTGTTTATCCAATGAATGAGCAGTTGAAATTTTATATGGTTGCAAATTACTTGATGTATAAAAATGGTGAATTTGATGATTATGACCGTTATAATAAAGAGATGGAAGCTAATCTTGCGGATGTATTAGTTCAGGTTGAGAAAGATTCCGATGAGTGGGCATATGAGTATGCAAAAAATAAGGTGGCATTTTGGAAAGAACATAAAGATCTTCCTCATTACTTTATTGGATCAGGAAATCAGTATGGGGCAACCTATTCCTATGCTATGTGCTATTGGGAGGAGCAGATGTGGATCCGTACAAAATCTATTAGCTGTCAAGAATTTTTCCACGGAATGCAGGAGATTATCGTTGAAGATACACCAGTTACTCTGTTTATGGGAGAGGATGAACAACGACCATTAGCTGAGCGTGTTGCAAAATTTCTTCCACGTGTAAATGCAAACTATACTATTATTGATACAAAAGAACATGAATTAAAAGGAATTAGTCCAGAATTTAGAGGAACAATTTCTCATTTGGTAATGCATGGTGTTAATAATCGTGTAGATGCATATATGGAGCTATTTTTAAGACATCCACTTTCTATTCGTAGATATTATCGTCAGTTTGATTATTAGGAATTAGATTTTTAAAAGATATTGGTAGAATGAGTGCTGTCACACTAAGTAATTGTACAGAGACTCTTTGCTATGTAAATAGTCAGGTGAAAAGGTTAATTGAACTATTTCACCTGACTATTTTTAGAAATATAGTAAGCGCAAAATAATTCGACGGATTGCTTTGCCCTAAAGTTCAGTCCATAATAATCATTAGAGAATGCAAGCACTTTACTTCATCTTCTGTTGCTAGAAGTGATAGGTGAGAGCATTTTACTCGATTCGATTTATGGAGGACTGCTCATGAGAAGCAAAAGAATACCTGCAGAAGAACAATACCGTCTCATCATGGAATGCCGTCAAAGTGGATTGACAGATTATCAATGGTGTGTGGAACATGACATCAAACCAGGAACTTTTTACAACTGGGTAAAACGATTACGTCAAAAAGGTTGTATGGATTTACCGGCATCAACCGGACGCAGCCATAGCGCTCCGGAAAGTCAGGAAGTCTTCAGAGTGGATTTTCATGACACCGCCACGCCTTCCTATGAACAGCCATTAAATATGATCCCGGCATCTACGGAAAGAAACAACATTTCCGTGGCAGAGCCAATGAGGCTGTCTGTTGGAAGTTTTCTTCTAACTATCCCAAATGGAACAGATCCACAGCTTTTGGCTCAGACTCTTCGTATTATGAAGGAGTTGGAATGTTAGGCGATATCACAGCCGCCGATGAGATTTATATCGTAACCGGCAGAACGGATATGCGAAAATCCATTGACGGACTGTGTGCGATTGTAGAGGATCAACTCCATATGGATCCAAGGCGGAGTGCCCTGTACCTTTTCTGCGGAAAACGTTGTGACAGGATCAAAGCTTTGCTCTGGGAGTCCGATGGATTTGTACTGTTATATAAACGAATGGAAGTTCAGGGCAGATTCCGCTGGCCTAGAAATCAGTTGGAAGTAAAACAACTGACCTGGCAGCAATTCGACTGGCTCATGTCTGGTCTTGAAATCGAACAACCGAAAGTATTCAAACCTACGGAATGAGGGTGGAAAATTTCTCTGCAAGCCAGCAAAACTGTGATGATCACACGCACTGGAGCATGCCCGCAATCCCTGATAAATACTGGGTTTCTGCTTCTTTTTCTTTGCTTTTTGTGGTATACTAAGAGCAGAGAAAAAGGAGCAGAAAACATATGGCTGGTAATTCAAAAGATTCAAAAATCCTTGAATACAAGGACATGATCAACCAACTGAATAAGACGATTGCTGCACAGACAGAACTGATCCAGTCTTTACAAAAAACATTGGAAGCAGACCGACTGGAAAAAGAAACCCTTCGTCAGCAGATTGAATATCTCACGAAGAAGCTTTTTGGCACTTCCAGTGAAAAGCGGAAGGATATCGAAGGTCAGCTGAATCTTTTTGATGAAGCCGAACAGGAAGCGGATCCGGCATGGAAACCGGAACTTCCTGATGATATCACTGTTCCAGAGCATAAACGGAAAGCACGACGGACACACGCAGAACTCTTTAAAAATGTGCCTTCCTGCGATGAGATCCTTTCTCTTCCAGAAGAGGAACGGAACTGTCCAACCTGCGGAACACAGATGGAATGTATTGGAAAAGAATTCGTCCGTCATGAGTTCCGGTTTACTCCAGCCAAAGGGAAAGTGGTAAATATCTATCGTGAAACGTATAAATGCCCGGAGTGTGCCAGATCAGAGGAGCACCCGGATGATCAGACGTTTGTCAAAGCTCCTGTTCAGGAACCATTATTCCGGAAAGTTATGCCTCCGAATCCGTTG
>ENA-OPYY01000398-OPYY01000398.1-human-gut-metagenome-genome-assembly--contig:-NODE-398-length-15260-cov-1.491707_pt1 | contig 15260 bp, 15 predicted proteins | sample MGYA00242472_ERZ504481 | MGnify/ENA primary metagenome ERZ504481 (study PRJEB26092, sample SAMD00036265) | human gut metagenome | host: Homo sapiens | study: EMG produced TPA metagenomics assembly of...
CAATTTCGTCCAGAAGACGAATAAAAAACATCGATTACTTTCTTCATAGCTATGACCGGTATCAGTAAGAATTAATTCATAGGGAAGATTTTTGTTCTGCACAAGTGTTTAAAAATCCATGAATTCGTTCATAAGAAGGAACTTCAGGAGAAAGATCGGCATTAATATGGATTAGTATCTCTGCGCCGGATTTTGCAAGAAGACTTGTTGCTTGCACGCCTCCCATATAGTTGTCTGTGTTCACACTGCAAATATGCTTGTCTTCACGCTCAATCGCTACGATTGGAATGTTGTAGGAAGCCAGTTCTTTTGAGGTAAGATTGTGACTTAGGATAATCATGCCTTCAATTTTATAGGCAAGCAGTTCTTGAATGTATTTTCTTTCTGTTTCTTCATTATCTTTTACGGTAAATACAAGAAATTTGTAGCCATATTTTTCATAAGTGGAAAGGATTTGATCAAGAATGGCAGAATAATAATGCATATATAAGTTAGGTATAATGATGCCTATAAATTCTGTTTTTCCGTTGGCGAGAATGCGTGCCACTTTATTTTCTTTATAGTCAAGAGCTTCCAAAGCATCTGCAATAATCTGTTGATTTTCTAATGTCAAAGAATCAGGATTGTTAAAATAGCGGGATATTGTGGTTTTTGAAAAATGTGTGTATTCGGCAATATCGCTAAAAGTTATATTTTTTTATTCATTTAAAAATTCCCTCCTTTGAGAATCTTATAAATAGTATAGCAAAAAAGAAAAATTGAAACAAGGATAACCGGTAAAAGAAACGGTTAAGTAACCGGTTTTGTAATAATGTAATAAAAATGAAAGAGTAGAATTGTGAATTATTCTGAAAATGAAATAAGAAAGAGAATATTTCTTGACGAATGTATGGAAGTTTGCTAGTATGAAACTATAAAGTAACCGGTTACTTTACCGGTTATAAAAGTGGAATATAGAAGGTAACAGAAGCGAAAAGGAGGAGACTATGAGGCGAAATAAAGTATCTGCTTCTGGCTGGACTGCTTGCAGTCGGAGGTCTGACAGGATGTCAGAAAAAAGAAGTTCATCCAGGAGATGTGAAAGGATATGAAGAAGGAGAAGAGTATCTGTCAATCTGGGTACATAGTATTGAGGACACACTGGAGGGGAAGGTATACAGAGAGTCTGTAGAAAGCTTTAATGAGAAATACAATGGAAAGTATTTTGCAGATATTGAATTTATCCCAAGAAATGACAGTGGAGGAGGTTATTCAGATAAGATTAATTCTTCCGTGCTTTCCGGAGATTTACCAGATGTGCTGACGCTGGATGGGCCTAATGTAGCAGCTTATGCAAAGAATAATATCATTCAGCCATTGGCACCGTTGACAGAAGAGGAACGTGGGAAATATTTGGAATCTATCATTGATCAAGGAACTTATGGTGAGAAACTCTATGCTTTGGGAGTGATGGAATCCAGCGTAGGTCTTTATTATAATAAAGATATTTTGAAAGAGGCTGGAATTGAGGTTCCGGATGCAGATCATCCGTGGACGACAACGGAATTTATGGATATTTTGGAAAAATTAAAACCAATTATGAAAGAGAAAAAAGGATACCCACTTGATATGACGTTTCCTGTAGGGGAGACAAGTATTTACTATTATGCACCGTTTATTTGGGCAAATGGTGGAAATCTTGTCAGCGAAGATGGGCTTACAGTAGAAGGATATTTTAATTCAGAAGAAAATGCAGAGACGATGAATTATTTCCGACAGATTGTGGAAAAAGAGTATATGTCAGAAGCACCAATTGAATTCTTATTTGAAAGTGGAAGAGCAGCTTTTAAATTTGATGGTGCATGGGAAGTAAATACTGTGTATGAAAGTTATCCGGATTTGAATTTAGGAGTTGCTCCTTATGTTGTAGGAGATGAGTGGAACGGAGAACGATATACACCGACAGGTTCCTGGGCATTTGCAGCATCCGCTACAACAGAAAAAATTGAGGGAGCTACTGAGCTTGTAAAATGGATGAGCGGTGTAGAAAGCGGTGTGAATATGTGGGAAACTGCAAAGTCACTTCCTTCAACTTATGAAGCATTTGAGCAGATTGCGATTTTCCAGGAGGATGAAAACTATAATGCACTTTATGAGCAATTGAGTAAATATGGACACCCGAGACCGAAGACACCTGTTTATCCGCAGGTAAGTACTTCTTTCCAACAACTTCTCGAAAGTGTTGCTTTGGGAGGAAAAGATACCCAGACACAAATGGATAAATCTGTAGAAAGGATTAACGCGAAACTGGAACGTTATAAGAAAAAATAATGAAGAAAAAAGAATCAATTTTAGGAATGGCGTTTTTTGGACCAGCGCTGATATTACTTACTTTATTCCTTTTTTTACCAATGGCGCTGACATTTATTTTTAGTTTTACTGATTATTTTGCTTTGAATCCAGATATGACAAGCTTTGTTGGGTTGAAGAACTATGCAAATATATTCAAAGATGAACTCTTTTTGAAAGCATTCTTCAACACGGTAAAATTTGTACTGATTATTGTTCCATTCCAGTGTATTGGTGCTCTGCTTCTTGCACTTGGAATTAATAAGGTGACCCATTGTAAAAAATATTTTAAAGTAGCATTTTTTATACCTGTTGTTATGTCACTGGCAGTTGTATCAACATTATGGATGGACATTTATAGTCCGGAGGGAATTTTAAATACGATGCTGTCACAAATCGGAATTCAGGCACAACCGTTTATATATAGTGCAAAACAGGCACTTCCGTCTATTGCAGTAATGAGTGTATGGCAGGGTGTAGGATATCAGATGATTATTTTCCTTGGAGGACTTCAAAATATCAATCCGGCACTTTACGAAGCAGCGGAGTTGGATCATGCAAGCGCATGGCAGAAATTCAAAGATATTACACTTCCGGAATTGAAACCACTTTGTGTATTCGTATTCATTACGGTAACAATCGGAGCATTCCGTATGCTTGTACAGCCAATGGTTATGACAGGCGGTGGACCGGATCATTCCACATATACCCTTGTTTATGATATTTATGAGACAGGTACCATGAACTGGGAGATGGGACTTGCGTCTACAATGGCAATTGTATTTACGGTATTTGTGGTTATTTTAACCATTATCCAGAATGTGCTGACAAAAGGAAAGGAGAAAAAACATGTTGACAAGAAAGCAAAAAACAGTTAATTGGATTTTGATTATATTTCTTTTGGTGTTATCTGTGTTTTTCTTATTTCCGGTTATTTGGATGATTGCAAATTCCTTTAAACCGGATGCAGCAATTACAGCAGATATGAATTCACTGGCGGCTTTTATTCCGCCGGCATTAAACGGAAATTATTTTGAAAACTATATTACAATTCTTACGGATACGAATTTTTTAAGATATATGCTGAACACTCTGCTATATGCGGCAGTTCTCATTGTACTTGGAATTATTGTGAATGGTTTGGCAGGATATGCACTTGCAAAGGTGAATTTTCCATTTAGAGAACAATGGCTTTTGGTTATTATGATGTTGCTGATTGTACCGACAGAAACGGTTATCACCATTCATTTCCTGATTATTGCCAAGGCAGGGCTTTTAAATACAGTAATTGGTTATATTTTACCGATGATTGTAAATCCGTTTAATATTTTCTTATTCAGACAGGTGTTTGTAAGCCTGCCGGATGATGTATATGAAGCAGCTCAGCTTGATTTTTGTGGACCGGCTAAATACTTTTTTACTATGGTGTTACCGATGTCTAAGACTGTGGTTGCAACAGTCAGCGTGTTTACATTTCTAGGTGTATGGAATGATTATCTCTGGCCTTCACTTGTATTTACATCCAGTGATCTTTTGACGGCACAGATTGGTTTGAACTCCATCACATCTAATGATAATACAACCATGGGACAGGTGCTTGCTGTCATTACTTTGATTACGATTCCGGTTATGATCATTTACGCTCTGTTTTCAAAACAGATTGTAGAAGGTGTAACTTCAACAGGTTCTAAGGAGGGTTAATATATTATGGCTTTTATTGAATTTAAGAATATTGGAAAAAAATATGCAGGTGCAGAGAAAAAATCAGTAGATGATTTTAACTTAGAGATTAATGAGAAAGAATTTATTGCATTCGTAGGACCATCAGGTTGTGGTAAATCTACAACGCTTCGTATGATTGCAGGTTTTGAGGAGATTACAGAAGGAGAGCTTTATATTGACGGGAAAAAAGTAAATGAAGTAGCTCCGAGAGATCGAGGAATTGCAATGGTATTTCAGAACTATGCTTTATATCCTCACATGACCGTAGAGAAAAATATCGGTTATGGTCTGAAGAACATGAAAATGCCGGCAGACCAGATTAAGAAAAAGGTAGATTGGGCAATTGATATTTTAGGATTACAGGAATATCGAAATCGTAAACCGAAAAATTTGTCCGGTGGACAGCGCCAGAGGGTAGCGTTAGGAAGAGCAATCGTAAAAAACCAGAAAGTATTTCTTATGGATGAACCATTATCTAACTTGGATGCAAAGCTTCGTGTCAGCATGAGAACGGAGATTAGTAAGCTTCATCGAGAGCTTGGTGCAACAACAATTTATGTAACACATGATCAGGTGGAAGCGATGACCATGGCAGACCGCATTGTTATTATGAAGGATGGTGTGATTCAGCAGGTAGGAAAGCCAATGGAGCTTTATGATCATCCGGTAAATAAGTTTGTAGCAGGATTTATTGGTTCTCCACAGATGAACTTTTTTGATGTGACAGTTACAGGAAACAATATTACATTCGCAGACGGCAGTACATTTGCATTATCAGAAAGTGTTGTGAAGAAACTTGCCGGAAAAGAAGGAGATATGATTCTTGGAATTCGTGGTGAAGATTTGAAGATGGATGCGGCAAATCTGGAGCTTTATAAAGAAAGTCGTCAGAAGGCAATTATTACAGATACAGAAGTTATGGGAAATGAAAACAATCTGTATTTCCAGTTTGGAGGATGCCAGGCAGTAGCAAGAGTATCCAAATATGAAATCAGCCAGGTGGGTGATGAGATTGAGTTTGTATTTGTACCATCGAAGATGCATTTCTTTGATAAGGATACAGAAATGAATTATATGTAGGGGGTACAAATATGAAGACAATGAATATCTTTTTAGGGACAATAGAAGGCGTAAAAAATTTTGTGAATACAGTTTGTAAGCTGGATTGTGATGTGGACATTGCATCAGGACGTTATGTGATTGATGCAAAGTCGATTATGGGGGATTTTTTAGTATCAATTTTATCAGAACCTGTTATGGTTCGAATTCATGCAGACGAAGAAGATGCAGAAAAAGCGGCAGCTCTTTTACAACCGTTTGCAGTAGAAGAGTAATGGAGGAATTCTATGCAGAAAATACACGTAAAACCGAATAACAATTGGATGAATGACCCGAATGGTTTTATTTATTATCAAGGTGCATACCATTTATTTTATCAGTGCTTCCCATATAATGCCAGATGGGGAAGAATGCATTGGAACCATGTAATCAGTAAGGATTTAGTACATTGGGAAAATCTCGGAATTGCGCTGTTTCCAAGTAAAACTGATGACAGAAGCGGATGTTTTTCAGGAAGTGCAGTGGAAGAAGATGGAAAATTGTATCTGTATTATACCGGTGTGAATTATACGGTGGAAAATCCTGAGGATATTAATCTTTGTTTAGATGAACAGTTTGTATCTGCACAAATGATGATTACTTCAGAGGATGGAATGCAGTTTGACAACATAAAAGATAAGAAAACAGTAATTCCGGTTATTCAAAATTCGCAAATCGGAGATGCAAGACACACAAGAGATCCAAAAGTCTGGAAAGAAGAGGACGGCTGGTATATGGTGCTTGGAAGTACAATAGAAGACAGAAAAGGAAGATTGCTGTTTTTCAAAAGTACAGACAAGGAACATTGGGATTATGTAAACTCTGTTTCTAAAGGAGAAGAATTTGGCTGGATGTGGGAATGTCCGGATTACTTTGAAGTAAATGGCAAACACATTATCATCTTTTCTCCGATGGGGATTTTGAAGGATGGCAAGGCAGATGAAAATCAAGCCATTTGTATGCAGGTGTCTTTTGATAAAAAAATTGCCGCATGGAACTTCCGGATACTTATCAATTTCTGGATTATGGCTTGGATCTCTATGCACGCAGAGTACAGTAGAATGCACAGGGAAGAAGAATTTTGATGGCATGGCTTCGTATGCCACAGCCGGTAGATGGAAAATGGCAGGGAATGATGAGTATTCCACGTGTAGTAGAAGTAAAGAACGGAAAAATCTATTTCCGTGTGCATCCAAATATCCAAAATGTATATACAAAAAAGATTGATTCGCCAAAAGAAGCTTCAGACGCAGGATATCGATTACGATTTTCTCTGCAGGACGGAGAGGAAGTTAATGTTGGAGGATATCGTATCTTCCGTCAGGGTAAAAAAATCTGCACAGACAGAAGTGCGTTGTATACGGCATTTCCCCAGTTTCGTACAGAGTTTGCAACACCGGAATTAGCAGATGGATTTAATCTGGAAGTTTATGTGGATCAAAATCTGATAGAAGTATTTGTAAATGAGGGAGAGGCAGTAATATCAAATGCTGTATATCAGCTTGGAAATGAAATTAAGGTACAGGGAAATGTATCCGTATCAATAGAAACTTTAGAATAGATAAATGACTGCACAAGGAGAAAGAAAATGTATGATGTAGTAGCGCTTGGAGAGCTTTTGATTGATTTTACAGAAAGCGGAAAAAGTGAACAGGGAAATCAGCTTTTGGAAGTAAATCCAGGAGGAGCACCATGCAATGTGCTTGCTATGCTGAAACAGATGGGAAAAAAGACCGCATTTATTGGAAAAGTTGGACAGGATATGTTTGGAAACTTGTTGAAACAGACATTAGATGAAGTGGGGATTGATTCAAAAAATCTGATTATGGATGAAGAGGTACGAACAACGCTTGCATTTGTACATACATTGGCAGATGGAGATAGAGAGTTTTCATTCTATCGAAATCCTGGCGCAGATATGATGCTTAGTGAAGAGGAAATCAATCCGGAAGTTATAAAAGGTACAAAAATATTTCACTTTGGTACGTTGTCCATGACACATCAAGGTGTGAGAAATGCTACCAAAAAAGCAGTTTCCATTGCGAAAGAGGCAGGTGCAATCATTTCTTTTGATCCGAATTTGCGAGAGCCTCTGTGGGAGTCTTTGGAGCTTGCAAAAGAGCAGATGGAATATGGTTTCCGGCAATGCGATATTTTGAAAATCTCGGATAATGAGATCCAATTTGTAACCGGAAAAGAGGATTATGATGAAGGAATTGCTATTCTTCAGGAAAAATATCAAATTCCACTAATTCTTCTTACAAAAGGGAAAGATGGAAGCTGTGCCTATTATAAAGAAATGCGAATAGAGAAAAAAGGTTTTTGCGTGCAGGCAATTGAGACAACCGGAGCAGGAGATACATTTTGCGGCTGTTCTTTGGGATACCTGTTGGAGCATGACCTTCAGCATCTATCCGAGAAAGAGCTGGAAGAGATGCTTACATTTGCCAATGCAGGAGCGGCTTTGATTACATTGAAGAAAGGAGCTATTCGCTCCATGCCAAAAGAACAGGAAATCCGCAGATTTATAGAAGAAAAAGCAGATAAGGAATAGAAGAATGAAGGCAAAAAAAATACAGGCAGAACAGCGTTATGAGAAACGTCTGAAGCTGTATTATGACGAACTAAAATGGCTCTATATGGAGTTGTATCCAGAACGCAGCGATCAGTTTGAGAATTTATTATATCGGATGCAAGAGGCATATCATGCACGAAAACCGAATTTGAAAAAGTTTGATGAGTCACGTGTGAAGAATACAGATTGGTATAAAAAGAGTGACTTGCTGGGCATGATGCTTTATACAGATGCGTTTGCAGAGAACCTCAATGGAGTTAAAAAACGGTTGGATTATATTGAATCCTGTCATGTGAATTATCTGCATTTAATGCCTCTCCTTGCTTCACCGGAAGGGCGAAGTGATGGTGGATATGCAGTAGCAGATTTTCGGAGTGTGCAGCCACAACTTGGGACAATGAAAGATTTGGAGAGCCTGACCGGAGCATGCCATAGGCGAAACATCTGCGTCTGTCTTGATTTTGTAATGAATCATACATCTGAAGATCATGAGTGGGCAAAACGTGCCAGACAAGGTGAACGGGAATATATGGACCGTTATTACTTTTACGATAATTATGAGCTTCCGGCAGAATTTGAAAAGACAGTTCCACAGGTATTTCCTACAACGGCTCCGGGGAATTTTACATGGCTTCCTGATATGGGGAAACATGTCATGACAACCTTCTATCCATATCAATGGGATCTGAACTACTGGAATCCGGTTGTCCTAAACGAGATGATTGACAATATGCTGTATCTTGCTAATCGAGGAATTGATATTTTACGATTGGATGCCGTACCATATATTTGGAAACAGTTAGGAACGAGCTGTCGCAACCTTCCACAAGTTCACAGCATTGTCCGAATTATGAGAATTGTGACGGAAATTGTATGTCCGGGTGTGCTTTTGCTTGGAGAGATTGTTATGGAACCTTCAAAAGTAGTGCCATACTTCGGCACCATAGAAAAGCCGGAATGTCATCTGTTGTATAATGTTACAACCATGGCAACGACTTGGCATACAGTGGCAACGAAGGATGTCAGGTTGTTGAAAAGGCAGATGGAGATTATCAGTCACTTACCAAAAGACTATGTATTTTTGAATTATCTTCGTTGTCATGATGACATAGGATGGGGATTGGATTATGAGTGGTTAGAGAATTTTTCGATTCGTGAAATTCCACATAAGCAATATTTGAACGATTATCTGACTGGAAAGTATCCAGAGGCTGTAGGGCGCGGAGAATTATATAACTCAGATCCAATCAGTAAAGATGCCAGATTATGCGGAACAACGGCTTCCCTTTGTGGTTTGGAAAAGGCTCTGTATGAACAGGACGAAGAGGAAATTAGGAAAGCAGCCGGATGGGTGATTATGCTACATGCGTATTTGCTTGTACAATCCGGAATTCCGGTATTGTATTGTGGAGATGAAATCGGACAGTTGAATGATTATAGCTATCATGATGACCCGATGAAATGTGGAGATTCCAGATATTTGCATCGTGGAAAATTTCAATGGGATTTGCAGAAAAAAATATGTGAAGAGGGTACAAGTCAACATCAGATTTTTAACGCTTTAAAAGAATTGGAAACATTTCGAGCAGAACATAAAGTTTTTGATGCACAGGCAGATATAGAAATGTTGGAAACCTATGACAATGCCATACTTGGAATTAAAAGAAGCCAAGATGAAGAAAAATTGATTGCGTTATTTAATTTTTCTCAGGAAGAAAAAACAGCATGGATTCAAGAAGATGGCCTTTATACAGATGTAATGTCAGGTGAACAAAAAGAAGCGAAAGCCGTTTTAGTTCCTGCGGGCAGTTTTTGTTGGTTGTATCAAGTTTGATTTTGGATGAGATACTATGAAAACCGCTGAAAACCTTATTTTTTAAGGATTTCAGCGGTTTTTGTTTATGGTTCTTAATTAAATAATAGTGGGATGCGAATGAAAGAAAATGGGTTTTTACTGGGAAATACAAAAAATCAAGAAAAAACTTGCAAATGAAAAAAAATTTGATAATATAAAGGGCATAACGTTGTGGTTACTACAAATGTAGAAATAAATCGTATGGAAAGGAAAAATGGCTATGACAAATTGTACAGAAAAAGTGTATTTACTTCTTGATGTAGGAGGAACACAGATTAAAGGCGCTGTGTTTAATGAGGAAGGAAACAGAAAAACAGATATTACTTCTTATCCATCAAAATCCAGAGAAAGCGCAGATGTTATTTTGGATAACTTTGCTTTTATTTTAAGAGAGTTAATGAACACAAATCCGCAGGCGGAAATAATAGGAGTTGGTATGGCATTTCCGGGACCTTTTGATTATGAAAAGGGAATTTGTCAAATTCAGGGATTGAATAAATATGACAGCATTTACGGAAGAGCCTTAGAACCTGAAATGAAAAAAAGAATTCCTGAAATTGAAAATGCTAAATTTGGTTATTTGCACGACATTGAGGCATTTGCAGTTGGAGAAGCATGGTTCGGAGAAATGCAGGATGAATCAAAAATCGTATGTCTTTGTATAGGGACAGGTACAGGAACAGCATTTTTAAAGGATAAAGTCCCTCAGAAATCAGGAGAGGGAGTACCGGAGTGTGGATGGTTGTATTGGCTTCCATATAAAGACTCTATTATTGATGACTATATTTCAGTAAGAGGACTGGAACGAATTTGTAAGGAAGTATTTGGAGAACCTAAGAGTGGAAAAGAACTTTATGATTTATGTCAGAAAGGTGATGAAACAGCTCTGAAAGCATGGAAGAAATTTGGAGATGACATTGTAGCTGCAATTCTTCCTGTTATCGAAGATTTTCATCCTGATGCAATTATTTTCGGTGGGCAGATTTCAAAGAGCTTTACTTATTTTGGTAAAGAATTTGCAGAAGAATGTGAAAAGAGAAATATTAAAATTCATGTGCAGACAGAAACTTCCGAAAAAGCTATGCAAGGACTGTTTGTGAAAATGACAAGAGGATAAAAGATCTAAGATAAAAAATTTTATAATATTTGCAGATGGAGGCACATCTGCAGCAATATCTGATGATTTTGAGAGGTATATAGATAAAGAGATGAATATGAATTTGAGACAGAAATTTATTCCTAATCAAAATCCCACAGAACGTGAACTTTTGATTGGAGCCCGCGGTATTATGATAGAAGGTGCAGTTGCATCAATTATTTATGCAGTCGCAACAAACAATATTATGACGGGGTATCTTGGCTATCTGGGGGCATCAGTTGCTGCGTGTGCCTCCATTGCTTTAATTCCGCAGCTAGGCTGTATTTTACAGTTTTTTTCTCCGTTTTTATTTGAAAGGTTTCGTTATCGAAAACCAATCATGTGGATTTTATGTGTGATTTATCGTTTTTCAGTAGCGGCAATGTTTTTGCTTCCATTACTTTTATCAGGTGCAAATTTTCGAGTAGGAACGGCAGTTGCTCTGTATATTATTGCCTTTGCAAGCGCCGGTATTGTAACGCCGGGGCTTCAGCAGTGGACCATAAGCCTTGTGGACGTAAAAGAACGAGGGGTATATATGGCAAAGAAGGATATTCTGGCAGTTGGGGTAAATAGTATTGTGACTTTTTTACTTAGTCGTCATCTGGATAAGCTTATGGCTTTAGGAAACGACAGTCAAGGTTATCAGACCGTAGGATTTGTATGTCTGGTATTGGCTCTTTTAGATGCAGTGCTTTTATTAAATATATGTGAGCGTCCCGTAGAGGAGACCGTAGGAGTACAGTTATCAGACGTACTTCAGCCTGTGAAGGATAAGAGCTATCGTCCGCTACTTTTATATAATATTTTTTCCAGTGTTGCCGGCGGTATTGCAACGCCGTTTTTAATTGTATACCAGCTTCGGGTACTGGGACTGAGCCATACGTTTCTGGCAAGTGCGGGAATTGTGGCGGCAATAGCAGGAATGGCAGGAAGCTATCTGTGGGGACGGTTTTCAGACAAGCACATGTGGGATTGGACCATTCACCGTTCCGCATCCATTGGCTTTTTGTGTACGGTGTCATGGGCATTTGTCACCCCTGAAAGTGCTCCATTTATTGCTCCTATTTTAATGACTGTTACCACGGCATGTAACTCAGGAACGGTAATTGCCAATACAAATTTGCAGTATTCTGCCAGCCCTGCCACAGGGAAAACTTTATATTTGGGAGTTACAGCAGCCATTATCAGTGTTGCGGGCTGCTTAACAACTGCATGCAGTGCATCTTTACAGTCGGTTTTCGAACAGTCTTTGGGATATAAGAGTATTTCTGTTTTATTCTTAATATCCGGTGTGGGAGGGCTTATCAATCTCTTTATTAACGGTCGGAAATTGCCGCATATTAAGTAAGTTTACAGTCTTGTGAACTGATGTTAGGTAATTGGAAAGGTTGTAAAGTTAAAAGTAACTCTCATAAAACTAGTAATTATATACAAAAACTATTTTGCGAAAGTGTGCATTATATATGAAAAGGCTAAAGTATATTGACGAATAACGTCAAAAAGTGATAAATTCATTATAGAAATGTTAGGGAAAAGGGGGATGTTATGGCTGAGAAGAAATCGGTTTCTATGCAGGATATAGCAGATGAGCTGGGCGTAAGTAAAGTTACTGTTTCCAAAGCCTTAAATGGCAAGGAAGGAGTCGGCGAGGCTCTCAAGAAAAAAATCGCTGATCTGGCAGAGAAATCAGGATATGTTCTTCCCAATTATGGAAACAGGAAGAACGAAAAAAGTCGGAATTATTATGAGCGATCGTTTTAATTCCGGAGACGAAGGCAAGTTCTACATGGCAATGTATGAAAAAATTATTAGTGAACTTCAGAAAGCTTCCTGTACCAGCATGATGATATCACCTAATCGACATAGTCTTGCAGGAGATTTGCAGACTATTAAGTCATCGGGAATATTTGATGGCCTGATATTTCTAGGAATACTGGATTGGGAAGTGAAAAAGCAATTAGATGCCGTTAATCTTCCGAAAATCTATGTGGATGTCTATGATGAAACTCATAAATCAGACTCGGTTGTGACAGAAAATATTTACAGCTGTTATGAAATTACCAATTATCTGATACATCAGGGACATACAGAGATTGGATTTGTAGGAACGGTGGGAGCTACTACAAGTATCACAGACCGTTATCTGGGATACGTAAGGAGTATGCTGGAAAATAATATTACTCCCCAAGATGTATGGAATATTCCGGACCGCAGTCAGGAAGGAGAGGCAATACCTTTAGAACTTCCGAAAGAAATGCCTACTGCATTTGTATGCAACTGTGATGAAACGGCATTTCAGTTGGTTAAGGAATTAACAGCAAAAGGTTATCATATACCGGAGGATATTTCTGTGGCAGGATTTGATAATTCCATTTATGCACAGGTTTGCAGTCCGCCGCTTACTACAGTGGCAGTTGACATCGAAGAAATCGGTAAACTTGCAGCACGGCGTATGATAAAGCACATGAGCAACCCTGCGAAAAAGGGCGGAGGTGTATTCCGAGTTCCCGGCAATATTATATACCGGGAGTCTGTTCGTAATATAAAAAGAGAGGAACAGAAATCATAAACTAAAAGATAAGGAGGAATGGAGTTGAAGAAAGAAAAAAACTCAGAAAAGAAATCGTTGGACAAAAACGATACGGAGCTGACCATTCTGGCGCTTCCGACAGCAGTCTGGTACATATTATTCTGTTTTCTGCCGATGTTTGGTTTGATTATTGCATTTAAGAATTACAGAGTGACTGCGGGAGAAAGCTTCATTTACAATGTTTTCCACAGTGACTGGTCAGGTTTTAAAAACTTCGAATTCTTAATAAAGTCCAATGACTTATTTGTTATTTTAAGAAACACAATTCTTTATAACCTGGCATTTATTGTAATCGGAATGATTCTTTCCGTTGGATTTGCGATTATGATCAGTTTGCTGCACAATAAAAGAGCTTCTAAAGTATACCAGACATTGATGTTCTTCCCATACTTTATGTCATGGGTAGTAGCATCTTATTTCCTGGATGCCTTTTTAAATCAGGACAATGGTTTGATTAATACAATGCTTCGTGACGGAGGGCATGAACCGGTTCAGTGGTACATGAAAGCAAGCGTTTGGCCGGCTATTTTAATCTTTATGTATCTGTGGAAAAGTACAGGATATAACATGGTCATTTATTTATCCAGTATTTCAGGAATTGATACTACCTTATATGAAGCGGCTGTTATGGACGGTGCAAATAAACGTCAGCAGGTACGATACATTACATTGCCTTGCTTGAAAAATGTTATTATTATGATGTTTATTTTGAATGTAGGTAAAGTCTTTTATTCAGACTTTGGATTGTTCTTCCAGTTATCTCAGGGAGCAACCGGTTCTATCTTTAATACGACAGCAACAATCGATACACAGGTATTTAACATGCTGCAGTCCTCAACACCGATTGGTATGACTTCAGCAGTAACCTTCTTCCAGTCAGTAGCATGTTGTATTACAATTTTAGTTGCTAATGCGATTGTGCGAAATTAGACGAAGACAGTGCAATTATATAGGAGGTGTGAAAATGGCGAAAAATAAAAAAGATTTAGATCTTGCGGAGTCTTCAAAATTGAATAGAATTTCCGGAGGCACTAACGCAATTTTTAACATTATATTCATCCTATTGGCATTGGTTTGTATTATTCCGGTATTTTTTGTTTTCATGATTTCCGTTTCATCAGAAGAGTCTATTGCACAGAACGGTTATCGTTTTATTCCGGAAGTATTTTCACTGGATGCTTATAAATTCTTAGGGCGTGAAATTTCTATGATTGTTGATGCTCTCGGAGTTTCTGTAATCGTAACAGCAGTCGGTACTGTATTAGGTGTTGCTTTAACAACTTTAATGGGATATGTCATTTCCAGACGTAGTTATAAGCTGAACAACTTCTTTACTATGTTGGTTTTCATTCCTATGGTTTTCAATGGTGGTATGATTTCATCTTACGTGGTAAATACACAGTTCATGCATTTGAAGGATACGATGTGGGCATTGATACTTCCGCTGTGTGTATCTTCATTTAACGTAGTCATTTGTAAGACATTTTTTAGAACGAATATACCGGAGTCTGTTATTGAGTCCGCCCAGATTGATGGCGCTACACAGTTCCAGATTTTCGGAAAGATTGCTTTGCCACTGTCAAAACCGCTGTTGGCAACAATCGCTTTGTTCCTTACATTTGGTTATTGGAATGACTGGTTCCAGTCATCTCTGTATATTACTGATTCATCTCTGTATTCTTTACAGGCATTGTTGGATCACTTCGAAAGAAATATGCAGGCTATGTTAAGCAATCCGGCGCTTGGAGTTAGTATGACTGAGTATATAAACTCTATGCCAAAAGAAGGTGCGAGAATGGCAATGGCAGTGATTATTATCGTTCCAATCGCATGCTGCTATCCGTTCTTCCAGAAATACTTTATTTCAGGTCTTACAGTAGGAGCTGTAAAAGGCTGATATAATGAGACGATATTTTCCGGAAGCAATATCCGGCTTCCGGTGAAATTAAAA
>ENA-OPYY01000399-OPYY01000399.1-human-gut-metagenome-genome-assembly--contig:-NODE-399-length-15202-cov-1.139303_pt1 | contig 15202 bp, 17 predicted proteins | sample MGYA00242472_ERZ504481 | MGnify/ENA primary metagenome ERZ504481 (study PRJEB26092, sample SAMD00036265) | human gut metagenome | host: Homo sapiens | study: EMG produced TPA metagenomics assembly of...
ACATTTTTTGAAAAGGAAACTATGCGTTAAGCTCCCGGTATGCCCTGCAGTTTCAGGTGGGGATTCTGGGGAATTATCCTGACCTTTGCCCTGGCAGTACAGATGAAAAGCAGGCTCTCTGCAGCCGGCCGCATCTTTGGGGCTGTATTCTGTATTGCAATCCTTCTGGGAAATGGTTATACTACATATCGTGAGATAGAAAAAGCGCCTTACCGGGAAGAACGGTTTGAGATGATGAGGGAGCTTGCCCCCCTGATGCCGCACCTGACCGATGAGGAGATGATGGAGATGAATCCCGCAGCCCCGGATCTGTATGAATACCGCAAGGGAACGGACAAGCTGCGAAAGGCATTTGAGATATTGGAAGAGAATCAGTTGAATGTATTTCGCTAATGGAGGAGATTCGATGAAAGTTGTAATATTAGCAGGGGGCTCGGCACCCGGATCAGTGAGGAAAGCCACTTAAAACCAAAGCCCATGATCGAGATTGGTGAAAAGCCCATCCTGTGGCACATTATGAAGTATTATTCCGAATTCGGCTACCATGATTTTGTGATCTGTCTGGGCTATAAGCAGTATGTGGTAAAGGAATTTTTTGCAGACTATTTCCTTCACACCTCAGATGTGACCTTTGACCTGGCAAATAACCGGATGGAGGTTCACAATAATTATTCCGAGCCGTGGAAGGTAACTCTGGTGGATACGGGGCTTAACACCATGACAGGAGGCCGTGTAAAGCGGATTCAGCCCTATATCGGAAACGAGCCCTTTATGCTTACATACGGGGACGGGGTTTCTAATGTGGACTTAAAGGCCCTGGCAGACTTTCACAAATCCCATGGAAAGATTGCCACGATTACGACCGTAAACCTGGGCCAGTCAAAGGGTGTTTTAAATATTGATGATAATGACAGCGTACTTTCCTTCAGGGAAAAGGATGACAATGACGGAGCGCTGATCAACGGCGGCTTTATGGTGCTGAATCCGGAAGTATTTGAATATTTAAAGGATGATACTACAGTTTTTGAGAGAGAACCCATGGAGCGGCTGGCGGCAGAGGGACAGATGAAATCCTTCTATCACAGCGGATTCTGGCAGTGTATGGATACACAGAGAGAGATGAAAAAGCTGGAGGCCTTATGGCAGTCGGGAAATGCGCCCTGGAAAATATGGAAGGATGACAGAAAGGATCTTAAGCCATGACAATTGAGGAATTAAAGGAATTTTATGGAAATAAAAAAGTTCTGATCACCGGACACACGGGCTTTAAAGGCTCCTGGCTTACCCGCATCCTGACTCTTTCCGGGGCAGAGGTTACGGGCTATTCCCTGACTCCGCCTACGGATCCCAGCCTTTTTGAAATTGCCGGTCTGGAGGACACTATAAAGAGTGTGGTTGGAGATATCCGCGACCTGGAGCATTTAAGCCGCGTATTTGAGGAAACCCGGCCGGAGATCGTATTTCATCTGGCAGCCCAGCCCATTGTGCGGGAATCCTATCAGGAGCCGGTTTACACCTATGAAACAAATGTAATGGGTACGGTAAATGTATTAGAGTGCGTCCGCCGGACGGAGAGCGTGCGTTCCTTTTTAAATGTGACTACGGATAAGGTTTATGAGAACCGGGAGTGGGAGTATGGCTACCGGGAGTGTGACAATCTGGATGGCTATGATCCCTATTCCAACAGCAAATCCTGCTCCGAGCTTGTGACCCACAGCTATAAAAAATCCTTTTTTGAGGACGGACGCTGCGCCATTTCTACCGCACGGGCGGGAAATGTGATCGGCGGAGGCGATTTTGCCGCAGACAGGATCATTCCGGACTGTGTGAGGGCAGCTGCGGCAGGAAAGACCATTATTGTCCGCAATTCCTATTCCACCCGGCCGTATCAGCATGTGATGGAGCCTCTGGCTGTTTATCTGGCCATTGCCATGAAGCAGTATGAGGACAGAACCTTTGAGGGGTATTATAATGTAGGCCCGGACGACAAGGACTGTGTGACAACGGGAACGCTGGCAGATCTGTTCTGCGCAGCCTGGGGACAGGGACAGACCTGGGAGAACCGCTGGATGGGCGGCCCCCATGAGGCGAATTTCCTGAAGCTGGACTGCTCAAAGATCAAGCATACCTTTGGCTGGACGCCAGATATGGCGTAAAGGAAGCAGTGGAGAAAACTGTGGAATGGTCAAAGGAGTATCTGGAGGGAGCGGATATGACAGAGGTGATGGACCGCCAGATCCGCGAATTTTTCATTTCATAGGAAAGGGCGTCCTATGGAATAAAAACGCTCCGCGGGGAGTGCCCTGCGGCGTTCCTATGAAATAGAATCAAGGAGGAAAACATATCATGTTTGAACATATGACCGAAGAACAGGCAAGAGCGCAGATTCTGGAGCAGGTAGCCGGATACTGCGATACCTTTCATAAAAAGGCGCCATACAGAGAAGGCGACAGGATTCCCTATGCGTCCCGCGTTTATGACCATGATGAGATGGTAAATCTGGTGGACAGTGCTCTGGAATTCTGGCTGACTTCCGGACGTTATACGGATGAATTTGAGAAAAAGCTGGCAGGATATCTGGGAGTAAAATACTGCTCGCTGGTAAATTCCGGCTCATCTGCCAATCTTCTTGCCTTTATGACCCTGACCTCTCCGCTGCTTGGAGAGCGCCGCATCAAACGTGGGGATGAGATCATCACCGTAGCTGCGGCTTTCCTACCACCGTGGCTCCGGCTATTCAGTACGGCGCCGTTCCTGTATTCGTGGATGTAACCATTCCTCAGTATAATATTGATGTAACCATGCTGGAAGCGGCCCGGTCTGAAAAGACAAAGGCAGTGATGATCGCCCACACTCTGGGAAATCCATTTAACCTGAGGGCGGTAAAGGCCTTCTGCGACAAATATGATCTGTGGCTTGTAGAGGATAACTGTGATGCTCTGGGAACCCAGTATACCATGGAGGAGGATGGAAGCGAGGTTACAAGATTTACGGGAACCATCGGAGATATCGGAACCTCCAGTTTTTATCCGCCCCATCACATGACTATGGGTGAAGGCGGAGCTGTGTATACAGACAACGGCCTTTTAAACCGCATTATGCGCTCCTTCCGTGACTGGGGACGGGACTGCGTATGTCCTTCCGGCCGCGACAATATGTGCGGACACCGTTTTGACCGCCAGTACGGCGAGCTGCCTTTAGGCTATGACCACAAATATGTATATTCTCATTTAGGCTACAATTTAAAGGCAACCGATATGCAGGCTGCCATCGGCTGCGCCCAGTTAGACAAGTTCCCGTCCTTTGTAGAGCGCCGCCGCCACAATTTTGACCGCTTAAAGGCTGCTCTGGCAGGCACGGAGGACAAGCTGATTCTTCCTGAGGCCTGCGAGCACGCAAGACCCAGCTGGTTTGGCTTCCTCATCACCTGTAAGGAAGGCACAGACCGCAATCAGGTGGTTCAGCATATTGAGAAAATGGGCGTACAGACCCGTATGCTCTTTGCAGGAAACCTGGTAAAGCATCCCTGCTTTGACGAGATGCGAAAGAACGGGGAGGGCTTCCGTGTTGTGGGAAGTCTGGAGCATACGGACCGGATCTTAAAGGATACCTTCTGGGTAGGCGTATATCCCGGTATGACGGACGAGATGATCGACTATATGGCAAAGACCATCCGTGAAGCCATTGCCTGACAGGAACGGAGGTCGAGGACAGTATGGTACAGACATACGATATGACAAAGGTCCATGAGGCCAATTTAAAGATATTAAAGGAGCTGGACCGGATCTGCAGAAAGTATAAGATCCGGTATGCCCTGGATGCGGGAACCCTGATCGGCGCAGTGCGCCACAAGGGCTTTATTCCCTGGGATGATGATGCAGATGTGGTTCTGATCCGGAGCCAGTACGAGGCGTTAAAAAAGGTTATAAAAAGGGAACTTCCCGATACCATGGAGCTTTTGGAGCCGGACAGCTACCGGGGCGGCCGGGCATTTTATGACTTTACTCCCCGTATTATTTATAAAAACAGCCAGGTTCATCCGGACAGCGACCGGATGGACTATTATGAGGGAAAGTTAAACCATCTCTGGGTAGACCTCTTTATTCTGGATAAGCTGCCCGAGGGAAAGCTGGCGTCTGAGATGACCCGCTTTATCCACAAGGCCATCTACGGCCTGGCTATGGGGCACCGCCATGATCTGGATTATAGCAGATACAGCCGGCTTCACAAAATTTTTGTAGGAGGACTTGCCACAGCAGGAAAGCTGATTCCCCTAAAGTGGATCATTTCCATGCAGAAATGGGCTGCCTTAAAAGACAGAAAGAGCAAAGGAAGCCGGTGGTATTACAGTAATTACCAGCCGGATTACCTCTATGTAACTCTGGAGGATGACTGGTGCACCAAGACGGAGGATGCGCCTTTTGAAGATACGCAGCTGATGATCCCAAAGGGGTATCATCAGGTACTTACAGAGGTTTACGGCGACTATATGCAGCTGCCTCCTGAGGACAAGCGGGTTCCAACCCATTCCAGCCAGCAGATCCGGGTATTTGACTGAATATGATAAAGGAGAACCATCCTTTGAGTGAAGATAGAAGCAATCTGAAAAAAAAGATTCTTTCCGTGGTCGTGTCTGTTTACAATGAGGAACAGGCGCTGAAGGAATGTTATACAGAGATGAAGAGAGTGCTGGATACTCTTTCCTGGGATCATGAGCTGATTTTTGTAAATGACGGAAGCTCAGATGGCAGCCTGGAGGTGCTTAAAGCCCTGGCTTCAGAGGATCAGAAGGTAAAGCTTATCAGCTTTTCCAGAAATTTCGGACATGAGGCAGCCATGATCGCGGGTCTGGATTACAGCACAGGCGACGGAGTGGTCTGCATGGATGCAGATCTGCAGCATCCCCCCGGAATGTCTTCCCCGGATCATCAGGGCCTTTGAGGAGGGAAACGAGGTAATCAGTATGGTGCGTACCCGAAACAAAAGCGCAGGCCTGATCAAAAATATCACCAGCTCAGGATTTTACTGGCTGATCAACCGCATTTCGGATGTTCACTTTGAGCCTAATGCCTCTGACTTTTTTGCGGTCAGCCGTTCGGTGGCAGAGGTTTTAAAAGGGAATTACCGGGAAAAGGTGCGTTTCCTGCGGGGCTATGTCCAGAACGTGGGCTTTCAGAAAACTACTCTGGAATATGAGGCAGGCGTGAGGGTGGCAGGAGAGAGCAAGTACAGCTTAAAAAAGCTGTTTATCTTTTCGGTTAATACCATCCTCTGCTTTTCCAATATGCCCTTAAAGCTGGGAATTTACGCTGGAATCTTATCGGGAGCAGCCGGGATGGCAGTTCTGGTCTATACGCTCTTTACCCGTCAGGGAGCTCCCAGTGGATATGCTACCATTGTGGTGCTGATCTGCTTTATGTTCGCCATGATGTTTCTGCTCATCGGCATCATCGGAGAGTATATCGCCATCCTTTTTACGGAACTGAAGGATCGTCCGGTGTATATTGTGAGGGAGACGGCGAATATAGAACACAATTAAAGATAAATACAAAATACCCTGAAAGCCGTTCAGCCCTTCAGGGTATTTTGCCGTACGGGCCAGTGAGCAGGACGCCCGGTCTACAGCTACATCCTTCGTGAAAGGATCATTCTCCAGATGATAAGGAGACCGGCAAAGGCTGCCATGATGCAGAGCAGAAGCTTTACCATCAGGACGCTTACAAAGCCGGACAGGAGGATCATCACATACAGAAGGATAAACAGGGAGTATCCCGCATAGGCCCAGCTTTTAGTACCGATGGCCTGGCTGCGTTCGTCAAACTCCCGGATTTCCTGCTGCCTTCTGCGCTCAGGATCCTTCAGATAGGAACGGTTTCTTAAAATCAATAAAACTCCGGCAATGATCAGCCCCAGGCCGGTGCCGTAATAGAAGCTTGTCATGAAGCTGCGGCTTTCCGGTTCCAGATAGAGAATGGGAGACGCTCCGGCCGAAGAAGCCAGAGCCGCTGTGAGAGCGGCCGCACCTAAAATCAAAGCAGCTGCTCCAAGAAAGATCCGAAGCCTGCATCTGCGTACCAAACGGGTCTGACCGTTGGTTTTCATAGATTCTCTCATATGTCGTCCTCCTCTTCAAAAATAAAAATTTCTTCGATGGTCCGTCCGAAATACCGGGCGATCTTGTGCGCCAGTCCCAGAGAAGCGTTGTATCTTCCGTTTTCTAAAGAAATGATCGTCTGACGGGTAACGCCGACTGCTTCTGCCAGATCCTCCTGACGGATCCGTCCGGTCCGGCGCAGTTCCTGGATCCTGTTTTTCATCTGTGATCGATCCCACCCTTCTTTTTACTGACAGTATCTTTCATTAATGGTTCCACTTTTACGGATAGAGTGAAATGTAAAGCTAACTGTACAAAATAAGTATAGGAAACTTTACATAAAAGTCAAGTTTATTTTACATTTTGTGCTTTTTTCAGATACAGTATACAAAATGTTTGGAGAAATTTTATAATTGGGTCATTGACTTTCCGACCTGTAAGTGTTTATAATTTGAAAAGTGACAATATGTCATGTTTACCATTGACTCAAGGAGGCCTTGATTTCTATGCCAACCCAGCGGTTTTTTAAATTAAAGGAAGAAAAAAGACGGCTGATTTTAGAAGCGGCGGCCCACGAATTTTCCCGTGTGCCCTATTCGGCAGCTTCGATCAATCAGATCATAAAGGAGGCGGATATTTCCCGGGGAAGCTTTTATACATATTTTGAAGATAAGGATGATCTGATGCGTTATATGCTCCGGGGAATGCGGGAGCATTTCAGAGAACGGGTGATGCTGCTCCTGAAAGAAATGGGGAGTCCTTTTGCGGTCTGTTTACAGATGGTGCGGGAGTGGATGGATAAGGGAAATGACCATATCTTTTACAAGATCCATAAAAATCTCCTGTCGGATCTGAGCGTTTCCAATCAAAATCAGATCTTTGGCTTCAGAGGATTTACATTAAAGGATGACCCTTATGAGGGTTTTATCAAAGATATTTATGAACACATGGATCGAGAGCATTATCCTATGAGCCTGGAGGCTCTTATTTACGGGGCGGATGTAGCCGCTATGGTATGTATTCGGGCGATGAGCCTTTACTGCCAGAAGCCGCAGGAAAAGGAATCTATTTTACAGGCAACCGAAACAGAGATGAGGATTTTGGAAAAAGGCGTCTGCAGTCTGCAGGCGGCAAAATAGGATGAAACGGATATAAAATCGTATTAGAGGAGAATGAATCATGAAAAATCAGAAAAGAAAGACAGCCGGCCGTCATATGGCCGCGATCACAGCTGCTATTTTGACTATGTCATTTCCCATGAACATCCTGGCGGCATCTAACCGTCCGGATGACAATACCTATCAAGCTCCGGAGGCACCGGCCCCCAATTATAATAAGGATATGAGCCCTGAATTTGCCTACACGGAGGAAAAATGGGCTTCTCTCAGGGATAACGTGATGGAGTATGGGGAGCTGAAGGATCTGATCCATGAGTATAACCCTACAGTCCGCAGCAACCGTTCTGCCTATAAGGATCAGAAGGGAAAGGACTTAAATGACGTATATGAGCAGTATATGAACGATATCGATGATATCTGGGATCAGGCAGATGCGGCTGAGGATGATGTTACCTGGGCGTCCATGCGGTTTTCCGCAGGCCTTCTCACCAAGCAGGCAGACAACAATTACCAGGATGCAGATATGGAAAAGATCCAGTATGACCAGCAGGAGGCTGCTCTGGTATATCAGGCACAGCAGATGATGGTATCCTTACAGCAGGCAGAATACAATATAAAGAATCTGGAAAATACAAAGGCTCTTCTTCAGAGTCAGTATGAATTTACCAGGGCTCAGGCTGCCGCAGGCATGGCGACCCAGATAGATGTGCTTACTGCTCAGAAAAGCGTCCAGGATCAGGATACAGCCATCCTTGCTGCCCAGAAGAATAAGGAAAATGTCCACAGAAATCTCTGCCTGATGCTCGGATGGGACGCAGACGCCCAGCCGGAGATCCTTGCAGTACCGGAGCCGGATATGTCCCGTATTGATACCTTAAACCCGGATGGGGGATGCCGAGCAGCGCTTGCCAATAACTATGATGTAAGATATTACGAAAAAGCAAGGAACGATTCCATGCCAGGCAGTATGATCGAATCCCAATCAGGCTTCCAATTCAGAATGCAAAGGATACGGCTGTGCGATCCTTAAAAACGCAGTATAAATACTGTACTTACGGCAAGAGATGCCCTGAATTCCGCTCAGTCTCAGCTTGCTGCTGAGCAATCCAAATTAAACAAGGCTTCTGCCAGTCTGGCAGCAGGACAGATTACAAATCTTGAGTATCAGACCACGCTGAATGCTGTAATGACAGCGGAAAGCGATGTAAATACGAAAAAGCTTCAGCTGTTAGTGGCATTAGAAGGCTATGACTGGAATGTGAAGGGCCTTACCACCTCCAATTAAGCAGGATGAAAAGGAGACGATGAAATGAAAACCACATTTTTAAAACGAACGGCAGCAGCGTCCTTAAGCGTGGTTCTGGCAGCATCTGTGCCCTTTACTGTGCTGGCAGATCAGGCAGATCCAAATGTGGCCTATGAACAGGAGCAGCAGCTTCTCTCAGACGGACATCTGGATTACGGTGAGATTGAGGAACGTGTAAAAAATTATTACGGACCGATGAAAAGCGCCTATGATATGGCCAAGGGCATGGTAGAGGATCAGGCTGATATTGCTGTAAATGAGCGTATTATGGCAAGTGACCTTCTGTCCCAGGCCGATGTGGCAGAGGATATGGCAGAGGAACAGACCGGGATGGATCAGGCGATTTCTGCGGCAACCGCCAAAGCACTGCGCCAGTCTGCCAGACAGATGAGAAATGCGGCATCCATGATGGGTCAGTCCTTAAAAAAGACCTCATCTACGGAACGTCAGGTAGACCGCCAGGCCAATTCCCTGATCATGAATGTCCAGTCCATGATGAATCAGTATGAGCAGCTGGTCTCCCAGCGTGCCATGGCTGCAAAGGGAGTGGAACTGGCCCGGACAGCCAGAGCGCTTCAGGATACCATGCAGTCTCAGGGGATGGCGGTGGACAGCGATGTTTTATCCGCAGCGGCTTCTCTTTCCTCTGCGCAGTCCCAGCTGGCCAGTTTGGATGCGGGAATGGAGCAGATCTATAAGCTTCTCTGCAGCTTTACAGGATATGACCCTGCCTCCGGCGTTACCTTTGGAGCAATCCCCTCTGCAGATCTGGCGGCCATTGACGCCATTGACGTAAATGCAGATAAGGAAAAGGCAGTAAATAACAACTATAACCTGATTAGCTTAAGAAGCTCTACTGGAGGCGGTATGACCGATTTTCAGGCCCGTACTACAAAGACGACTACACAGACTGAAAACCGTTTAAGAAATGTAGAATATTCAGAAAATACAGTCCGTTCCGATATTCAGGCGCTGTACGATCAGATCCTGGAAAAACGCGCTGCCTATGATGCTGCAAAAACCGCTTATGAAAGCGGAAAAATGGTCTGGGATGCGGCTCAGATCCAGAAGCAGAACGGAAGTTTAAGCCAGATCCAATACCTTCAGCAGGAACTTGCATGGCTGACCACAGAATCAGGATACCACTGTGCAGGTCTGGAACTTCAGCAGGCAATCCAGAATTACAGATGGGCTGTAGCCGGCGCAGCTGTGAGTGTTTCATAAATACAGTTAATAATTAAAAAATCCCTTCGGGGACCGCACTGCGGCGGAGTGGGATTATGCCGCTGATGCGGCCCGCCGCAGGCGGAGAATCCCGCTTGTGGGATTCTTTTGTGTAAACAGAGAAAAAGAATGAAAGTTATTAAGACTGCATAAAAATATAATGACGTCATTGATTTGTTATGAAAAGATGCCCTTATGTTTTATAAGGGGAATATATTTTAAGTTAAAGGAGGAAGGTAACCTGCACGTTTTGTTTCTTGTGAATTGAGGTGAGTCTATGGTAACACGGCGTATGGACATAAGGAAAGGAGGATTTAATCCGATTCCGATTTCTTATCTGATTCAGACAGCGAATCAGTTTGACTGCGACATCTTTGTAACCAATGAAAGTACGACAGCAAATATGAAACATTACGATGAAATGAAGAGATTAAATATGTGTGGTTTTCTTACATTCTGCTTTAAGGGAAGCGACGAGAATGCGGCAGAAAACAGGATACATACCATTTTATGGCAAAATACTAACGGATAAGTAAGGAAGTGTAGCATTTCATGCACAAGACAGAATGACAGGAGGCTGTGTGACCAGGCCTCCTGTTTTTGTGTGGTGGTGCGCCTAGCGGCACATAAAATAAAAGAAAGAGCAGGTGATATGTCAGTTTTTCCTGCTCTTTTTTGTTGCTTATTTTTTTGTTTCATTCAGATAGGATCCCGCATCTTTAAAGAAACTCCATATAATAAGAAGAATGATAAAGCTGATGGGAAAGGCTGCAATGATGGATACGGTCTGCAGGTTGTTCATGGAGTTTTCTGAAAAGATCAGAGCAATGGGAAGAAGCATCAGCGTTACAGCCCAGAAAAGCTTGATGAAGCGGTCCGGTTCCTGTTTCTCATCCAGAGAATGGTAGGAGTAGGAGGAAGCGACCATAGTTAAGGCATCAAAGCTGGTAGCGTAAAAAGCGATCATGGTAAGGGCCAGGAGAAGAAGGCCTGCTTTGGCGAAAGGCATGGTTTCAAAAACCGCCATAATTGCTTCATAGAGGTTCTGGGATTGAACATAAATTGCCATCAGATCCAGCCTTCCATGCATCTGAAGGGACAGCCCGTAATTTCCAAGAATGATAAAAGAAGTAAAGGTGCCGGACAGTCCGAAGAAATATCCACCCAAAACGGTCTGCCGTATGGTACGTCCCTGGCTGATGCTGCCGATAAAAAACGGAGTCGCCACGCACCACACCATCCAGTAGGCCCAGTAAAAAATAGTCCAGTTCTGTGGAAAGGAGGAGGTGCGCAGGGCGTCGGTCCAGGTTGCCAGAGGAATGAAATTCTGGCTCAGGTTTCCCAAAGAGGTAAGACCTGTTTCTACGATATAGCGCATTTCCCCGCCGCCAAAGAAAAAATAGGCTAAGAGGACGAAAAAAAGTCCCACACAGGAAGAAGCCAGGCGGGCCACCCCTTTCATGCCAAAGTACACGGCCATTGTATATACAATGCAGATGGCGATCAGGATCGCAATCGTAAAGGCCGGCGTTTCCGGAATCTCCGTTACACGGCTTAAAGCCATGGATAAAAGGGGCGTTGCCAGAGAAAAAGTGGTAGCTGTTCCGGCTAACAGGGCAAATACGGCAGTGAGGTCAATGATGCGTCCCAAAGCTCCATCTACCCGCTTTCCCAAAACAGGACGGCAGGCTTCGGAGTATTTCTGACGGTTCCGTTTCCGGACATGGAGCATAAAGCCAAAGGCAACAGCTAAAATGATATAAAAACTCCACGGGATCGGTCCCCAGTGAAACAGCGGGTAAACAGAGGCCCAGTCCTGCACAGAACCCATATCGGAGATATGAGGTTCTCCCGCATAGAGCATCCACTCGCAGAGGGAATAAAACAGGATATCGGCTGCCAGGCCGGCAGTAAACATCATGGAGCCCCACTGGAGATTGGAATACCGGGGGGATTTGCCGCCTAGGCGGATGGAGCCAAAACGGGAAAATGCAGTATAGAGAGAACAGAAAAGCGCTCCCAGCCCCATTAAAAGATAAAAGCTTCCAAACTGGTCTCCGAGAAAGAAGCGGATGGATCCCAGCACAGAAGAGGAGTCTTCAGGAAAGGCAATAAAAAGGATACACAAAAAAAGGATGCACAGAAAAGGAACAAGGGTGGTAAGCCAGTCCAGCCTTTTTGTAAGGTGCTTCAAAATGATAACCTCCTTTGATGATACAGGCTTGTATCGTTTTTTGTTCAAAAATTAAGTAATATAAAACATATTGAACATAATACCACCGCATTTTGGAAAAATCAAGAAGTTTTTCAAAAAAACTGTATGTGTATACAGAATCCTTTTTCGAATGTGTAACAATTTTGTAAGAAAAAAGGTCTGTTAAATTTTCAGTTTGTCCGTTATAATAGTAACGCTATGAACAAAGGAGGTTTTTGAAATGTTTAACTGGAAGAAAATGTCTCTGGTCCTTTTAGCGGCTGTTTCACTTTTAAGCGGATGTACCAAGAGTAATATCGTGTCTCCTGAGGGAGGTACAAGAGCCGATGACGGACAGCCTGATACAGAGATCGATAAAAATATTAAAATCGACTGGCTGGAAGTGCGGGAGGAGCTGCAGGACCAGTATCTGGAGCCATATGGTGCGTTTGCTGATTATGTGATGGATCTGGATGCACGCTATAATGAAGAAACAGGCGTTCTGACGGTACTGCTGCCTGTAACGCACCGGACAACGCCGGAGGCCGCAGTCGCTTATGCGCAGGATGTCCTGGCTACCATCGGCACTTGTGTACATACCCAGAATTTCTATTACACGGAGCCTGAGACAAACGAAGAAGGCTACACCACCGACTACGGCAGCTTTTTTGATGAGCATGATGTGCTGGTTCAGGTATTCCCTTATGATAAAGAGGGAGAGGTATCCGAGTATATTATCAATGACACCCTAAAGGCGGGAGATGTAAGAGCTCTTGAGCCTGTGAAGAAATAAGGAGGCAGACGCCATGAGAAGGATCGACCGATATTGGAAACGCTGCGCGGCCGGCATGATGGCTGCTCTTATGCTTATGACGGCGGGAGAGGGAGGTTTTACCAGCTTTGCGGCCCAGAGCCTCAATTCCCCTTCCAAGATTGTGATCAGCAATACACAGACCCAGGAAGGAAACGCTTCTGCATTACAGAGCGCCCCGGTAACTACGGCAGCTTTTGGAACGGTAAATACGCCGGTGACAGACGCATCCTCCTATTTTGGAGCCGGACGCATGACCATGCTGGCAAACCATGACACAAGAGCCCAGCAGCTGGCCGTAATTATCGAAAATGGAGCCGGCGGACTGATCGTGGTAGACGGAGGATGGCAGGAAAACAGCGCCTATGTACTGGAGCAGATCAAGCAGAGAGGCGGTCATGTAGCAGCATGGCTGCTTACCCATCCGGATTCCGATCATGTGGGAGCGCTGGCAGATATTCTTTATAACCATAGCAGTGAGATTACCATTGACGGCATTTATTATTCCTTTTTAGAGGACAGCTGGTATGCCGAGAAGGAGCCGGCGGTGGCTGCCATGGTATCCCACTTAAAGGGAGCCTTTCAGAAGGTAGATCCCTCTGTTCTTCACGGAAATATTGTGGCCGGACAGGTGATCGAGGCAGGCCCTGCCAAAATCCAGGTATTAAACCAGGCATATGCGGCAAATAATGACTTTGTCAATAACAGCAGCGTGGCCTACCTTGTATCCTTAAATGGTACGAATGTCGTATTTTTAGGAGATATGGCCAGATCCGGCGGTGAAAACCTGATGGCCAATGTAGATCTGGGGGCATTAAACTGTACCATGGTACAGATGGCTCACCACGGTCAGAACGGGGTTGATTACGAAGTTTACAAGGCGCTCCGTCCATCCGTATGCCTGTGGCCCACACCTCAGTGGCTTTGGGATAATGACAACGGCGGCGGAACAGGAACCGGACCGTGGAAAACCCAGGAAACCCGTAACTGGATGGTCCGTTTGGGCGTAAAGACCTATTTCTGTACAAAGGACGGAGATCAGGTAATTGAGTAGGCGAATAGGGATATTCACATTCTGTTCATAATTCATTCAAAAAGGTTTTACACAATGAACATTTTTTCTTCATCTTTCATGGGTATACTTTAATCATAGATGAGAGAGAAACATTCATCTATCCCCAATATGCTTACAAGATTTTTTTCATAATACTCGAGCTGATAAGTGATTATCAGCTCTCCTCCCTTTTAATAATACTTTTTTCCAGAAAGAGCGTATCATCATCCGGTGATGCGCTTTTTCTGTTATACCGAAGCCTGGATCCTGAGTGCGTCTTTTTCCAGGTTTTGGGGAGAGAGATTTCCCTGGATAAAAACAGAAGGGCAGTCAGATTGGGAAAGGCCATCAGGCCGTTCCAGAGGTCGGAAAAAAGCCAGACTGCTCCAGACTGTATGATCCCTCCGGCTAAAATTGCAGATAAAAAGCACATAGGATAGAGAAAACGGGAAAAGAGGGCAGGAAGGGAGCAGCGGATCGTAAGATAGGTGAGCGCCTGCTTTCCAAGGTAAAACCATGCGATCACAGTAGCAAAGGCAAATACTGCCATGGAAGCGCTGATAAAGGCTTCTCCCAGATTTCCCAGACGGCACTTAAAGGCCCAGGCGGCCAGGGCAGAGCCTTCATAGGGAAGAGAAGCCAGCCCCGGTGACGCAGCTTCTGCCATACAGAGGATGACAAGGGCAGTGAGCGTGCAGAGGATCACGGTGTCGAAAAACACCTCAAACATGGCCCACATCCCCTGTTTTTCAGGCGTTGTGTGTTCGGCGGGGCCGTGGAGCACGGCCAGGGTTCCAAGACCGGCCTCGTTGGAAAATACCCCTCTGGCAATACCGTACCGCACGCTGCGGCTGATGAGAAAGCCTCCTGCTCCTCCTGCGGCAGCCCGTATATGAAAAGCAGAGTCGAAAATATCCTTTAATACGCCGGGAAGGACAGGAAGAGAGGAAAGGATCACGGTGAGGGAAAAGAGGACATAGATCGCAGCGGCTGCCGGGACGAGACGCTCTGCTGTCCTTCCGATGCTCTGGATCCCTCCCCGGATGACGGCTCCTGTAAGGAGCGTGAAGCACACAGCCGGGAGCCAGAGAGGAAGGTTAAAGGTAAAGGACAGGGCAGTAACAGCAGAGTTCGCCTGGACCATGCTCCCCATGCCAAGGGCGCACATGATGCAGAGTATGCTGTAGAGAACGGCCATAAAAGGGACATTAAGCCCGTGCTCCATATAGAGAAAGGGGCCGCACAGGAAGCGGCCGTCCGGTTCGCGGAGCCGGAAGCGGATCCCCAGACAGGTTTCCCCATAGGCCGTGATCATACCGATAAAAGCAGAAACCCACATCCAGAACAGGGCGCCGGGGCCTCCGGCCAGTAAGTGCAGTAGCAACACCGGCAATATTTCCT
>ENA-OPYY01000400-OPYY01000400.1-human-gut-metagenome-genome-assembly--contig:-NODE-400-length-15145-cov-1.076109_pt1 | contig 15145 bp, 20 predicted proteins | sample MGYA00242472_ERZ504481 | MGnify/ENA primary metagenome ERZ504481 (study PRJEB26092, sample SAMD00036265) | human gut metagenome | host: Homo sapiens | study: EMG produced TPA metagenomics assembly of...
GTTTTTTCAATGCCTTTCGGCATCTCTGCTCTTTTGCGACAGCCATACTAGATTATCACATCTGTATCTTTCTGTCAAGAACTTTTTTAAACTTTTTTTCAGTCTTTTTCGACTGCTTCGTTGTCGTTTTGCGACAGCTAGATAGATTATCACATCTTTCCAACTTTGTCAACAACTTTTTTCTTTTATTTTACATATTTTTCACCAGCAATCCGCTGATGGCATTTACTATACCATCTTCTGACATTTCTGTCAATAAAAAAGCAGAAAAATCCCGCAAAATTTTCCTGCTTTTTTATTTCATAATTCCTTTTAAAAAATATAGAAATATATTTTCATCATATAAATAACTGACAATGGAATTTTCCCTTATCAGATAATAACAATTCTGCGCCCAAGCATTATCCCAAAACACAGCTATTATCAAAAAGAAAATCCATACCATACATATTCCCTTTGCTCCACCTAAAACAGCGCCGCCCATTCTGTTCATCATACTGAGTATAGGAAAAGAAAAAAATTGTCCCCAGAACTTTCCCTAATAAACCCACTAGAACATTTATAAGCAGAAATGTTAAAAACAAGCTGATTGTTCCTATAATAAAATCTGCCAGATATCCTGCCAGATATTTAATAAAATTCTCTGCTAAGATACCTCCATATCCATCCTCTGAACTTTTCGAGAAAAGAGCTTCTGTTATATTCTCGGGCAAAGGAAGTTTTTGAACAGCTTCTTTTTGCTGCTCTTCATTTATTTCCCCATCTTTCTGTATTTCCATTACATCTATAAGATAATTTTCACATTTCTCTTGAAGACTTTCATAAATTTTTGTTTCCTGTTTCAGCACTTTTTCTATATGGGGATTGAGAATAAGGCAAGCCGCCAAGGTTATAAATACCGACAGAAATGAAACTGCCATTTTTACCATTCCCTTTTGAATCCCTTAAAAATATACATAACAGGAATTGCCAAAATTATTACGCATAACCAATTCATCTGTACCCTCACTATTTTAGACTGATTGTATGAATTCCGTTTTCTGAGATTACCATATAGCGTTTGGAAGACATCTGGAACACATTTTTTACTGCTCCTTCGCCTATTATTCCGTCAAATTTTAAAATGCCTTTTAAATTATACATCCTCACCTTAGAGCCATCACACAGTATAATCATCTCTTTACTGATATCAATGCTTTGATATTCATGCTCAAATTTTTTCAGAAAACATTTTTTTGCCGGAAGGTGAATAAAGCTGCATCATGTACCCTTCTTTTTTACCTGTTCCTTTTAAAACCAATCCAAAATATTTTTCGTTATGGAATGTACTGACAATTTCTTCTTCTATGGTTTCTTTTACCTCTTCTTTCGGATTTTCTATTCCCTTAAAAATGGAATACCCGTTATCTCCAAATGCCACTGCTGTTGTATTGTCCAGATAAATAATCTGAGGAATAACAATATTTTCATATTGATACTCAGCTACAATATTATCTTCTTTATTCTGTCCCGCATCGCCAAAGTTATAAAAAATAACTTTGCTGATTAAACGGCTGTTTTCCACCATTAAAAAACTGACTGCAATATTTTCACCGCCGGGAGAAACCGTCATATCTAACGGATAACCAGGATTTTCTATACGTGTCTGATTTTCCGCTATAACGCTTCCGTCAGATGCGTAATAATTAATCCATGTTTTTTCGCCATCCTGCAAGACAGCCGCCACAGAACCTTTTTCCGTAATTTCCGCCTGCAAAATAGGAAACTTTGTCTCCATATCAGATATTGGCTTATTTTTATCCAGGACAAACATTTTTGTACCTTTTTTATCATAAATAACCGCTTTTTCTCCTCTTACATCCGCAGAGGGATTGCTCATCTCAAAAGTATAATTCCAGAGAATTTCGTGAGACTGAGACAAAAGATAAGCTCCATCATCCCCATATTTCAAAAGTCTGTCCCCCAACGGAATATAGCCTGATGATTGTGTATCTTCATTGCCGGAGGATGCAAGCGTGCGATAATTATGATATACATGATATTTGATGCCTAAAATAACCATCAATATAAAAATCAGCATTCCCAAGGGAATAAACCACTTCCGGTTCCATTTATTTTTATATAGCTGTATTACTTTATTATTTTCAGAAGTATGTTTTTTTACATTCATAAATTTCTTCCTTAATCGTATTTTTCATAAGTATAGCACAAATTGTTATGGTAGTAAAATTGTTTGTCCCGGATAAATCAAATCGTTTTCCTGTATTTGGTTTAATTCACAGATTTCTTTCACCCGCTTTGCATTTCCGTAATTTTTTATACTGATTTTTGTAAGAGTATCTCCCTGCTGAATGATATATGAATTTTGAGCAGATACATTTGCGGGTTGAGAATTTTGAACTTCTTCTTTGGGAACCTCTTCCTTCACTTCTTCTGTTTCCTCAGACTTTGTGTTTTCATCCGGTGTGCGGTTTACCGGTGTTACTTTTACCGGTTCTTCTTCCTTCTCTTTTATGCTGGCAACAGCGGTTTTGCTGCTTTTTTCTTTTTTATAGTCATTCGCATAAAGAACTCCTACTGCCAGTGCAGCTGCCATCGCACAAACACCCACTGTCTTAAATACCGGAAATTTATATTTTTCTTCTGTCTCGCTTTTCATCTCCACTTTTTTGCGGAAGGTATGTACCGCAGAGTCGTCTACTTCTTCTGTCTTTTTCTCCTGTTTGGCATTTTGAGAAATCAAAAAACTTCTCATAGGCTCATTTTTTTCATAATATACATAAAAACCGGTCTGCCTTGACATCTTTCCGTCTTCATAGCGATAAAAAGCTTCCTCCTTTTCCAACGGCTCTCTCACCAGCAGAATTTTATCGTTCCCGCCAAAATGGTTTAAGTGCGTCTGGCAAATAATCTCATGAAGCTCCATAGAACACCCCGGTATAGATAAAAACCAGCCCACTACCTCCTGCTCCGGAAAATATTCTTTATTCTTCTCATATACATGGTTCCAAATTTCCTGCGTAAACGCCAAATGTTCTTCACTGACTTCCATTTCTTCCAAAGCTACTGCACTTTTTATAAAAGATAGGAGTTTCCATCCTTCCAATTCGACTGCCCCATTAAAATTGCAGCCATTCCCTTGTGAGAATTTTCAGTAGCTATTCTACAAAGATAAGTATACGCATAGTCTTCTATATAGATTTTTTGTGTTCCTGTAATTTCCCCTATCTGGCGTATGTTATTTGGAATACGAAAATATCCTTCGTTTCCCTCAGGCTTTTGTTTTTCCTTTTCATAAACAATCTCTATCATAATCAGTCACCCCTTTTTGAATGAAAGGATAACATATTCCGGTTGCGAAATTTAGCGCATTTGGTGGGCTATTCTGCTTTTTTTTACGACATTTTTTTCAGGATAAAATTCCAAAGAAACGGACAGAATAACAGCAATAGGACAAAGAAAGGATTTAAGATTATGCCAAATGAAACACAGCCTGTTTACTATATCGAAAAATAAAAAATTCCGGTGCAGATACAAAAACTGGGCACTGTGCTTTATGATTTATTTACCTCATGCAGGAAAAATTTTGACGAATTAGTTATTTTATGTATCGGAAGCGACCGCATTACAGGAGACAGCCTTGGTCCTTGGTGGGACACAGTCTGTCTAAAATGCCTTTAAAAGTCCACTTACATCTATGGAACTCTTGCGCAGCCTGTTCACGCCTTAAACTTAAATAAGACCATAAGCATGCTGAAAAACCGGCATCCTCACAGTCTTATGATTGCTATTGACGCTTCTTTAGGAACAAAAAGCCACGTGGGCTTTCTCACTGTTTCCAAAGGAGCTCTGGAACCGGGATTAGGTGTACACAAGAGCTTACCGCCTGTGGGCGATATCTCCATCACCGGAATTGTAAATATCGCCGGAGCATTTGACCACTTTCTTCTGCAAAGCACCCGCCTTGCCACCGTGGTACAAATGGCCGACTCCATTGTCTCCGGCCATTTTACTGGCTCACCGTCAATACTTTGGTCCTCGTCTGTTTCCCGCCGGTCCCTTTTTCCAGTTGCCTTCCGAACGCACTCGAAGCTTTACAAAATTCACACCGCTGTCTGCTGCTGCCGCTTCTTCCTTACCAAAAGGCAGAACATAGTCCTCATATTCATAGTCCGGACCAAATACTTTTTTCACAATCCCCTTAATTAAGGCATACGCGCCTCTCGGGAACCAGACTTTATAATAATAACGCCCAATCTCACAGGTTCCGCAATATTTATCCGTAAGAGTAATAATCCAGGTTTCCCAGTGCATGGGAGGAATTGGTGTCACAGGAAACATGTGTTTTACAATCATTTCCTCCTCTAAAGGGTTTAAATGAAAATATTTCTTTGCATTATGAAGGGCTCTGTGAGGATGCGTCATAGCATGTACCGGGTCCCCGGTTTTCTTTCTGTGCCCTCTCCAGTCGTATAAAAATAAATCGTGAAGCATTCCGGCACGTGCCGCACTTCTTGCGTCTAAATGAAAAAACTTGCAAATCCGATAGTTATAATAAGCCACGTTCAAGCAGTGCTGATAGCAACTGGTCTCACAGTGATGAGGAAACTTCTTCATTTTCAGTACATAGGGATGATGCACCAAATCCTTAATATAACTGTAAAATTCCTCATTTCCGGGAGAAAGCGCCGTATGCTTCCCCCTTTTTCTTTTTTTACCCGCTCTCATTGTATCACTCCCCTTTTTATTTCACAAAATCCCCGGCATAAAAGCCGAGGATTTTTCATACGCAGAAATTTATACAAAAGCTTTTACTTTTTCATAAATGCCTGCTGCATCAATTCCATATTTTTCTAATAATTTAAGCGCCGGCCCGGACTCGCCGAACACATCGTTAATTCCGATACGAAGCATTTTTGTAGGCGCTTTCTCAGAGAGAACTTCTGCAACAGCACCGCCAAGACCTCCGATTACAGAGTGTTCCTCTATTGTTACAACTTTACCTGTCTCCATTGCAGCTTTTACTACTAATTCTTCATCTAACGGTTTAATTGTATGGATATTGATTACTTTTGCGTCAATACCGTCTGCCGCCAGTTTTTCTGCTGCCTGCAACGCTTCGTTTACGCATAAGCCGGTTGCAAAGATTGTAACATCTTTGCCTTCTCTTAATACAATTCCTTTACCGATTTCAAATTTGTAGTCTTCTCTATCATTAATTACCGGAACTGCAAGTCTTCCGAAACGCAGATATACCGGTCCTTCATGATGATAAGCAGCCTCCACTGCCGCTCTTGCCTCTACATCATCAGATGGATTTAAGATAACCATGCCGGGAATAGTTCTCATAAGGGCGATATCTTCGTTACACTGGTGTGTTGCGCCGTCTTCGCCTACGGAAATACCTGCATGTGTTGCACCGATTTTACATTTAAATGTGGATATCCCACAGAGTTACGAACCTGCTCATAAGCACGTCCTGCCGCAAACATAGCAAAGGAGCTTGCAAAAGGAACCTTTCCTGTTGCCGCAAGTCCTGCTGCAACACCTACCATATTACCTTCTGCAATACCACAGTCAATATGGCGTTCCGGGAAAGTTCTGGAATGTAGCTGTCTTTGTAGCACCTGCCAGGTCAGCATCCAAAACTACCAGATTTTCATATTTTTTTCCTAACTCTACCAACGCATTTCCGTAACTGTCTCTGGTTGCAATTTTCTTTACTTCTGACATAATGCTTCACCTACCTTTTCCAAGTCAGCCATTGCAATGGCAAATTCTTCATCGTTTGGAGCTTTTCCGTGCCATCCGGCATTATTTTCCATAAAGGAAACGTCTTTTCCCTTCACTGTCTTCATAATAATCGCCGTAGGCATTCCTTTTACTGTCTTTGCTTCGTCAAAAGCAGCCTTTAACTGGTCAAAATCATTGCCATCCTCCACATTGATTACGTGGAAGTTAAAAGCTTCAAATTTTTTTATCAATCGGATATGGAGAACATACGTCTTCAATATTTCCGTCAATCTGTAACCCGTTATTATCTACAATTACAGTAAGGTTATCAAGCTTTCTATGTCCTGCAAGCATAGCTGCTTCCCAAACCTGTCCTTCCTGAATTTCACCGTCACCAAGCAGTGTATAAACACGGTAAGACTCTCCACTTAATTTAGCTGAAAGCGCCATTCCTACTGCCGCAGAAATACCCTGTCCCAAGGAGCCGCTGGACATATCAACTCCCGGAATGTGCTTCATATCCGGATGTCCCTGAAGATAAGAACCAATATGACGTAATGTCACCAAGTCCTCTACCGGAAAATATCCTCTGTGTGCTAAAGCAGAATATAATCCCGGTGCAGTATGACCTTTAGAAAGTACAAAACGGTCACGGTCTGCCTTTTTCGGATTTTTCGGGTCAATATTCATTTCTTCAAAGTACAAATAAGTGAATACTTCTGTTGCGGACAAAGAGCCTCCCGGATGTCCGGCTTTTGCAGAATGGACAGCTGTTATAATTCCTTTACGAATTTCGTTAGCCATCTTCTGAAGTTCTAACTTGTTCATTTCTTTCCTCCTGATATACAATAAAAATCCAAAATCTGATTTTCCATGTCATTATAGCAGATGATAACCGGTATGCCAACCTGCATTATTCACCAAATACCGCAATATAATCTTTTTTAAATTTTTCAATTCCGGCATCTGTCAGCGGATGATGCAGCATTTGCTCAATTACTTTGTATGGCACCGTAGCAATATCTGCCCCTGCAAGAGCGCAATCTGTTACGTGCATAGAGTGTCTTACGCTGGCTGCAATAATCTCTGTTTCAATGCCTGCAACAGCAAACATATCCGAAATTGTGCGGATAAGCTCTACTCCGCTTGTGGAAATATCATCCAATCTCCCTAAAAACGGAGAAACATAGGTTGCCCCTGCTCTGGCTGCCAAAAGCGCCTGATTTGCCGTAAAAATCAAAGTAACATTGGTTTTAATCCCTTCTGCTGTCAATACCTTGACTGCTTTTAGACCCTCTGCTGTCATAGGAATTTTCACAACCATATTGGGATGAATTGCGGCAATCTCCCGTCCTTCTTTAATCATGCCTTCTGCCGAAGTTGTAGTAGCCTTCACTTCGCCACTGATTGGTCCGTCTACAATAGACGCAATCTCTTTGATTACTTCCTCGAATTTTCTTCCTTCTTTGGCAATTAAAGACGGATTTGTAGTTACCCCGCAAATAACCCCCATGTCATTTGCTTTTTTAATATCTTCTACCTTTGCTGTGTCAATAAAAAATTTCATAATAAATACCTCCATATCACGCCCCACAGGCAACTTTATTTGATATTTACAGTTTACTCCCCTTAATGAGGTTATGCAAGCTGCGGTTTTATTATCAATAATTTTATTTACTAATAATCTGTATTTTTATTAACACTTTTATCCAAATTCTCATTATTGCTACACAACAAGCGCAATATTATTAGTAATAATTTTTGTGCTTTTATTTAATTATTTTTTGTTTTTTCTCCCTTGCTCTGACATAAGAAGTTGTCTTTCTCACAATCAATTTGGGTTCATATTCAATGTGATAAATACTTACAGGTGTAATTTCCTGATACAAATGCGCATCTGTTGCAATCTTTTTCATGATAATGTCGCAGGCATCTCTTCCTTTTAAAGGAACAAAGTGTTCAATGGTAGTCAAAGCCATGGGCATCATACGGGAAAAGATAATATTGTCGCATCCGATTACGGATACATCTCCCGGAACCCGGTATTTCTCCTCATGCAGAGCATCTATGATACCAAAAGCAATCATGTCATTTAAACCGGCAATTGCTGTGATATCAGGCCGTTCCTTTAAAAGCTCTTTTGTCAAATTGTAGCCAATGCGGTATTCCGAGTCTACACTGGGCAGCACTTCATCCCAGTGATCATCCGCTGCCTTTATACTCACAAATTGAGACAAATTTTCCTTTTCGAATTCCTTAACAAATCCTTCTACTCTGCGAAAACGCTGTGCCTGTCTCTTTGTAAGGGGCGGCGCTATAAAAGCTACCTTTTGATGTCCAAGCTCCAGCAAATGCCTTGCCATGAGGCTTCCAATCTTTGTATTATCCTGATTGATAGCATCCACTTTTACTTTATCCCTGTTACTGATAATTACTAAAGGAATTTTTTCGGCAATTTCTTCCACCTGCTCCATGAATTGATTACTGGGATTGCAAGTATAAATAATCCCTGCCGGAGAAACACTGTGCATCATTTTCAAATACTGTTCCTCCAACTTCAGTTCCCTTTGCGTATTACAAACAAAGACGCCGTAACCATTTTCTTTTGCAACGGTTTCAATCCCTTGAAGCAGCATAACATAATAGGGATTAGTAAGAGTTGGACAAAATACCACCAGAAGTCTGCTGTCCTTCACATTCTTTCTCTGTCGTCTTTTCGGAATTGTATACCCAAGCTCGGCGGCAGCCCGCTCCACTTTTTCTATGGTTTCTTTTGAAAAAGATACATTGTATTTCTTATTCAGCACCATAGAAACTGTTGCCTGAGAAACTCCCGCTGCTTTCGCAATATCTGTTGACGTAACTTTTTTTCTCATAGCTCCACTCTGCCCTCTAAGGCTCTTAAAAGTGTCACTTCATCAATATATTCCAAATCCCCGCCCACAGGAACTCCGCTGGCAATCCGGCTGACTTTAATTCCCGTAGGCTTAATCAGTTTGCTGATATACATTGCCGTAGTTTCCCCTTCCAAACTGGAATTTGTAGCAATAATTACTTCTTCTATATCATTTTGCGATATTCTTTGCATTAACTCTTTTAATTTGATATCATCCGGTCCTATTCCCAACATAGGCGAAATAGCTCCGTGAAGTACATGATAAACACCGTCAAATTTCCCTGTTTTTTCGTATGCCGCCAAATCTCTGGTGTTTTCCACTACCATGATCACCTGATGATTGCGCTTGGGGTTTTTACAAATCGGACATATTTCCTGATCGGTGAGAGTATAACAGCATTTACAATACTGTACATTTGCTTTGGCATTGGTAATTGCGCCGGCAAGCTGCTCCACCTGCTCCTTAGGCATATTTAAAACGTGGAACGCCAGGCGCTGTGCAGATTTTGCACCAATGCCCGGCAACCTTGAAAATTCTTCTATCAATTTGTTAATGTGACTGCTGTAATATTCCATTAGAATGGGAAGCCTCCGCCCATGCCGCCAAGTCCGCCTGTTAATTTTGACATAACAGCTGCTGACTCTTCTTCCATTTTACGAAGCGCTTCATTTGTTGCGGCTACAATTAAATCCTCCAGCATTTCAATATCATCCGGATCTACTACTTCTTCTGCCAATTTTACTTTTAACACTTCTTTTTTGCCGGAAACAGTTACTTCTACTGCTCCGCCACCTGCTGCTGCCGTAAATTCCTTTTCTTCTAATGCTTTCTGATTTTCTTCCATCTGACGCTGCATTTTCTGCGCCTGCTTCATTAAATTGTTCATGTTTCCCGGCATCATACCACCCGGAAATCCTCCTCTTTTTGCCATAATAAATTCCTCCTATTCTTCCATATCTTCTACTGTAATTTCCATGTTAATATTTTTATGAATTAAATCATCTACGGAAATCTCCGCCAGTCCGCTTTTTCCGTGACCGGTTTCACTGTTTTTCAATATCATTTTTATTTCTACTTCTTTTCCGATTTTCTTTCGAACTGCATTTTTCAGCATTTCCAGATTGTCGGGATTGTCGATACAGGTCTGAGCCAGAAAATTCTGAAATTCCACATAGAGGATTGGCTCTCCTGTATTTCCGTCATACTTGGGTATGGAGTCCAAAAGCATCTGCTGCAAAAGCCCCTTGGTATCACGAATAATCGCATTCCAATTCTTTTTTACATACTGCAAATCCTCCGGCGCTGCTTTTTCCGGCTTTACCGTCTCTTCTTTTAGAATTTGTTTCTCTGGATTTTCTACCCTTGTCCGAACATAATTTTCAGTAGGCAAACTTTGTACTGTCACACCGTTTTTCAGCTTTTCTTCCAGAACCCGAACCCTGTCGTAAAGAGAGTCCAAATTCATCTCCATAACCGGCTGGCAAAGCTTAATCAACGCAATTTCTACCAATACCCTCTTTTGCGAAGCATATTTTATCTGGTTGGAAAGCTCCGAAAAAATGCGAATATAACGCATAAGCGTTTCCGCATCTACCATACTGCTCTCTTCTTTCATTCTCTCTAAATTTTCTGCTGATGCGTCTACTGCCTCCTCAGGATGCTCGGAGGTAGAAATTAAAAGCAAATTACGCAGATACCAGATAAAATCTGTGACAAACTGTCCCAGTTCTCTTCCCTGAATAATGATTTCATCTAAGGTTTTTATTGTGCCTGCCGTATCCTGCCGCAAAATCTGACGAAGCATGCGGCTGAACACCTGTGTATCCACTGCCCCTAAATTCTCTAAAACCTTCTCATAAGTGAGTTTTTCTCCTAAATAAAAAGCAATGCACTGGTCTAAAAGAGAAAGGGCATCTCGCATAGAACCGTCCGCTGCCTTGGCAATATAACGAATTGCCTTTTCCTCAACATCATTTCCCTCTTTATCCATGAGCTCCTGCAAGCGGGCTGCAATGGTGTCTGCCGTAATTCGTCTGAAATCGTAGCGCTGACAACGGGATAAAATGGTAATCGGAATTTTATGCGCTTCTGTCGTTGCCAAAATAAAAATAACATAGGACGGCGGTTCCTCCAAGGTTTTTAAAAGTGCATTAAAAGCTCCTGTTGAAAGCATGTGCACCTCGTCAATAATATAAACCTTATATTTACCTGTTGTTGGGCGGTATGCTACTTCCTCACGAATTTCACGAATATTATCCACACCGTTATTGGATGCGGCATCAATCTCGATGACATTCATAGAAGTACCCTCATTAATTGCCGACAGGTTTACAAGTATTACAGGGGCGTTCCGTCAACCGGATGCTCGCAGTTTACTGCTCTTGCCAGAATTTTGGCAATGGTAGTCTTACCTGTACCTCTCGTACCGCAGAAAAGATACGCATGCCCAATCCTATCAGCTTTTATCTGATTTTTCAATGTGGTTACAATATGCTCCTGCCCCTTTACATCTTCAAATTCCTGAGGACGGAACTTACGATAAAGAGCTGTATAGCCCATGTGAATTCTCCTTTTTCTTTTAATCTGCCTTCTGTGTAATGGAGAAGGCTTTTTCTATTATATAATATTTTATATTACCTCACAACTTATATTTGACATTTTCTCAAAAAGCCGTTATACTGTTAACATCGTGCAGCCGGGGAGATAGCGGTGCCCTGTACCTGCAATCCGCTAAAGCAGGGGTGTTGCCAAACGGAGGGGCTTCTTTTTGTGAAGCTGCCCTTTATAAGTGGCGTTGACGTTTGGGTCTTACGCAACAGAAATCTGTGAACCGTGTCAGGACAGGAATGTAGCAGCACTAAGCAGAACCTTCTGTGTGCCGTGAGGGTGCCTGGGCCGAGTTAACTGTAAAGGTAACGTTCATGAAAAAGTTTCGATGGGCGGCGCACGATAAAAAATAATCTTTTTACTTTTCTTTTTATATCCGCCGAATATCCGGCATCCTTTTCGCATAGACATAGAAAAAAACAACGGTGACCTTCTCATGAATGATTTGCTGGTAGAAATTCTGAACACTTACGGCTATCTTGCATTGCCTTTCTCATTATGATTGAAAATATCTTTCCCCCTATCCCTTCTGAAGTTATTCTTACCTTCAGCGGCTTTATGACCACCTTTACCCAAATGAATTTGCCCGGGGTCGTTGTCTCCGCTACCGTAGGTAGCCTTGCAGGAGCTATCTTCCTTTATGAATTGGGCAGCGTCCTTTCCATGGAAAAAATTCAGTCTCTGGTAAACGGTCCTGTTGGAAAAGCCCTTCATCTGGACATTCACGACATCGAAAAGGCCATAAGCTGGTTTGACAGCAAAGGAAACTATACCGTATTTCTGTGCCGCTTTATCCCCATTGTAAGAAGCCTTATCTCTATTCCTGCGGGAATTGCACAAATGCGCTTAGGACCTTTTTTTTCTTATGACGACCTTAGGCAGCCTGCTTTGGAATTTTATTCTGATTTTTCTGGGTGCTGCCGCAGGTTCCTCCTGGCAAAAAGCAGTACAGTATTTCCACAACTATTCTCAGGCTGCCAAAATTGTCCTTGTTTTATTCTCCCTTGTGGGACTTCTCCTTTTCCTGCGCCGTCAGTTTAAAAAGAAGACTTCAGTTTAACAAGCTGCTCAATATAAGCAGGAGTTGTTCCGCAGCAGCCTCCACAAGATTTGCTCCGGCATCTATGAGACGTTTGATATGACGTGCAAATTCTTCTGCTCCCATAGAATACACAGGATTTCCCATGGCATCAATCACAGGATTTCCGGCATTTGGCTTTACGATTAGAGGAATATGTATTCTTTTTCTGATATTTTCTACCACGCTCAGAAGCTGGTTCGGACCGGTGGAGCAGTTAATTCCCACTGCATCTGCTCCCATTTCTTCTAAAAGCTCTGCTGAGTCATAGATATTTCCGCCAAAAAACAGACTTCCGTCTGACTCTACCGTTAAAGTACACAACACCGGTAAGCTGCACAATTCTCGGGCAGCATCTAAAACTGCCATAGGCTCTGTTACTCCCAGCATTGTTTCTGCCACAAGTAAATCAACTCCCGCCTCCAGCTGTGCCTCAATCTGCTCTTTATAGGCATCCAGTAAAGTCTCGTATTCTGCATCCTGTTTTCCGGTAGTTGTCAAATCTCCCGCTACCATGCAGTTTTCTCCCACTGCGCTGCGTGAAATCTCTACAAGCTGCTTATTCAGGCTATGCACCTGATTTTCCAATCCATGATTGGCAAGGCTGATTTTATTGGCTGAAAAAGTAGGCGCATAAACAATCTGACTTCCCGCCTGCTGATATGCGCTTTGAAGGTTCATAAGAGGCTGCGGATTTTCACAAATCCACTTCTCTGTACAAATTCCTTTGGGCATTCCCGCTTTCATTAGGTTTGAACCTGTTGCCCCATCTAAAATAACAATTTCTCTACCGATTAATTCTCTGAATTCTTCTCTTGTCATACTGCTCCCTCTCTTTCCTGCTGCTTTTTCTTTGCTTTTTCTTCCCGAAGCTCTTTAAAAAATCCACTGAGCATGCTACTGCATTCTTCCTCCAGAACTCCTCTTGTCACTTCTGCTTTATGATTAAATCCGTCCATTTCCAAAAGGTTTAAAACAGAACCTGCACAGCCTGCTTTCGGGTTCATGCTCCCAATCACTACTCTGTCCACTCTTGCCTGTATAATCGCTCCGGCGCACATTTGACAAGGCTCTAAGGTCACATATAAGGTGCAGCCCTCCAATCTCCAGTCTCCCAGCTTTTTGCTGGCTTTTCTGATGGCATTTATTTCTGCATGAGACACTGTATTTTTATCTGTATTGCGTCGATTATAGCCCCTTGCAATGATTTTCCCCTCATATACAATCACACAGCCGATAGGTACTTCTCTGAGAGCATACGCTTTCATTGCCTGTTTTTTGGCTTCCCGCATAAATCTTTCATCTTCTGTCATCTCTATCTCCTTTTGTTTCTACTGGCGGAATTTTGTATGAAATAAAACAAAAAGAGGCTGTCGCATGAAACAAAAATCATACTCGACAGCCCCTCTCCTGAAACGGAGATAGTGGGATTCGAACCCACGTGCCCTTTCGGACAACCGCATTTCGAGTGCGGCTCGTTACAGCCACTTCGATATATCTCCAATGTCTTATATTATATAACCTTCTCTTCTATACGGTCAAGTAAATTTAACACTTTAAAACGAAAACAGCCTGCCCAACAATTTTTTCTGTTGGACAAGCCTTCCTTTATTTTGTATGAACCACGCGATACCAATATCCACGAAGCTTCCCGTCCGGCTGTCTTTCCCCTGTTTCCTTGAAATAGGGAAATCCCAACATACCCGCCATTAAAGCTTCTTGCCTTTCATAAACACCCGGCACGCCCAAAATATACCTGTTATCTTCCTGTCTTATTCCCAATAGCAAATGTCCATACTGAGAAAATCCATGACGCAAAAACTGATTATTTAAAAGACCCCTGTCCTCATTTGCTAAAAGCTGATAATCCATAGGAGTAATTCTCTTACATTCCAGTACACTGCCGTCTGAAAATGGCATAAATTCTTCTGTTTCTGTTATTTCTGCCTCAAGAACAGATTGCTTTTCCTTCGGTTTTATATCCACTTCCTCTTCGGATATAATTTCCTGCTGCGTACTGATTTCTTCTGCCGGCTGTTCCTGTTCTGTCTCGATATTTTCTTCCTGTATAATAGGAATTATTTCAGGTTCTCCTATTTCTGACTGCATATCTGTTTTTTCTTCTTCGCTTTCCTTAATTGGCATATCTGTATCTGCTCTTGTTGAGCGAATAGCATCCGGTTGAATAGGCTCTTCATCCCAACCACTGCCATAAGTTTCACCTGACCGACACAAAATCACCAGCCCCTTAATATCTCCTAAGCCATAGGAGCTGTCCCCTATATTAATCTGCGGTATTTCTAAGGTAAACTGCACGCTGCTTCCCGCCAAATCACACTCTCCCAGCAGGATTGCAATACATTCTCCTCTTTCCCTCACATATCCGTAAACACGGGCAGGCACATATTCCTGACTGCATATTCCTGTAAGCTTAAAATCCATTCTGCAAAGTCCGTCCTTTGCCTCTACACGGATAAAGCCTTTTCCGTTTCCCTTCTTTCCGTATGTATACTCATATACATATGCAATAAACCTGCGGTATCCTGACATAATACACTGACTCTCTTCTTTATTATTCATCTTTTAAAAATATATGTTTGCAGATTTTGTTTAGAACTTATAAATATTTCCATTGACAAATCCCTATATTATGTGTATAATATTTTTCGTTGGTAGCAACTGAATAACGAAGCGTGGCTCAGTTTGGTAGAGCGCTGCGTTCGGGACGCAGAGGTCGCGTGTTCGAATCACGTCGCTTCGATTAACTGACAATGCTGAAATGTCTTATTCTATAAGAATTTTCATGCATTTTTCTTTTTTCAAATTTCCC
>ENA-OPYY01000402-OPYY01000402.1-human-gut-metagenome-genome-assembly--contig:-NODE-402-length-15130-cov-2.818703_pt1 | contig 15130 bp, 16 predicted proteins | sample MGYA00242472_ERZ504481 | MGnify/ENA primary metagenome ERZ504481 (study PRJEB26092, sample SAMD00036265) | human gut metagenome | host: Homo sapiens | study: EMG produced TPA metagenomics assembly of...
TTTTTGAGTCAATAAAATCCATTTTTGTGTTGACTCTACAACAAGAGATCGTTTATAATTAAAAAAATAAGCTTGCTGCAGAGTTCACTAAATACAGAATATATATCAACACAAGTGCCGGCGCATCTGCCGGAATTTCTGCGGTATCACTAATAAAAAAATTCAAATTAGGAATTAGCAAGAAACCAACTACCAAGATTATTAATCCCACAATTTTATAAACCATCTTAAAATAGTTCATATATGCAGAAATTTTCTTTGTATCATTTTGAGCAATTGGCTTATACATCGCATAAACAATCGCCGTTCCAAACCCTAACTCAGCAAAAGATAGGACATTTAAAATATTAGTAAACAAACCATTTAAGCCCAAATATGCGACACTCAATGTTTTAATGAATACAGTACGAATTGCAAAATTAAGCAAGACTGTTATTCCCTGAACAACAAGTGCATAAATACTATTCCTAAATGATTTATTTGTACGCCCACTTTCCATATTATTCCAACCTCTATCTAGTAAGTTCCTTAGTACTACTCAATTTTATCTCCATCTACTTTTATTCAAATATTTCCAAAGCTCTTTGATAGTACCTTTCCTTAGAAAAATATTTTTTCATAGTTTCTATTTGATTCCTATTTACCGTACTATACGAATCATCTTTTATACTTAACATGATTTTTTCAGCAAGTAATTGAACTATATTACTATTTTGATTCGTCAACACTAACATTTTTTGCGTTAATAAATCACACATACCATATATTTCTGGTATGCCTCCATTCGCTAATGAAATAACTGGCTTTCCTGTACACATGCCTTCAACAATTGTTAGACCAAATGGTTCCTGCCACAAAGAAGGATACACCAAAATATCTGCTGCTGCCAAATATTCGGGCAAAATGCTATTATCAATATAGCCTGTAAAAATAATATTGCTTTCTATTTTTTTGATTCATCAAATACTTTTTTTTGATATTCTGTTTTCTTTGTCGCATCGCTATACCATGACGCTCCAATTAACATTAGTTTACACTCACGATTAATAGATTTTCTTACATATTGAAAGGCCTTAATTAATTCAAATACACCCTTTTCCTCAATAATTCTTCCGGCATATGCAATTACTACATCTTTAGATTTAATTTTGTATTTATCTCTGATAGTTTGTATTTTTCTATCTGGAACGTTATTTGAAAATTTATCCACATCGATGCCGTTGTGCCACACAACCTTTTTAGCCCGTGTTCTAGGATAATTATTTACTATTTCTCTCTTAACAAATTCACTCACAGTGATTATCATATCACAATTATCTAGTGCTCGTTCCTTTTCTTTTGTATACGGTTGTAAATGACTATTATGCATATGAAGACAAACCTTAGCATTTGTATTTTTGCGGATATTACTTAAATAAGAAAATCTGTTTTCAACAACAACATAATCATAAACACTTTTTTTTAACCTTTTACATACATATGACAGATAAGGATTTACCCCAAGTTTGTTACGAATTCGAGGCGATATTTTTATAAAATTAGAATAAAATTTAGAAGTATAATAATTCATATGAATATTAGGAATTTTTTCTTTTTCTTCACCAATTCCATAAATATCCACTTCAAAATCTTGATTCAGTCCAACTGTTTTTGCAAAATTATATATAAGATTTTCAACTGCGCCACCTTTCACTGGTGGAATCGGTAGTTCTCCAGCTGTTATTATTGCAATTTTTCTTTTCATCATTTATTCTCCTAATAGCTCTTTAAAAGAATTAATAGCATTTAGATTCAAATTTTCACATGATTGGATACACTTTTTTCTAGTCCTAAATAATAACTCAGGTTGATTAATAAGTTCACTTACTTTTTCACAAATAGCTTTAGGATCTCGATTTACGATCCAACCATTTTCACCATTCGTTATTATATTTTCTGCTGAATCATAATTTGTCACAACACAAGGACAACCAACACTAAGTGCCTCAATTAAAACCATGCTATACGCTTCATAATCAGATGTCTGGACAAACAAATCAGCATACTGCATATACGGTATTGTATTAGCTTTACGTCCAACAAAATTTATATAATTTAGAAGGTTCCTACTTTTAGCGGATTCAATAAGGGTCTGTAAATCTTCACCATCTCCCACTATTGTCCATTTGAAATCTTCAATTTCAGATTTTTTAAGCATTTCACACGCATCAATTATACGATCAATTCTTTTTTGCCTATTTTCAATTCTTGCCACCGTTACAATGTTAAAGCAATTACAATCATAAGGAGATTTCTCACTTTTTCTCAAGCTAATTCTATTTAAATCCAGCATATTTGTGACTACTTTTGATTTGTATTTGTATTCTGGGACTATTTCATCGAAAATCTTCTTGCAACCTTGGCTGACATTAATCACATAATCAAAAGTCTCATATTTAGAAATACAAATATTATGAGTCAATCCATGTTGTCTTGCATCATTATGAATCCATGCTATTTTTTTCTTAGCAATAACACATTCCCTGACAAAATCATCACAACCTCCAGAATAAACATCTAAATATTTATCATTTAAATATGAGATTGCAACATCATACTCCTTTCGGATTTTCATAAATGGTAAGCACATTTTTAAAATTCTTTGATACCCTACGAGTTTCTTAAAAACTTTGACTATCGCTGCACATGCCAATTGATATTTATTCATATACTTTCTCATATCAGAGTATTCTGCACAACAATATTCAATAATTTTATTTCCCTTAATAACATTAACATTTTCTGGGATTTGTGTAACACCAGATATATAGTTACCAATAACACATAAATCTATATCATACTCAGATTCCCTAAGGTTGTTTAACAGATTCAATAACGATGATTCTATTCCACCAATTCCCTTCAGCACCACTACTGAAAACAATATTTTCACTATTATTCATCCTCGCTTTCTTATTTTGTATGAATAAAATAAGCTTTACCGTCTCTAGTTACTTGAATGCAATTTAACCAAATACACAATGCCAAAAAAAGCATATTTTTACTAAAACTCCACAAAAGTGTCACCCATGTATAGCACATAACAAAGCTCAAAAGAACAGCTGTAATTGTATATATGTATTTTTTCATCAAATCCATACTGTATTTGCTTCTAAAATCGCAGTAAATCAAAATTTTTATTATAATAGTATACACACCAATACTAATAAGCACGCCAAACACTGAACCGCCATAAAACAAACAAGTAGAGCTTAAAGGCAACATTTGCCAAGAACGAGTATATACCTGATGGACCTCTGGTGAACTTAAAACATTTTTAAATATACTTAAACACCACTCCATTCCTGGAAGATAAGATGGAAAAAAGTTTAATATAAAATCCTTTATACTTCTCTCAAACGGCATAAAATCAACAGATTTTGCGGCATCATATCCAGATGCTAACGACCATGGTCCCCCAACATAACACTCGATTGTATTAGATAACTCTGCCATGTTAAGCTGTTCTGTTAAACTAGCATCTTTGTAGCTCACACCAAACTGTTTGATAAAAATCATACTAACAACAACTGTAATACATATTGGTACAAGCACCGCAATTTCGATTTTTTTATACTTTGGAAAAGCATAATATAAAACAAAGATAGTAGCTATCGCTGTTTGTAAAACAAAAGACCTATTGTATCCAAAAAAAAGCACCCATGTTAACAACTGCAAAAATTGCTCCTATAATTGTCCACAGTAGGGTGTTACCTTTTTCATACTGCTTTTTACAAAATGTTATTATAACAAGAAATAAGAATGTCTTTAAGGTTTGGGCTGCAAGGATTCCAAATGCATCCGTGATAGGATCATCAAATTTTTCATCTAGGGCGAGGAAATTAAATGTGGAAAAAACAACTTTCAAATTTCTAGATAATAAAAGAGCTGTTAATGCCAAAATTGCCAATAGACCCACAAGGCTTAAACCTATATTACAATAGCCCCCATCATAGTCTTCATTTTCAAACTTATACTGATACCGTTGACCGTAATACTTAATTGCTGCAAAACACGTTACCATTTCTATTAAGCTAATAATAACCGAATAGAAATAGCCATCGGATGAACAATTTATCATTGGCATTGTTATTGGCAGTACGTTAATCTGTCCATTCGTAACTGAAATCAAAAATGGAACCAAAACAAATCTAACAGCCATTATTCCAAAGAAAATTTTTAAAGCAAGGCCACCTTCTGCAATAGAAAAATAGTTATTGACCCATATCAAGCATACTGAAAAGACCAACGGAACCAGAAAGTACAATTCAAGACCAGGTCTCAGATTCTTCATATTAATAAAAACAGTTACTGACACAAAGAGCGAAACAACTGCCAAGATACTATTTGTTACAAAGCCCAAAATATTTTTAATTCTACCTGTTACTTCATTTTGTATCACTATGCACACCGTCCTTCCTGCATCATTCACTTTTATTTATTACAATTGCAATATTCTTTATAATTCATTTTTACAACCGTATAATATATTATTTATCATACTCCAACTTTGAGAAATACGCTCTCAATTCTGCTTTTGATTCTTGTTGAATTTTAATAACCAGTGCATTCTTAATACTGCTGTCTATTATCTATTCACATTTTCAAAAGCATTTTTTACGCTATTTCCGAGCTTTCTAACAATCGAGCGATTGACTACTTTTCTATATCTTTTCATCACTTCTCGGTTTACAGACAGATTGTGTTCAAATTCATATTTAAAGTTAGTTGCCAATGTCTGTCTAAAACGTACTGATGTCGGATCACAATGTGTTCCACGACCATCTGTTCCAATATTATTTACCAAGGACTTTGTCGGGTAGATTGTTAACTTATTTTGCTTGCACTGGTTATAGCACCATCTAATTGCCCAAGAATCAATCTTCCCCTGCATTTGATAGCGCAGCATTTTATCCAAATCTGTGCCACCTTTGCAGAACTTCGCTATTCTTATCGGATTGTATCTATAGCCGCTATAGTCCTTAATTTCCCAATCTATCGTCTCCCAACGATCTTTCCAGGTTGCCCATCCCCAACTAGATGAGCGATATGCTGCATACACCGATTTCGTATATGTTTCAGGCATTTCAAAGGGGAATTGATAACCACTTATTGACCATATTTTCTTTTCACTCTCATAGAAATCCAATGCATCATTCATAAATGATAAAAACTGCGGGGCTGCAATCAAATCGTCTTCAACAACAATAACTTTTCCCCTCTTATTTATAATTTCAGTCACACCAATAATCACAGATTTTGCTAAGCCTTTATTCTTCTCTGCTTCTATAATGTGTACACTTTTGAAGCCAACAATTTTATGAATATATTCCCTAACAAGTTTTACACTCTCTGCTTGTTTTTCCTTCTTCGCTGCATCTGAAAAAACGAATAAATCTGTTTGATCCGCCAATTCATTCTTTTTTAAATTTTCTATGGTTTGTTCTACAGAATCAAGTCTGTTATAAACAAACATTACTACTGGTGCTAATTTTCGTTTCATTCGTCTATCCTCTGAATATTTTTTATATGAATATCTTGTTTATTAACAACTACAGTGTTCTTCTCTACTTTTCCACGAATAACGCATCCTGCACCAATCACTGCACCATCTTCAATTTGAGTTCCACGAAGAATAGTAACATTTGCTCCGATCCACACATTGTTTCCAATACTTATCGGAGCTTTTCTATAGTGATTCCCTCTTCTTTCATCAGTATATCTATACTCATGATCATGATCCACCACAACAACATTAGTCCAAAGAGACAGTTATCGCCAATTTGAATATTATCCATACAAGTTATTGCGCAACCCTGATTAAAAAAGCTTGTGCCAATAGTCAATTCGCCGCCTCAACTCTAAACGAAACATTCCTTCTGGTAAACACGCTATGCTTTAAGGTTAGTTTCGATTTCCCCCCACCCACTGCTATTTCAGTTCTGGGATTAATATTTTGCACTAATGATGCATTCACATTTCCCATATGCACAGTATTAAGAAATACCATTCTTATAAAATTTATAAGCATAATTAAGAGTTTTTTGGGATTTTGTTTTTTTAGTCTCTCTATCATTTCAATATGTCCTCATATATTTTCAGTAACACTTCCAAATTTCTCTCACGGTTGTGTGTTTTTGCCGCATGTTCTTTTGCCTTCACTCCAATTATCTCTGCTTGCTTTTCCATAGCAAATATCTTTTTCACATAATAAGCTAGCATATACGGAGCATCTGTTTGATACACATATCCTTCCTCTTCATGTTTCAACAGATTCTTAACTCCACCAACGTCTGAAGAAATACAAGGAATACCGAGCAACATCGCCTCGCCCAAAGAATTTGGGGAATTTTCAATCGTTGAGGGGGAGACAAATACATTACTCTTTAGAAAACGTTCTTTCATTTTCTGCTCTGTCAGTGATCCAGTAAAAGTAACCTTTTCTTCTAAGCTATATTCAGAAATCAATCTCTTAATATATTTCGCAAAAGAGGATATTTTCAACTTTTCATAAAGACTATCCGTTTTTGTTAAATCATTTCCGGCAACATACAGATGCGCATCCGGATAATTTTTCAATATTTCCGGCATTGCTCTAAGCATAAAGTGAAGCCCCTTAATCGGAGTTGCCGCTTGGCTCATAAAAATGGAATGCTTTTCGCACCCCTGATATTCCCAACTTCCAGAATAAAATGAGTCTCTTAAAGATTCATTACAGAATGGTATTGTACTTTTGGATTAATCTCCTTGGTACAAGCTTCGTCCCAGTCTGTTCTTCCAATTACATGGCCTACTGCTTTAATAGTAGAAATTTCCGTCATACCACGACGTTTCATTTTTTTTGCTTGCTGAAGAAGATTTCCTCTTGCGATATTACTTAATGTAAATCTTTTCAATTTCTCATATGGGATACCGTTATTAAAATGCATCCAATAAAAAGAAGGCAGCCCCTGTATATTAACTACCGTTTTTTGGGGTTATTAAATTCCTCAGCTGCCACTAGGCTATGCGGATACTCTGTTCCAAAAATATGTAGCAGATCCGGTGACACCTTAGAGATAATCGTTCTAAGATGTTCTCTCATATATTTAGACTCATGTACTTGATCCTCTACTGGAAGAAATCCCAACAATTTGGGCTGAGAAAAAGCATAGTAGTGTATTCTTCCAACTGCGCCCTCTTTAATTTCTTTAATTTCCAATTGAGGGAATGTAATATAAAGTTCAATGCCATCTATTTTTTCAATCGAATTTGCAAAGCCTGTAAGCCATCCACAAATATTAGGGACATTTACATTCATGTCCACAGCGATTCTTGGAATTGGCACATTACAAACCCAAAGTATTTTCATTTTCTCCATCTTCCTCACCTTAATTCGTTACAAACTTCCACATTTTGGAACACTGGATTTCAGTATTCTTTTCATTTATTACAAACTCTCGTGCTCCATTTCCTCGTTCCTGCAGTGATGTCTCATCCAAACTCAATGTTTTATCTATTGCTTTAGCTAATGCTTCCACTGTTTCTTGCTTTACAACGTACAGATGCTGCAAATATTCTCGCGGAATACCTGCAATATCAAAACTCAGCACCGGTGTCCCCGTTGCCATATACTCAAATAATTTAGAGGGGAAACAATATCCTGACGCCGGTTCAGACGGCAATCTCATGTTTACTAACAAAGCTGCCTCTGCTTGTTTTTGCAGTACATCTTGTCTGCTTGGCAGAAAGCCGTAAAACTTAATCCTATTGTCCTTCTTTGCGCACGCCTTAATATATTCTTCGGTATTCCCCCCTCCGGTTATCCAAAGTTCTATATTCGAGTCGTGAATGCTCATAAAAGCATCTACAAGCATTTTTATACCGTACTGCTCATCCAGTTTTCCAGAATACATAACGGCTTTCTTTTTTCCCTTGATGGCAACAATCTGTTCAGCCGTATCATAACTTCCTTCCATCAAAATCCATTTATTAGACGGAATTTCAAGATATTCTGCCATTTTTTCTGCATAAAGAATAAATCCATCAAACTTTTTCTGCATTTTCTTTATGCTCTGCCAGTCAATTTTTTTCAACGCGGCCTTTATACGACTCTGCCCCAAATCCATAAACTGTGGCAAATCGGTAATGATAAGATATATTTTTGCCTGTGGAATTTTTTCTTTAATACGACAAGCAGTTGCCATTGGTGCAGAACGCATTGAATATACAAAAGCAATCACATCTCTACCTTTATATCTTGTTTTGCACCATTCATCAGCAGCTTTAATCATTGCATTTTTACAATTTATACGATTAATGTACTTATCGTTCTTATATCCAACACTTATATCTTTTGCACCGGGTTTATGCTCCCATGTCACTGGTGCAATTATTCTGTCTTGATACACTGGATATGGCGGCAATACACTTCCGTTTATGGAATCACACACAATACCACTTACTTCTTCAATTCCATAAAGTAAGTTTTTCTGGGATACCTGTGCAGAAGCTAAATCATACCCCTTTTTTGCCTTAATTTTAAATTCCTCATCGCTTTCCAAACAGCCAATCCATAATATCTGGGGCATGATAATCTCCTTCCTCACAACCTCTTAATAACCTTCGCCGGGTTTCCAGCAATCACACAGTTATCTTCAAACTTTCCGGCAACCACAGCACCAGCACCGACAACGCAGCCATCGCCCAGCACTGTGCCTTTCAATATGATGCTATTGCACCCAATGAAGCAATTTTTGCCAATCTTGATCTCTCGACTTGGCACCAGATCACTATCGCCGCCGTTTTCATCTCGCAGGAGCTTGTTTCTCGCCTCTGCCTCAATGGGATGGAAATCGTTGTCCAAAATCTTGCAGTTACCGCCGATGCAGGTGTTCTCACCAACCGAGATTTTCTTTCGTGCGTAAATCGTTGCACCACTTATCCCAACATTATCGCCAATCTCAATCTCTGCTCCCGGAGCACGCGTGACAATGATCGTCCGACTGTAAAGGCCAACCAGATTACTGAGAAAGCTGCTCTTGATGGTGACGTTCTCTCCGATCTTCAGTTTGGCACCGCCTTTGTTGAAGATGATCGGCACGCCCTTCAGCAAGAGGTTCTTTCCATATTCAACTTTTGTCATCTTCATAACCAGCTTGAACCAGTTACTGTTCATCCCTCTCGCCTCCTTTACAGCTTCAGAATCTCTTCTGCGTACTTTCTCACTGACACGTTTCTGGTCAGGTTCTTTTCCAGATTCTCACGGCCTCTGGCTCCCATCGCCTTCAACTCACTATTTCCGGCATTCTCAATAAACCAGCGGATATTCTCTTCGACCTTGTCATACTCACCCGGCTCACAGCAGAGACCACCGTGTGTATCTTCAATCAGGCAACGAACTTCAGATCCCGCTTCGAGGACCCCTAAAATTGGCTTCGAAGCGGCCATTATTCCGTATGCCTTCGATGGGCAGCTCACGCCTTTGATGCCTTTTGCATTCACACACCAGTGAACATCGCCGGCATTCAAGCTATAAATCAAGTCAGCCTTATCCTGGTACGGAATGAAAGTCACATTGTCCATGTGATGCTCTTTTACATAGAGCACCAACTTGTCCAGCACAGAACCAGCACCAGCAAAAGCAAATACGACCTCTCGGCCATCCGCAGTTTTAGTCCCCGGCTTAATTCTCTCCACAACCTTAATCAGATTTTCAAGGTCGTAGTACAGACCAATGTTGCCAGAGTACATGATGACAAACTTGCCATCCAGACCGTACTTCTTCTTGAAAGCAACAACTCTCTCATTACTCTCATCCAACGGATAAATTTCATTCTCATCGATCCAGTTGTTGATCATAACGGTCTTGGGGATTTTCTTTCCCTTGAAACGGTTCTCTACAGTCTCCACCAGATCACGACCGACTGTGATCACAAGGTCGCTGCGCTTGCAGCTAAACTTGTCGAACCACATCATGGCATCGGTAATCAGCTTGCTCTTGGTGTAGCCAACAGCCAGTACCTGCTCCGGGTTGAAGTCCTGAATGTTATAGATGTATTTGGCGTGTTTCACCCACTTGCCCCAAACGCCCAACAGGCCACCAAGGATCGGCGGCTGGGAAATAGAGAACACATAGTCCATCTTGCCAACCTTGAAGGTCGCAGCCATTGCTCCAAAGAAATAGGAAACAATGTTCTTCACACGGCTCTTCTTATTGGTCTTGCTGAACTCCGGTACCCGGATTCTCAGCACTTTCACCCCGTTGATTTCTTCTTCGTAATATTTCTGTGTCTTATATTTATCTTCAATGGTTCCTAAATAGCTTGGAACCACACAAATTATCGTAATATCAAACTTATCCAACATGCCTTCTGCGAGTTCACGGAGAATCTGGCCTGTGGATGCAGTATCAGGTATGTAGTAATGTGCATAAATCAGCAGTTTCTTTTTTGCCATCCTGCATCTCCCCTCTGTGTACTTCTCTACTCACACTATTAGTCACGCTGGAAAATATCGCGTGTATAAACCTTATCCTTCACATCATCAAGGCACATGTCATAACGGTTTGCAATAATAGCATGGCTCATTTCCTTGAACTTCGCCAGATCATTGACTACCGTGCTGCCAAAGAAAGTATCACCATCTTTCAATGTCGGCTCGTAAATAATGACAGTTGCACCTTTGGCCTTAATCCTCTTCATAACACCCTGAATGGAGCTCTGGCGGAAGTTATCGGAATTTGACTTCATAGTCAGACGGTATACGCCGATAGTCACAGACTTTTCCTGCTGCGCATTGTACTCATTGTCCTCGTCATAGCCATAATAACCAGCCAGCTTCAGGACGCGATCTGCGATGAAGTCTTTTCTTGTACGGTTGCTCTCAACAATCGCTTCAATCAGGTTTTCCGGCACGTCGGCATAGTTTGCCAGCAGCTGCTTCGTATCTTTCGGCAGACAGTAACCGCCATAGCCGAAGGACGGGTTGTTATAATGGCTGCCGATACGAGGATCAAGGCAAACACCGTCAATGATCTGCTGGGTATTCAGCCCCTTGCTTTCTGCATAGGTATCCAGCTCATTGAAGTAGGCCACACGCAGAGCCAGATAAGTATTAGCAAACAGCTTGACTGCCTCGGCCTCGGTGAAGCCCATGAACAGCGTGTCGATGTTCTCCTTGATAGCACCTTCCTGCAGCAGACCTGCAAACTCATGTGCTGCCTCTACCAGCCGCTCATTGTTCAGGTCAGTACCGACAATGATACGGGAAGGATACAGGTTGTCGTAAAGAGCCTTGGATTCCCGCAGGAACTCCGGGCTGAAAATGATATTCTTGCTGTTGAACTTTTCTCTCACACTTGCCGTGTAGCCCACAGGAATCGTTGACTTGATTACCATGATGGCGTTCGGATTGTACTCCATGACCAGCTTGATCACAGCCTCGACAGCAGATGTGTCGAAGTGCTGCGTGTGACTGTCGTAGTTTGTCGGAGCCGCGATTACAACAAAATCTGCATCTGAATATGCATCTTTGCATCCAAGGTTGCAGTCAGATCCAAATCCTTTTCCGCCAGATATTTTTCAATATAATCATCCTGAATCGGTGACTTCCGGTTATTTATCATCTCAATTTTTTCCGGAACAATATCCACTGCAACAACTTTATGATGTTGTGAAAGCAAAGTTGCAATTGACAATCCCACATAACCAGTTCCAGCTACAGCAATTTTGTATTTCTTCATAATACTTCTCCTTTTGTTCTCGTTGCACCAATCCTCTAAATAATAATTTTTATTTATATTCTAATCTCTTAAAGAACAGATACACTTCTTTGATTTTCTCCTACGCATGTTTATCATACTAACAAATTAACTGATAATCAATAAGGTATTTATTACAATCAAATATTTTTCTTTACTGTCAGTACTTCAGTCTTATTTTTAATACCACAAATTTATTTTACTTCCATCAAGCTTCTACTTAATATACTCAGACTATTACCCCATCAGTCAAAGTGTTCATTTATACATTCCTGTCTCTCCTAAGCATATATCATTTTTTAGTAGATTACTGTCTTATTGTACATTTAGCATACTTCTTACCACAAAAATTCACTTTCCCACATATCTACACCGGAATCCTGGAACACGTTCCTGAGTCTTCTCCTTAAATGCTCTTTTGTGACACCTTTTTTCAGGATAACTTGCAGGAATCCTCCTCCGCCGGCTCCTGAGATAAACTTTCCATCAATGAGATCTTCACAGGATTCAAAAATCTGATCAATACATGTGTTAGTTGATCCTGCATCCAGTTTCTTCGATACCTCCCAGTGCCGGTTCAGCAGTTTTGCAAATTCATCAATCCGCCCCTGTTCCAGTTCATACCGCATCAAAACTGCCAGATGTTTCATTTCTTCCAATGCTTCAATGGATTCCGGACGTCCGCCGATATATCCGCCAACTACATATCTCAGAAGATTTCTGGCAAGGCGTCTCTGTCCGGTATAAATCAGTGCAAACCGTTCCTGAAGCTCTGCTTTTGTTGCTTCATCCAGTTCCATGTGTTCTACTTTAATTTCCTGTTTCATCCCCGGCTTTGTTGTAATGTATTTCACTCCTGGAGTCAGGCCTCCTACCTGATCCTGCCAGCCGCCGCCTGTACTCATGATCTGTTCCAGATTCAACACTCGCTGATACAGAACACTGTCGGACCAGTCTTCTCCTAAAAATTCACCAATCGCCTTGACAGCAGCTCCTGCAAGAATACTGCTGGTTCCCAACCCGGAGCCTTTCGGTACATTACAAACCCGGGTGGAAATATAAATTCCGCCTCCCAGACGTCTTAAAATATCCTGAAGATTCACACTGCCGTGCTGCGGGATAATACCACAGGCAATCAGTGCTGCCTTATGTAATGCAAAGGAATCATAGGGGTTATTGCAGTCCTGTATTTCCTCTGCGGATAAAGCTGTTCCATATGCCTGAAAGTCAAGGCTTGCAAACTCAATATGCAGTTCTTCCAGTTTACGTACTTCTACTTCAATCTGCCGCTCTCCCTTCAGAAGAATTGCGGCATTTAATACAACTCCACCTTTTTCATTGCAGTATGGGGGGGTATCTGTCCATCCTCCTCCCCAGTTTACACGGACCGGCAGGGTTACTCTTACCTTATCTCTCTGAATATGATATGAATCCCCCTCATGGCAGTTTTCTTCCAGGCATACAGCTTTCTGTATCGCATCAAAGCACATTTTCTCCACCTTATCGTACGCAATTTCGTGGAATACCGCTGACTGATATTTCATAGAACGGGAAACTGCATACAGAACACGAATTTTTTCAGAAAATGTCATATGCTCAACTTTTTCCATCAAAATGTCAAACTGCCGTTCATTCAATTCTGATTCACCAAAAATTTTAAGAGCAGGAATATAATGTTCTCCTGCAAACAGATGTTTCAGGAACTTTTCCACCATGATCTGATTCTGAAGTTCTGTACTCCACTCAATAAACCGTGTGGTGTCTCCCAGCATAAAAGATTCCTGAAGGCTGTACCGTCTTTGATTTTTCCAATTCAGAATTTCCTCTTCTGTTGCTGTTCCATCCATAATACGCAGTAAAACCATAGATGCCTTTTGTGCATCTCTTTTTTCAGGGCAGAGGGGTATATTTTTGCCGTCCACAGAGTATGCTCTCCATTTTCCCATATATCCTGTACGCCTGCTTTAGCGTTTTCCAGAAGCTGCTTCATTGTTCCGTTTAAAAACGTTCCATTTTCTTCCAGTGTTTTTTTAGGATTATCACAGACTCCGTAAATACGCAATACATATTCATTATTTTCTCTCAGACGAACTGCATGAAAAACTGAATTTTCAGGTACTTCTATATTCTCCAGTGTTACCATGCTGACAACTGCGCCTTTATGAACAACCGTACCTTCTGTCAGCATACTGCTCTCTATATAACAGTTCTCTTCTATCTTTACTGAATCATCAATAAGCGCATTATGAACCGCCCCCGGGCATTCTTCTCTGTTGGCAGACACCAGCGGCTTCCAATCCAAAAATTCATAATCACTGATTTCTTTGGTGAGCAGTGATAAAAGCTCTCCGGTTGTTCCAAAGTGAATAAATTCTGCCGGTGAAAGACAGATCAGTTTCATAGGAAATTCGTGAAGCGCTTCCCAGATCTTTGTCCTGCATTCTTTTAATTCATCACAAAAACTTCCTTCCGGCTGCTCCAGATAAAACTGTTCCAGTGTGGATTCTTTTGCCAGCGGATAAAGAAAATCTCCATAAAAGCTAATTCGTGATCTTTCATTTACAAACTGTGAATACCTGTCCTCCTGTATTTGTCCATTCTCTGCAATCAGGGAGAACAAAGCTTCCAGCATTTCTGCGCTGCATAACACTGCTCCGGTGTCCAGATCTACATTGCCCTGGCTATTTACTGCCCCCATATTCTGCAGTGTTTCCACTGTTTGTTTATGCAAAAATTTCTGAACATGGTCTGTACCGTCATTTAAGAATACGCCGTGATCTTTCCCAACCTCTACCGGAGACTTCATGGAAATGGCAGCAGCTCCGCTGAATTGCGCATCAATCTGCAAAGGATTAAATAACAGCAGTACATCTCCTGATAACACTAACATGCCATCTTTAAATCGGGAGGGAACTCCTGCCATTCCTATCAGAAATTCGTCAAATAAAGTTGAGGGCCGTCCATCGGGAAGTTCCCGTGGAACAGGAGAAAATAATTTCCCACATACTGAATACTGCGGCACTCTTTTGCTGTCTCCTCCTGAATGAATCACCAGAACTCGTTTACCATGGAAATTCCCGCCAAAACCTTCCTGTTCAGAAAGGACACGAAGTACCTGTAAAGTTGCTCCTCCTGATCCGATCCTCTTCCCGTCAGGATCCGAAATCACCAGAAACTTTGTATTTTTAGGTAAAACTCCCCTTTCCTGTCTGTACCTGATCTGACATTCAAACGCTTCTGCCTGCGCTTCATTAGAAGCGGTCAGCACTACATAGTCCCACTGAGTATAGCTTGTTTTCCGGATACTTCTCATGTAGTCTTCCCCAGGCATCCAGGTAGCTCTGTCTCAAA
>ENA-OPYY01000404-OPYY01000404.1-human-gut-metagenome-genome-assembly--contig:-NODE-404-length-15068-cov-3.193361_pt1 | contig 15068 bp, 15 predicted proteins | sample MGYA00242472_ERZ504481 | MGnify/ENA primary metagenome ERZ504481 (study PRJEB26092, sample SAMD00036265) | human gut metagenome | host: Homo sapiens | study: EMG produced TPA metagenomics assembly of...
TTTTCTTAAAAAAAGAAAACAACTGCGATTTTCTATATGGTATACTTGAAGAAATTACTGACACCATTTCATAAAATAAAACATCGCAAAGGAGACTCACTATGAATATTGAAAAAATCGAAACCAATCGCTTATATTTGCGTCCTTTCACAAAAGATGATGCCTTATTTGCAATCAGTATCTGGAACGATCCCGAAATGGGAGAATATCTCGGCGATCCTGCTCTGGAAACGATTGATCCGGAATATGTAAAAGAAATAGAAGCATTAGGAGACGATCCCATCTGCTGCTATTTGATCGCAGAATTAAAAACTACAGGGGAACGAATCGGAACCTGCAGTTTTATCCCTCTGGAAGATCAGACTGTATATGATATTGCCTACTGTGTCAATAAATTACACTGGCGCAAAGGCTATGCCACAGAGATGATACAGGGTATGATCGCCTACGCAAAAGCACATAACGGAAAACGGATCACGGTTAAGATTGATCCGGACAATGCCGCTTCAAATGGTGTCGTCAAAAAATTGGGATTTAAAGTTGTTCACACAGGTAGCTATGTCAAACGCGGAGAAAATAAAGTCTGCCCTGAGTATACTTACGAACTTCTGCTTTCTTAAAAATACCAAAAAATCCGAAAAGAATCCACATATTAAAGGATTCCTCTCGGATTTTTTACAAATATAGAAAGAGTATTGCTCTATTATCTTCTATAATTGATTCAATATATTTAACATTTCTCTTTTTTCACTTTTACTTTTTTCTTTTTTGTACAGCCCATAAATCCAAGTGCAATCAGTCCCAGCATCACGGCATCGAATGCAACATATCCGTAAATCCATCCCGGAACTCCCACTCTTGCATGTTCCAGCACATTGCTGTTTGCAACTACATATAAAATGTTATGACAGGCTTTTCTCATGAGCTGACGGCCTTCGGCTGTCTCATCGATGGTGATCTCCTTTTGAGTAGAACTCAGCATCATATCATTTCCTGCTGCAATTGCTGATCTGCGTTCTGAAAATCGCCCATCATCGCATTATCTGTGATGACAAATCCTTCAAATCCCCATTCGTCTCTTAAAACATTCTGAAGCAATGGTTTGCTTGCACCTGCCCATGTTGCTCCGATTCGGCTCCATGTCGTCATAATTGCTTTTGACTCGCCTTCTTTGACAGAAAGTTCAAACGGTTTGAGATAGATTTCTCTCATCGCCTGTTCATTACACCAGTTTGCACCGCCAATCGCATTTGTCTCCTGGTCATTCAATGCGAAATGTTTGATATAGGTATACACATTTTTCTCGTTGCAGCCGCGAACCATTGCTGCTCCCATCTTACCGGACAATAATGCATCCTCTGAATAATATTCAAAGTTTCTTCCGCTGAATGGTGTACGATGAATGTTCATAGCCGGACCATAAATTCCAGATACTTTGTTCGCATACGCTTCATCACCCAAAGCCTCACCAAATGCTTCCGGTAACTCTGTATTCCATGTTGAGCCCACTACAACCGCACTTGTATACTGATTTCCTTTTGTTCCGTTAATCAGTCCGTTGAGTCCTGCCGGTCCGTCTACATCCAATACCTCCGGTTTTCCGACAGATCCGATCCGAACTGACTGCCATCCGCTCATTCCGATCAGCTGTTCCATATCTTTGATCGATAACTGCTCTAACAACTGCTCCCATTTTGGATCATTGTATGGTAATCCTTTTACATCTTTGAGAGTCAGTCCGTGTTTTTTGAATACAATATCCTCTGCGTCCGGATCTGTCTCAACCTTTGTATTTTGTAATGCTTTGAGTACTTCCTTAGATGGAGCCTGATCCTTTGCCTTTTCTTTTGGCATTGTACCTTCCCAGTCCGCGCGGCTTACATAAGTAATATCTCCAGCCACATCATCAAACTGGTTGGTTGCTTCTACAAGGTCACTTTCTCTATTGACCACAGTTTCTTTTACTTTGTATGTACGCTGATCAATGACATCATGACTGTTTTTCATCAATTTGATCGCGTAATCCCCTTTTTCCAGAACATAGGCTTTTGCATCTTTGTAATCATAACTTGCCATATCTTCTTTCATAAAGGACAGTGTAAGTGTCTGGCTTTCGCCCGGTTTCAACACATCTGTTTTGTCAAATGCTGCCAGAACAACATGTGATTTTTCAATCCCACCCTTTGTATATGGTGGAGTATAGTATAATTGAACAACCTCTTTTCCAGGAACTTTTCCTGTATTTGTAACAGTAACATCAACACTGATAGAATCTCCATCTGCAGAAAGTTCACCCATCTTCTGCTCGAATGTCGTATATGACAGACCATATCCAAATGGATACTGTACTGTTTCTTCATAATTAATATAACCATCCTGTGCGGCAGTTTCATAATAACGATATCCGACATAAATACCTTCCTGATAATTCATGAATTTGTATGGTGCCACGCCTCCGAGCATTCCGCCATTTTCATGTTCTGTTCCTGTATAAGTAAAATCACCGATATTCATGTATGCCGGACTTGAAGTTGCATCATAAGCATAGGTATCTACCAGACGGCCGGATGGGTTTACCTCTCCGCAAAGTGCGTTGGCAACACCCTGTAACCCAACGGATCCAGGTCCACCGATCCACATTGCAGCGTCTACTTTCTCATTTTCAAGGAATCCCAATTCCATCGGAGAAGAAGAGTTGATCAACACGATTACTTTTTCAAAATTTTCTTTTACCATGTCAAACATTGCTTCTTCATTTTCTGTCAGCTCCATGTAATGTCTGCCCTCTGTACCGCCTTCGTATGCTGCCATATCCATCGGCATATCAGCACCTTCACCGCCAGCACGGCCAAACACAACAATCGCTGTATCAGAAAAATCTTTTGCATGTTCCAGAAGTCCATTTTCATAATTGTCTACAGAAGGCTCTTTGACACTATAATCACTCAATGCGATTGTAACTCCGTTTTTTGCCTTTGCTTCATCATTTTTTTGTTTGTAGAAATCTGACAGTTCTTCATTTACTTCGATTCCCACATTTTCCAGTGCAGTCTTTAAATTGACATTTTTGCTTTCATCCGCTGCTCCGGATCCGGAACCCCCATAGATGATTGCATCAGATGCAAATCCGAATACATTTGCCTTTGTTTCTGTCATAGGAAGTGCGTTTTTCTCATTTCTAAGTAATACAAGCCCCTCTTCTTCAATCTGTTCTGTCACTTCTCTTGCCACCTGTGTCTCATTGACAACCGTTTCTGGATCTGCTGTATTTCTATGTAAAAACTGGTTGATCATCACATAAAAATTCATAACTGCCAAATTGATAACTATCACAACTGCTAATAATACACACAACAATGCCGAAAAGATTTTCAACATTCTTTTATTTTTTCTTGCCCTGTAAATCCACATTGCAAGAATAAAAACAGCTGTCACTACTGTTCCTGCGAAAATCAATCTTGTAATTAATCTTACGTTCGCTCCTATCGGATTTTTGAAGACCATAGATGCGACAATTGCAATCACGATCAAAATCCCTGCGGTCAGAACTGCGGTTTTCGCAATCCGTTCGACACTCCAGCCTTTCTTTTCTTTCATAAACCTTTTCTCCTCTTTCCGTTCTGTATTTTATATTACTTCTTTTTTGTCTCTCCTTCTGGAAAGATAATCTTAAATACAAAGAAGAATATAACCATGGACACGCCTCCTGTGACAAATGTCACAAGAATATTATATATTGCCGGCGGAACCAGAGCCGATGCGATCGGCATCCACAGATTGTTGAATCCGTTGCAGATCAGCGAAATCAAAATCCACGCTATAAAATACCACATTGCCTGGTATACAGGATTTCCGTGGCTTTTAAATGTAACATTTCTCTGCAGCGGAAAATTGATACACTGTGCAACAAATGAGCCCACTTCATAGCTGATAAAGTATCCGAGTCCTCCACCGATCAGCACCGCACCAGATGCGTCTCTCAAGACATTATACCCCAATAAGCTCCATGTAAATTCCACTCCTGCAATCTTCATCGGCACCTGTGGCCACATAAATTCTGTTCCGGCCAGTTTTTCTCCAAGAATACCCGGCATAAATGTAAAAAACAAATACTGGACTATGGTCACTCCCATGCTGAATACAAAAAAGAATGCGATCTGATATACCCATTTGGAAAGCTTCGGATGCTTCTTTTCGAAATGATTCCATTTTTCCATCCACCAGTTCATCACGTTTCTCACCTCCTTATATGCGCACCTGCCCCTATGACCGGCTTTCTATATCCACACTCTACCACATTTCTTTTTATTTTTGAGTTTTTTTGCACAACTTGCACATTTCACAACACAACTGACAAAAAAGAGACAACAGATGAATGTTCTCCACCTGTTGTCTCCTCTCTTATGCACTATCCCTCCAGCTGTTTCTGCTTTTCATATTTTTTCATCACATAAATGTAATACGGAATCAATGGAATCAATGCCGAAATCCATGCCGCCGGATCTGCAAGGCAAACACCGAAAAAGCTCGTCTTTCCTGCCACCAAAAGTACGATCAGCGCTCTTGCCGCCAGTTCAAACACACCACCAAGCATCGGAACAAGACCGTAGCCCATTCCCTGCAGCGCATTTCGATAGATAAAAATACTTCCTAAAAACGGGTATGCCCAGAACACCGTCCGGAAATAAACTTCCGCTGCATGAAGTACCTCTGTCTCCGTTTTGCTCACAAACAACAATGTCATCTCTTCTCCAAAGAAGTACACCAAAACCATTGTGACCGCACTCCAGACAAATACCATGATCTGCGTGTATCGTACTCCCTTATGTACACGATCCATTTTCCCGGCTCCGCGGTTCTGACCCACATATGTGGCAACTGTGGCGCCAAACGCAGTAAATACTGTCACAATAATATTCTGCAGTTTTCCTGCAGCTGAAAATCCTGCCATATATACCGCTCCGTAAATATTGACCGCTCCCTGCACAATGATCGTTCCGATCGCCGTAATAGAAAACTGCAGTCCCATGGGAATTCCCAATGCCAGAAGCCGTCCCATGCTCTGAAAGGAAATCCGAAAATCTTCTTCCGAAAGCCGCAGGATCGGAAATTTTTTTACAATATAAATCAGACACAACAATGCAGAAACAGCCTGTGCGATCACGGTCGCATATCCGCAGCCTTCCACGCCCATTCCAAAATTCACGATAAATACAATATCCAGAACCACATTGATAATCGCGGAAATGATCAGAAAGTATAATGGTGATTTGGAATCACCCAAAGCCCGCAGCACTGCCGCAAGTGCATTGTATGCCGCAGTTACGGTCAGCCCACCATAGATGACTGCCATATATCCTTTGATATCTGCCATCAGATTTTCCGGAGAATTCATCAGCCTTAAAATCGGCTCATTGGCAAATTCAAATCCGATCGTCATCACCACAGCAAACGCAATCGTCAGGTAAATGGACATTGCCACATAATGTCGCATCCGTTTCATATCTTTTGCTCCAAACCACTGCGATACCAGAATTGCAAATCCACTGGTCAGTCCCTGCAGCCATCCTGTCACAAAAAACATCAATGAACCGGTACTTCCGATTGCTGCCAGAGCATTGACACCCAAAAACTGCCCTGCAATGATGGAATCCGCAATATTGTAAAACTGCTGGAACACATTTCCCAGACACATCGGAATCATAAACTGAATGATCAGCTTTGTCGGACTTCCGACAGTCATATCATTTGTCATCTCTTTTTTCATCTTACTTCCCCTCTCTCTCGACTTCCTTCTTTCAACAATTGCAGTCCAATGATCAGCAGAACCGGAAATACGATCGCTGCCAAAAGTCCTGCCTTCAGATTCTCTGAAAATGCTCCTGATACAACGCCTACCACTCCCGGACCGGAAGAACACCCAAGATCTCCCGCAAGTGCCAGAAGTGCAAACAATGCAGTCCCTCCTTTCGGACAGGATGCTGCAGCCATACTAAAGGTTCCCGGCCAGAATACGCCCACAGAAAATCCACAAAGCCCACATCCCAGCAGCGCCAGCACCGGATTTGGAGACAATGCGGCAAGCAGATAACTCACAATGCACAAAATCCCGCTTGAGAGCATCATTTTTGGCAATGAGATCCGCTCACTCATCTTCGCATAGAGCAGTCTTGAACTTCCCATCAACAGTGCAAAAAGACATGGTCCCGCCAGATCCCCGACTGCCTTTTCTACATGCAGCCCTGATTCTGCAAATGCTGATGCCCACTGGGACATTCCCTGTTCGGATGCTCCTGCACAGATCATCAGCAGTACCAACACCCAGAAAATTTTCATTTTAAATAATTCTCGCACAGGAATTCCCTCAACGTCTTCCTCTTCTGCCTGAATCGGTACCATTCCAAAATATACTGCATTCAACGCCGGAAGGATTGCCCAGATCACAGCCAGTATCCTCCAGTTCTCAATCCCCGCAATGGCAAAAAATGCAGTCGAGATCAGAATCACGCCTACATGCCCCCAACAGTAAAAAGAATGCAGAAGACTCATCGCAGCAGCCTTTCGCTCTGTCGGACAAGATTCTACAATCGGACTGATCAGCACCTCGATCAATCCACCTCCAATTGCATAACAAAATACTGCCAGAAGCAGTCCTGCATACGCATCCGGAAAAACGGACGGAAACACTGCCAGTCCCACCAGGCCAACTGCTCCGAAAATATGTGCTGCCACCACACTGTTGCGGTATCCGATCTTGTCCACATATTTTGCGGCCAGCAGATCCACGATCAACTGCACCCCAAAATTAAAGGATACCAAAAGTGCAATCTTATCCAGCGAAATCTCATATGTACTCTGAAATGTCAGAAACAGAAGCGGTGCAAAATTGTTCACGATTGCCTGGGTAATATAGCCAAGGTAACAGGCATTCAATGTATGATTATAGTTTTTTCTGATGTTCATGTCTCTCATCCCTCATTTTTTCATATCAAAAGAGAGTATACCATACATATTTCGTATCGTATACTCTCTTTTTTGTACATTTTTCTATATTTCTCTTCTATCTTGCTCTTTTGAAGCTGATCGTTTTTACACTGCTGCACAGGCAGTTTCCAGGATATCTTCCAGTGCGTTTTTGCTGCTTGTATGGCAGCGGATGATCTCTGCATTGCAGCGGCCTGCTTCTTCCACTGCACACCGCACCATTTTGTGCGAAACAGTGTTTGTGAATAAAACGACCAGATCCGGAGTTCCTATCTTTTGGACAGATTTCCTGACATCTGTGTGAACACTTTTGCTTTACACTGATATTTCTGACATACTTTTTTATACTGACAGACCATTCGGTCATGTCCTCCGATAATAACAATACTCATACGCACCTCCTGAATTTTCCTGTATGTTCCCGTTTGTTAGTTATAACTAACTTTAGTTTTATTCTATAGGAACTATTTCAAAAAATCAAGAGGGTTATTATCGATTTTTTTCTCAATAAACTAGTTTTTCATCCCAGTAAGTTTTTTCATATTTGGTCAGGCTGATCGTCAGCGTAGACATATTATGAAGCAGTGCAGACGTTGTAGGCTGCAGGATTCCTGTAACTCCAAGCAGTATCAAAGTGGCATTGATCCCGACAATACTTCTGTAATTTTTCTGGATACGCCGCATCAGCGCCTCACTTAATCTTCTCAACATTACGATTTCCCACAAGTTTTCTGCCGAGATTGTGATATCCGCAATTTCCTGTGCGATCTGCGCACCGTCACGAATTGCAATTCCCACATTTGCTGCCGACAATGCCGGAGAATCGTTGATCCCGTCGCCGATCATAATCACCGTACGGCCGGATGCGCGCTCCTGTTCCACAAATTTTGCCTTATCCTCAGGCAGCACTTCTGAATAATATGCATCCACACCAACTCTTCTCGCCACAGAAGCAGCTGTTTTTTCACTGTCTCCTGTCATCATCACGACTTTCTCAAGCCCTGTTGCCTTCAAAGCACGCACTACATCTGCCGCTTCTTTGCGCAGCGGATCTTCAATACATACAACTGCAGCAAGCTCATGCTCAATGGCAAGATAGAGCAGAGAACATTCTTCCGGAAGTGTTTCAAACTGTCGGATCCACGGTTCTCTGACCGAGCATTTTTCATCTTCGAATACAAAATGATGACTTCCGATCACCACGCGTTTTCCTTCGATCGTGGAGGAAATTCCATGTGCAACAATATAATTGACCTTGCTGTGCATCTCTTCATGCTCCAGCCCTCTTTTTCTGGCGGCTTCCACAACAGCCTTTGCCATGGAATGTGGAAAATGTTCCTCCAGACAGGCCGCCATTCTCAGCAGCTCATCCTCACTCTGCTCACAGAAAGAAACCACCTTTCGTACCGTCGGTCGCGCCTCTGTGAGTGTCCCCGTCTTATCGAACACGATCGTTGTGGCATTTGCAGCAGCTTCCATATATTTTCCGCCTTTTACGGTAATATTATGTGCGCCCGCCTCCCGGATCGCAGACAGTACCGAAATTGGAATCGCCAGCTTGAGTGCACACGAAAAATCTACCATCAGTACTGCCAGTGCCTTGGTCACATTTCTTGTCAGCAGCCAGGTCAGAATCGTTCCTGCCAGTGTATACGGAACCAGTTGATCTGCCAGATGTTCTGCATGACTCTCCAGATTTGATTTCAATTTTTCAGACTCTTCGATCATGGTCACGATTTTTTCAAAACGGGTTGCTCTGCTCACCGCTTTCACGCAGATGATCAGTTCCCCTTCTTCTACAACAGTTCCTGCATATACATAGCTTTCCTCTGTCTTTTTCACCGGAACTGCTTCTCCTGTCATAGACGCCTGGTTGACCATTGCCTCACCGCGGGATACGACTCCATCAAATGGAATCACATTTCCCATGCGGACTACCACAAGATCTTCCGGTTCAATCTGTTTTGCGGGAACAAGAATCTCCTGTTCCTCTCTTAAAAGCCAGACTTTCCCCACATTCAGGGACATGTCGCGCGCCAGATCTCCGACCGATTTTTTATGTGTCCATTCCTCCAGCAATTCTCCGATGCCGAGCAGAAACATGATCGAACTTGCAGTATTCATATCTCTGCGCAGGATAGAAACACCGATCGCAGTGGCATCCAGAGCCGCTACTTCAAGTCTTCCTTTTTTCAGACTCACAATCCCCTGCTGCAGATATTTCAGAGAACGGACACCTGTCCAGACCGCCCGTACCGGTGCCGGTATCAGAAACTTCCCGCCAAAACGCATCACGACCTTCATCAGCAGTTTTTCCTGATATTCTGCGTTCATCTGCCTTCCTGAATGCTCGGTCAGCCCCTCCGGCACTGTCACCCGATCATACCCAAACTTCTGCAGTGCCTTGATGATTTCCCGCCGGTCCTTTTCATAATAGATCACCGCATCCTGTGTTCTTTCATATACTTTTGCTTTTGTCACATTTTCCAGGTTTACGAGATAATACAGCAGAATATCCGCCTCTTCAAACGTCATTTTCGGCTGCACCATATGCACCCGTATTCTTCCCGGTATTTCATGCTTAATTATAAACTTCAATCAAATCCCTCTTTTTATCTTATGCCTCTTCTGCAAAATCTGTGTTGTCTGCCACTGTCTCTTCTGTTACTTCTTCTGCTTCCTGCTCCAGAGCTGCTTCTTTTGCTGCTCTCTCTTCATTGATCTGTTTTGCTTCCGCCAGAATATCTTCTGCATTTTCCTGTACAGTGGATGCTGTCTTCATAACAGAATCTTTTGCACGAAGCACTGCAGCTGTACAATTTGTATACACTTTTTTTGCATCTTTGCTTGACAACAGCTTCACTCCTGCTGTTCCGAATAAAACACCACCTGCAAAAATCCCTAATTTTTTCATTTTAAATACATCTAACATCTTTTCTTCCTCCTGTAAACTGATTCTCTTTTTCTATCTTACTTATGTTTGTAACCGGTATAAAATACCATTACTGCGCAGCATACTGTTGCCCACGCCCAAAATCGGTGTTGTTTCATCTGTTTCCCTTCTTTCTACAATCCATCGATCACTTGTACTTTCTGGTTACATTACACTCATTCTAGAACCCTGATTTTCATTCGTCAATCAAAAATCCGATTATCGATAAATTTTATCAATTTTTTTCTATCAAAAAAGTGTGGTACCACAGTGCATTTTTTCAAGATTTTACACTCTGCTGATACCACACTTTTCATTCTGCTCTTATTTACTCGGATTTCTTTGTCTGTTCCACTTCACTATGACATCCGCTGCAGCTTCCGCCGCATCCGGAGCACCCTGCACATCCGCCTTTTTTCCGATCACGAATCGTCGCACGGATTGAAAACGAAACAATTACAATTAAAATGATCAAAATAATACATGTTGCTGCATTCACGATTATCACCTTCTAAATTTCTTTTTTATATATTGTATCAGACTCGAGATTCCAATGCCAACTAAATAAAGAAGTATTACAAACAATACCGCGTATCCCATAGATACTACCGATTTTATTCCGCCCATTTTTTCTCCTTTAGGCTTCTGCCACAGAACGTTTTACACTCACTGCTTTTCCTTTATATGGATCTTTTCTGAATAACAGATATAAGACAACTGCCAGCAGCAGGATTGCAACTACTGTAGATGCTCCAAATGTAAGCGCACCTGTCGCAACACCACTGATCTGATATACCATAAATGTTACTACGTATGCAAATACATTCTGGAACAGGATTGCAAACCAGAACCATTTTCTGTCATTGAGTTCCTTTGCCATGGTAGCGATCGCTGCCAGACACGGTGAATCCAAAAGGTTAAAGAGTAGGAAACTGAATCCGGCTGCCGCTGACGGGAACCATGTTGCGACACCGTGTGCTACAACTGCCGGGTCTTCTGTATCTCCGGCTACATTTGCCAGAACTCCCATTGTCGTTACGATTGCTTCTTTTGCTGAGAATCCGGAAAGAGAAGCTGCCACCGGCTGCCATCTTCCAAATCCAAGCGGTGTAAAGATCACTGCGATCACACTTCCGATGGATGCCAGAATACTGTCTGCAGAATCCTCTACTGCCCCAAAGCTTCCATCTATAAATCCATATCCTCCAAGGAACCACATTACGATACAAGCTAGCAGCAGGATCGTTCCGGCTTTTCTGATAAATCCTTTGAGTCTTTCCCATGTATGGAGCAGTACTGTCTTCGCCTGTGGAAGGTGGTATGCCGGAAGCTCCATTACAAACGGTGCCGCATCTCCGTGGAACGGTTTTGTCTTTTTCAGAATAATTGCGGAAACCAGCACTGTCGCAACACCAATCACGTACATGATAAATGTCAGGGATCCTGCCGGAAATCCTGTCGCCTCTGAACCGATCACACCAGCCATCAAAGCGATAACCGGAAGCTTTGCACCACAAGGTACAAATGTAGATGTCATGATCGTCAGTCGTCTGTCATTGTCATTCTCAATCGTCTTGGATGCCATAATTCCAGGAATTCCACATCCTGATGAAATCAAAAGTGGAATAAAACTCTTTCCTGAAAGTCCGAATTTACGGAAAATACGATCCATGACAAAGGCAACTCTGACCATATATCCACAATCTTCCAGAATAGAGAGCAATACAAACAAAATCGCCATCTGCGGAAGGAATCCAAGTACTGCACCCAGTCCACCGATAATTCCGTTTACGATCAGATCTTCCAGAAATGCTGCTGTACCGATCGCCTGCAGTCCGGATGCCGCCGCGTCCTGAATCGCTACTACCAGTACATCATTGGTCCAGTCCGTCACATAAGTTCCAATGGTCATTACTGCAATCGCATATACAACATACATCACGCCAAGAAAGATTGGAAGTCCCAGTATCCTGTTTGTCACAATCTGGTCGATTTTATCTGAAGTCGAGAGTTTTTCTTTTGGCTTCTTTACACATTTTTCTACTACATATGTGATTGCCTCATAACGCTCATTTGTAATAATAGATTCTGTGTCATCATCCAGCCTTTCTTCCAGTTTGGCAGCGATTTTTTCTACTTGATTCTGTACAGATGCAGTCAGTTTTAACTGCTCCAGTACTTTCGCATCGCGCTCCAGCAGCTTGATCGCATACCATCTTTTCTGTTCTTCTAAAACGGATGACGGCAACTGTCCTTCCATCTCGGAAACAGCCGCTTCGGTATCCTTTGAAAACTTTATTTCTCCTGAAACAATGCTTTCTTTTTTCGCTGCTGTGACAGCCTCTTTCACTACTTCGCGAATTCCGGTTCCCTTTAAGGCTGAAGTTTTGACTACTTTACATCCCAGTTCTTTTTCCAACGCTTTTGTATCGATGCTGATTTTATTCTTTTCCAGCAGATCCGCCATATTCAGCGCAATTACAACCGGAATTCCAAGCTCTAAAAGCTGTGTTGTCAGATACAGATTTCGTTCAATGTTTGTGGCATCCACCAGATTGATGATCGCTTCCGGCTTTTCTTTTAATAAATAGTCACGGCTTACCACTTCCTCCAGTGTATATGGAGACAAAGAGTAAATTCCCGGAAGGTCTGTTACAATTACATCCTTATTTTCCTTACATTTTCCTTCTTTCTTTTCCACCGTAACTCCCGGCCAGTTTCCAACATACTGATTGGCACCTGTCAGAGCATTGAACATCGTCGTTTTTCCGCAGTTTGGATTTCCTGCCAAAGCAATTTTAATCGCCATCACTCTCTCCCTTTCCTTTCTTTACTCCATCTCAATACAGTCCGCATCGTCTTTTCGCAAAGACAATTCATATCCGCGGATCGTGATCTCGACCGGATCACCAAGTGGAGCCACCTTGCGTACATAAACCTGGCTGCCTTTTGTAATTCCCATATCCATGATACGGCGTTTTAAGGCCCCCTCGCCATGAAGTCGTTTCACTTTTGCAGTCTCACCCACGGCAATATTTCGCAATGTCTTCATTTTCCCTCTTCCTCCTTTAGACCATGATCTTGTTTGCCATCTCTTTGCTGATCGCGACTCTGGAATCTTTGATGCTTACGATCAGATTTCCATTTAACTGAGAAATCACCCGCACTTCTCCTCCGGCTACAAATCCAAGAGTTTCCAGGTGACGTTTCACTTCACTGTTTCCTCCGACTTTCTTAATATAATTGATTTCGTTTGCTGCTGCCATCGTCAAAGGCATCATAATCTCTCCTTTCCAATCACTACTAACTTTTATATTTTAAAACTATTATACGTTAGGCATTTCTAACAATATTCAGTTTACTCTTATCCCTTTCATTTGTCAATCTCTTTTTTATGTTTTCTCTCAGATCATGCCCTTCATGCACTGTTCCGGATTAAAAGAAATAGATACCACTTTCCGGTCATGAAGATATCCGCATGCCTGCAGCCCCTCTTCTACGATAGCTTTCCATTTCTGGGGAGAAATCCGGCACACGCTTTCATCATCCAACACAACAACGCAGGCATCTTCTTTCGGACAAGCTCCGGGACATTCTACTTTATACATGTTTCTTCTGCTGATCGCTCCGATTTCTTCCAGCATATTTATTATTCTGTATACCGTGGCAATCCCAATCTTCTCATCCATTCTGACAGCTTTATAATAAATTTCTTTACAGCTGGAGCACTCATTTTCTAAAATAATGTCAATGAGAGCCAATCTTTGCTTTGTAATCCTGCATCCCTGCTCTTTCAATCTCTGCAAAATCATCTCTCTTTGCATTTTCACAGCATTCACAGTCCGCTCCCCTTTCCTTTTGAATCTGTTACTGACTATTTTTTCTCATTAGTTAGTATATTCTAACACCAATAAGTTGTCAATAACATTATAGTGTTTGCCGTCTCTTCTAAAATATGATATACTAAAGACAATTTAACGAGAAACGAGGTGCATACATTGAAGACAAACGAATCTGCAGAAAATTATCTGGAAACGATTCTGATCTTAAGTCAGAAACGTCCGGTTGTACGCTCTGTTGATATCGCTGAAGAACTGGGATTCAAAAAATCCAGCGTCAGTGTTGCCATGAAGAATCTTCGTGAGAAAGAACATATCACGGTTACGAAGGAAGGATTTATCTATCTTACCGAATCAGGAAAAGCCATTGCCGATATGATTTATGAGCGTCACAAGCTTCTGACTGCATGGCTGACACAACTTGGGGTAGATGAAGCTATTGCCGCAGAAGATGCCTGCCGCATGGAACACATCATCAGCAAAGAAAGTTTTGAAGCGATCAAAAATCATATTGAATCACACAGCAGACCATAAAAAAACATCTGTGAAGAACTTTATTTTTTGTTCTCCACAGATGTTTTTTAGTATACCGTCATTGCATATTTCCCTGTCTGATCATAAATTTCCTCTACCCGCTCAAGAGATTCCTCTACTTTCCCCTTCAGGGGATCAAACAACGTCACGCTTTGCTTTTCCAGATTGTATCCACCAAGCACCACACAGTGTTCATTCCAGTACCATCGATATGAATCCCCTCCATACTCTACACTCTGGCTCGAAAAATAGGGATCTTCCAGATCTGATGTCAGCCACAAAAGCACCGGATTTCCAGCTGCCACATACGGAAACAGCTCCTCCAGACTCAGCTTGCTGACATCATACGCTGTATGCTGCTGATATCGCTGTTTCAAAAAGCGGTTTGCCGTATTTACAAGTCCTGGCGGATAGATGCCCACTCCTCCATACGTAGAGGGATCTCCCACATACCCGGATGCATAGTTGTCCCGATTGTAGATCAGATATTCTTCTGCAATCGTGGTTTTTTCGATTGGATATCCTTTCTGTTTCAAAACCATGGTCAGCGCAACACTTTCACACCCGGTCGGTAGTTCCGGCTTCTGCAGGATCACTTCCATTTCGATCTGTGCCTGCTTGGGCAGCTCTCGTCTTTTTTCTTCGATCTTTTTTTCTGCGATTTCTGTCTGCGTCTGTTTCTGGATCACCAGCTGTCTGGCCGACGCCTCCTGCGCTTCTTCTTTTTCCTGCGCTTTTTTCTCACATCCGGTCATAAAAAAGTGCCATCGCAAATAATA
>ENA-OPYY01000405-OPYY01000405.1-human-gut-metagenome-genome-assembly--contig:-NODE-405-length-15054-cov-1.048168_pt1 | contig 15054 bp, 18 predicted proteins | sample MGYA00242472_ERZ504481 | MGnify/ENA primary metagenome ERZ504481 (study PRJEB26092, sample SAMD00036265) | human gut metagenome | host: Homo sapiens | study: EMG produced TPA metagenomics assembly of...
TCATAATTGAAAATGATGAACAGTATGAAGAGGCGAAGTGGAGAGAAGTGATTCCACTTGAGCAGATGAAAAAAGAAGAAATCTTAAATTGTATTGCGGAAGCAGGAATTGTCGGCATGGGAGGAGCAGGCTTTCCTACCAGAGTAAAATTGTCACCGAAAGAACCGGAGAAAATAGAATATATTATCGCAAACTGTGCAGAGTGTGAGCCATATATCACAGCAGATTATCGCCGGATGCTTGAGACACCAGAGAAGTTAGTTGGCGGGATGAAAGTTGTTCTGCAGTTGTTTGAGAATGCAAAAGGTATCTTTGGAATCGAGGATAATAAGCCGGACTGCATTGAAAAGTTAAAAGAACTGACGAAAGATGAACCGAGGATGGAAGTGAAAGTTCTCCAGACAAAATACCCGCAGGGAGCAGAACGACAATTGATCTATGCGACGACAAAGCGTGCGATCAATTCTTCTATGTTGCCGGCAGATGCAGGCTGTATTGTGGATAATGTGGAGACATTGATTGCGATTTACGAGGCGGTTATTTCCGGAAAGCCACTCTATGAAAGAGTTGTCACTGTCAGCGGAGATGCGGTCAAAGAACCTGGCAATTTTCTTGCTCCTTGCGGCATGAGCCAGATGGAACTTATCGAGATGGCAGGTGGATTTGAAGGCGTGCCGGAGAAAGTGATCTCAGGTGGACCGATGATGGGGTTTGCAATGTTTTCCACAGAAGTACCTGTGACAAAAACTTCTTCTGCAATCCTTGGATTTTCTAAGGATGAAGTGAAAAAGCATGAGCCGAGTGCGTGTATCAACTGCGGACGCTGTGTGGATGCCTGTCCAAGCAGGATCGTTCCGTCGCGACTGGCAGATTTTGCTGAACGGCATGACGAAGAGTCGTTCCTGAAATGGGAGGGGCTGGAGTGTGTGGAATGTGGTTCCTGCAGTTATGTCTGTCCGGCAAAGAGACACTTGAAGCAGGCAATTGGTTCTATGAGGAAGATTGCTCTGGCAAATAAGAAGAAATAGGGAGAGACATATGAACGAGACATTTAATATATCATCTTCGCCGCATATACGCGCAAAGGTCACGACAGGAAATATTATGTTCCTTGTCCTGATCGCGTTAATGCCGACGACACTTTTTGGAATTTATAATTTTGGCGTACAGGCACTTGGAATCGTGTTTCTGACAGTTGCTTCTGCAGTAGCAACAGAGTATCTTTTTGAGCGGTTCATGGAGAAGAAGATCACGATTGCTGATGGAAGTGCAGCGGTCACAGGTCTGCTTCTCGCATTAAACCTTCCGCCGACAGCGCCGTGGTGGATGTGCGTGCTTGGGGCAGTGTTTGCGATTTTAGTAGTCAAGCAGCTGTTTGGTGGACTTGGACAGAATTTTATGAATCCGGCACTTGCTGCGAGGTGCTTTCTTTTGATTTCCTTTACAGGGAGAATGACAACATTTGTCTATGACGGGGTGTCAGGCGCCACGCCGCTTGCCCAGCTAAAAACAGGTGAGAGTGTCAATACCATGGACATGCTGATTGGAAATATTGCGGGAACGATCGGTGAAACATCTGTGATCGCAATTATGATCGGTGCGATGTTCCTTCTGTTTATGGGAGTGATCGATCTTCGGATTCCGGGGACATATCTGATCACTTTTATTGTGATGATCGTATTGTTTAGTGGAAAAGGATTCGACTTGAACTACCTTACAGCACAGTTGTGTGGAGGTGGTTTGATGCTTGGTGCATGGTTCATGGCGACAGATTATGTGACGGCACCGATCACAAAGAAAGGGCAGATTTTGTATGGTGTCTGTCTGGGAGTGCTGACGGGGTTATTCCGTCTGCTTGGAAGATCTGCAGAGGGAGTTTCTTATGCAATCATTATCAGCAATCTGCTTGTCCCATTGATTGAAAGAGTAACCCGCCCACGTCCATTCGGGAAGGGAGGAGAGAGATAATGAATCAGAAGATCATAAAAAAATACATTGATCCTGACTGCCATCACATTGATATCCGGTCTGCTTCTCGGATTTGTCTATGAGATTACAAAAGAGCCGATTGCTGCCAGCAGAGAAAATCGAAAGCAGGAGGCATATCATACTGTGTTTCAAGAGGCGGAAACCTTTCAGACATTTGAAGCATTTGAGGAAAAAGAGGCAGAAGAAATTTTAAGAAATGCAGGGGTTAGCGGCTGCTATGTCAATGAAGCGGCATTGGCTCTTGACAGCGGGAAAAATGCAATTGGCAGTGTGATAACAGCTACATCCAAAGAAGGATATGGCGGGGAAATCAAAGTGTCTGTCGGGATTACACTGGATGGGACTGTGACAGGAATCGAACTGTTATCAATCAGTGAAACTGCCGGTCTTGGAATGAATGCACAGGAACCGGAATTTAAGGAACAGTTTCAAGATGTCAATACAGATCAATTTGAGGTTGTAAAAGGAGATGGTGGCAAAGAGGGTAAGATCGATGCGTTAAGCGGAGCAACGATCACAACCGATGCGGTTACCAATGCGGTCAATGCCGCAGTTGCCTATTATCATGGAGCAATGGAAGGAGGAAGTGTCAATGAATAAGTGTACGGAACGACTTTTTAACGGACTGATCAAGGAGAACCCGACATTTGTGCTGATGCTTGGAATGTGTCCGACACTTGCGGTGACGACTTCTGCAATCAACGGACTCGGGATGGGACTGACAACAACGGTTGTCCTTGTAATGTCAAACATGTTGATCTCCATGCTGCGAAAGATTATCCCGGACAGTGCGCGTGTACCGTCTTTTATTGTGATCGTGGCATCGTTTGTCACAATGGTGCAGTTTTTGTTGGAAGGGTTTATTCCAAGTCTTTACGATTCGCTTGGACTTTATATTCCGCTGATTGTTGTAAACTGTATTATTCTTGGACGTGCTGAGAGCTATGCTTCCAAAAATCCGGTGCTTCCGTCTATCTTTGATGGACTTGGGATGGGGCTTGGCTTTACAGTAGGTCTGACAGCAATCGGAATGGTCCGTGAGATTATCGGAAGCGGGAAGATTTTTGGCTGGAAGATCATGCCGGCCTCGTATGAACCAATCACGATCTTTGTGCTTGCTCCAGGGGCATTTTTTGTGCTTGCCTGTCTTGTGGCGGTTCAGAACAAAGTGAAAGCGGCAAAGGCGAAAGGCGGACAGCAGGAGGCGGCTAGTGGCTGTGATGGCAGCTGTGCATCCTGTGGAAACGGAAGTTGTGGAAAAGCAGTGTTTTCGGTAGAGAAGCAGGAGGGAAAGTAAATGGAAGAACTATTATTGATTGCAGTCGGTGCAGCGCTTGTAAATAATGTTGTTCTCAGCCAGTTTTTAGGTCTTTGTCCGTTCCTCGGCGTATCTAAAAAGGTGGAGACGGCAGCAGGAATGGGAGGAGCAGTTATTTTCGTGTTGACGATCTCTTCCTTTATCACAAGCCTGATTTACAAATTTATTCTTGCAAACGATGCAATTTTAAATGGAAGACTTGTCTATCTTCAGACGATTGTGTTTATTCTTGTCATCGCTGCACTTGTGCAGTTTGTGGAGATGTTGTTAAAGAAAATGATGCCTCCGCTTTACAACGCGCTTGGGGTGTACTTGCCATTGATTACGACAAACTGTGCGGTACTTGGAGTTGCTCTGAAAAACGTGCAGAAGGATTATGGAATTTTAGCCAGTGTTGTGAATGGGTTTGCAACGGCGGTAGGATTTACGATCGCCATTGTCATCATGGCAGGAATTCGGGAGAAGACAGAACATAATGATGTGCCGGAATCTTTTCGGGGAATGCCGATTGTGCTTGTGACAGCAGGCTTGATGGCGATTGCATTCTTTGGATTTTCCGGACTGAATTTATAGGCAGGAGGAAAGACGATGAGTATTACAGGAATTATATTTGCTGCCCTGATCGTGGGAGGAGTCGGCCTGTTCATTGGTGTATTCCTCGGAGTTGCGGGACAGAAATTTGCAGTGGAAGTTGATGAGCGTGAAACAAAAGTATGTGATGCGCTTCCGGGCAATAATTGCGGCGGCTGCGGATATGCAGGATGCTCCGGACTTGCTGCCGCGATCGTAAAAGGAGAGGCGGAAATCTCTGCCTGTCCAGTCGGCGGCGCTCCGGTAGCGGAAAAAATCGGAGAGATTATGGGAGTTGCAGCAGGAGAACAGAAGCGGATGACTGCGTTTGTCAAATGTGCGGGGACTTGTGGGAAAGCAAAGCAGGATTATGCGTACACGGGAATCGAGGACTGCGTGATGATGGCGCATATGCAGAATGGTGGTCCAAAATCCTGTGATTACGGATGTTGTGGATTTGGCACTTGTGTAAAAGCCTGTCCGTTTGATGCGATTCACATTGTAGACGGAGTTGCGGTAGTAGATAAAGAAGCATGCAAAGCGTGTGGAAAATGTATCAAAGCATGTCCGAAAAATCTGATCGAGCTTGTACCGTATGAGGCAAAGCATCTTGTACAGTGCAGTTCTAAGGAAAAGGGAAAAGACGTGATGGCTGTATGCAGCACGGGATGCATTGGCTGTCGGATGTGTCAGAAAGTCTGCCCGGCAGATGCAATCGTTGTGGAGAATAATCTTGCGTGGATCGACCCGGAGAAGTGTACGAACTGTGGAGCATGTGCTGAAAAATGTCCGAAAAAGATCATTCTGTAAAAGAGTTTGTGAAAAAGATAGCTGCACGGATCAGGAAGGATTTGTTCCAGTACCGGACAGCATTGTTTGCAGTAGCAGGATATTTTCTTTTTATGCATGTAGGCTGCAATGCGGGCTGTCCGAGTGTCTGTCTGACGGGATTTCCGTGTCCTGCCTGTGGTCTGACACGAGCTGCCAGGCTCTTGTTTTGCGCAAAGTTTGCTGAGGCATATCGGATGAATCCGATGATTTATCCGATGATCCTTTTTCTGTGTGCGTTTTTCTTTTATCGCTATATTCTTGGAAGAAAACTGCCGCATGTGGCAGCATGGGGTGCAGTTCTCCTTATTGCATGTATTGTAATTTATATTTACCGGATGCTGACACAATTTCCGGGAGAAGCTCCGATGGGATATTATCGAGAGAATCTTTTGTACAAAATATTGGACAGAATATATAGAAGATAGAAAAATGCAAAAAAATAATTGTGCAAAACATAAAAATATGCTAGAATCAAAAAATAGAAATGTACTTGAATTTCAGATTAGAAGGATATAGCGTATGTTCAAAATAATTTGAAAGAGAGAACGAGGAGGATTTTAGTATGGATGAAAAATTCAGTAATATGCCAGAGCAGGATCAGAATGCAGAGGCAGCAGACAATTCTTATCAGCAGACGATGAACTATGGATATTATAGTGATGGTTCTCAGAATGGTTCTGGCGAGAACAATGGAGCATATCAGCAGAACTATAATCAGAATTATAATATGAACTATAATCAAGGATACCAGCAAAATTATAGTGGGAATTCCGGAAAGAAACCATTAGATGCACCATTATCTATGGGTGAGTGGTTGCTTACTATTCTGGCAGGATTAGTTCCTTGCGTAGGAATTGTTCTCTATTTTATTTGGGCATTTGGTGCCAATACAAATATCAACCGGAAAAATTATAGCCGCGCGATGTTGATCGTGATGGCAGTTGTCATTGTACTTTATACATTATTCTTTGTTGTGTTCGGAATTGCAATGTCAAATGCACTTTATTATTAATTAGCGTCAGATCTCTCAGACATAGACGAATTTTTGAAATCTATGTCTGGGAGATTTTTTATATAGGGAACATCTATGGAATCCTGTGCAGTAGAAAACACGTTTCGCATGAGAATACGATATTGCAGACTGATACAATTCACATGAAATCGAACATGTGGTTGCATCCGATCATTGGTTGTGATAGAATGAGTAGTACCGAAATGAATGGACAGAAAAGATCAGAGAGGAATCGTGATAGGATGAAAAAGAATGACTGGATCCTGGCAGGAACTGTTTTGATCGCTGCACTTTTCTTTCTGGTGGGGAATTGTTTCACGGAAAGAAGAGGAAAGGATGCAGAAAAATATTTGAGAATAAAAGTAGACGGAGAAGTTTTTCGGGAAGTCAATCTGGAGGAAGATGCGGAGATTACAATTGGAGAACATAACCGGGTAAAAATTCAGGATGGGCAAGTGAAGATGATCTGGGCAGATTGTCCGGATCAGATTTGTGCTACACATCCGAAGATTTCAAAGAATCGTGAGAGTATTATCTGTCTTCCGAACAAGGTGATTTTGGAGATTGTAGACAGAGCGGATGAAGGAAGTAAGGAAAATGATGCAGTTGCAGGATAGAAATCAGAAGCATCGGAAGGATTGGGGCAGACAATCAGCTTATTTTGGGATGTTTCTGGCGTTGTCATTGATTTTTAGTTATGTGGAAACTTTGATTCCGATTTCTTTCGGAATCCCGGGCATCAAGCTTGGACTGGCGAATATTGTCACAGTGGCAGCACTTTACTATGCCGGGACGAAGGAGGCCTTTGTGTTGGCGATTCTTCGAAATATTTTGACAGGCTTTCTGTTTGGGAATCTGTTTGCGATTTTTTATAGTATTGCCGGAAGTTGTTTTAGTATTTTAATTATGCATATTTTGAAGAAGAGAGGAAGCTTCAGTGTGATAGGTGTCAGTATTGCCGGTGGAGTGTTTCATAATATCGGACAGCTTCTTGTTGCAATGCTGGTGGTGGAAAGTTTGAGCATTTCCTATTATATGCCGGTGCTGTTGACAGCCGGAATACTCACCGGAGCAGTGATCGGGCTACTCGTACAGAGATTACAGCGATATTTACAGAAAGGACAGACGAGATGATTTCATATATTAAAGGAGAACTGGCTGCGGTCGGTGAAGAACAGGTCGTAGTAGAAGTGCAGGGGATTGGATATGGGATCTTCATGCCGGGGCAGGCAATGACGATGTTGCCTCCGATAGGGAGTGAAGTAAAGATCCATACTTATCTGAACGTGCGTGAGGATGCCATGCAGTTGTTTGGGTTTCTGACAAAAGATGATTTAAAAGTTTTTCGGCTTTTGATCGGAGTGAATGGAATTGGGCCGAAAGGAGGCTTGAATATTTTATCAAAGATGACACCGGATGACTTGCGGTTTGCGGTGCTGGCAGGGGATGTTAAAGCAATCTCAGCGGCTCCGGGAATCGGAAAGAAGACGGCTGAGAAGCTGATCATCGAACTAAAAGACAAGCTGAACATTGATGATGTATTGACAAAAGAAGAGGAAGTGATGTCAGTCCCATCAGGAGGAGCGGATATGCAGTCGGAAGCGGTGCAGGCGCTTGTGGCACTTGGCTATGGCAGTGCAGAAAGCCTGAAGGCGGTCAAGAAAGTTCCGATGACAGAGACGATGACTGTAGAAGAACTATTGAAACAATCGTTAAAATTTATGGTATTTTAAAGGACAAGGACAGATATGGCAAAGAGAATTATTACAACAGAGAATCTGGAAGAAGATGTAAAGATTGAAAGTCATTTAAGACCGACTCTCCTGAAAGATTATATTGGGCAGGAGAAGGCGAAAGAGACGCTGAAGATTTATATTGAGGCTGCAAAGGCAAGAGGAGAATCTCGTGGATCATGTGTTGTTCTATGGTCCTCCGGGACTTGGGAAGACGACTCTTGCCGGAATCATTGCAAATGAGATGGAAGTCAATGTAAAGATCACGTCTGGTCCGGCGATTGAAAAACCCGGGGAGATGGCAGCAATTTTAAATAATCTCCAAGAAGGAGATGTTTTGTTTGTGGATGAGATCCATCGTCTGAACAGACAGGTAGAGGAGGTACTCTACCCGGCGATGGAAGATTATGTGATCGACATTATGATCGGAAAAGGGGCGGGGGCACGTTCCATCCGCCTAGATCTTCCTCATTTTACATTGGTTGGAGCGACAACGCGGGCAGGGATGCTTACGGCGCCGCTGCGGGATCGTTTTGGAGTTGTACAAAGATTGGAATTTTACACAGAAGAAGAGTTGCGGACGATCATCATGCGCTCGGCGGATGTACTTGGCGTGGAGATTGATGCAAAAGGTGCATTAGAGCTTGCAAAGCGTTCCAGGGGAACCCCGCGTCTGGCGAATCGCCTGTTAAAGCGGGTGAGAGATTTCGCGCAGGTCAAGTACGATGGACGGATTACGGAAGAAGTGGCAAATTATGCGCTGGATCTTTTGGATGTGGATCGTTATGGGCTTGATCATGTGGATCGGAATCTTTTGCTTGCAATGATCGAGAAGTTTCAGGGAGGACCGGTTGGACTGGAAACACTTGCGGCATCGATTGGTGAGGATTCGGGTACTATCGAGGATGTCTGCGAGCCATACCTTTTAAAAAATGGATTCATCCAGAGAACACCGAGAGGAAGGATTGTCACGGACAAGGCATATGCACATTTGGGAATTTCCTATAAAAATCAGTAAAAATAGTTGTTTTTCTGGAAATATGGTTTATAATGGAGAAGAAGATTGTAAAGCATAAGGAGGTTTTCCATGGCTTCGGGAAAGAATTATACAGAAGTTTTGATAGGTGGAAAAGTTTTCACACTCGGCGGATTTGAGAGTGAAGAATATCTTCAGAAAGTATCCACTTATTTGAATCATAAAATTGCAGAATGTACCAGCAGCGAGAACTATCGCAGACAAAGCGCAGAACTTAGAAGTATTCTTCTGTCGTTGAACATTGCGGACGATTACTTTAAGGCGAAGCAGCTGGGCAATACATTTGAAGAAGATATTGAAAAGAAGAACAAAGAGATGTACGATCTGAAGCATGAGCTGATCACGGAGCAGATCAAGCTTGAGAATCTACAGAAAGTGATGGAAGATCTGAAGGAAGAGAATAGAGCCTTGCAGATGAAGATTGTTAAACTGGAAACTGAAATGAACACAAGAAACAAATAGGCTGTCATCTGACAGCCTTTTTTTAAAGGATAGAAAAATGAAAAGAATAGAAATATTGGCACCGGCAGGATCCTATGAAAGTTTGGAGGCAGCTGTTTTAGCAGGAGCAGATGCGGTCTATGTCGGAGGAAATAAATTTGGTGCGCGGGCATTCGCAAATAATTTTTCAGAGGAGCAGATGTTGGAGGCGATTGATTTTGTCCACCTGCACGACCGAAAGATTTATATGACTGTGAATACGCTTTTAAAAGAAAAAGAAATTGAAAATGAACTGTATCAGTATATTGAGCCGTATTACAGGCAGGGGCTGGATGCAGTAATCGTACAGGATTTGGGTGTGCTGTCATTTCTGCGGCAGCATTTCCCGGATTTGCCTATTCATGCAAGCACGCAGATGACTGTGACAAATGTGCTTGGAGCAAAATTTCTCGAGGAGCAGGGGGTGGAGCGGGTTGTCACTTCCAGGGAACTCCAGCTTGAGGAAGTGAGGGAGATTACGGAACAGACAAATCTGGAAGTGGAAAGTTTCGTACATGGAGCACTCTGCTATTGCTATTCAGGGCAGTGTCTGTACAGCAGTATGATCGGAGGAAGGAGCGGGAACAGGGGGCAGTGTGCCCAGCCTTGCCGTCTGCCTTATAAGGTTGGCAAAAGTGGGAAAGAGTCTTATGTTCTGAGCCTTAAAGATATCTGTACGCTTGATTACATTCCGGAGTTGTGTGAGGCGGGAATTTATTCTTTTAAAATTGAAGGAAGAATGAAAAAACCAGAATATGTGGCGGCCGTTACTGCGATGTACCGCAAATATGCGGATCTTTATCTGACACAGGGAAAGAAAGGGTTTGCTGTATCCCGCAAGGATAAAGAGATGCTGATGGATATTTATAACCGCGGAGGGTTTCACGGGGGATATTATCACACGAGAAATGGAAGAGAAATGATCTCGCTGTCCAGACCGAATCATGCAGGTGTGGAAGCTGTGAAAGTGTTAAAACAGCAAGGAAAACAAGTGACTGCCAAAGCACTTCGTCCATTGGAAAAAGGAGATGTTCTGGAGATGCCAGACAAAAAAGAGACGTATACAGTTGGACAGGCGGTGGCAGAAGGACAGAAAATTTCCTTTGTGACACATAAGCATCAGAGAATCAGTGACGGGATGTCATTGTATCGTACGCGGAATGAAAAATTGCTCTCACAGATAAAAAACGACATTTTTAGAGAAAAAGTGCAGGAAAAAATTAAGGGGAATTTAATTCTTTCTCCGGGAAAATCTGCTATACTACAATTACAGTGGAAACAGATTGCTGTGGAAGTCGAAGGAGCTGTGGCAGAAATCCCGCAGAATTCTCCGTTGGATGTTTCGCGGATTGAAAAGCAGATGAAAAAGACAGGAAATACGCCATTTCAATTTGAAGAGATTCAGGTTTGTGTGAAAGAAGAGGTCTTTCTTCCAATGCAGCAGTTAAATGAGCTGCGAAGAAAAGGGCTGGAGGCTTTGGAAGCAAAGATTGTGTCACAGTATAGAAGAAGCGGTTCAGAAGAAGTGGAGAAAGAAAAAAGGGGAAGAGAAGCAAAGATACTGGATGCTGGAAGAAGTCTGCATTTGCAACCAGAAGCAGCGACAGCAGAGATGTATGCATATGCGGAACAGGGATGCCAGCTAGAGCCGATTGCCGAGGCTTCCTGGATTTCCAGGGTATATATTGACTGTAACATGTTTCCGGGAATCTTACAATCTGCCAAGATGAATGAGGCTATTAGCTTTTTGCACGAAAAAGGGAAAACAGTATTTCTTGCAATGCCTCATATTTTCAGAGATAGGACAAGAAAGCGCTATGAGAAAAATTATGGGAAGCTTGAGGAGCAGTTTGACGGTGTGCTTGTTCGAAATATGGAATCCGTTCAGTTTTTACGAGAGCATTCTTATGAGAAGACAATTGTGGCGGATCACCATATCTATCAGTTTAATCACTATGCGAAGGAATTTTGGAAAAAATATGTGTCAGAAACTTTCGGCACCGTTGGAATTAAATTGCCATGAACTCTCGGAGCTGGGATGCGGAAGGGATGGAGCTGTTGATTTATGGATATCTGCCGATGATGGTGTCTGCCCAGTGCGTGCAGAAGACAACGGCGGGCTGTGCACACCAGACGGGATTTCTTACTATGAAAGACCGCTGTCAGAAGTCATTCCAGGTAAAAAACTGTTGTGAAGAGTGTTACAATATCATTTATAACACTGCGCCGGTTGTATTGATTGACCAAAAGAGGGAGATTGAAAGGCTGTCCCCGGCAGCCCTTAGACTTGCATTTACTTTGGAAGATGAGCAAAGGACAAGGCAGATGCTTGCACTTTATCAGGAAGTATTTCTGAACAAAGCAGAAATTGGAGAACTTCCGTTTGAATTTACAAGAGGACATTTTAAAAGGGGTATAAAGTAGGTGAAACATTGGTAAATATTATAGTTGAATTTTCAAAATATCTGTTGATTGTTCTGATGACAGTATATACGTATTCTTGTTTTTCTGTATTTCGTTATGAATACGAGGAGGACAGGCAGCAGATTCTATTAAGACAGAATAAGCTGATGTTTTCCATTCAGTTGATTGCATATGGGGTCATGTATCTGAAGACCGGAAAGACAGAGATTATATTTTTCTATTTGGCGCAGGTGATTTTGTTTCTTGCGGTGATCGCGCTGTATACGATTCTTTATCCGAACGTATCAAGAGTCGTAATCAACAACATGTGTATGCTTTTATCAATCGGTTTTATTATGATTTTGCGCTTGAATACAGAGAAGGCAATCAAACAGTTTATTTTTGTTGGAATCTCGATGATAATAAGTCTGATCGTTCCAGTTGTCATACGAAAGATGAAGTCGTTGGCGGAATGGACTTATATTTATGCAGGCGTAGGTCTTGCGGCACTTGCACTTGTTGCGGTATTTGCGGTGACATCCGGCGGGGCAAAACTTGGGTTTTCTGTTGCAGGGATCAGTATCCAGCCGTCGGAGTTTGTAAAGATCTCGTTTGTATTTTTTGTGGCGGCGAGTCTTCGGAAATCGACAGACTTTAAAAATGTAGTGATCACGACGGCAATTGCCGCGGCACACGTGCTGATTCTTGTGGCATCGACAGATTTGGGAGCTGCTCTGATTTTGTTTGTTGTGTACCTGATCATGCTTTATGTGGCGACAAAGCAGCCGCTTTATCTGGCCGGAGGAATGCTGGCGGGAAGTGGTGCGGCAGTGATTGCTTATCGTTTGTTCCGGCACATCAAGGTTCGTGTATCTGTCTGGAAAGATCCGTTTGCCACTTATGAGACCGGAGGATTTCAGGTGGCACAGTCGCTGTTTGCAATCGGGACCGGAGGGTGGTTAGGTATGGGACTTTGTCAGGGATCTCCGGAGAGTATACCGGTAGCAGCAGAAGATTTTATTTTTTCTGCGATTGTGGAGGAACTGGGGTTGATTTTCGGACTATGCTTGATCCTTGTTTGTGTAAGTTGCTATATTATGTTTTTGAATATTGCCATGCAGCTGCGCAACCGATTCTATAAGCTTGTAGCATTAGGGCTTGGTACCTGCTATATCTTTCAGGTATTTCTAACGATCGGCGGTGTGACAAAATTTATCCCATCTACCGGGGTGACACTTCCGCTTGTCAGTTACGGAGGAAGCTCTATCTTAAGTACACTGATCATGTTTGCGATTATTCAGGGACTGTATATTTTAAGAGAAGATGAGGAAGAGATCATTGAGAGAAAGAAAGCAAGACAATTACGAGATGAGAAAAGACGGGAAGCGTTCCAAAAGGAAACGAGAAAAAGAAAGACAAAAAAAAGAAGAAGGCTACAAACAAAGAATTCGCTAGAGTGACCTACTTGTTTGTCACATTGTTTCTTGTTCTGATGGGATATATTGTATATTTTAATGTGGTGAAGAGTGAAAAAATTATTAATAGTCCGTATAATACAAGGCAGGATACATTTTCTGACCGTGTTGTGAGAGGTTCGATCCTTGACCGAAATGGAGAGGTACTGGCAAAGACGGAAGTGGCAGAAGATGGAAGTGAGATGCGTACCTATCCGTATGGCGAAGTATTTGCCCATGTGGTCGGTTATGATGTCAACGGAAAGAGCGGACTGGAATCTGCAGAAAATTTTAATCTTCTGACTTCCAATGCTTTTTTTGTAGAGCGGATTATCAAAGAATTTCAGGCGAAAAAAAATACCGGGGACAGTGTTGTGACAACACTGGATGCAAAACTGCAGACAACAGCATACAATGCATTGGGAGATGAAAAAGGTGCGGTTGTTGTCATGGAGGCGGATACCGGGAAAATATTGGCGATGGTTTCCAAGCCGTCCTTTGATCCAAACAGTGTTGAAGACAACTGGGAATATTTAAACGCGGACAATGAGCAGAGTCCTCTTTTAAACCGTGCCATGCAGGGAGCTTATGCTCCGGGTTCAATCTTCAAGATAGTAACAGCGCTGGAATATATCCGGGAGCAGCCGGCCTATGGTGCATATACATATGATTGCTATGGGGAAATTACTTATGATGGTACTACGATCCCGTGCTTTAATCATATCGCACATGGATTTCAGGATCTGAATACTTCTTTTGCCAATTCATGTAACTCCTCATTTGCAAATATTGGATTGAGTCTTGATAGAAAATCCTATGCAAAGACATGTAAACAGCTGCTCTTTAATTCTAAGTTGCCATCGGTGTTGGATTACCGGAAGAGTGATTTTTCTTTAGAGGAAACATCGACAAGCGCGGAAGTGATGATGACTGCGATGGGACAGGGAGATACACAGGTCAGTCCATATCATATGGCACTGATCACATCGGCGGTGGCAAATGGCGGAAAACTGATGAAGCCTTATCTTGTGAGTGAAGTGACGAATTATACCGGAACACCGGTGAAAAAGAACAAACCTCCGTTTATAAGGAATTGATGACGGCGGAAGAGGCATCCATTCTGACACAGTATATGACATCGGTTGTGACACAGGGAACCGGAATGGAGCTTTCTGGAGAAAGTTACAGTGTTGCCGGGAAGACAGGGACTGCAGAATATGGTTCCGACGGTCAGAGTCATTCCTGGTTTGTCGGGTTTACAAATGTGGAGGATCCGGAACTTGTCGTCAGTGTGATCGTAGAAGGAAATGAGATGCAAACCGGTGGAAGAGCGATTCCGGTTGCAAAAGCTATTATGAATGCGTATTATTATGAATAAGGGCAGTGCATTTTGGAAAAAAGATGAAAAGAGATAAAGAAGGCGGACAGATGAATATTTATAGGAATCTTTATGTCGGGGAATCTATCAAAGGAAAAGAAAAATCAATTTTACGGAAAATAAAGTATAGAGGCCACAACTTCAAGCATATGTGATTGTGCTTTCCCAAAAAGAAGGAGAACAGCTGGAAATTTATCATGCAGCAATGCTTCTTCAACCGCTCTATTTTGAGAAGGATCCATGGATCGTTGGAATTGCGGCAAGTGAATGGGAAGCATATGAGCTTGTGAGAAAAATCGCAGAGGAAGTGCATGAGGCCACAAAGACACTTGAGATGAAAAAATATATTCAGGAAAGGATCTGACAGGTAAAGTTATGCTGCATATTTTGTTGCTGATTTTAAAATGGATAGGGATTGTACTGGCGGTTTTTTGCTCTTAGTATTGTTACTCATTAATTTGGGACTATTTGTTCCCGTTCGGTACCGTGCAGATGCATCCTGTCAAAATGATATAGAGACACTGGAAGCAGAGTTTGAACTTTCTTGGATGTGGAAATTATTTTTTTTTGACTGCCTGCTGGAAAAAAGGGAAAGCGGATATGAAAATCAGAATCGGTTGGAAATATCTGTTCTCGGAAGAAAAAGAAGGAAAGTCGGAAGAAAAAATCGAAGTTCCAGAAGAAAAAGAAGAAAATGATCTTCCGAAAGAAAAAGAGGAACAGAAATTTTTAAAGGAGCAGAAAGAGAGTCTGCCGCCGGAGAAAACAAATCGTTCTCTGCCTGAAAATAACGTGCAAGAGCAGGCGGAGAAAAGAGTGTGTCATCAGGAGAAAACGGAATCTGGGATAG
>ENA-OPYY01000408-OPYY01000408.1-human-gut-metagenome-genome-assembly--contig:-NODE-408-length-14960-cov-1.581878_pt1 | contig 14960 bp, 15 predicted proteins | sample MGYA00242472_ERZ504481 | MGnify/ENA primary metagenome ERZ504481 (study PRJEB26092, sample SAMD00036265) | human gut metagenome | host: Homo sapiens | study: EMG produced TPA metagenomics assembly of...
CAAGAAAATATGTAATCTCTTCTGCGGTAAAATCTTTTAATGTTAAAAAATGACGTCCTTTTTAAATTCATACTATTCTTCCTTTCCCATCGCAAGGAGCAGTTCCGTAAAATATGGAACAGCCTCTTTGTTGTCTTTCTTTTCATATTTTTCTTTCACAAGATCAAATAATTCTTCCACGGTATAGATCCGGTACTTTGGGACATGCAGATATTTTGCGCTCGCCTCCAACATTGCAAGATACAACTCTGCTTCCTTTGTGCGCAGCGGAAGCTTCAGCCAGAATGCAATCTCCCTGCGGTCATGCTCTGTCAGGCCCTCAAACTTCTTTTCATAATACCACTCTTCTTTCGTTTGTTCAATATAGTAAATCGTACCCGCAAGTCCGTAGATCACTCGTTTGGCATCATAATATCCAATCTTCATATTCTGCCTGCTTCGCTTTTCCTGAAATTCAATAATACTCCCAAGCTTCACCCTTGGTGCAATCTCATAGACTGTCACATCGTCAGGTAAATATACCCTTGGCTCTCTTCCCGGACCAAAAATCCGCACTTCGATAATATTCTGATACCCGCGCTCAACAAGTGTTCCAAGCGGTACATTGTTGATCACGCCCCCGTCCATATACTTCTTCCCATGCAGTTCTTCGTTTTTAAACCCAATCAGATAAGCGCTCGCCAGAAGAAAATCCTCCAGCAGTCCTTCCGGAATATCTTCGATTCCAAGCTCCAGCTCCTTCATATCTGACAAAGAAAATGTAAGCAGATAAAATGCAATTTTTGACTGTCTGATTTTCTCTTCATCCACCATTTCATGGATCAGTTCCCTCAGCGGTGTAACATCCACTCCCCCATTTTTTATCACAGTGAGCACTTCATGGATTGCTTCGTGGAGCGGAAGTTTTCTGTCAAACAATTCCTGCATGATCTGGTCATCTACATCCATGACTCTTGAAAAAGTGATCTTCTCCCAGATTTTCTCCGCTCGCTCCAGATCCCCCATGCAGACAAGTGCACCGTTTAAAGCTCCGACCGATGTGCCTGCCACTGCACTGATCTTGACACCGGCCTCCCGCATCGCCTTCCACGCTCCAATTTGATATGCTCCTCTGGCGCCTCCACCGTCAAATACAATTCCATATGTTTTCTCAAGATCTATCACCGGTTTCACAAAATCCCCTCCTGTCAGGTGGAAAGCGAAGGGGCCGCCGCAAAATCCTTTGCAGCAGCCGCCTTCCTCTTATGACTTTCCTCTTTTATTTCTTTATTGTTCTTTCTCTGTCTTTGCAATCTCTGTCACAGACTTCACAAGTCCTGCGATTCCCTGAATCTCAGAAGGAATAATAATCTTCGTCGCTCTTCCATTAGATGCCTTTTCAAATGCCTCAAGACTCTTCATCGTCAGAACTGCCTCATCTGCTCCTGCCTCTTTCAAGAAACGGATACCGTCTGCATTGGCTTTCTGCACCTTGAGGATCGCCTCTGCCTCACCTTCTGCTTCACGAATCATCTTCTCTTTCTCTGCTTCCGCTCTAAGGATCGCAGCCTGCTTCTCTGCCTCTGCATCAAGGATTGCAGACTCCTTGTTACCTTCTGCCACAAGGATTGTAGACTTCTTCTCACCTTCTGCCTTCAGAATCGCTTCACGTCTCTCACGCTCTGCCTTCATCTGCTTCTCCATAGCATCACGGATCGCAGCCGGAGGAATGATATTCTTTAACTCTACACGATTGACTTTAATGCCCCAAGGGTCTGTTGCAACATCGAGGGATGCCCGCATCTTCGTATTGATTGTCTCTCTGGAGGTAAGTGTCTCGTCTAATTCCAAATCACCGATGATATTACGAAGGGTTGTCGCGGTCAGATTCTCGATCGCCATGATCGGATTCGCCACCCCATAGCAGAATAACTTTGGATCTGTAATCTGATAAAACACAACTGTGTCAATCTGCATTGTAACGTTATCCTTTGTGATCACCGGTTGTGGCGCAAAATCTACTACCTGCTCTTTTAAGTCCACTTTTCTTGCTACCTTCTCGATGATCGGCACTTTGACATGGAATCCTACTCCCCATGTTGTCTTATAAGCACCCAGTCTTTCGATTACCATCGCTTGTGCCTGTGGCACAATCTTAATACACGAAATCAGAAGCCCTACAATAATGATAAGAAAAACAATTCCAAGCACCATCGTCATGATGCTTCCTGTTGCGTAATACATAGAAAGTCCCCCTTTCAACGATCCGTCTCTCTTTTAGACAGAATCTATTGTGTTATTTATTTTCCTTATCTTACTATAATTTTCTTCCAAATACAATAGTCAGATACAAAAAAGATACCGTCTGAATTTCGGTATCTTTTTTGTAAGAAGTGCAGAATTTTCTGCCACTCTTATTTCCTCTCTTCCTTTTAATAACGTACTGGCTTTTCCGTAAAAACCGGTACTCCTCTATCTCCCTCTTCTTGACTTTTCTTCTGCAAGGATCGCTGCGCCCAGCGCCCCCGCATACCTTCCATCTGCAGTCGACTCCACGTTCTTTCCAATCTGCTCAGAAAGGCGTCTTGTAAAATATGCGCTGTGACTCAGTCCTCCTGTCAGGATGACACGGTCTGTCATTGCCTTTCGCATAGCAAGCTGCGCTACCTTCGTCACAACAGAGTCCACAACACCTGCTGCGATATCCTCCCTGCTTCTGCCTTCTCCAATATAATTGATAACTTCTGATTCCGCAAAAACAGTACAGAGAGAACTGATCGGGAGCACGGTTCCCTTTTCTGCCAGATCAAAAAGTTCCTGCAGTGTCACACCAAGCCTGTTTGCCATGATTTCCAAAAACTTTCCAGTTCCTGCTGAGCACTTATCATTCATCAGAAAATCCTGTACCATTCCGTTCTCGATCAGTATGACTTTCGTGTCCTGACCTCCGACATCAATGACCGTACAGTCTCCTCCCGCCAATTCTCTTCCGCCCCTTGCATGGCAGGTGATCTCCGTGATCACATAGTCGGCAAAATCTACTGCGATCCGGCCATACCCGGTCGCAACGACTTTCGTCTCATCTCCCAGAACATCCACATCATTTTCCTTTAACTTCTCTTTGATCGTCTGTGTTGTTTCCTTGCTGCTCCACCCCGTAGGAAGCACAAACTGCATATCGGATGTCCCTCTTACTACTACCTTCGATGCGGTGGAGCCAATATCAATCCCTACATAATTCACGTTTCTTACCTCTTCTGACATGTTACAGCATCTCCAGGAATGCTGTGATTCTTGTATTGAGCTGACCGATGTCTGCCTGAGAATAGTCTGTCTCTACATTAATATAAGGAATTCCCTTCTTCTCATTGACAAAACGGCGGATTCCCAGTGTCTCCACATTATATGTATGACATGCCTGAAGTGTCATCTCTACAACTCCGTCTACTTGTACTCATCGATGAGACGATCTAACAATTCCAGTCTGTTTGGATTCGGTGTCATTACAGAACATCCGATATCAATGTATCTTCTCGCAAGTGCATCGTATACATCCGGATTCTCCTCATCAACCAGCTTATCGATAGATTTTGCACCACTGCAGTTCTCGTAAGTCACAACGACACCGCCATTCTCTTCGATTGCTTTGATCACCTTCTCGCTTGCTCCCCCTACCGGACATCCAGTCAAAAGGATTCTCGGTCTCTTGTTTAACATCTTTCCTTCTGCATATTCTCTCTCGATTTTTTCAACAATTCCGTCCACCTCTGCCGGGATCGCTGTTCTGTCGAATTTGAAGCCACTTCCATAGAGTACCTTAAACTGATCCATACCTGTGATCGGCGCCGGATCATGTTTCATCACTTCATAAAATCTCTTTAAAGACTTACGGACCTTATTTTCTTCATGAATTGCCTTGCGGATATCGTCCTCCGTGATCGTCACTTCAAATTTCTTCTCTAAATATTCTTTGAAACGGATGATTTCGCTCTTCCACAATTTCAGTGCTTCCTCACTCTGTGTGTTCGGCAGTTCCATCAGAAATACATCTTTAAACTCTGACATATATTCATACATCTTCTTTTTTCCATCACAAGTCGTCTCTCCGACAACTACATCTGAAAAATAGAAAAACGGACATTTATCCGCTTTCGCAAATCCATAGCTGGATTTGATCAGCGGACATAAGTTTTTCGGAAGATCTTTCTCTGCCTCTGTAATCGTCTCATCTGATGTAGAACATAATCCAACTGTCGCTGCTCCCATAGCCGTTGCGATTTCCTTTGGAAAATATGTACAATATGCTCCGACTACCGGGATTCCCTTATCTTTTAATTGCTTCATAGCAAGAAATGAGTTTTTGCGCTGCTCGGCAAACTCTTCAAATACTTCTGGTAATTCTTTAATCACTTCCATGTTAGGTTCCTCCTAATTCATTATTGTATTTATCTTCTGACAGCTTACTACTCCATACTCTAAAGGAGATGACACGCTGCATAGTGACCTGTTCCTATTTTTTTCATATTCGGCTCTACTTCCCTACATTTTTCAGATGCAAATCTACATCTGCTCTGAAAGCGACATCCCTGTGGTGGAGAAATCGGACTTGGAACATCTCCGTCCAGGACAATCCTCGCTCTTTTACTCTCCACATCTGGATCTGGAATTGGAACTGCTGAAAGCAATGCCTGTGTATATGGGTGCGCCGGATGCGTATATAACTCTTCTGAAGAAGTCAACTCAACAATCTTCCCTAAATACATTACTGCAACTTGATCTGAAATATATCTTACCATAGATAAATCATGTGCAACAAACAAATAGGTAAGTCCCATCTCCATTTGCAGCTTTTTAAGCAAATTTACTATTTGAGCTTGAATTGACACATCCAACGCGGAAATCGGTTCATCACATACAAGAAATTCCGGCTCAATTGCAAGCGCTCTAGCGATTCCGATTCTTTGGCGCTGTCCACCTGAAAACTCATGAATATACCTATTTGCATGTTCTGACTGCAATCCGACTAAATTCAATAATTCTTGTACTTTTTCTTCTCTTTCACTTTTGCTTCCCATCATATGATGGATTCTAAGACCTTCTGCAATAATACTTCCAACTTTCATACGAGGATTTAAAGAGGCATACGGATCTTGAAAAATTGTCTGGACACTCTTGGTAAATGCTTTTCTCTCTTTTCCCCTTAATGCATGAACATCTTTTCCTTTAAATAATACTTCTCCATCAGTTTTGGCATATAATCCTGTACAAGTCCTTCCACAAGTTGTCTTGCCACACCCTGATTCTCCGACCAAACCAAGTGTTTTTCCTGCCTGTATTTCAAAAGAAACATCATCAACCGCTTTTAAAATCTGATTTTTCCCCATTGGAAAATATTTTTTTAAATTCTTTACTTGTAAAATTGGTTCCTCTATGCTTCTCTCATGCATAATGCTCCTCCTGTTTCAAAAGGATAACTTCCTTTTACTTTTTCATGATGCAACCAACAATTCGCCTTATGTCCGTTTTCAAAAACAAACTCCGGCGGAGTACAGCGCGTACAAATATTCATACAATATTTACATCTACCTGCAAATGCACAACCTTTTATCGGCAGCAACAGATCTGGTGGAGTCCCATCTATGGATATTAACTCTTTCTCTCTTTCCCCATCAAGTCTAGGAACTGCATTCAGCAAACTCCATGTATATGGGTGATGTGCATGATAAAAAATCTCCCTTCTATCCCCATACTCAACAATTTTACCAGAATACATTACTGCGATGTCGTCTGCCATATCGGCAACAACCCCTAAGTCATGTGTAATCAAAATAATTGCCGTTTGCGTTTCCCTTTGTAATTCTTTTAAAAGTCCAAGAATTTGTGCTTGTATCGTTACGTCAAGAGCCGTAGTAGGCTCATCTGCAATCAACAGTTTCGGACTACATGCCAGTGCAATTGCAATCATAGCTCTCTGACGCATTCCACCTGAAAATTCATGTGGATATTGGGAAACTCTTTTCTCCGGCTGTGGAATTCCTACTTTTCTTAAAAGTTCCACCGCCGCCTCAAGTGCTTCTTTCTTTTTCATTTTCTTATGAGTGATCAGATTTTCCGCAATTTGTTTTCCGACATTCATTGTTGGATTTAGCGCTGCAAGTGCATCTTGAAAAATCATTGCACATTCACCGCCACGATAGTTCTCCCATTCTTTTTTGGACTGTAAAACCATATTTTTTCCATCATAAAAAATCTTACTGTTTTCTTTCACAATTCCTGGTGTCTGCACTAACCCCATAAGAGCTTTGGCTGTTACTGTTTTCCCACATCCTGATTCTCCTACAATTGCCAAAGTTTTTCCTTTTTCTACTGAAAAATCAATTCCCCTCACAGCTTGTACTTCTCCAGCATAAGTATGATAGGAAACATGTAGATTTTCTACTTCAATCAATTTTTCTTTTTCTATTTTTTTCCCTTCCACAATTCTTCTCCTATTTAACCATCTTTGGCTCTAGTGCATTTCTCAGTACATCTCCCAATGCATTGAAACTTAATACTGTAAGTAATATCAACACACCCGGGAATAACGCAAGTGTAGGAACATCCATGATATGTTCCTGCGCGCTTTGAAGCATGCTTCCCCAGGATGACATTGGTAATTTCACCCCAAAGCCTAAAAAGCTTAAAGAAGATTCCGTTAAGATTGCCCGCGCAATACTGATACTTGCTGCCACAATAATTGATGGAACCATATTCGGAATGATATGAAAAAATATGATTTCCAAATTTCCCGCACCAAGATTCTTTGCGGCAAGCACAAAATCTCTTTCTTTCAATGACATAGTTTCTGCACGAACAATTCTTGCAACCCCCATCCATGAAAAAATTCCAATGATAATAATCATTGTAAAAATACTTGGGGACAAAAAGGAGTTAATAATGATAATAAGTAAAAAACTTGGAACAGACATTAGTATATCTACAAAACGCATCATCAAATTATCTGTTACCCCTCCAATATATCCACTGATTGTTCCAAATAATGTTCCTACTATAATAGATACAAGCATGGAGAAAAATCCAACAGTCAATGAAACTCTTCCTCCATATAAAGCTCTTGTAAAATAATCTCTTCCAAGACTATCCGTTCCAAAAAAATGCTCCTTACTCGGTAACTGTAACTTGCTTCTTAAATCCATTGCATCCGGATCATATGATGAAAGAGGCGCTAAAAGTGAAGCAATCATTATCACACCTAGTAAAATCAGACAAATCATTGCTAATTTATTTTCTTTTAAACTTGTCTTTAAATTATACCATACTCCTCTATCATACTCTACTTTTGAAATTTCTTGTTGATGTCCTGCCAAGAAAAAAGCATCTTCTTTTTCCATTTCTTCTTGTAGGAGATTCTTCTCAGCACTTACCAATTTTTCTTACCTCCTTGTTTAATACGAGGATCTGCAATGCCATACAACAAATCCGCAATCAGATTCCCTATAATTAAAATCAGGCACGATAACATTGTAAATGCCATAATCATAGGATAATCTCTTGAATTAATTGCACTCATTCCCAACGTTCCCATACCCGGCCAGCCAAATACGGATTCAATAATAAAAGAACCTGTTACCAAACTTGCCAGATTCATACCAGCCAATGTTATTACCGGAAGCAGACAATTTTTCAACACATGTTTCAGCATGATTTTTCTTTCTGTAATTCCTTTTGACCGTGCAGTCAATACATATTCTTCTTCTAACTGACTAATTGTATTGGAACGAATATACCTAGTAAATACTGACATATTTCCAATACTTAAAACAATTCCTGGCAAGATGAGATGTTTTGCCACATCGAAAACGGATTTCACACCTACTGTTCTCATTCCATTACTTGGGAGCCAATGTAAGTTCAAAGCAAATACAATGATTAACATAAGCCCTAGCCAAAATGCCGGAATAGAAATTCCAATATAGGCCAAAATACTGATCACTTGATCTGTCATTTTATTTTTCTTCATACCAGACCACAATCCCAACGGAATCGCCACTAAAACAGATAATACAAAAGAAGTTCCCATAAGTAATATCGTAGCTGGAAGTTTGCTAAAAATCTGTGAAGCCACTGGCTGATGATTAATCAGTGAATTCCCAAAATTTCCCTTGCATACATTTTTCAACCATGCAAAATACTGTTCTACAATTGTACCATCAAGTCCTAAATCCACTCTCAGTTCATTTATTTCTTGTTGTGTCATATCTGGCCGAATATACATATTTAACGGATCTCCGGGAGCAAAATGAATAATCATAAAAGAAAAAATTGACACAAGAATTAATACCGGTATCATTTGAACAATTCTTTTTATTATGTATCTCTTCATGTCTTTCTCCTTTAACTAAGGCAGACTGCTTCCAAATGTATTTTCATTTAAAAGCAGTCTTATTTTCTCTTCTTCTAATCAGCTCTATTCTGTCATATAAAGTTTTGTATAATCCTCAAATACAGGAACCATATTAATAGCATCGCAGCCTTCTAATTTTTTGTCCACTGCCAAGATGAATTTACAATCTGAAATCGGAACCATTGTATACGCATCTTTTATTTGCTGCTGCAGATCCGCATAAATTTCAGCACGCTTTTCTGTATCTATTGTAGCGTCTCCTTCATTCCAAAGTTTTTGCGATCTCATCTGTTGAACAAAGATTTTTACTTAAAAATCCTTCCTTGCTGAACATGTATTCATCTCCCTGATTATCCCCATTAGTAGAATAACCATTCAAACCAAGATCCCAATCTCCTGCATCTGTATAGAAGAATTTTTCAAAAAATCCTTGTGTTTCATATCCTGTGATTTCCACATTAATTCCCACTTCTTTAAGCTGTTGCTGAATCACAAGCGCACAATCTTCCATATTCGCTCTGCTGGAATTATAAACTAACTTTAATGTTTTCCCTTCCAATCCTGAAGACTGAACTAATTTCTTTGCTTCTTCAATATTGTATTCATATCCATCAATATCTTCATAGTAGAAATTTTGTTCACAGAATACCGTTTTTGCCGGAACTGCAATATCTTCCGAACCATAAGCTCCTTCTACAATTGCTGATACATCTAAAGCTGCTGCAATTGCTTTTCTTGCTTCTATATCTTTCATCAATTCACTGTTTGCATTGAATCCCATATAGTTGATTCTTCCTTCATCTAAGGTTACAAGTTCATATCTATCATCTGCAGCATATTTTTCATATTTATCTACAGTAGAGACTCTCATTATATTTAACTCTCCATTTTCAAATGCAATTTCCTGAGCACTTTCATTTGGCATAATTTTAAAAATTACCGAATCTAAATTTACTTCTTTATAGTAATCATCAAATTTTTCTAAAGTAAGACTTTCTCCTTGTTTCCATTCCTTTACTTTATAAGGGCCAGAACCTACTCCTTGTGTCATATTCAACTTAGAAGACGCAATATTTGCTTCCCCTTCATATACATGTTTCGGAAGTAATTTCATTCCACCAAGTGTTGCATCATAAGATGCTGAAACCTCAGGTAACACCACTTTAAAGGTAAGATCATCTACTTTTTCTACAGATACTGGTTTTCGATTAACCATTGTACCACTAGAAGTTTTATTCTCTTTATCCATACGAAATTCGAAATTCCAAATCACATCATCTGCAGTAATCGGCTCTCCATCATGCCATTTCAAACCATCACGAAGCTTTACAGTGATTGTCTTTCCGTCTTCTGATACCTCTCTGCTTTCTGCCAAATAATATCTTACTTCATCTTTTGAAACTACATAAAGCGGATCGTATACTGGTTTGAGCATTGTCATCCCTTCATCACCAGTTTCATATAAAATATTCAAGCTGGAAATATCCGTTGGCATTGCTCTTACCACAGAACCACCTGCTACTTTTTTCCCCTCTTTTTCTTCTTTCTGGGCTACTACCTTATCCTTACCCACTGTCTCTTTAGATTCTTCTTTGTTGCCACATCCTGATGCAACTAATCCCATTGTCATAGCCAGCACCAGCAACATACTAAATCTTTTTTTCATCTTGTTCTCCTCTCTCCCTGCTATACATTGTTTTTCTGCTTTCAAATTAATGAAGTTTGATTATCTTCAGCTGCTATTTTCTTCGCATAACTTCCTTAGAATGATATACCTCTTTCGATTTAAAATCAAATTGCTATTTTTTATATATTTATAGTTTTTATCTATAATTTTCCCTAACAAAAAATCGTATCACATGAACCCTCTTCCACACGATACGATTTTCAAATCATTCTGAAACAAATATCTTTTATAAAATAATTTTTCTAATTTACTATGGCTTAGTGGAACCAGTGATTTCCGATCAGCTGTCCGTAATCACCATTTCCAAAATAAAGTGCCTCCCCGATCGGATTGGCTCCTGCGAGGGCATCTGCCGCCGCTGATAGCAACTTGCCGTTGTCCGCCCATCGGCAAGTACCGCATCCAGCTTCCCGGTAATTGCCGGACCAAACTGTCCGCTCTGATAAATGACCTCTGTAATTGAGTTCGGGAAAATGCCGCTTCTTACACGGTTCATAACAACAGCCCCTACTGCAACCTGACCTTCATACGGCTCTCCCCCGGCCTCACAGAAGATCAACGCTGCAAGCAATGCTTGCTCCCCGCTGGTGGCAGCTGTCACTGCTTGCTGGGAAGCCTGTGCTTCTTGTGCCTGCTGCTGCGCCTGCGCTGCTGCCGCCTCTTCCTCTGCTTTCTTTTTGCTTCCTCTGCTTTTCTTGCCTCTTCCGCCGCCTGCGCTGCCGCTTTTTGTTCTTCTTCAATCTGCGCTAACGTTTTCGCTGGTTCAGACTCCCTTGTCCGGACAATTGCTCCATTGTCTTCCATCGGCTTTTCTACAACCGGACACACCTGATCTGCCCTTCTGACTGCATCCGTTCCAAATGCAAGGGAATCGCTCTTCACATATCCGTTCACCTCATCTGCGGAAACTCTTGTCCATACAACCCCTTTTTCTTCCACATCTACAATTGTGTTGTGGTATAGTTTTCCAACAACTTCGCTTCCTTCTTCTCCCGCAAGCAGTACATCAGTCTCCCCATCCACGTTGGATACTGCCTTTTGGTGCCATTCCTGCGTGGATACTGCAACTGCTGCGACCTCCGGTATCTGCTCCAACGCTGATGCCAATGCCGATGAAATTGTTTGTGTTTTCTCTATACTGTCAGTCTGCCGAGTTTCAGTTGATGCCACAGATATACTTCCGTCCATTCCTGCAGCTGTGAGCACACAAACCGCAGACAAAACTACTGCCAGCATCCTCTTATTCTCTTTTCTCATACTTTTCCTCCTGATTTTGCAATAAAACGAATTAAAAGTTAATTATATTATACTCTTTTAATTCATTTTTATTACATTTGTTACAAACTTATTACATTTTGTTTGTAGGAACATCCTAACAGCTTTTCTTTCATTTGTCAACTTTTCCGCTCTGGAAATTTTCTCCTTCCAAAGGTCACCTTCTTTTTTCTCCGTCTCCCGCACGATATCAAATGATTTTTCTGGACCAAAAAAGCAGCTGATCTTTTGGTTCTTCCCCAAGATCAACTGCTATCCTTTTTACTTTTTAATGATACTCTTTGTCCACCTTTATTTCTTTGTTTATCCCTGATTTCTTCTCTGTCTCGCAGTTTCGAACATCAGCACGGAGGTGGCAATTGCTGCATTTAATGATTCTACCTGCCCCTGCATAGGAATGCGGATCCATGTATCTGCCAAATCCGCGATTTCCTTTCGAAGTCCGTTTCCCTCATTTCCAATCAAAAATGCCGTCTTTTTCGTATAGTCTTCCTTGTCGTAACTATTTTTCCCATCAAGATGTGCGGCATATGTAAAAATACCGTGCGCCTTTACTTTTACGATCGCTTCTTTTAAATCTTCCACATAGACAAACGGAACACGGTAAATAGAACCCATCGTTGAGCGGATAACTTTCGGATTGTAAATATCCACACTCTCCTTGCTGATGATGATTCCTGTCACCCCCGCTCCCTCTGCAGTTCTCAGAATCGTTCCAAGGTTCCCTGGATCTTGAAGGTTGTCCAAAACAAGAAGATGTGCATCTTCTGCCTCTAAAATATCCTCCAGACAGTAAGCGGACTGGCGTACGACACAGAGGATTCCCTGTGGTGTCTTTGTATCAGAAACATATTGAAAAACATGATCTGACAGATATTCTAACTTCCTTCTGTCTTTCAGCCTGTTGATCTCTTCTTTCTGTTTGTCTGCAAATGTCTCGGATACATAGACTTTCACAAGCTGCTCCTGTGGAATCTCCTGGTACATCTTGACTCCTTCCACAAGAAAGACTCCCTGCTCGTTCCGCACTTTGCTTTTTTTCTGAAGCTGCACCAGTTCCTTCACTCTCGCATTTGACGTGCTTGTAATCATACTTATTCCCCTTTGTATTTATTCAACATTTCATTACTTCCGATGAAAATCAGAATAGTTCCTTCTTCCAGAGGCATCTCCGGCCTTACATTGACATCAACTTCCTCATCCTTTTTAATACCGACTACGTTAAATCCATAGCGCTCACGGATGCGAAGTTCACGCAAAGTCTTCCCGATCCATTTTTCCGGAACCCTTGTCTCTACGATACTATAATCCGGTGATAGCTCGATCCAATCTGCAAAATTTGTGGAGACAAGATTTTTGGCAACTCTTCTTCCCATCTCCATCTCCGGAAATACAATCGCATCTGCACCGACCCTTTTTAAGATGGATGCATGAAGCTCGTCCTGCGCCTTTGCAAGCACATACGGAATCCCTGCCTCTTTTGACAAAATCGTAGCCATAATACTAGATCCATATTATCGGCAATCGCCACGACTGCACCATCCAGATTGCGAAGTCCCAGCGACTGGATCACTCCCGTGTCATGCAGATCCGCGCGCATTGCGTAAGATACTTGATCTGCGATCTCTTGTACTTTTTCTTCCGCAATATCTACTGCGATCACTTCGCATCCGAGTTTCTCCAATGTCACTGCCACACTGGAACCAAATTTTCCAAGTCCAAATACTGCATATTGCTTTTTCATATTTTCTTATCCCCCTATCCAATCATCAGACGTTTCGCCGGAAGCTGTCTCACCTGGCTCATCGGATTTTTCTTTAATCCGAATGCCAGCGCCATTGTAACCGGTCCGATCCGCCCTGCATACATTAAGATCATAATCACAAATTTACTTGCGGTGTGAAGCGCCGGAGTCAGCCCCGTGGAAAGACCTACTGTTCCAATTGCCGAGGTCGTCTCAAACAAAATATCAAGAAATCCCGCCGATTCTATCACTGAAACAGCTATAGTCCCTATCATCAAGATTGTAAAAGACATCAGCATAACTGAAATCCCCGTCCGAATATTTTCTTCCGGAATTCTTCTTCCAAAGCACTCCGTATCCTTATTTCCTTTTACGACAGTAACCGCTGTAAGGAATAACATTGCAATCGTTGTCGTCTTCACCCCTCCGGCGGTACCGGCCGGGGAGCCTCCGATAAACATCAGAAGGCAGGAAATGAATACCGATTCTTCTCTTAGATCTCCCTGCGGCACGGTAAAGAATCCGGCCGTCCTCGTTGTCACTGACTGAAATGCCGCTCCCATCACCTTGTCTCCAAAAGAAAATTCTCCAAGCGTATCCGGGTTAGAAAATTCTAGAAACAGAAAACTGACTGTACCTGTCACAATCAGAATTGCCGTCATCGTCAGTGCAACCTTGGAGTTCAAGGTTAAAATCTTAAACATTCCACGTCTTCTCTCACCCTTTTTGCGAAAGTTTCTAATATTATCAGTGATGTCAAACCACACGGTATAACCGATACCTCCTGCAACGATCAATATCATCGTTGTCAGATTGATCAACGGATTTCTTGCATATGCCGCAAAACTATCTGCCCCTAATATATCAATTCCCGCATTGCAAAATGCTGAGATAGAGTGAAACACACTATACCAAATTCCTTTCAAAAATCCATACTCCGGAATAAACTGAAATGCAAAAAAGATTGCTCCAATTCCTTCTACAACGAAGGTTCCCTTCAGAATACGCAAGATCCATTTCACCATACCTGACAAAGACTCCATGTTATACGTTTCCTGAATCATCACACGCTCTTTTACCGTGATCTTCCTTCCGATCACAACAAGAAAAAATGTCGATACTGCGACTACACCAAGTCCTCCAATCTGTATCAGAACAAGCAGTACCACCTTGCCAAGAAGCGTAAACTGCGTTGCCGGAACAACTGTCATAAGCCCGGTCACACAAACTGCCGATGTCGATGTAAAAAGTGCGTCTGTAAATGCAATCGGCTCTTGATTGCAGACCGGAAGCCATAGAAGTATTCCGCCGATCACGATCACGAGCAAGAAGCCTGCTGCAAGCATCTGCATCGTGCTTAATCTTACACTTTTTTCTTTCCACTTAAACATTTTCTTTCACTTTTCTCCCTTTATGCTTTTTGAATCAATTATACTACACTTCCCGAAAAGATAACAGTCCTAAAAAAAGAATCCCTGTACCAACAGCACAGGAACCCCTCACGCTGCCGACAGCCTCATTTCCGGACTACGGCCCTTCTTTTCTTCTCTTATACTTTAAATCGGTACCCCACACCCCAGATTGTCTCAATATACTGCGGTTTGGAAGTATCGTACTCAATCTTCTCCCGAATCTTCTTAATATGAACTGTCACAGTCGCAATATCCCCGATCGATTCCATATCCCAAATCTCACTGAATAATTCATCCTTTGTATATACGTGATTCGGATGCCCTGCAAGAAACGTCAGAAGATCAAATTCCTTCGTCGTAAATGCCTTCTCTTCTCCATTGACCCACACCCTTCTCGCTGTCGTGTCAATCTTTAAGCCACGGATCTCAATAATATCATTTGTCTGTACATTGCTTCCG
>ENA-OPYY01000410-OPYY01000410.1-human-gut-metagenome-genome-assembly--contig:-NODE-410-length-14945-cov-0.958631_pt1 | contig 14945 bp, 17 predicted proteins | sample MGYA00242472_ERZ504481 | MGnify/ENA primary metagenome ERZ504481 (study PRJEB26092, sample SAMD00036265) | human gut metagenome | host: Homo sapiens | study: EMG produced TPA metagenomics assembly of...
TGCCGGACAGCCTGATTGACGAGGTATTAGGCTGCGGGATTCCCATGTCGGCCAAGAGCCAGAAGGAAACTTTTCAGGCGATCGTGGAGGAAACACTGGGAGAAAACTGTGATTTTGAAACCGTAAAAAATATCCATGAAAATTTAAGCGAACTGGTAGAGGAGACAAAGGACGAGCCAGTGCCTTTGACTCTGGATAAGTACCAGGTAAAGAAGCTCCTTGAAAATAACGGCGCATCGCCGGAGAAGCTTGAGGAGTTTGAGGAGCGCTATAAGGATGTGGAAAATACGCCGGAAACAAGCTTTGTGGCAGCTAATGTGGTAAACACAAAGACATTTGAAATAAAAACACCGGACGTGACCATCAAGGTGGCTCCGGATAAGACGTATTTGGTGGAAAACAGGATGATCGACGGACGCCCCTGCATTGTCATTGCCATCAATGAGCATGTGGAAATCAACGGTATTTCCTGTCGTCCCATTGCAGTACAGAAATAGGCTTTCTGCACACCCAAAGTAAGGCAGTCTATGCACACTTTATGCTGTATGGACAAAAAAAGTAATAGTTGCTATAATGACTACAGCCATATTACAAAAGGAAGGGTGAACTTACAGATGAGTCGTACAATTAAAGCAGGTCATGTATATCGACAGTATTCCCGCGACGGAATGTTTATTGCAGATTATAAAAGCTCCCGTCTGGCTTACGAAGCGACAGGCGTATCGTTAGGTTCTATCGCCAGAGCTGCCCATGGAGAGCGTAAAACAGGAGGCGGTTATCTGTGGCGGGTTGTTCCTGAAAATACTCCCGAAGATCCGATCAGCGTAGATCTTACCAGCCGGATCGGCTACCATGACAAGCGTCCGCTGATCCAGATGACGTTAGACGGCGAACCGGTTGCTGAATTTATTTCTATTGCTCATGCCAGCCGAAGTCTGGGCATCAGCAGAAGAAGCCTTTCCTGTGCTCTTACCGGAGCACAGAAAACGGCCGGAGGCTTTATCTGGAAGGAAAAAGAATCAGAAGAAAACAAATAAAATTGTATAATATACATAAATACAGCGCAAAATACGGGCATAATCTGAAAAAAGTGCTGGAAAAATCCCCTTTCCTATAGTACAATAAGGACACGAGGCAGACAGTCGGGACGGTTAAAGGTTCCCCTTCGTCTGTAAGGTTGTCTGTCCATGAACAGGAAAGGGGATTTTGTTATGGGAAAAAAACGCAATATTATCGTAGGACAGTCTGGAGGCCCTACTGCTGTGATTAATTCCAGCCTTGCAGGTGTATACAAGACTGCAAAGGAGAGAGGTTTCCATAAGGTTTACGGTATGCTTCACGGCATTGAAGGTTTTTTGGATGAGATGTATGTGGATTTGTCCACGCAGATTCATTCGGATATGGATATTGAGCTGTTAAAGCGTACTCCGTCTGCCTTTTTAGGCTCCTGCCGTTTTAAGCTGCCGGAGATCCATGAAAATCCCGAAATCTATGAAAAGATCTTTTCCATTATGAATAAACTGGAGATCGAAGTATTTATCTACATCGGCGGAAATGATTCTATGGATACCATCAAAAAGCTTTCCGATTATGCGATCGTAAAGGGACATGAGCAGAAGTTTTTAGGTGTTCCAAAGACCATTGACAATGATCTGGCGCTTACAGACCATACCCCTGGCTTTGGAAGCGCGGCTAAATATATTGCAGCCTCCACAAAAGAAGTGATCCGGGATGCCATGGGCCTTTCCTACAATCGGAAAATGATTACTATCATGGAAATCATGGGACGGAATGCAGGCTGGCTTACGGGAGCTACGGCTCTTGCAAAGACAGAGGACTGCTGCGGTCCCGATCTGATCTACCTTCCGGAGATTCCATTTGATGTAGACCGGTTTCTGAAAAAATGCAGTGACCTGCTGGAAAAGAAGCCTTCCATTGTAATTGCAGTTTCTGAGGGCATCAAGGTACCGGACGGACGGTATGTATGCCAGCTGGCCGGAGGAAGCGATTATGTAGATGCCTTTGGTCACAGACAGCTGGCCGGAACCGCAGGCTATCTGGCCAGTTTCCTGGCCGCCAAGACAGGCTGCAAGACCAGAGCTGTAGAGCTTTCTACCCTCCAGCGCAGCGCTTCCCATATGGCCTCCCGCGTGGATATCAATGAAGCCTTTATGGTGGGAGGCGCCGCGGTAAAAGCGGCAGACGAAGGGGATTCCGGGCGTATGGTTGTTATCGACCGGGTATCGGATGACCCCTATATGAGCGCGGCAGGAATTTATGATGTGCATAAGATTGCAAATAATGAAAAGCTGGTTCCCAGATCCTGGGTAAACCGGGAGGGGAATTATGTAACCAGAGAATTTATTGACTACGTAGAGCCTCTGATCCAGGGCGATTATCAGCCATTTATGGTAAACGGGCTTCCCCAGCATCTGGTGCTGAAACGGTAGGCAAATATGAGACAGTGGAAAAAATGGGCGGTTTTCATCGGAACGGCCGTATGTCTGGTTCTTGGTTCGGTATATCTGTATACTCTGTTCCGCCCCGGTTTATGGATGCAGGAAACGTTTCTGTACCGTCAAAAGGACGGGAGCTTTACAGGAGCGGATGGAGAGACGGATTATAAAATGCAGATCCGCCGCCAGGACAGGGCTGCATGGATTGAGTTTTCTGTTAATGAAACCAAGAAGCTTTATGAAGTCAGATGGGATCCTGATAACTCCAGAGGGAAGATTTTTGAAGACGGGGCTCTGGTTTTCTTGGGGGAAGCCCATCTGGTGGGAGATACCTGGCTTTTAACGGGGGATGGAGAAGAAGTATACTTTGATATGCAGATAAAAAACGGTATATCTACGGAGCATTCCGATGAGGAGCTTTTTCCTGATTACAGCTGTATCTACCGCTGGGCGGTGAATGAGAACTGTCAGAAACGGGGAAGGGTGGAAGTATTGCCTGTGATCGCTTTTTTAGGTGTACTGCTGGCTCTGGATACTGCATTCCCGGATCTGCTTTTTAAATTTCAGCACGGCCTTGCAGTAGAAGGCGGAGAACCCAGCGAGTTTTATCGCATGGGGCAGTTTATAGGAAGAATCGCTATGGTTTTGGGAATCATTGTGGGGGTAGCGGCCAGTTTTCATGCACCCTGATCCCGGTAAAAGGAACAAAGGAGGGAATGGTATGAACGAATGGAACAAAGAAATTCAAAATGAAAATGAGCTTCAGGTTGTGATTTCTGTTTCCAAAGCAGAGGAGCTGGGAAAATGGCTGGGAATACTGTTCTGGATGGTAATTCCCAGTATAGCAGGCGCTGTACTGAGCAATCAGGCGGTGGCAGCCTGGCTGCTTTTTGTATCTGCCGGGGCGGATCATCAGTATGGTTACGCTGTGCGCGTATGGCTATATACTTTTAAAGCTGTCTTCTGAAAGCAGCCGCTACCGTATGGCAGCGATTTGCTGTCTGGCATCCGTTGCAGTGGATGCAGGAGCTCTCTGGTTCCGGAGGGCGCTGCTATGGCTTCGCTGATCGGACTGCTTTCCTTCCCTGTGATGATCCTGGCATTTTACGGGGAATATTCCGAGTATATGGGCCATTCCGAAGTAATCTGTGCGCTGGATGAAGAGATGGCTGTAAAATGGAAACGGCTCTGGAAGTGGTTTGTGTATTCATTTGGATTAATGATAAGCTCCGTTCTTCTGGTGATGTTAAACGGGATGCTGGGAATTACGGCGCTTTTGGTAGGTACCATCGGAACACTGATCGTAAGCGTTATGAAGCTGACCTGCCTGTACCGCACTGCAAAAATATTCCGGGAATATGCAACGGAGAGCAGCAGATAACGGGGGAGCAAAAAAGACGAAAACGTTTGCAAAACTCTCACGAAAATTTCTGTTATCTCTGATTGTATTTAAATGAGAACAAAATGTATTTTCTAAAAACAGGAAATGTAATTTACAATTATGACGGATAAAATGAGAACGGTGAGATAAAAATAGATAAAATACACAAAAACATCAGAAATTCATGAATGACTCGGAGGCAGAATAAAATTTGACATGAAAGTGTAATAGTGATATAACTATACAACGAAATAGAATAACACACTTTGATACAAAAAGGAGTCTTTGAAAATGAAAGAAAAGAAAATTCTGCTGACATCCATTGAGGAGGCAAAGCGCTTTGTAACGGAGGCTTCCAGGTGTGACTTTGATGTTGATGTATTTTATAATCGTTTTACAATTGATGCAAAGTCCATCCTTGGTGTATTAAGCCTGGATCTTGCAAGAGTTCTGACCGTACAGATGAATGGTGAAAATGAAGAATTTGAAGCATATCTGGAAACCATTTCTCCGGATGCCTGCACAACAGCTGCATAAATTTTATTTTTCTTTTAACGGAACCTGTGACAGGGGACGGACTGCGAACATAAGTTTGCAATCCGTCTTTTTTTGTGATATGCTGAAAGCAATCAGAGGAAAAGGGAGCATCTGCTCCAGAGGCCGACAGGAGGGAGAAAATGGCACAGAGGGAAGCTCTGTCTCAGGTACGGATTTCCGTGAGGAATCTGGTGGAATTTGTGATGCGGTCAGGCGATCTGGATGACCGCAGGATGGCAGGAGCAAAAAAGGAGGCTATGCAGGCCGGAAGCCGTCTGCACCGGAAGATCCAGCGCAGGATGGGCTCGGATTATCAGGCAGAGGTAAGCTTAAAGCATACAGTAAAAGAGGATTCGTTTGAGCTTCTCATTGAGGGACGGGCCGATGGGATCATCACAGAGCCCGGCGGAGTGACCATTGATGAGATCAAATGTATTTATATGGATCCGGGAAGGCTGGAGGAGCCGGATCCGGTCCATATGGCTCAGGCGCTTTGCTATGGAACTATATATGCCGTTCACCATGATCTGGAAGAAATTGGGATTCAGCTTACCTACTGCAATATTGAGACGGAGGAGATCCGCCGGTTTAAGGAGGTTAAAACCAGAGAGGAACTGGAGGACTGGTTTAAAGGACTGATCCATGAGTATGTAAAATGGGCTAGGTATCTGTACCATCACAGGATGCGCAGACAGGAGTGCTTAAAGACTCTGCAATTTCCCTATGCGTATCGGGAAGGCCAGAAGGAACTGGCTGCCTGTGTGTACCGCTCTGTGGCAGAGGGGAGAAACCTCTATATCCAGGCGCCTACCGGAGTGGGAAAGACGCTTTCTACCGTATTTCCCAGCTTAAAGGCCATGGGAGAAGGCTATGGGGAAAAGCTGTTTTATCTCACTGCCAGAACCATTACGCGCAGCGTGGCAGAGGAGGCCTTTGATATCCTGAGAGGAGAGAAAGGGCTGTATTTTAACACAGTAACTATTACGGCAAAGGAAAAGCTCTGCGTGCTGGAAAAGCCAAGCTGCAATCCCTATGACTGTCCCAGGGCAAAAGGCCATTTTGACCGGGTCAATGACGCGGTCTATGAGATCATTCATGAGGAAGAGGGGATTACCAGAGAAAAGGTATTACGGTATGCGGAGCGGTTTCAGGTATGTCCCTTTGAGTTCTGTCTGGATATCAGCAGCTGGACAGACGGGATTATCTGCGATTACAATTATGTGTTTGATCCCAATGTGCGGCTGAAACGTTATTTTGCTGAGGGGGAGCAGACGGGCTCTTACCTGTTTTTGGTGGATGAGGCCCACAATCTGGTGCCAAGAGCCAGGGAAATGTACAGCGCAGCCGTTGTGAAGGAGGATCTTCTTTTAGCAAAAAGAATCCTGAAGGGACTTCCCGGAGCGGCAAAGACAGTCTCACTTCTGGATGCCTGCAATAAGCGCATGCTGGAGCTGAAGAGAGCTTACGGGACAGGAAAAGAGGAAGAAGGGATCAGCCACCGGAGAGTTTTGGGCGCAGATTATGAGCTTTTGGGTGATGTGAAGCTGCTTGCCCTGGAGCTGATGGCCATGTTTGGAGAGCTGGAAGCATTTATGAATGAAAATGGAGAATTTACAGACCGGGATCTGGTGCTGGAGCTCTATTTTAAGGTTCGTGATTTTTTGAATATCCATGACCGTTTAGACGACCGTTACAGGATTTACGCAAGGCTTTTGGAGGATGGAAGCTTTATGGTAAAGCTCATGTGCATGGATCCGTCGGAATGTCTGCGCCGATGTCTGGATCAGAGTGAAAGTACGGTGTTTTTTTCGGCTACCCTGCTGCCGGTTCAATATTATAAGGAGCTTTTAAGCGGTGATCCGCAGGAATATGCGGTCTATGCCAAATCGCCGTTTTCACCTGAAAACCGTCTGGTGCTTGCGGCGTCGGATGTGAGCAGCCGTTACAGCAGGCGGGGACGGAGCCAGTACGAGCGGATTGCAGACTATCTGGAAGTCATTATCCGGGAACGGAAGGGCAATTATATGGTATTTTTTCCGTCCTATCAGTTTCAGGAGCAGGTGGAGGCTATCCTTTTGGAGCGGGAAAGGACAGGCTCTCTGGGCTTTGACCGCATTTGCCAGTCAAACCGGATGACAGAGGAGGAGAGAGAGGCGTTCTTAGAGCAGTTTGAAGCGAAACGCAGCCGGTCTTTTGCCGCACTCTGCGTAATGGGAGGTATCTTTTCTGAGGGAATTGATTTAAAGGAGGAACGCCTGATCGGGGCGATTATCGTGGGAACGGGACTGCCTCAGGTGAACACGGAGCAGGAGATTTTAAAAAGAATATTTTGACGAGAGAGAGGGAAATGGCTTTGATTATGCATACCAGTATCCGGGCATGAATAAGGTCATGCAGGCGGCCGGGCGGGTGATCCGCACGGTGAATGACAAAGGAGTGATCGCTCTTTTGGACGACCGTTTTCTGCGCCCGGAGTATGTAGCCCTTTTCCGAGGGAATGGGGGACCTATACCGTAGTAAACCGCGGAAATGTATCCCAGGCCCTGAGAGAATTTTGGGAAAAATTTCCGCGGCAGGAGGAAATGTAGCTTCTTTTGCTACAGCATTTCCATAAAGTGTTTGGCAGCCTGGGATACAGGCAGGTTTTCGTTGTAGGCTACTACCATCTGTCTGGCAGGAAGTGTTTCGGACAGCTTAAGGATAAATAAATCCTTATCCTGCTCCGGGATGCAGAAGTCCGGCACAAAGGCGATCCCCAGGCCGATCCGAGCCAGATCAATGAGAAGGTCATTGCTGGAAGCTCAATTTCAGGCACCAGATCCAGACGGTTTTTCTGGAAGATCTGATGGAGAAATTCGCTGGTTGTGCTTTTTCTGTCTAACATCATAATAGGGTAGTCAAGGAGCTGGTTTAGGGACACTGATTTTCCCTCCAGGTCAAAGGCCTGGCGGTTAGCTACGAATACATCGTGAAATTCATTGATCACCCGTGTGTGCAGGCTGCCTGACAGGGCAGAATTGGGATAATTTGCCACAATAAAATCGCACTGTCCGTTTTCCAGCACCTTGGCACATTCAATGGAAGTGTGGTTCGTAACCTTGATGTGAATATTGGGAAACTCCTTGTGAAAACGGTTCAGATACGTTACCAGATAGTAGCGGCAGATCGTGTCGCTGGCCCCAATGCGCAGCTGACCTCCATTCAGGGTATGGGCCTCCAAAAGCTGGTTTTCCCCTTTTCGGATCAGGTTCATGGCCGGTTCGATATGTTTTAAAAGAATTTCGCCTTCAGGTGTGAGCTGTACCCGCTTGGTGCTTCGGATGAAAAGGGGCTTGGTTCAGCTTTTTTTCCAGGACTTTAATGGACTGGCTGACAGCAGACTGTGAGATAAAGAGCTGCTTGGAAGCCTCTGAAAAGCTGAGTGTGGCGGCAACGTGGTAAAACACCTTATATAATTCATAATTTATATCCATTATTAAGTCCTCCTTATAACTGTATCTATCTTAACAGCTTTGAGAGGCTTTGTAAAGTGGTTGACTTGGCGGCGGGGATGGATTATTCTTATAGAGATGTTATTTTAATAAAAAAGGAATGTAGATATTCATGGCAGAAAATTTTTATGAAATGTATCTGGAGGAGATGGAGTTAATCCGTCCTCTGGATCTGGAAGAGGAAAAGAGAGTCCTGGCGGCAGCAGCCGAGGGAGATAAAGAGGCTGGAAACCGTCTGGCAGAAGGGTATCTGGCCAAGGCGCTGGCAGTTGCAAAGGAATATGAGGGAAAAGAGCTTCCCATTTCTGATCTTGTTCAGGAGGCCAATATGGCTCTTATGATGGCTGTCACGGAGTATGACGGAAGCCAGGAGTGGACGGACTTTGCAGAAGCGAAGATCCGCCAGGCAGTTGAGGCGGCCTTGCTGGAACAAAGGAGCGAGGCGGAGATTGAGGAAACGATGGCAGCCAGAGTAAATGTGCTCCAGACCGTATCTCAGGTCATGGCAAAGGAGCTGGGCCGGGAGGCTACCGTGGAGGAACTGGCGGAAAAGATGAAGATGACGCCGGATGAGATCAAGGATATCATGAAGCTGGCGCTGGACGCCTGACGGTAAACGGGGAAGGTACGGCGGCTTCTGACGGGGAGGCAGAGGAAGAGACGGAACCAGCTCCTGCTCCGCGCAGGGATGGATACGGAAGAAGCGGGCGCAGCGTTCAGGGTTATGATCCCATGAGGGACGGTTGGGATTTAAACAGTTAGGAGAAGAGGATGAAATTATACTTAATACGCCATGGACAGACAGACTGGAATATTGAGCGCAGGATTCAGGGACAGCAGGACATCCCCTTAAATGAAACCGGACGTGCCCAGGCCGCCTGCCTCACAAAGGCCATGAAGGATAAAAAGCTGACCGCCATTTATACAAGCCCTCAGATCAGGGCCTATGCCACGGCTCAGGCAGCAGCAGGAGAGAATCCTGTTCCTATCATCCTTTGCCGGAGCTGATGGAGATTAACTACGGAGACTGGGAAGGGAAGACAGCACAGGAGCTGCTTGAACGAGACGGGGATCGCTATAAAGCCTGGTGGGACCGCCCGGCAGAGGTGGCTCCCCCCGGAGGGGAAACCGTGATACAGGTAGATGACCGCTGCCTGAAAGCCTGGGAGTTCATTAAAAGCCAGATAACCGGCGATACGGCCATTGTATCCCATGGAGGGCTGCTGGCCCATTTTATGGAGCAGCTTTTAAAGGGGAGCGGCGAAGAAGGCGGGGAGCGGGTTGTGCATAATGCAAGCATTACTACCTTTGAGTATGCCCCGGAGACGGGAAGAATAGTTTTGGTCGATTTTGACCGGTGCGATCATTTGGATTAAAACATTTTATATTGTTTCAGTAGAAAAGCTCTGTGCTGTGTCTGCAGCATGGAGCTTTTGACATGGTGCAGCTGAGGCGGAAACTATGTAGCGCGAAAGGGATTTCCGGGTGGGACAGATTGTAAGGAAAACGTAAAACAGGCTCCGGAAAAAGGGAGTATAATAAAAATAAAAAAGGTATTGTCAGGAGGGAGTGTGTTTTATGAAAAAGCCGGTTTTTAGAGCAGAGCTGGCAGCGATGGCTTGATTTTTGTCGGATTATCGGCAGGATGTGCAGGCCAGAGGCCGGGACGGGAAACAGAAATGGAATATAGCTCTGCTCCTGATATGGAACAGGGGAAAATGGACGAAATAGTGGAAATGGATGATGCGGGCAGGGAGGGCTGCCGTCTGCTCATGGTGAGCTGCCCCTGAATGATTCGGCTTCCGTCCGCGTACTGGAGGATCTGGGAGCAGAGGCCAGCCTGCTTTCCGAACCATTTTATCTGGCCGGGGACAGCGGAATCAGCTGCATGGTTTATATCGACCCGGATGAAGGGGAGAGCTTTATGGATTCCCATAGGATTCAGCTCTTTTTTTCAGATGACAGAGAGAATGCTTCGGCTGTGGCAGAGTTTGTGCTGGAGCCGGGAAAGGACAAATACGAAATGGTCATCAATGTCCGTCCGTATGCAGACGGGGTACTGAAACGGGAAACAGAGGAGCCGGCCTGTGCTGCTTTTATAACAGATGAACAGGCAGGTACGCGGATTGAAGTAGAAAGTGAGGGAGCATATGGAGGTACTTATTATTCTTCCTGCAATTATGAGGAAATAGGACTGTCAGAGCGGTTTTATACGCGTACAGAACTTGCATGTCTGCCTTCAGAGAATCTTTCTCTTTTACGAAACACCATTTACGCACACCATGGGAGAAAATTCAAAACAGATAGCCTGAATGAATATTTCCAGCAGAAAATCTGGTACAGGGGCAGGATAGAGCCGGAAGCATTTGCAGAGGAGCTGCTTACAGACACAGAGCGGGCCAATGTGCAGCTGATCCGGGAACTGGAGAATATTCCTTTTGAGGAGCGGGTAAAGGAGGGCTATAGAGGCCCTGAGGGTATATCAGAGGCACCCTATCTTCCCTTTCTTTTAAATCAGAGGGAAGGTGAATCATCACCTCTCACAGGAACCCATGTTTCCAGAGATACAGGCATTTCCTTTGATATGGCGCAGGCGGAAGATCGGGGAACGTATTTTACAGCGCCCGGAGTTATTTCCTGTCCTGTAACTGTTACGCAGGAACAGATGAAGCGGTGCAGGAGGGAGGGCAGGAAGAGGTAACGGTGGATGAACTCACTGGTAAGACAAAGATATTGGAGATGGAAAATCAAATTCTTGTATTTCATGAAAAGGGGAAACAGCTGCAGACCCAGGCTGGAATCCCTATATAGGCATTGACTATGATTATGAAAGAGGTGTTTATAAGTTGTGGCAGGACAGCGATGATACGATTATGAAGCCGGTTTATAAAGGAGAGATACGGATTGCCAAAGGCGCTGTCTGCGGCGGCCATGTGTCGCTGCTTTTGGCATCCGCTCAGCCCAGAGAGCTGAGCCTGTCTGAAGAAGAATGGGGAAACTGGATTCTCTATGACAGCAAAGGAACCATATTGGCTGTATATTATTTGGGAGATTAATGGAAGTATTTGTCGAAATGACTCTATTATGTTAAAAAAAAGACGAGATGTTTGTAAAAAAATGCCTGTTTCTATCTTGAAAATTACAAATATTGGTATTAATATAGCAATATGATTGTAAGCGCTTACAAAATGAGAAGGCCGGAAAACGGCTGGTTTCTGAGTGAGGAAGATTTTTTAGGAGGTATCCATTATGAATGAGGTAAGAGGCAATGTGATCGTAGGCCAGTCCGGAGGGCCAACTGCAGTAATCAATTCCAGTCTGGCTGGTGTTTATAAGACTGCCAGGGACAGAGGGGCTAAAAAGGTTTACGGCATGCTCCATGGGATTCAGGGACTTTTGCAGGAGAGATATGTAGATCTGTCGGAGCATATTAAAAATGATCTGGACATTGAGCTGTTAAAGCGTACGCCTTCCGCCTATTTGGGCTCCTGCCGCTTCAAGCTTCCGGAGATTTCAGAGGACAGAGCGATTTATGACAGGATTTTTGAAATTCTGGATGGCCTGGAAGTGGAATATTTCTTTTACATCGGCGGAAATGATTCCATGGATACCATAAAGAAGCTTTCTGACTATGCTCTTTTTAAATGGAAGCAAGATCCGGTTTATGGGTGTTCCAAAGACCATTGACAATGACCTTGCGGCTACGGATCATACTCCGGGCTACGGAAGCGCTGCAAAGTATATCGGTTCCATTACAAAGGAAGTGATCCGTGACGGCCTGGTATATGACCAGCAGAATGTAACGATTTTAGAGATCATGGGACGCAATGCAGGCTGGCTCACCGGCGCAGCTGCCCTTGCAAAGTGCGAGGACTGTGAAGGCCCGGATATGATCTTCCTTCCGGAGGTTACCTTTGATGTAGATGATTTATGCACAAGGTAGCAGAGCTTCACAAGAAGAAAAGTCGGTTGTGGTAGCTGTATCTGAGGGGGTAAAGACAGCAGACGGCCGTTATGTCTGTGAGCTTACGGACGGAATTGAATTTGTAGACGCCTTCGGCCATAAGCAGCTTACAGGAACGGCCCGTTTCCTGGCAGAGAAGATCAACCGTGAGGTGGGATGCAAGACAAGAGCTATTGAGTTTAACTCTCTCCAAAGATGCGCTTCCCATATAGTATCCCGGGTAGATATCACAGAGGCATATCAGGTAGGCGGAGCTGCCGTTAAGGAAGCCTTTGAGGGTGAAACGGGCAAGATGATCATTTTAAAGAGAGTGTCAGATGATCCTTATATTTGTGTCACAGACATTTATGACGTACATAAGGTGGCAAATGTAGAAAAGAAGGTGCCGAGGGAGTGGATCAATGAGGCCGGCGATTATGTGACAGATGAGTTTGTCAATTATATCCGCCCGCTGATCCAGGCGGAGCTTACGCCTATTATGACAGATGGGCTTCCAAGACACCTGTATTATACAGATGTGGAGAAAAAATAGAAAAAAACGGTAAAAATGCCGGACAGCGGGAACTGGAAAATCCTGCTGTCCGGCATTTAGTTTGTTCAGAATGGATCTGTTTCTCTTAGTGATACAGCTTCTTGTGCTCGTATACCGGTTCGGAGGTCAGATTCATGCCAAGTTTTTTAAAGGTTTTGATATCCACATTGGAGAGCATGACGGAGGTGTGTACCTGGCAGCCCTGAAGCTTGGGAAGCTGTCCCAGGGCTTTTTTTGCAACCGGATCCGTAGCAGCGCTCATGGACAGGGCAATGAGAACCTCGTCAGTATGGAGACGGGGATTTTTGCTTCCGAGATAGGTAGTCTTTAAGGTCTGAATGGGCTCAATGGCAGAGGGTGCGATCAGGTGGGTATCATGGGGGATTTCTCCCAGTACCTTGATGGCATTTAACAGGACTGCGGCGGAAGCGCCTAACAGGCTGCTGGTTTTTCCTGTGACAATGGTTCCGTCTTCCAGCTCAATGGCTGCTGCAGGAGCATTTAATGCCTGGGCACGTTCCAGACAGGGCGTTACCACCTTTCGATCCTCCGGCTTTATTTTGGCCTGCTTCATAAGGAGGTTCAGCTTGTAGACTTCCTCGGAATTTCCCTCCTCCTTGGCTAGATGGTTGATGGCCTGATAATAGCGGCGGATGATCTCCTGGTTGGATGCTTCTCTGCAGGCTTCATCGTCAAAGATGCAGAAGCCAGCCATATTTACACCCATATCGGTGGGGGATTTATAGGGGCTGCTTCCGTAGATGCCCTCAAAGATTGCATTCAGTACCGGGAAAATATCTACATCACGGTTGTAGTTGACGGTTGTTTCTCCATAAGCTTCCAGATGGAAGGGATCGATCATATTTACATCATTCAAATCAGCGGTAGCTGCTTCATAAGCCAGATTCACCGGATGCTTTAAGGGGAGATTCCAGATGGGGAAGGTCTCAAATTTGGCATATCCGGCCTTTACGCCCCGCTTGTTTTCATGATAAAGCTGGGACAGGCAGGTAGCCATCTTGCCGCTGCCCGGTCCGGGAGCAGTCACAATGACCAGAGGACGGCTGGTTTCGATATAATCATTTTTTCCATAGCCCTGGTCGCTGACGATCAGAGGGATATTGCTGGGATAGCCCTCGATGCAGTAATGGCGGTATACCTGGATTCCCATATGCTCCAGCTTGGCCTTAAAGATATCTGCGCTCGCCTGGCCCTGATACAGGTTGATCACAACGCTTCCCACATAAAGGCCTTTATCCTGAAACTCCTGAATCAGGCGCAGTACATCCACATCATAGGTGATCCCCCAGATCCTGGCGTACCTTATTTTTCTCTATATCAGAGGCGCTGATCACAATGACGATCTCAGCCTGGTCGGCCAGCTGAAGGAGCATCCGAAGCTTGCTGTCAGGTGCGAAGCCGGGAAGAACCCTGGAGGCGTGGTAGTCATCAAACAGCTTTCCTCCAAATTCCAGATAAAGCTTATCACCAAACTGGCCGATCCGTTCTCTGATGTGTTCCGACTGCATGGAAAGGTACTTATCATTGTCAAATCCGATCTTCATGTCTTTCGTTCTCCCAATATTTTATTCTTTATAATCCGCAGCAGACAGCGGATCAACTGTTTCCTAGTATAGCATAGTTCGGGCTAGTGTGCCAGAGTGTGTTTGAAAATTAAATCTAGGCATGTGGAAAGTTAAAATTGTCTACTATAATAGTCAAAAAAGTAAGTGTAGTTTTTAAAATAAATGCGCTATTATAATGTCATCAGACAACCTGACAAATCAAATTCATGTGGAGGCGGTTAAAGATGAAAAAACAGTATGACAAGAATTATTATGTAGTAAAGGCTGACGAGATTGAAAAAAATTACGATGAAAACGGGTTTGCCAGAACAGAACTTCTCCCAGGGGTTTATGATGGCGGAATCAAGAGCTACAAATGTTTTTTAAAGGCTGGCTGCAAGGTATCGCCTGAATTGTATAAAGACAAAACGGTAGTTCTCTTTTTTGGAAAAGGTTTGGGAGAACTGGAGGATTGCGATGGTGTCCATGCGATTACAGAATTGGCCTTTTACGTTCCATTTATGGATAAAGAAGCATATGAGATCCGTGCAAAAGAGGACATGGAATTTGTATTTAATGTAGTAGAAATGAATGAATACGATAAGAAAGGGTTTGATGCATGGCATATCCGCCTTCCATATTTCCGTTTACACAGCGAATGTGTACAGTATATTCAGGATTGCAAGGGGCCAAATACAGAGGCACGGATGATTTTATGCCAGAAATGGGTAGGGCGTATTATTCTTGGAACTACAAAAGCAAATGGAGAAGGAACAGTTGAAAAAGGACATCCAGCAGTACATCAGTGGAATTACTGTGTAGGAAATTCAGATTTTTCCATGAGTGTAGGCTACAAAAAGGATAATAATATGGAAACCATCAATCATAAAGCCGGCGATTGGAGTTTCATTCCTGCCGGAGCAGATCATGATCTCGTATCTGAACCGGGAAAAGAAGTATTCTATGTGTGGTTTGAACACTATACAGATGAGGAGTTATTTAAAAAAGAAGAGTTAAAA
>ENA-OPYY01000411-OPYY01000411.1-human-gut-metagenome-genome-assembly--contig:-NODE-411-length-14944-cov-1.079368_pt1 | contig 14944 bp, 18 predicted proteins | sample MGYA00242472_ERZ504481 | MGnify/ENA primary metagenome ERZ504481 (study PRJEB26092, sample SAMD00036265) | human gut metagenome | host: Homo sapiens | study: EMG produced TPA metagenomics assembly of...
GTTTCTTAAAGTAATACGCAGAGTCGTGAAATTTCACTCTGCCGTTATAGGCGCTGGTGCTGTAAAGAAATACCAGACCTGCAATAACTAAAATGATAATCAGACATAAAAGAATTTTGTCAAAGCTTTTTTCTCTGCCCTTTTCTTCCACTGTCATTCATTCCTTTTTCTTTTCCCCTTTCTTTCAATGTATGATATCTTTACAGCATACAGAACTGAAAAAGGAGCTGCCGCTTTCCATACGACAACTCCCATATTCTTATGCTTTCTTTAAAGCATATACATATTCTTTAAATTTATCGCCTCTCTGCTCATAATTATCAAACTGTCCCCAGCTTGCACAGGCAGGTGATAATAAAACAGCATCTCCTTTTTCTGCTTTCTGTGTGCACATAGAAACTGCCTCTTCCAAATTATCTGCTAAAATCGTGTTTACAAATCCGCATTTATGGGCTACTTCCTGAATTTTTTCTCTTGTCTGCCCGATTAATACCAGATATTTTACTTTTCCGTCAAAGGACTGTATCCATTCTTCATAAGAGGACTCTTTGTCATAACCGCCTCCGATTAAAAGAGTCGGACGGTTCATTGCCTGAATACCTTTGATTGCGGCATCCGGATTGGTTCCTTTAGAGTCATTGTAATATGCAATACCGTTAATCTCGTCTACAAACTCTATTCTGTGAGCTACGGCACGAAACTCTGTTATCGCTTTATGGATAACTTCCACGGGAACTCCTGTGTAATAAGCCATTGCAGAAGCTGCCATTACATTTTCATAGTTATGTTTTCCTAAGATTTTCAATTCCCCTGTTTTTACGATTTCAAGAGTCTCTGTATCTGTTTTCAGACAAATCGCATCCCCATCTAAAAATGCGCCCTTTTCCAGCTTTCTCTCACTGGAAAAGAAAACAGTTTTTGCAGGACATCTTTCACCAAATGCACGAAGAACTTCATCTTCATAATTTAAGATACAGTAATCTTCCTTTGTCTGATTTGCTGTAATCAGCTCTTTCACACGAATATATTCTTCCATGGTATGATGACGGTTTAAATGGTCTTCTGTAATGTTCAAAATAGCAGAAACCTTCGGAGCAAAGGTATCAATGGTTTCCAGCTGGAAGCTGCTGATTTCTGCCACCGTGTAACTGTCCTCTGTCATGGAAAGCGCTGCATCCGTATAAGGATTTCCGATATTTCCAACCACAAACACAGAGTCTGCATAGGCTTTCATAATTTCTCCCAAAAGAGCTGTTGTAGTTGTTTTTCCGTTGGTTCCTGTGATTGCCAGTACTGTTCCTGCACTCATCTGGTATGCCAGCTCTATTTCTCCCCAGACGGGAATACCTGCTGCTTTTATCTGCTCCACAGTTGGAATATCCAGTGGAACACCGGGACTCATAACTACTAAATCCAGACTTTCTAAAAGCTCTTTTGAAAGCGCCCCAAGAACAATCTCACATTTACTGTCCTTTGGAAGTTTTTTTCTGATTTCTTCTTTACAGAGCTTTTCATTACCGTCATAGAGAATAACCTCTGCCTGTACCTTTTCCAAAAGCTTTGCAGCGCCTATTCCGCTGATGCCTGTTCCAAATACTAATACTTTCTTTTCTGTCAAATCCTTTTTCTGCAATTTTTATACCCCCATCAATGCAATCAGACACAAAATTGCTGTAATAATTGAAAATACTGCTACAACTCTTGTCTCAGACCATCCGCATAACTCAAAGTGATGATGAATAGGCGCCATTTTAAAGAAACGTTTTCCGTGTGTTGCTTTAAAATAGGTTACCTGTATCATTACGGAAAGCACTTCCACCACATAAATCAACCTACGATTAAGAGGAATAACGGCATCTGAAGCATATAAGCCGTACCTGCCACAAAGCCTCCCAGCGCCAGAGAACCGGTATCTCCCATGAAAATCTTTGCCGGATAGACATTGAACAGTAAAAATCCCATTAAAGCGCCCACAACCGCACAGGTGATTGGCTCAATGCCGCTCTTTGTCCCAATCGCAACCACAGAGAAAAAGGTCGCTACCATAATGGTTACAGAAGAAGCCAGTCCATCCAGACCGTCTGTAAAGTTTACACCGTTTACCGCACCAATCACGGCTACAAATAAAATCGGAATTGTCAAAATTCCAAAATCTATTTCATGTCCCGGGAAAAACGGAATTTTCATTGCTAAGCTTACGTCTGTAAATTTCACCAAATAAAATGCAAAAATTGCAGTTACCACAATCTGGCATGCCATTTTCTGTGCCGGCATCAGCCCGTCAGAGCGCTTCAGCACTACTTTTAAATAATCATCCAGAAAACCGATAATTCCAAATCCCAGTGTTAAGAACAAAACAGGAATAATCTTTGGATAATCTTTTACATAAAACAAAGCTGTTATTGTAGTGGAAAGCAGGAAAATAATTCCTCCCATGGTCGGTGTCCCTGCCTTCTTTAAGTGAGACTGCACACCTTCCACACGCTCTGTCTGTCCCATTTTCAGCTTTCTCAAATATGGGATTACAATAGGACCTAATATTACACTGATGGCAAAAGCCAAAAGTACCGGTAAAGCCATTTTAAAATCTGTCATAGTACACCTCTTTAAATATGTATTTTTGCTCTTTCTAGTATAATGCTTTTTCGCTTATTTATCAACCTTCAATCCCCATGTAAGGCAGAATATTCTCGAAAATTTCTTTGATTACGGGAGCTGCAATCGTGCCTCCGTAATAAATCCCCTGAGGGTTGTGAATAACGCAAATTCCCAGAACCTTTGGATTTTCCGCAGGTGTAAATCCCAGAAAAGAGGAAATATAGCGGTTGGCGCTTCTCGGAAGTGTCTGGGACGTTGCTGTTTTCCCTCCAATACTTCTGCCCTCAATAGCAGCGTTTTTTCCGGAGCCTTCGGACACGACCTTTTCTAAAATCTGACACACTTCTTTTGATACTTCTTTTGATACAATTCCCGGTTCTTCCTTATATTTCAACTCTTTTACAAGATTTCCCTCTTCATCTGTGACCTTCACGCCAAAATGAGGGGTAATCCTCCTGCCGCCGTTAATAATAGAGCTTACTGTCGTGGCAAGCTGAATGGGCGTAATCTGAAAAGACTGTCCAAAGGAAATCGTGGCAAGCTCCACTTCCCCTATATTTTCTTTTTTGTGCATAATGGTTGCCGCTTCTCCGGGAAGGTCTATCCCCGTTTTTTTCATCAAGCCAAACTGCTGAAAGTAGCGGTAATAATTATCCACACCAAGACGCAGTCCCACCTCAATAAACACAGGGTTGCAGGAATTCATCGCACCCTGCACAAAATTTTCCGCACCGTGTCCTGTTCTTTTATGGCAATGAATACGTCTGTCCTCCACCACCTTAAAGCCTGGGCAGGAAAATTGGTCATCCGGATGCACAACTCCCTGAGAAAGCCCTGCTGCCATGGTGATGATTTTGAAAGTAGAACCGGGCTCATAAGTATCATTAATCGTCAGATTTCTCCACATCTGATTACAGGCGTCCTGCTTTTCCTTTTCTGTCATTCCGGTAGTGTCTGTATTTAGCCGGAAAGGCTCATTTAAATTAAATTCCGGCACATTTGCATTGGCATAAATTTCTCCGTTTTGAGGATTTAACAGCAAAATAGAAACAGCATCTGCCTGTTTCTGTTCCATAACTTTTTCCGCTGCCTGCTGTGCATACATCTGAATATTCTTATCAAGGCTCAAATGCAGGTCATAACCCGGAACAGGCTCCACACGGCTTTCTCCCAGTTCTGACAACTCAATCCCTCTGGCGTCCGTAGTGGTAAGAATTTTTCCGTTAATTCCCCTCAACACATCCTCGTACATAACCTCTAAGCCAATAATTCCCTGATTGTCACCTCCTGTAAAACCTAAAACCTTTGATGCCAATTCATCAAAAGGATAACTTCGTTTAAAATCCTCATCTACTTTTACACCGTCTAGTCCATAGCTTCGTATTTTGTCTCCTGTTTTTTTATCTACATTTGTCTTTACTCTTTCTATGGCAGAAACGGTCCTCACTCTTTTTTGAGCTTCCTCCACAGATATGCCCAATTCTTTGTGAAGCATTTCCACAACCTTTTCTGGCTCTTTTATCTGACTGTGAATAACGGAAATCGTACAAACTGCTTTATTATCTGCCAAAATTTCCCCTTTGCAATCTAAAATCCGCCCTCTTGCCGCTTTAATATCTCGTTCTCTTTCATGAAGCTGTTCTGCTTTCTTTGCATAATAATCCGACTGAATAATCATTAAATATACCATACGTCCCATAAGTCCTGCCAAAAGAAAAATACATACAGCAAAAACCAACACGGTTTTCTTTTTATGATACGTTCTGTTTTTTCTCATAATTCTGCCTTTTCCCGTTATCTCTATACTATATGTATTCTCTTTTTTCTATATGAAATGAAAAACGTATTTCGGAAATATTGATACACCTCCCGGCTATATGCTGAAAAATGTATCAATATCCCAAAATACGTTTATCTTCGGATGTCATCCTCCAGTTCTTCCATTCCGTAAGGGTCATCCTCATATTCAGGGTCGTCTTCTTCTATTCCCGCATCTTCATTGGTAATTCCGTCTGAATGTTCGTCATTTTCCTCTACATCCTGAGACTCTCCGTCTCCAAAGCCCTGGTCCAAAATCGTGCCGTAAGGATTGGAAACACCGTCTTTTTCAATATCTGTAAGCTTCGGCACTCCGTAAAAGCCCTCCCATAAAACAGTCTCTTCTGTTGTAGGCTCATCCATATAAATATTCATATAAGGCAGCACCTCTGATAAAATTGCCTGTGCCAGAAACTGAGGATAAGAGCTGGATGCCTGCTCCTCTACATTTGGGGTGTCCACAACTACATAAATCAAAAGCTCCGGATTATCAAGAGGCGCAAATCCGATAAAGGAAACAAGGTAATTTCCTTTTTTCCTTTTCATTCAGTTTTTCCGCTGTTCCTGTTTTACCTCCCATGGAATAGCCCTTTACCTTAGACTTTTTACTGGTACCGTCCGTCACACTCATTCCCATATATTCTCGAATATCCGCTGAAACCTCTTCGGATATGGGCTGCTTTAAAATATTAGGCTGAATGCTTTTCACAACTTTTCCGTCTTCATCTGTAATTTCTTTTACCAAATGCGGCTGATAATAGATACCGCCGTTAATGGCCGCTGCCATAGCTGAAATTTCCTGTATCATGGTGCAGTTGAAGCCCTGACCGAAAGCAGAGGTGGACAGCTCCATTTCATACATATTATCTTCTGTAAACAAAAGACCTGTTTCTTCATTGGGCAAATCAATACCTGTTCTGGTACCGAAATTAAATCTCTGCTGATACTCCAAAAATTTGGCTGCACCCATTTTTCTGCCGATTGCCATCATTCCGTCATTGCAGGAATTCTGAATAACCTCCCCTAAGCTTTCTGCGCCGTGATTATCCGGATAAACCGCACAGCGGACATAATCCTCACCGATTTCCTCACCGCCGTCACAGAGAAAACGGCTGTTTTCTGTAATTGCGCCTGACTCTAAAGCTCCTGCCACTACAATGGGTTTTACCGTAGAACCTGGTTCAAAGTTCTGGCTGACGCAGTAATTTTTCCACATATTAAATAACGCATCTTTTGTCTGCTCGTCATCCATTGCTTCGATTTCTTTTTCTGTATAGCTTCCTGATAAATCTCTGGGATTATTCAAATCATACGTTCCGGAGCTTGCCATTGCAAGAATTTCTCCGTTATTGGGATTTTCTACAATCACGGCAATATTTTCAGCGCCCTTTTTCTTTGCATCTTTTTTATTGTTCGGTCCTGCCGACAAGGCACGGTCAAAAGCTGTAATATACTTTTCTACAATAGTTTGAATAGTGGCATCCAAAGTAGTCGTAAGATTTTTCCCGTTTACTGCCTCTACAATGGTCTGCTCTAAGGAAGCATTTTCATCTAAGTATCCGAATTTTCTTCCGTTGCTTCCGTTTAAGGTACTGTTATAATACCCTTCCAAGCCCCATGTAGCTGTATTTCCCGCATCGGTAAAGCCAATAACATCACAGGCAAGACTGTCTAGGGGATACACTCGCTTATATGTATCTTCAAAGTAAATTCCCTTGACATTCTGACGTCTCTTTAATTCCTCTTCTCCCAGCGCTTTTTTGGCTTCTTCATCAGTTGGTACTTTATTGGCTTCTTCAAAGCTCTTTTTTTCTTCCATGGTGACTTCTTTTTTCAAAATCTGATACTGGCTGTCCTTTGTCTCTTCATTTTCCAAAAGATTTTCAATTTCACTGTCTTCAATTCCAAAAACTGTTTCCAGCGCTTCCTTTACCGGCTCTTTATAGGTTTCGTGTCCGTTTACCTCTTTGCAGTCCAAAATAAGGTTATAGACTTTTACACTATTTGCCAGCATGGTTCCATTTCGGTCTGTAATACTGCCTCTTTTAAAGGGCAATGTCTTATTGGTATACTGCTGCTGAGACTGAGAAAGCACCTGCTGCGTATACTTATTCCCGATTTTGCATTGATAATCGTAATTCCCACCAATAAACTGACTAAAGCCAGCAGAGCTATTCCAAATACCCCCGCCAGCTTTAATTTCATCTTTTTTGTAAGTTTCCTCTTTTGAGATTCTTGTTTATTCAATCTTCCACCTACTTAATTTTTCCGGTACATCCTGATATTGCCGCACATAGTTGTTATTTCCCGGTGTGTAATATTTAATCTGTTCTTCTGTTGCATACTGCATACCCAGCTCATTAATGGCTCTGTCCTTAATTTCATTTAAGTCCACATTTGTCATTACATCACTGTAATACGCATCATTCTCGGCTTTCAGCTCATTTAACTGAAGCTCTTTTTCTGCTACTGCGCTGCGTTTTGCAGTTAATTCTGCAGTCAGTTTAATATAATGCACACACGCACCTGTTGCCAAAGCACAAATCAGAGAAAGAAATACCATATATCCCCGTCCCATATTTGTACTTTTTACTCGGTTCTTTCGTGCAGTCCTGCTTAGTTTCTTCTTTGGCTGACTAGGTACCTCATCTAAACGGCGGGCTGCATTTCCATCTTCAAAATAAGCTCCACGCCTTTGCGCTCTTCTGTTGTTATATTTGTTTCGGTTCCTTGTACTTGCCATGAAACTCTCCCCTTATCAGGTCATTTTCCCTACTGCTTCACTCTTTCAAACACTCTTAGCTTAGCGCTTTTTGAGCGTTTATTCATTTCCAGTTCTTCTTCGCTTGGAAGAATTGGTTTCCTTGTAATCACTTTCCCCTTTGATTGATTTCCGCATACACATACCGGAAATCCCGGAGGGCATGTACAAGGATTTTCGTTTCTTTTAAAAATCGTTTTTACAATACGGTCTTCTAAAGAATGGAAGGTAATAATACAAATTCTTCCTTGGTCATTTAACAGTTCAATCATATCATCCAGCGAATTTCTCAGTACATCCAATTCCTGATTTAATTCAATTCGAATTGCCTGAAACGTTTTCTTTGCCGGATGACCGCCTACTGCTCTCATTTTCATGGGAATTGCACGTTTGATAATCTCAATCAATTCCCCCGTTGTTTCTATTTCTTTTTCCTGCCTTGCCATACAGATATGTTTTGCAATGTTTTTCGCAAACTTGTCCTCGCGTATCACGAATAATGCGGTAGAGCTCATTTTCACTATACTCATTTACAATATTCTTGGCTGTGCGGGGATTTCTCTGATCCATACGCATGTCAAGAGGGACATCTTCTCTGTAAGTAAAGCCTCGCTCACTGTTGTCCAGCTGATAAGAAGATACCCCTAAATCTAAAACAATTCCATCAACAGATGTAATTCCTATCTTTTGTAACTCTCTTTTCATGTTGCAATAATTGCTGCGGATAATCGTCACCTGTTCTTTGAACTCCTGCAACCGATTTCCCGCAGCATTTATTGCCGCTTCATCTTGATCTATACCTATCAAGCTCCCCTTGGCAGATAACTGCTGACATATTGCATAAGAATGTCCGCCGCCTCCCAGTGTTCCATCAACATAAATTCCGTCAGGCTTTACCCTTAAGTTCCCTACGGTTTCTTCCAGTAATACGGATTGGTGTTTAAATTCCATTTTTCTCTCCTAGCATACTTAGATAACAATACCCATACTCTGCATACCTTCTGCAATGGCATCCATGTCTTCGTAATTGCTGTTTTCCAACCACTTCTCCTTACTCCAGACTTCGATTCTCGTAAGATTTCCAGTTAATACCACGTCTTTATTGAGACCAGCAAATTCCCGCAACGTTCCCGGTACGAGTATTCTCCCCTGCTTGTCCAGTTCACACATGGTAGCACTGGCTACAAAGAAACGTAAGAAGGCTCTTGCATTTTTATCATTAAGTGGTAAAGCTTTCAGCTTTTCCTCAAAGGCTTTCCATTCGTTGTTGGGATAAATGGATAAACAGCCATCCAATCCTTTGGTAAGTACGAATTCTTCTCCCAGCTCTTCTCTGAACTTAGCCGGAATAATCATTCTTCCTTTTGCATCTATTGTATGACTATACTCTCCCATGAACATACGAACGTCACCTTCTTTCGTGAGAACTATAAATCTCCCCTTTATAATTCTCTATGACGCTTCACAGGTACTTCTGCCATCAGTCACCCATTTAGCACCACTTTCCACCACTTTCTACCACTTATACGTACATTTTATACTAATCCCATAAATTATGCAAGGGGAAACACATATTCTTTTTCGTTTTTTTCACTTAATTTTAGAGGATTTTTCGTATAAAATCCTAATTTTTCCATTTAAGGTTTTAAAACTATTGCTTTACAATTCTTAAAAGTATAAAATTAGAAATCAAAAGAAGCAAGAAGGAGCTGAACAACTATGACAACCGGATTACTGCTGGAAGGCGGGGCTATGAGAGGATTATACACCGCCGGTGTACTGGATGTATTTATGCAAAATCACATTTCCATAGACACTATAATCGGCGTTTCCGCCGGAGCTTTATTTGGAATGAATTACAAATCAAAACAAATGGGACGGGTTTTGAGATATAATAAAAGATTTGCCTCCTGCAAAAATTACATGGGTTTTCACTCACTGATTACCACAGGAAATATTATGAATAAGGATTTCTGTTTTAATAAAAATTGTCAATGACTTAGACCCTGTTGATTTTGAAACCTATAAAAACGAAAAAGAAGATTTTTACGCAGTAGTAACGAATATGACCACCGGCAAAGCAGAATATATAAAAATCGATGATTTGAAAAAAGAAGACCAGATGGAATATCTGCGTGCATCCGGTTCTATGCCGTTTTTGTCAAATCCTGTGATTGTACACGGTAAAAGTTACTTAGACGGCGGCATATCTGACAGTATTCCTATTGAGAAGCTTATAGATATGGGATGCGATAAAAATATTGTGGTTCTTACAAGACCGGAGGACTACCGAAAAAAGAAAAGTAATACACTCCTTCCAAAAATTTATTATCGGAAATATCCGTATCTGACAGAAGCAATAAATAATCGATATCGAATATATAATCAGCAGTTGGATATGGTAAAGGATTTGGAGGCTGCGGGAAAAATTTTGTGCTGAGGCCCTCCAGATTTGTAGATATCAAACGTATTGAAAGGGATTTGGAGAAAATTCAGGAAATGTATGATTTGGGGCAAGAAGATGCGTTGAAAAAAATGGATGCGTTGGATGTGTATTTAAGTAACCGTTAAATCTTCTACAAGCACTTTCAACTTTATACAAGAAATATGTTTAAAAACTCATACTTTAGCAAAGATATCCAGAACATTTATACATAATACCTGTTTGCCTTTACTTTGAATTTATAATCGCAAATTACACTCGACAACTTTAATAAAATGTATAAATATTTCTGGATACTGACTAAAGCATATACGCTATTCAATATCTACATCATTTTCTCCAATAGCCTCCACATTAAACACCACAGGTCTTATACCATCTGTACAACAAACAATGGTTTGACCATCTGTATTATTCCACGGTTTACAGCTGGAACCAGAAGACATCGCGCTCACGCTGCGATAAATATCAATCCATGCCCATGGGCAAAATCCTTCCGGCATTTTTGCACTTCCTTCATAAATAAATTCATCACCAACCTCCAGTAACGGACATCTGCCAACTGCTTTTCCATCCGTCAGGTATGTATCTGCATAATCTGGGTAAAATTCTTTGTGAAGAACTGTAATTTTTACTTTTTTCATGTCCTCAAATCTCCATATTTCATATTCAATTTTTAAAACGAATAAAGGGTATATCACTTTCGCAATATACCCTTAACACTCACAGCGTTCCCTTTCTATTTTTAAACAACAAGCAAATTCCTCGTTAAGAGGTTGGGTAAACTTCTTTACCCAACTCCCTACCCAGTTTGTACTCAAAATAATCAGAAACTGTTTAAATATGCTATTTAATTCGCTTTTTATCAGTCTTACGATTGATAAATTAGTTTCCCATCTGTGCAGCAACTTCAGCAGCGAAATCTTCCTGTTTCTTTTCGATTCCTTCGCCTGTTTCAAAACGAACAAATCCTTTTACAGTGATTTTAGCGCCGTTAGCTTTTGCAACTTCTTCTACATATTTAGCTACGTTCTGTTTTCCGTCTTCAGCTTTTACATAAACCTGATCTAACAGACAGATTTCTTTTAATTCTTTGTTGATACGTCCGCTAATCATTCCCTGAATAACTTTTTCCGGTTTCTGGGATTCTTTTGGATCGTTCATGATCTGAGCAAGAAGAATTTCTTTTTCATGTGCGATATATTCTTCACTTACTTCAGAACTGTTTGTGTACTGTGGTTTTAAAGCAGCAATCTGCATTGCTACGTTTCTAGCCATTTCTCTTACTGCATCGTTTACAACGTCTGTTTCAACATCAACTAAAACGCCAATTTTTCCGCCCATATGTGTATAAGAAGCAATAAATCCATTTTCTTCAGATGCTTTCGCAAATCTTCTGATGTTCATGTTTTCACCAATAACAGCGATCTGTGCTGCTAAAGCTTCGTTTACAGTTTTTGTTGTATCAAATTTCCATGGAGAAGCAAGGAAATCTTCTGTTGTAGTTGTTTCTGTTTCCATAGCAGCTTCTGCAACCTGAGCTACATATCCCTGGAATACATCGTTTTTCGCAACGAAGTCTGTTTCTGCATTTACTTCAACAACAACTGCGTGTTTTTCATCTGCAGAAACTAAAGTCTGGCAAAGACCTTCTGCTGCAATACGTCCAGCTTTTTTCTGAGCTGTTGCAAGACCTTTTTCTCTTAAAAATTCTACTGCTTTATCCATATCGCCTTCTGTTGCTGTAAGAGCTTTCTTACAGTCCATCATACCAGCGCCTGTCATTTCTCTTAATTCTTTTACCATCCTGCTGTAATAGCCATTTTAAATTCCTCCTGTATAATACCGTTTATACGGAATAAGGCTGTCACATAAAATTTAATTTTATATGACAGCTTCAGTTATTCCATTTTGAATAAGATTATTCTTCTACAACTTCTTCTGTTTCTTCTACGAAGATTTCTTCAGCATCAGCAGCTTCGCCCTGGTTTGCTTCGATAACAGCATCAGCCATTTAGAACGATTAATTTTACAGCTCTGATAGCATCATCGTTTCCTGGGATTACGTAATCTAATTCTTCTGGATCGCAGTTTGTATCAGCGATACCAATTAACGGAATACCTAATGTATGAGCTTCCTGTACGCAGATTCTCTCTTTTTTTCGGGTCTACGATAAAGATAGCATCTGGAAGTTTTTTCATTTCTTTAATTCCGCCAAGGTTTTTCTGTAATTTTTCCAGTTCTTTTTTCAGGTTGATTACTTCTTTCTTAGGCAGAACATCAAATGTTCCATCAGCTTCCATAGCTCGATTTCTTTTAATCTTGCAATTCTGCTCTGGATTGTCTTGAAGTTAGTCAGCATACCACCTAACCATCTTTCATTTACATAGAACATTCCACATCTTTCAGCTTCTGTTTTGATAGCATCCTGAGCCTGTTTCTTTGTTCCTACGAACAGGATTGTGCCACCTTCTGCAGCGATGTCAGCGATTGCTTTGTATGCATCGTCAACCATTCCTACAGATTTCTGTAAGTCGATGATGTAGATACCATTTCTTTCTGTGTAGATGTATGGTGCCATTTTAGGGTTCCATCTTCTTGTCTGATGTCCGAAATGAACACCTGCTTCAAGTAACTGTTTCATTGAAATAACGCTCATTTTTTTCTCTCCTTTGGTTTTCTCTTCCACCTGCTTCTGCTCCTTCGGGACTTTCTAAGCACCCCCCGTTGAAATTCACAGGCGTGGTTATTTTCTACATTGCACTTAGCAACGCAAGCATTATATCACAATTTTTTCTATAATTGCAAGGCTTTTTTACGAATAAAGTCCGAAATTTTCCAGCATCCATGAACGAAGAAGGGGAACCCAGCTCTGACATACTTTTTCCACACCTTTTCCTTCTTCATTTGCTGTCTGTTCATTGGCAAGAGAAAGTCCATGCCCTCCTTGCGGATATAAATGATATTCCATTGGAACCCCTGCTTTTCCCAATGCTTCTGCAAATCGGAAAGAATTCCAAAAAGGAACGACAGGATCTGTAAAAGTATGCCACAGGAAAGTTTTCGGTGTATGTTTTCCCACCTTATCCTCTAATGACACCTGCTCTTTCATTTCCGGATAAGATTCTCCCAATAGATTTTTTATACTGTCCTGATGTGCAATTTCCTCCTTAGAGCTGATAACCGGATAACACAAAACAAGTCCGTTTGGCTTTAAAGTTGCTTATCACACTGCATTTTCTCTGTTAACCATGATTCATTCCAAAACACACCATAACTGGCTGCCAAATGCCCTCCTGCTGAAAATCCCATAACAATAATTTTCTCTGCATCTACATTCCAGTCTTCTGCATGTTCTCTGATAAGCTTCACGCTTTGTGCCACTTCACAAAGTGCTGTAGGATAAACTGCCGGAGCACAGGAATACCGTAAAACTGCTGCCTGATATCCCATGCTGTTAAACTGCAGAGCAATAGGCTCCGCTTCTCGATTGGAAGTCATGGCATAACCTCCTCCCGGACATATCAATACTAACGGTGTCTTTCTATTCCTTGCACCATCCATTACATCTCCCAAAATATAAGTTTCCAAACATACGTCTTTTCCGGAACCTTCTACTTGGATTTTTATCTGTTCATTTCTCATAGCTTTTCTACCAGCAGTCCGTTTCTATAAGCATCTAAAAGCTCTTTCAGTTCTGCTATCCTTTCTTTTAATTTTGCACCTGTATCTGTTGCCCCTACATTTTTTCTTTCTGTCACCCTTTTTACTAAAATACTGTCGGAAAGAATATCACTTTCTTTTGTAATAGCATCCTGTGTAGATGTAAATGGTTCATGAGCAGCTAAAATCATCCCCCATGAATTATAAATTAAAGTATATCCTGCAATACCGGTCTCTTTTTGATATGCTCTTGAAAAACCTCCATCAATAACAAGAATTTTCCCTTTACATTTAATCGGACTTTCTCCTGATGTATGATGTACAGGAACATGTCCATTTACAATATGTCTTTCTTCTCCTTTTACCTGAAATTCTTCAAAAATCCGCTCTGCTATTTCTTCACTTTCCAGAAAATTATAATATGGATTTTTTATTTCCTGATGTGTTTCCTTCTCTGCCAAAAAATAGCGTTCAAACGTTGCCATTTTGTTTTTGCCGAATAAAGGCGAGTTCGGGCTGGTCCAGATATACCATAGCATGTCCTTCCCTCTCTCCTTTTCTTTTCCGTCTCGTGCCATAAATGCTTTACGAACATAACATTCCAACACATCGTACAGGGCTTTTCCCCTGTAAGATTTTTCATAAATCTGTACTTCTTTCAGGCTGCCGTCTTCATTCATGGGAATACAGCCATGGTAAAGCAGATTTCCATTAAAAATCTTATACATACTTCCCTTCTTCAGCAGAAACTGTATATGGTTTTGTAATTTTTCACAGCTTACAAATGCAGATACCAGCCTCTCCACAACTTCTTTTTCTTCTCTTGACAATTCATAAGGATTTTCTGCATCAATCGTCGGGAAATAACTGTCCAACAGTTTATATTCTTTTCCTTTTAAACGAATTGTTCCTTCTGAATAATCAATATCGTCTAAAAGCGCCCTGTCTGCCATACCAAATTCTCGTCTTCTCATAAGAAGCTGTCCTTCCAGCTTAAATTGAATAATGGAAATTGCTTTGTGCATTTTCATGTTCAAATCCTGTTCAACTGGATTTAGCTGATGATTTCCTTTAATTTTAAAGCACTGGCAGGCATCGTCTTTATAATATGTGAGAGCAAAGGTTGCCAACGGCAATAAATTGATGCCATACCCATCCTCCAAAATATCCAGATTTCCATAGCGGGCACAAATTCGGATAACTGTTGCTATACAACATTCCTGTCCCGCAGCCGCTCCCATCCATAAAATATCATGATTTCCCCACTGAACATCCAAAGAATGATAGGTTTCCAGTTTGTCCATAATTCGATGAGGTGCAGGCCCTCTGTCATAAATATCACCCAGAATATGAAGATGGTCTACCACCAGTCTCTGTATCAGTTCTGATAAGGCAATAATAAATTCTTCTGCACGACCAATATCAATAATAGTACATATAATTTGTTCATAATAAGACTCTTTATCTGTAATATCCCATCTTTCCGTTATCAATTCTTCAATAACATAAGCAAAATCTTTTGGAAGAGCTTTTCTCACTTTTGAACGCGTATATTTTGATGCAGCTTTTTTACATACTTCAATTAAACGATACAAGGTAATTTTGTACCATTCTTCCATATCTGTTTCCTGCTTCTTAATCAGCCCTATCTTTTCTTTTG
>ENA-OPYY01000412-OPYY01000412.1-human-gut-metagenome-genome-assembly--contig:-NODE-412-length-14936-cov-1.122155_pt1 | contig 14936 bp, 16 predicted proteins | sample MGYA00242472_ERZ504481 | MGnify/ENA primary metagenome ERZ504481 (study PRJEB26092, sample SAMD00036265) | human gut metagenome | host: Homo sapiens | study: EMG produced TPA metagenomics assembly of...
GTATTTCTTGGAATTGGATATTGTATTGCGTTGACGACAGAATCTCCACTGGAAGCAATCCCTAAATTTTTTCTGGCGGTAATCTGTGTGATCATCGGCACATATGCATTATTTATTGCAGGGAGCATCGCATTTCTGAAATTTTTGAAGGGAAGGAAGCGTTTTTATTATCAGACAAAACATTTTGTCTCTGTGTCAGGAATGATCTACCGAATGAAGCAAAATGGAGCAGGCCTTGCAAATATCTGTATTTTAAGTACGATTGTGCTTGTTATGATTTCGGCAACTGCATCACTGTATCTAGGAATTGATGATGTCATATCCAGCCGCTATCCGAGAGAGAGCCGGATAAAAACTAGCTTTTCTACACCCGAGCAGGACAGACAAATGCGTCAAATAGCAGAAGAAGTCTATGGGAAATATGATGTGAAAGTGGTCGAAACGATGGAATACCATTACGGTTCATTTGTCTCAGTGTTTGACGGTGAACGATTTCTCAAGGAAAATGAGGTGAGTCAGGAAGATATGCTGGAAGTATGCCAGGTATATTTGATTCCGCTGGAAGATTATAATCAGATGGAGGGAATGTCGATATCGCTTGCGCAGGATGAGATGCTGGTGTATGTATCTAATGAAAAGAAAGAACTTCCAGGAACGCTTGCTTTTGGAGAGCGAAGATATCATGTCATACAGCAGTTAAAAGAACTAAAAATTGCGGGAAGTTCTACGCAAAATATGGCAGAGAATTATTATGTGATTTTGCCGGATATGGAATCAATCAATGGCATTTTGAAGGCGATGTATCAGGACAGTGGAATGAAAGAGGAGTATATCCAGGAGGCTTCTGTTATTTCTTATACACTACAGTCGAATTTAGAGGGGACTGAGGAAAATTGCAAGAAAGCGATTGCAGAACTGCGTGCAGCGTTTGAAGCATCAGGAATTCCGGGATTTTATGAAACGAGACAGGAAGGAAAAGAAGGGATGTTTTCTATATTTGGAGGCTTGCTGTTCATTGGTATTTATCTTGGAATATTATTTTTGATGGCAACGGTTTTAATTATTTACTATAAGCAGATTTCGGAAGGATATGAGGATCGTGAGCGGTATCAGATTATGCAGAAAGTGGGGATGAGCAAAAAAGAAGTGAGAGACTCTATTAAAAGCCAGGTATTGCTTGTATTCTTTCTGCCGCTTGGAGCATCCATTCTTCACATTGCTGTGGCATTTAAGGTGTTGACAAAGTTGTTGGCAGGATTTGGATTTACCAATACAATGTTGTTTCTCGGATGTACTGTGGCAGTCTCATTGCTTTTTGCAGTGTTTTATATCATTACTTTTGCAGTAACTGCAAGGGAATACTACAAAATTGTGGAATAGATTATTGCTCTTTGGGAAATGGTTCGATGAGAGGGAGAAGAGAAGCTTTAAAAAGTATCTGAAAAGTCTGTCATGAAAGCATTGCAAGAACATGGAGGATAATGCTATAATTTATTATCATGCAATGAAGAAAAAGCAATGTAAGAAACGACAAGTAGGTGAACGATTTGAAGAATAAAATCAAACATTTCTCAGAGGGCGATTTTCGAGCGATCCAACCGAAAATCCGACTTCCCGAGACGAAGATCATAATGAAGATCGGAGAGGGGAAAGTTTATCATGGAGAATTTTTAATAGAGAACGAAGAAGAGGGAGACGTAAGAGGTCTTGTCTATGCCTCTTCTTTTCGCATGCATTGCAGCGAACAAGGATTTGAAGGGCATCAGGTTAAGATTCATTTCACATACGATGCGTCAGGAATGCTTCCCGGGCAGATAGAGAAGGGGTATTTTACGATTGTATGCAGTGGGGGAGAATTTGAACTTCCGTTTACTGCGATCATTGAAAAGCCGTATGTTATGACATCTGTTGGGAAAGTACAAGATATGGAAAGCTTTCGCAGGCTGGCAGAGAAAGATTACCTGGAGGCAGCGAGGCTGTTTCGCTCAAGAGATTTTTATCAGATTTTAAAATATGAAGAGAAGCGTTGGAGCAATCTGTACAGCAATATGAGAAAATGGTCTCTGGATGAACAGGGATTGGAAGAATTTTTAGTTGGAACGAAGCAGAAAGAACGGATTTTTCTGACATTGTCAGAAGAGACGGAATCGTTTTTTGATCTGCAGACGTCTAAAAAAGAAGCAATCCGTATTACAAAAAACACGTGGGGATATATGGAAGTGGCCGTGGAGGTGAAAGGTGACTTCCTTTGTCTTGTACAGAATCGTTTTTCAACAGAAGACTTTGTTGGGAACCGGTATCAGTTAGAATATGTAATTGAAAGTGATCTGCTTCATGGCGGGAAAAATTACGGGGAGATCGTTATTCGCACTCCCTATGAGACATTGACATATACGGTTGTAGTTTCTCAAAACCCGGCAAAGAGCAGTGATAGGCGAGAGCAGGCAAAAGAATGGATCAAGCTTTTATCTTCTTATTTACAGTGTGAAGCCGGAAAAGCTCAGAAGGAAATGTGGATTAAGGAGGCAAAAGGATATATCCAAAGAAGGCAGCAGGAAGATTCGGACAATGATCTATATCTGTTATTACAGGCACAGCTTGCTGTATTAGAAGGACACAAAAAGGATGCCCAGGAGAATTTAGATCAATATAGTTACAGCAGATTTTCTTTGAGTAAGAAATTTGAGATGGACGCATATTACCTTTATTTGACTGCGGTCTGCCGGGCTGAAGAAGCATACACGAAGAAAACGGTAGAAGACATTCGAAGAATGTATATGAAAAACCGAGAATCCTGGCAGATTCTGTGCATTTTAGTGGAATTAGATGAAATTTATCAGGACAGACAGGAGAAACTTTCTCGTCTGGAGGAACAGTATCAAAAAGGTGCAAATAGTATTTTGTTTTATTTGCAGGCATACCGGTGTTATAGGGAGCAACCGGAATGTATTAAAAAGCTTGGGGCATTTGAAATCCGTGTCTTTTCTTTGCGGCAAAATATGGTCTGCTCAGTGAGGAAGTGGCATTATATATCGCGAATCTTGCCACACAGTTAAAAGGATTTGATAAGAACATTTACCAGATCCTTGGGAAAGCTTACGAACAATATCCGGATCCGATGATTTTAAATGCAGTCTGCACAATGTTGATCAAGGGAAGCAGACTGGATGGAGAATATTTTGTGTGGTATGAGCGGGCGGTCAAAGCAGGTCTGAAGATTGCACAACTCTATGAATCTTATATGATCACAATTCATGGTAAAAAAGCGAAGGAACCCCTGCCAAAATCTATTTATCTGTATTTTCTGCACGGATCTGTGCTGGATTATACGAAGCTTGCAGTGTTATATGCAAATGTGATTCTTCATGTAGAGGAGACAAGTGAGCTATATGGACAATATCGGGAGAAGATGGAACAGTTTGCATTGACCCAGCTGGAGAAAAAGCATATTACAGAGCCGCTCCGGATCATTTATAAACGCTTTTTAAATGAAGAAAATCTGACTCCAAAACGAAGGGAAGCTTTGAATGAAATCTGTCATGTCTATGAGGTGATCGTGCAGTCTGACCGGATGAAATCAGTAATTGTAATCAACGCCGAAGGAGAGATTGCAAACAGAGTTTCCGTGATCGATGGAAAAGCACAAATCCATCTGTACTCGAAGGAAGACCGCATTGTCTGGGAAGGAAGAAATGGGATCCACTATGTAGAATCTGTAAATTATGAGAGCAGACGTCTCTTTTATGATAAGCATTATTTAGAATTGTGCAGACCGGATCCAGAGCAGGAAGAGGAAGAAGGATACTGCAGCCGACCGCTGACGTTTGAAGAGGTGCAGGACAATGGATTAGAACAGTATGAGCACGAAGAAGTTTTTCATCTATGCAGTAAAAAAATCAGAGAGGATAACTATGCGGAAGATGATTTTCTTACCTACCTGACCTTCTCTTTGTTCCAGGAGGAATATTATGATAAGGCAGTGCTGACTTATCTGGCAAATTACTATTGTGGACCGACAAAAGATATGAAACGGCTTTGGCGTGTGGCGAGAGAGTATGAGATACAGACCTTCCAGTTAGCAGAACGTATTTTGACACAGATGCTGTTTTCTGAGCAGATGTTTGGGGAGGCGGAGATTTTTCTGGATTACTATTATGGAAAGCCATATTATCGTTTGAAATGGGCATATCTTGTTTATGTGTGCAGAGAGTATGTCACAAAGCAAAGAGAGATTGCCGATGAAGTGATGGAAATTTTATGTATGGAATATCATCACCAGTCAACGATACCAGAAGTGTGTCAGATTGCTGTACTTCAGTATTATGCAGATCATGCGTGGGGAGATGTTCAGGAAAACATGCTCTTGATGTTTCTGCGCGAACTGAGTATCCGCCAGATTTATTTTCCGTTTTTCTTACAGTATCCCAAAGACTGGTTAAAGGAACTCCAGCTATATGATAAGACGATGGTAGCATATTATGCAAAAAAGAAAGGGAAAGTAACTTTTCGATATCAATTGATCCGGGATGGAGAAGAGACAGGAGAGTATCATTCGGAGGTGCTCGGTCCGGTCTATGAGAATGTCTATGTGAAGTCGATGATCTTGTTTGAAGAAGAAGAACTCCGCTATTATTTCGTGGAATCTGGTGAAATGAGTGAGATTCGTACGGAAAAGGCGGTTTGCAGGAAAGTGGATCGACAGAAGGAGATTGGAAAATATATGCGCATCAACCAGCTGATCCGCGAAGGACAAAAGCAAGAACTGATAGAAAATTTTGCAGAGGAAGAGCAGATGTCAGAACTTCTGTTTCCGATTTATTGATAGGGGGGAGAGATATGGGACAAGGCAGTATTATTGGATATGATCTGAGTGAAGAAGGATGCCAGATCAGTTATTATAATGAAGCGCAGCATGAGCCGGAGACAGTGAAAAACGAGTCCGGAGAATATCAGATTCCTCTTGTGATCGGATGCAAGAATGATGCATGGTATATCGGGGAAGAGGCTCGCAGTCATGCAAAACACAAGGACGGGGCTATGGCGACAGATCTGCTTGCCAAAAGTATGCACGGAGCTAAGATCCATTTGGGAAGAAGAACTTACGATGCAGTGTGGCTTCTTGCAAAATTTATCCGTCTCACACTTCAGCAGTTTGACAAGATTGAGTCGATTGTCTTCTGTGTGCCCGAGATGAGTCCGGATATTGCAAGGATGCTGAGGGGCATTGGACAGCGGATGGGGGTCGAACGGAAGAAGATCCATGTGCAGGACTACAAAGAAAGTTACTGCTATTTTATGTTTTATCAGCCAAAAGAGCTTTGGCAATATGAATCAGCGCTGTTTTACTGTGACAAAAGACAGATTAAGGCATATATGTTAAGTCAGATTGCGGCGGGAGCAAAGTTGAAGAAGCAGACGTTTGTCACTGTTGATGAGGTGGCAAGTGCTCAGATGGAAGAGCTGAAAGCGGTGTATCCGGTGCTGAATGTCGAGCAGGCTAAGATGGCAGATTTTTCGCTTTCAAAAATTTATCGAGAGTGTATTTGAGAAAAAAATCGTTTCCTCTGTATTTTTGATGGGAGAAGGATTTGAAAATAACTGGTATCCGAATTCCTTGAAGGTGTTGTGTAATGGAAGAAGGGCATTTCTTGGAAATAATCTGTACAGCAAAGGAGCATGCTATACAGCATACCAGCGTGGACAGGAAGAACTGATGAAAGAACAGGAAGGGCCGGTGTATCTTGATGAAAAGTAAGCTGAAAGAGCAGAATTTCTATTCAGCTGCGGCAGCATGGAAAAGAAGAATGGTACCCACTTGTACCATGGGGCAGACATTGGTATGAAGGAGATGGTCAGTGGGAAGTGCTTTTAGAAGACACGGATGATATTGAAATCAAGGTGGAGTCCTTGCTGACCGGCACATCACGCATCGAGCGCGTGCAAGTAAATGAGCTTCCAAAACGTGCAAAATATACGATCCGGCTTCAAGTAGAAGTTCTTTTTGTCGAAGAGAATGTCTGCAAGATTCTGTTTAAAGATGTCGGATTTGGAGAAATTTTCCCGGCTACAGATTTTGTCAGGGAACATATGATTTATTTAGGAGGAAGAAATGAGCAGTTTGATACTATGTAATAAAAAGCGCGCAAAACAGCCGTACGAAGTGTCGCGGATCCACTGCCGGATCTACACATTGGAAGAACTCTGCTATTATCTCTCCAATAATCTGTATCTGATTGATTATACGATTGTCAATGAGAGACTCTGTGACTGGATAGAAGCAGAACTTGGGCTTTTAAGGCTGGCAGAGCAACTTCGGACGATGCTGCAAAAACATAGCTCGGAAGAGCGATTTGTCATGCGGATTTTGTCGAGCTCTTCGATTTATACAGCGGGAGAACTGCAGCAGATCCAAAATATTTTGGACCGGTTGAAAAAATCAAAAAGAAATTGAACGACAGAAATATAAAAGCGGATAATCTTTTGGAAAACAGAGAATTCGAAGATGCGATTCTTGTGTATCAGTCCATTTTATATGGCGATAGGGATGATTCGGTGGAAGATGCTTTTTATGGAAAAATTTATGCGTGCCTTGGATCGGCATATGGCAGACAATTTCTTTACCGGGAAGCGATGGAGATGTATGAAAAGGCGTTTCAGACATACAAAGAGCCGTCGATCGTTCAAAGCATATATTTACTGTGCGTATAAGGCGTATACAAAGGAAGAATATGAACTCTTTCTGCTGAAAAACACAGTGTACCCGAAAGTGCACCGGGAACTGATGGAGGAACTGCAGACATACGCACAGGAAAAACATGAAGAAGGAAAAGCAAAGCTGCTGGAAATTGAAAAGATAAAATCAACGTACCGGCGCAATCAACTTTGCTGATTGAAAAATAGGAAAGGAACTGGTGAAAGCATATGAAAAAAATGGAACAACTCTATGAGGGAAAAGCAAAAAGAGTATTTCTGACCGAAGATCCTGAGGTGGTGATCGTATCTTATAAGGATGATGCGACAGCATTTAATGGAGAGAAGAAAGGTACGATTTCTGGAAAAGGAGTGGTCAATAACCGGATGACAAATCATGTTTTTAAGATGATGGAAAAGAAGGGATCCCTACTCATCTGGTAGAAGAGTTAAATGACCGTGAAACTGCTGTGAAGAAAGTGGAGATTGTACCACTTGAGGTGATTGTAAGAAATGTGGCAGCCGGGAGCTTTTCAAAACGGATGGGTGTCGAAGAAGGAACAGAACTCCTATGCCCAATTTTAGAATTTAGTTATAAAAATGATGAACTTGGAGATCCATTTATTAATGATGATTATGCGTTAGCACTGGGATTGGCAGAGCAGGAGGAGATTGACACCATTCGTACTTATGCAAAAAAGGTAAATGAATTTTTGAAAGGATATTTCCTAGATGCAGGTATGAAATTGATTGATTTTAAAATTGAATTTGGACGATTGCCGGATGGAACAATCATTCTTGCAGATGAAGTGTCACCGGATACATGCAGACTCTGGGATGTAGATACCAATGAAAAACTTGACAAAGACAGATTCCGCCGTGATATGGGGAACGTCGAGGAAGCCTATGAAGAGGTCTTCCGCCGTCTTGGACTTTTATAAAGAAAAGTAGAAGGAGAATAATAATATGAGCACTGACAGATATCAAAGCCCGTTATCAGAAAGATATGCAAGTAAAGAAATGCAGTTTGTCTTCTCGCCGGATATGAAATTCCGCACATGGAGAAAGCTGTGGATCGCGCTTGCGGAGACAGAAAGAGAACTTGGACTAAATATTACGGAAGAACAGATTGAAGAAATGAAGGCGCACGCAGATGTATCAACTACGATGTGGCAAGAGCGCGTGAAAAAGTAGTACGACATGATGTGATGGCGCATGTGTATGCTTTTGGCCAGCAATGCCCGAAGGCGAAAGGAATTATACATCTTGGAGCTACATCTTGTTATGTTGGAGATAATACAGATATTATTGTGATGGCAGAGGCGCTTAAAATTGTGAAAAAGAAATTGGTCAATGTTATCGCAGAACTTGCAAAGTTTGCAAATGAGTATAAAGCACTTCCGACGCTTGCGTTCACGCATTTTCAGCCGGCACAGCCTACGACAGTTGGAAAGAGGGCAACGCTTTGGATGCAGGAGTTTCTGATGGATCTGGAAGATTTGGAATATGTAGCCGGAAGTCTGAAACTTCTCGGCTCCAAAGGAACAACAGGGACTCAGGCAAGCTTTTTGGAACTGTTTGATGGGGACCAGGACACCATCGATAAGATTGATCCGATGATTGCACAGAAAATGGGATTTAAAGCCTGCTATCCGGTTTCCGGTCAGACTTACTCTAGAAAAGTAGATACAAGGGTGTTAAATGTTCTTGCGGGAATTGCGGCAAGTGCGCACAAATTTTCTAATGATATTCGTTTGCTTCAACATTTAAAAGAAGTAGAAGAGCCATTTGAAAAATCCCAGATAGGGTCTTCTGCGATGGCTTATAAGAGAAATCCAATGCGGAGCGAGAGGATTGCGTCTCTGTCCAGATATGTGATGGCAGATGCACTGAATCCGGCAATCACATCTGCTACACAGTGGTTTGAAAGAACTTTAGATGATTCTGCAAACAAAAGGCTTAGCATACCGGAAGGATTTTTGGCAATAGATGGTATTTTGGATCTGTGCCTAAATGTGGTGGATGGACTTGTCGTATATCCGAAGGTGATTGAAAAGCGTCTGCGTGCAGAACTTCCATTTATGGCAACAGAAAATATTATGATGGATGCAGTAAAGGCTGGAGGAGACAGACAGGAACTTCATGAGAGAATCGCGAACTTTCTATGGAGGCAGGGCGCAATGTAAAGGAAAAAGGTCTGGATAATAATTTGTTGGAATTAATTGCGGCAGATCCGGCATTTAATATGACATTGGAGGAATTGCAGCAAACAATGGAACCGTCCAGATATACAGGACGGGCAAAAGAACAGGTAGAAAGCTTCCTTGAGAATGTAATCCGTCCGGTTTTAGAAGAGAATCAAGCAGTTCTTGGAATGACCGCTGAGATCAATGTCTAATGTACGATAGCGCTGTAACTGTGGAAGTAGAAGAAATATTGTGACAATTGCAATAAATAGATATTTTGTATAGAAAGAAAAGAGACGAATGCCAAACGGACATTCGTCTTTTTTCATAGGTTTTTTGTCGAAAGCGGTTTGTTTTCTGTCGAAAACTAGCAAATTGACAAAAATTTGACTAAGATTTCAAAAGATGAAAAAAGACAATAGACAAAATGAACAAAATAAGATATAATGAAATATGCAAAATAAATAAAAAACAAAGTTCATATATAGAAGATATAAATAAACACCTAAAAATGTGTAAAAATCTGAACAAAGATGTGTAAAATGCATAAAAAGAGTTGAAATAATCCCGCTCATCATGTAATATATATGACATAAGAGATATTCAATAAAACCACCGAAAAAACGGTGCGTGAGGAGGGATTTGTTTGAGTCTGAATGATTTAGTAGTAGCCATTCAAGGTGTACTAGCAGACAAAATCTTGATTGTGGTTTTGGTAGGTGCTGGACTTTGGTTCACATTTAACCTTGGCTTCATTCAGGTAAGAGGATTCGGAGAAGGCTGGAAGCGTACTTTTGGAGGTCTCTTCAAAAAAAGCGACAAGGCCGGAAAAAGAAGGAATGTCTTCCTTCCAGGCGTTAGCAACAGCTATCGCGGCACAAGTAGGTACAGGTAACCTTGCGGGAGCAGCAACAGCAATCGCTATGGGTGGTCCTGGAGCAATTTTCTGGATGTGGGTAAGTGCTTTCTTAGGAATGGCAACAATTTATGCCGAAGCACTTATGGCTCAGAAGTACAAACAGGTCGGAGATGACGGAACAGTTACCGGAGGTCCTGTATACTACATCAGAGCAGCGTTTACTGGGAAATTCGGTAAGATTCTTGCAGCAACATTTGCAGTACTCATTATCTTTGCATTAGGTTTTATGGGAAATGCAGTACAGTCTAACTCCATTGGAGATGCATTCGGAACAGCATTTGGAATTAATCCATGGATTGTCGGTATTATTATCGCAGCTATTTCGTTGTTTGTCTTTGTGGGTGGTATTTCAAGAATTGCTTCCTTGACAGAAAAGATCGTCCCGATCATGGCAGCATTCTACATTGTGGGTGCATTGATTGTCATCATCTGTAACGGAAATATGATTCCGAAAGCATTTCACGATATCTTCGTAGGAGCTTTCAATCCGCAGGCAATCGGCGGTGGAGTTCTTGGTTGGACAGTATCTAGAGCACTTGCAAGAGGTGTTGGACGTGGATTGTTCTCAAATGAAGCAGGTATGGGATCTACACCACATGCACATGCAGTTGCAAAGGTAGATCATCCTGTAGAACAAGGTTTTGTTGCTATGATGGGTGTGTTTATTGATACATTTGTTGTTCTGACTTTAACAGCACTTGTAATCCTTACAAGTGGTATGGTAGGACAGACAGATCCATTGACAGGAGCAGCTTTCACAGGAACAGCTCTTACACAGGTTGGATTTGCAAGCGTATTTGGAAAATTTGGAGAAGTTTTCATTGCAATCTGTATGTTCTTCTTCGCATTTTCTACAATCATCGGATGGTATTTCTTCGGTGAAGCAAATATCAAGTACTTATTTGGATCAAAAGCAGTGAAAGTATATGCGATTCTTGTAGCGGTATGTATCGTAGCAGGATCAGCAGTAAAAGTTGATTTAATCTGGAACATGGCAGACTGCTTCAACAGTGCAATGGTAATTCCGAATATTATCGGTCTGTTTGCACTGAGTAAGGTAGTAAAAGAAGTACACAAAGATTACTTTAATAACTTCAAGCCAAAACAGATGAAGAAAAAATAAATATTGGAAAAGAAGATGGGAAGAATATTTCTTGTGAGAGCGTTTCTGAAATAGGAAACCGCCGAAGATGCAAACCAGGTAACGGTCAATTAACTGGTGAAACTTTCAGGCAAAAGGAGTGAGAAATGGACCATATTCTGGACTTGGACGTAATGTCAGAAAAGAACAGAAAGGACGACTTGGTAGCAACAGTTACGAAAGCCGTCCTTTTTTTAACAACAAGGTGAGAACATGAAAAAAGCATTTAAGATAGTAACAAACAATCCCTTAGTAAAAGAAACATTAGAAAATGAATATCATATTGAGTTCGTAGAGTGCTCCTATGAGGAGATACTTAGAAAGGTAAGAAACTATATTTATGAAGGATATGAGCTTCTGACACATCCGCTGTCTGGAAGTGTGAAGCCGAATGAAACACCGTATAAATCGATTATGGTGTCAGAAAAGAAAGAAAAGCTGGATCCGCGGTCTATGGAGATTATTGAGTATGCGATTCAGTCTTGTAAAAAATTTCAGTTTAAATCAGATAAGTATGCACCGGAAGTCTATGAAGATTTTCAAGTGGTAGATTTGAAATTGATTGAGAGTGCAATTCCGTCTGCGATTTTTTAAAGAAAGAATCGCAGATGGGATTGAATAGCAAGAGAAAATGAAAAATTCAATGACATTGGCTGTAATAGTACGTTAAGGTACTTAGAGCATATATAACTAAACACAATAAAGGAGGGAATTTACAGTGAGAAGATTAGAATTAGGTCACATTAACATTAAAGACATTCAGTTTGGACCAGAGTCTAAAATCGAAGATGGCGTACTTTATGTTGATGAAGAAGCTGTAAAAGCAATCGTTCTTGAGGACGAAAGAATTAAAGACTGCAAGCTTGATATTGCAAGACAGGTGAGAGCGTAAGAATCACACCTGTAAAGATGTTATCGAGCCACGTGTAAAAGTTGAGGTCGTGGAGGAATTTTCCCAGGTGTAATCAGCAAAGTGGATACAGTTGGTGAAGGTAAAACATATGCACTCAAAGGTATGGCTGTTGTTACAGCAGGTAAGATCGTTGGTTTCCAGGAAGGTATCATCGATATGACAGGCCCAGGTGCAGAATATACACCATTCTCAAAATTAAACAACTTAGTTGTTGTATGTGAACCTGTAGAAGGAATCAAACAGCACGATTATGAGCCAGCTGTAAGATTTGCAGGATTCAGAGTAGCTGTTTACCTTGGAGAGTTAGCTCGTGAACTGACACCAGATAAAACAGAAGTATTTGAAACATATGGAGTTATGGAAGGTGCTGAAAAATTCCCAGGACTTCCAAGAGTAGCATATGTTCAGATGTTACAGTCTCAGGGATTACTTCACGATACATATGTATACGGAGTAGATGCTAAGAAAACATTATCTACAATTATGACACCAACAGAAATTATGGACGGTGCTATCGTATCTGGTAACTGTGTATCTGCATGTGATAAGAACCCTACATATGTACATGAAAACAATGGTGTTGTACATGATTTATTTGAAGAACACGGTAAAACATTAAACTTTGTTTGCCATATTATTACAAACGAAAACGTATACCTTGCTGATAAGCAGCGCTCATCAGACTGGACAGCTAAACTTTGCCGTTTATTAGATCTTGATGGTATCGTATTATCTCAGGAAGGTTTCGGTAACCCAGATACAGACCTTATCATGAACTGTAAGAAAATCGAAGCAGAAGGTGTTAAGACAGTAATCATTACTGACGAATACGCTGGACGTGATGGAAAATCTCAGTCATTAGCAGATGCTGACGTAGCAGCTGACGCAGTAATCACAGGCGGAAATGCTAACCAGGTAATCGTACTTCCAAAACTTGACAAAGTAATCGGAACATTAGATTACGTGAACACAATCGCTGGTGGTAACGAACACAGCTTACGTGAAGATGGAACAATCGAAGTTGAGATCCAGGCAATTACTGGTGCAACAAACGAAACAGGTTTCGGTTACTTAAGTGCAAGATAGGGAAGGAGGAAAAAGATAATGATTAAAGTAGTACATTATATCAACCAGTTCTTCGCTCAGATCGGTGGAGAAGAAATGGCTCACATCCCTGCAGAGCGTCACGATGGTGAAGTAAAGGGACCAGGAGCAGCATTTAAAGCAGCATTCAAAGATGAAGCAGAGATTATCTCTACAATCGTATGTGGTGACTCTTACTTCAACGAGAATCTTGAAGAAGCAAAAGCAACAATTTTAGCATGGGTGAAAGAGTTAAACCCAGACGTATTTATCGCTGGACCAGCTTTCAACGCTGGACGTTACGGTGTAGCTTGCGGTACAATCTGTGACGCTGTTCAGGAAGAATTAGGAATTCCTGCAGTAACAGGTATGTACGTAGAAAACCCAGGTGCTGATATGTTCAAAAACAAAGTATATACAGTACCTACAAAGAACAATGCAGCAGGTGCTAGAGATGCCGTTAAGAAAATGGCTCCATTAGCTCTTAAATTAGCTAAAAAAGAAGCAATCGGTGCATCTTGCCAGGATAACTACATGCCAAACGGAGTACGTGTAAACTTCTTTGAAGAAAAACGTGGTTCTAGACGTGCAGTAGATATGTTACTTGCAAAATTAGCTGATAAGCCATACACAACAGAATACCCAATGCCGGCATTCGACAGAGTAGCTCCAAACCCAGCTGTAAAAGATCTTTCTAAAGCTACAATCGCTTTAGTAACATCTGGTGGTATTGTTCCGAAAGGAAATCCAGATCATATCGAATCTTCAAACGCTTCTCACTATGGTGAGTACGATATCACAGGAGTTATGGATTTAACAGAAGAAACATACGAGACAGCTCATGGTGGATACGACCCAGTATACGCTAACGAAGATGCTGACCGTGTTCTTCCGGTTGACGTTCTCCGCGATATGGAAAAAGAAGGAATCATCGGAAAATTACACAATAAATTCTACACAACAGTTGGTAACGGTACTGCAGTAGCATCTTCAAAAGCATTTGCAGATGAATTTGCTCAGAAACTGAAAGCAGATGGAGTTGACGCAGTTATCTTGACTTCTACTTGAGGTACTTGTACACGTTGCGGTGCAACGATGGTTAAAGGTGTAGAAGCTGCTGGACTTCCAGTAGTACACATGTGTACAGTAACACCAATTTCTATGACAGTTGGTGCTAACAGAATCGTTCCTACAATTGCTATTCCACATCCACTTGGAAATCCTGCTTTAGAGAAGGAAGAGGAATACAAATTACGTAGAGAATTAGTTGAGAAGGCTCTTGTAGCTCTTCAGACAGAAGTAGAAGATCAGACAATTTTCGAATAATTCTACAAGAAAGAAGGAGAACAGCGTTATGAGCAAAATTTATGACGTAGTGATCCTGGGTGCAGGTCCTGCTGGTTTAGCAGCAGGTCTGTACGCAGGAAGAGCAAGAATGTCTGTATTAATCGTAGAAAAAGGTAAAGACGGTGGACAGATTGCTATTACAGATGAGATTGAAAACTATCCTGGACAGATTGTTGAGGGTGAAAGTGGCCCATCTCTGATCGCCAGAATGACAGAGCAGTGTGAAAAATTCGGTGTAGAGAGAGTAACAGATGTTATCAATGATGTTGTACTGGAAGGTGATGTGAAGAAACTGATCAGTGCAAAAGGAGAATACTGCGGTAAAACTCTTATCATTGCTACAGGTGCTTTTGCAAGACCAATTGGCTGCAAAGGTGAAAAAGAATTCATGGGTAAAGGTGTTTCTTACTGTGCTACATGTGATGCGAACTTCTTCGAAGATTTTGAAGTATATGTAGTAGGTGGCGGCGATTCAGCTGTTGAAGAAGCTATGTACCTTACAAAATTCGCAAGAAAAGTTACAATCATCCACAGACGTGATGAACTTCGTGCAGCAAAATCTATTCAGGAAAAAGCATTCAAGAACCCAAAACTTCACTTTATGTGGGATACTGTTGTAGAGGAAGTTGGAGGAGATGGAATCCTTTCTGAAATGAC
>ENA-OPYY01000413-OPYY01000413.1-human-gut-metagenome-genome-assembly--contig:-NODE-413-length-14917-cov-1.455172_pt1 | contig 14917 bp, 16 predicted proteins | sample MGYA00242472_ERZ504481 | MGnify/ENA primary metagenome ERZ504481 (study PRJEB26092, sample SAMD00036265) | human gut metagenome | host: Homo sapiens | study: EMG produced TPA metagenomics assembly of...
ATTTTTTGTTATATATTTTTATACATCATACGGCTGTTTTCATTATCTTGCTCATTTATACAAGCTGTATTGACACCTTTTCCCTTTATGTATATTTATTTGCATATTGAACATATGTTATGTGTAATATCATTTGTTCATAATTAACTGTAATTATAAAATATTCAACTAAGGGGTAAATACAATGAAGTATGATGATGAACTGATCTTAAAGGCCGCCTGGTATTATTATATTGAAAACATGACCCAACAGGCGATCGCATCCAAGCTGGAGATTTCCCGCATGAAGGTAATACGCCTGCTGGACGTTGCCAGAGAAACCGGAGTAATCCAGTTTCGGATCTCTCCTGATTTGGGGAAACACCTTCCGGTTGAACAGGCCCTGCGGGAAAAGTGGGATCTGAAAGATGTTCTCATCATTCCAACACCGGATGACCGAAATCAGCTGAATGAATACCTGGCTCTGGCTGCCGCCAACTATCTGGCAGACCGTATCTCGGAAAACACCTTTATCAATATGGGATACGGCGATACGCCGTCACGGGTGTTAAACCACCTGGCCAATATCATTGACACGCCGGTTTCTGTCGTATCCTTTACCGGAGGCGTCAACTACTATCTTCCTAACAGCACTTCAAATGTGTTTAAGGCAAGACTCCATTTATACCCCGCTCCTCTGCTTCTTTCCTCCAAAGAGGTCTGCCAGGCTATCTTACAGGAGCCAAGTATGATGGAAATCCGGCGGATGGTAGGACTTTCCTCCTTTTCCATTGTAGGAATTGGAGCCATGAATAATGATGCAACCATCATTTCCAATGGCATTTTAAGCAAAAATGATTTTACCTATCTGACGATGAAGGGCGCTGTAGGAGACGTACTGACCCACTTTATCGATAAAGACGGTGCTCCTGTTGTCACTAATATTGAAGACCGTCTGATCAGCACCCCGCTGTCCACTCTAAAAGAGCTGAATAATGTCATCGGCATTGCCGGAGGCGAACAGAAAGTTACTGTGATCAAGGCAGCTTTAAAGGGCGGTTACATTGATTCCCTGATCACAGATGAAGAAACTGCAAGAAAATTGATAGGAGAATAAAACTATGGCAAAGTATTTAATGGCGATCGACGCCGGAACCGGCAGCGTCCGCGCTGTCCTCTTTGACCTGGAAGGAAACCAGCTGGGATGTTCCCAGCAGGAGTGGGAGCACGCTGAGAACCCCAGATATCCCGGCAGCATGGACTTCGATTGGGTACATAACTGGGATCTGGCCAGAAGCTGCATCCAGGATGTGATCTCAGAAACCGGAATCGATCCAGCCGAAATCGGCGCTGTTTCCACTACCTGCATGCGCGAAGGCATCGTTCTCTATGACAAAGACGGCAATGAAATCTGGGCCTGTGCCAACGTAGACGCCAGAGCCAATGATGAGGTAGCCGAACTGATCCATTCCTATCCGGGCCTGGAAAAGGAACTCTATCTGGAATCCGGCCAGTCCTATGCACTGGACGCCCTTCCAAGGCTTCTCTGGGTAAAGAACAAGCTGCCGGAAATCTATGAAAAGATCGACCGTATCGGCATGTTTAATGACTGGCTGATCTACAAACTGACAGGTATCCTGGCGGTAGAGCCTTCTAACGGCTCCACGACCGGTCTGATGGATTTGAAAACCAGAACCTGGGATCCGTCAATTCTGGATCGCTGCGGATTAAAGAGCAGCATCTTCCCTCCGGTAAAGGAATCCGGCACAGTCGCCGGAACCGTCACTGCCAATGCAGCCTTACAGACAGGCCTCACAGAAGGAACGCTCGTTGTAGTAGGCGGCGGCGACGCCCAGCTGGGATGCATTGGCGTAGGCGCTGTAGATGCCAATGATGCCGCAATCTTCGGCGGAAGCTTCTGGCAGTACGAATACAATACAGACCGTGCTGATACAGACCCCCAGTGCCGCGTTCGCGTCAACTGCCATGCAGTAAAAAACATATGGCAGTATGAAGCCCTGGCATTTAAGCCCGGTCTGGTGATGCGTTGGTTCCGGGATGGCTTCTGCCAGCTGGAAAAACAGCTTGCGGAGAAATCCGGATGTGATGTCTATGACCTGATGAACCGGGAAGCCGAAAAAATCCCCGCCGGCTGCTATGGCATGATGTGCACCTTTTCCGATGTAATGAACTTTATCAACTGGAAACACGCCGCTCCTACGTTTACAAATTTCCAACTGGATCCGGCTCATTTTAACCGCTATACCTTTTACCGGGCAATTCTTGAAAACACGGCTCTGGTTACAAAGGGACACATGGAGCTAGTACAGGAATCTACCGGACATATGCCATCTGAGGTTATCTTTGCCTCCGGCGCTTCCAAGAGCCCGCTCTGGAGCCAGATCCTGGCGGATGTACTGGGCATCCCGGTAAAGGTTCCTGCCGTCAAGGAGGCCACCGCTCTGGGAGCAGCCTGATCGCAGGCTATGGCGCAGGAATTTACCCGGATATCTCTGCCGCCGCTAAAAAGCTGGTAAAGATCGACCACACCTATCTGCCGAATATGGAAAATCACAAGGTATACTGTGAAATGTATCTGCAGTGGAAAAAGCTCTATGCCGCCCAGCTGGCTCTGGTAAACGAGGGACTTACCACCCCCATGTGGACCGCACCCGGTATTTAATATTTGTTTCATCACGATAAATTAAACTGTGCAGCTGCACAAAAGGAGGATCCTATGTATATTATAAATGAAAATGAGAGAGAATACCGCTTTGGTGACAGCGGTCCCAAATACCTGATGAAGGGCCCGCGTATGAATTTCGCCATTGTACAGTTCATGCCCGGTCAGGATTTCACCGCTCATTACCATAATGTAATGGAAGAAAACTTCTTCATCCTGGAAGGCAAGATCGACATTGTTGTAGACGGAAAAGTAAACACGCTCTCCGCCGGCGATCTGATCCATATCGAACCATCTGAGGTTCACTACTGCATCAACAATTATGACGTTCCCGTTAAAATGATCTCCACTCTGGCTCCTTATCAGGAAGTCGATAAGGTGGAGGTAGAAAATTACACTTACGAAAAATAAACCATATTCAAATGACGCCGCGTGTCATCACCGGCGTCATTTTTTTTCTTCCCATTATCTTACAAAATATGACAGCTGCAATTGTACTGGCGGCTGTAGCCGCCAGACACGGCCCGGTTATCGCCGCAGGAGACGGGCTTCCGTACTGGCTCCGATAGGCGATCATATTTACAGGGATCAGCTGCAGGGAGGAGATATTCAGTATCAGAAAGGTGCACATATCCGTGGTTGCTGTAACCGGATCACCTGCAAAGCCGCCATGACCGGATCCCTCCGCTTCTTTTTTTAATTCTTCCATAGCTTTTAATCCCGCAGGGGTAGCTGCCCAGCCAAGCCCTAATATATTGGCAATAAAATTAATGGAAATCTGTCTGGCCGCCTCACTGTCCGGAGAAAGATGCGGAAAAAGGAAACGCAGCACCGGCCTCATCGTCCTGGAAAGACGTTCGATCAGTCCCGCTCCGCGGCCGATTTCCAGTATTCCCGTCCACAGCGACATAACTCCCAGCATTGTAATGCATAAGGATACCGCCTCTTTTGCCAAGGCCAGCGCTCCCTGAGTAACCTGATCCAGCCTTCCATGGACCGCCGCCCACAAAATTCCCGACAGGATCATTCCTGACCAGAGGACATTCAGCATACGCGTTCTCCTTTTTCTATCCTGCCTGATATTCTATGCCCGAACATCCATAAATATTCCTTTTAAGATCCCCCTCCCCTTGACACCTCACCCCACTGTCCTGCTATAATAACAGCATCATATCAAGAAAGGATGTTTTAATATGTTGCAGCTGAACAGGCTGTCACACATAGTCAAACGGGAGCTGAAGGAAACCTTCGTTCCCAAACTACGGTTTCTATTATCATTGGCACAGCCATTACCACCTTTGGACTTTATAATGTCCACCAGCAGGCCGATATTACCGAAGGCGGTATCCTGGGACTGATCCTTTTACTGAATTTCTGGCTTGGCATGTCCTCCTCTCTGCTGTCCCCGGTACTTGATTTTCTCAGCTATCTCATGGGATTTAAGTATCTTGGAAAAGAATTTTTAAAGACTTCCATATTTGCCACATTGTGTATGGCCGGATTTTTCCGTTTATGGGAGCTTTTCCTCCGCTCCTCCCCAGCCTGGCAGATATCCCTTTTGCCGCTTCAGTCCTGGGAGGCTGTTTTATCGGAATCGGCTGCGGCCTTGTAGTCCGCCAGGGCGCTTCCTGTGCGGGAGATGACGCGCTGGCCCTTGTAATTTCCAAGATAACCGGATGGCGGATTTCCAGAGCCTATCTTTTTACCGATCTTACGGTTCTTATTTTGTCCCTGTCCTATATCCCCTTAAAACGGATCATCTACTCTTTGATCACGGTTACAATTTCATCGTATCTCATTGATTTTATCACCCGTTTTGGACAAACTAAGGAAAATACGGCTGCGAGGTATAATTTTGTGTATTACAGGTTATCCACAACCTAAATGTTGTGTTCTGTCGATTTTACACCATATATGTTGTGTTTATCGGTGGATAATGTGGATAACTTTGTGGATAACCTTGTTTATACCTTGGGGAAAGTCAAGGGAAAACATGGGGAAATATGTATTTTTATGTGGAAACGGCAATTATTGTTAAATATTTATCCACAATTTTACCCTGATTTTCCTGTTTCTGTAAAATTATTTACATTTCTTTACGTTTTTATAAACCCTATTGACCCTGGAGCAGCTCCATCCTTTATCCTTACACTGTCAGTAATGACGCAGACCCGCCAGGGAGAAACGCTTCTCCCGGCGGGTCTTCCCCCTTTTATGGTGTCTGATCGGACTGTATCACGGGCATATAAAGCTCCAGATAATATGTATCCGTCTCTTCTCCCAAAAAAGAACTCATGTTGTTGGAGTACAGCATCCCGGAAGGCGTAATCCCCCGTTTTTCTGCCCACTCTGTCATTTTTTCAGCAGCCGCATAATCCGGAAGCAGCTCTTTTGACGACTCTATAGTATAGATACAGGGTACCGTATCCGTAAGCGGATATCTGGACAGATCAAAGCTTTTACTGATAAAATGCTCCAGTCCCCTGTACACCAGAAGCTGCGTCCCTCTGTTTTCCAGAGACTCATGTTCCACAGAGAACATATTGTAAAAATATGCCATATCCAGGCCGCTGACCTCGGAGGACATGGAAAACCACTGGCGCAGCCCATCATATATATCCTCGCAGGTATCCAGATATATGCCTGCGGAAACTTCTTCAGGCTGTATTTCCCCATACAGTCCTCGATACAGTCCATATCCTTTAAAGACAGGCTCATCCTGGCGATACTCTGCCTGCGCCTGAGGATTTCTTCCTCTTCTTCCTTGATCCTCTGCTCCAAATGCCTCCTCATACCGGCAACGCTTCTATTGTCCTTAACCGATTCCCGGATTTCCTCCAGACTGTCATTCATCTTTCTCCGGTAAACAATGCACATCAGCCGATAGATATCTTCATCTGAAAAATACCGATATCCATTTTCCTTTTTGTTCGCCCGGATCACGCCCTTTTTTCATAAAACGCAGCGCATCCCGCTTAATCCAACGATGCGGGACACATCTCCGATGAGATATTCCTTCTTTTTATCTGCCATTTTTCTTTTCCTTGCTGTTTTAACATTTTTTGACGTTTCTATCTTACCTGCAAATCGGAAGCAGGTCAACGGAGGGGGGCAAATAAAAAGAGCCGGATCCTTTTCCGACTCCTTTTCATACCATTCTATCCGATCAGCAGTGCATTCATAACGCCTTCTACGGTTTCGATCCGCTCGGAACGGAAGGCGTTGCTTCCGCAGAACAGAAGCGCTGTATCCTCAGCTCCTTCTGCCGCATTCACAAGGGCATTGGTAATGCAGTATGGGATCGTCTTAATATCACAGTGCTCCAGACACTGGAAGCAGGCTCTGATGGCAGGACGTTCTCCTTCTTTGATCTTCTTTAAGAAGGGATTTAAAATCGCTCTTCCGGGCATACCTACCGGGCTCTGAGTGATGACGATATCCTCCTTTGAAGCCTGAATATACGCCTGTTTATAGACATCCGGCGCATCACATTCCTCCGTTGTCACAAAGCGGGTAGCGACCTGGACTCCCTCTGCTCCCAGCTCAAACTGGTGCTTTACATCCTCATGGGTGTAAATGCCTCCGGCAGTAACCACCGGGATATGGGTATCGTATTTCTCCTCATATCCCTTTACCACCTTCATAATTGCCTTTACTTCCTCATCATAAGCGGCCTGGTCATAGGTCTTCTCCACATCTGCACTGTCCGCTCCGTACTGCGTCAGCTGCTCCTTGGAAAAGCCCAGATGGCCTCCTGCCAGAGGTCCCTCTACCACCACAAAATCCGGTACTCTGTGATACTTTCTGTCCCACATCTTGCAGATTACCATAGCTGCCTTTGCCGTCGATACGATCGGAGCCAGCTTGGTGCGACGAAGGAACTTTTTACCCATCGCTTTCATTTCCTCATAGGCTGCTTCTGCATACTCCGGCAGAGATACCGGAAGCCCGGCTCCTGATATAATAGCATCAGCGCCTGCCTTCACGGCCTCCTTCACCCACATATCGTAGTGTTTTGTGGCTACCATGATGTTAAAGCCGATTGCTCCCTCAGGAGCAATTTCTCTGGCCTTTTTAAACTCATTACGGATCGCACGCAGATTGGCCTCAACAAAGTTCGTTTTAAAATCCGGCTCTCTGAAACCGATCTGAGCAGTGGAGATAAGCCCCATTCCGCCGGCCTTTGCCACGGCTCCGGCCAGACGGTGGAGGCTGATTCCAACCCCCATTCCACCCTGGATCACCGGTTTTTCTATTTTAAGATCACCAATTACCAATGGTTTGAAATTACTCATCACATTCTCCTAAATCTCTGATATCTGTGTTCTGCCAGTTCCTCTTCTGTCATGGCCTGATAGGTTTCAAAGAATCCTGCCATGGCCTGATCCATAAATCCGGCAATACGGTACAGGGTATCTGTACTTGCGGGATCTTTTTCCGGAATAATCTGTTCAATCAGCCCCAGCTTCTTTAAATCTGCCGCTGTTACCTTCATGACCTCCGCTGCTTCAGGGGCCTTTTTACTGTCCTTATAGAGAATGGAAGCAAAGCCTTCAGGAGACAGGATGGAGTAGATCGCATTTTCCAGCATCCATACCTCATCTGCCACAGCCATAGCCAAAGCGCCGCCGCTTCCGCCTTCTCCGATCACGATGGAAAGAATGGGAACCTTCAGATCTGACATTTCAAAGAGATTCCTTGCAATGGCTTCTCCCTGTCCTCTCTCCTCTGCCTCCAGGCCGCAGAAGGCTCCGGGTGTATCTACAAAGCAGACAATTGGACGCCCAAAGGCTTCCGCCTGCTTCATCAGGCGCAGGGCCTTGCGGTAGCCGTCCGGGGATGGCATACCAAAGTTGCGCTTAATATTGTCTTTGGTATTTTTTCCCTTCTGCTGACCGATTACCGTAACCGGCATACCGTGGAACATGGCAATACCGCCTACGATCGCCCCGTCATCCTTGAAATAACGGTCTCCGTGAAATTCGATAAACTCGTCAAATACAGCGTTGATATAGTCAAGAGCCGTAGGACGGTCGGCTTTTCTGGAGAGAAGAACCGTATCCCAAGCTGTTTTTTCATGGTGTTCTCCTGCTTTTGAACGATGACCAAAGGATTCAGAACCGGCTGCATGAGTTTTCTGCGCCTCAGGCTCACTTTCCTGCCTCAGCTCCCCGGCTCCACAGCGGTCATCCCATGCTTTCTGTGCATATAAAGGATCTGGCCGATCACACGCTTCTGATCTTTTCTCTCCAGTATCATATCTACAAAACCGTGCTCCAAAAGGAACTCTGCTCTCTGAAAGCCCTCGGGCAGCTTCTGTCCGATGGTCTGCTCGATGACCCTGGGGCCTGCAAAGCCGATCAGGGCATGAGGCTCTGCGATAATAATATCGCCCAGCATGGCAAAGCTTGCAGTCACTCCGCCTGTGGTTGGATCTGTAAGTACGCTGATAAAGAGCTGCCCGGCCTCATGGTGGCGCTTTAAGGCAGCGGAAGTCTTTGCCATCTGCATCAGAGAAACGATCCCCTCCTGCATTCTGGCTCCTCCGGAACAGGCAAAGAGGATCACCGGAAGCTTTTCCTTCGTAGCCTGTTCTACTGCCTGGGTAATCTTTTCTCCTACCACATGGCCCATACTGCTCATAATAAACCGGGCGTCACAGACGCCGATGACGGCAGGATTTCCCTCAATCATGGCCTTACCTGTGACGATTGCTTCGTTTAAATGACTCTTTTCTCTGGCAGCAGCCACCTTTTTCTCATAATTTGGAAAATCCAGGGGATTGGAGAAGGGCATTTCCTGGTTCCATTCCTCAAAGGTGCCTTCATCGGCGAGCATTTCAATCCGGCGGTATGCATGAATGCGGAAATAGCCGTCACATTTCGGACAGACGTAATAATTGTTCACTACATCCTCCACATAGATCGGCTGCCCGCACTTATTGCACTTGCGCCACAATCCCTGAGGAATGGAGGGCTCTTCGCTGTCTCCGGCTTTCGGCCTGTAGATCGTATCGATCTTGGTATACGTTTTTTTGAACATATTACGCAGCATAAGGCTACTTCCTTTCTAATCTCTGATTATTTTACATACTCCGGAAAATATTTCTCGATAAATCCCGTATCTGTATCACCGCTTCGGAACGCTTCATTTTCCAGAATTTCATACTGGAAGTTGATATTCGTCTCAATTCCCTCGATGATCACCTCGCCAAGGGCGCTCTGCATCTTGGCAATAGCAGCTTCACGGTCTTTATCGTATACGATCAGCTTCATAAGCATGGAATCATAGTTTGCCGGAACCTTGTAGTCGCTGTAAATATGGGTATCCACCCGGACGCCGTTTCCTCCCGGAAGATGTACGGTCTGGATCCGTCCCGGACAGGGCATGAAATGCTTCTGGGGGGTTCTCTGCATTGATACGGCACTCAATGGCATGGCCGCGGATCTCTACCTGATCCTGAGTCACGCTTAAGGGTTCTCCCGCTGCAACGCGGATCTGCTCCTTGATCAGATCAAGGCCAGATACCATCTCTGTTACAGGATGCTCCACCTGGATACGGGTGTTCATTTCCATAAAATAGAAATTCTTGTCCTTATCCAAAAGGAATTCTATGGTTCCCGCATTTTCATAGCCAACAGACTTTGCAGCCCGTACAGCTGTCTCACCCATCTGTCTGCGAAGCTCCGGAGAAATGACGCTGCAGGGTGCTTCCTCTAAAACCTTCTGGTGGCGTCTCTGAATGGAGCAGTCTCTCTCTCCCAGATGAATCACATTTCCAAACTTATCTGCCATAATCTGGAATTCCACATGGCGGGGCTTTTCAATATATTTTTCAATGTACATAGTATCATCGGAAAAGCCTTTACAGACTCCAGCTGGGCAGCATTGAAGAACTCTGTAAAATCCTCTTCGCTTCTGGAAATGCGCATTCCCTTTCCGCCGCCGCCGGAGGATGCCTTGATCATCACAGGAAAACCTATTTCCTTTGCCATGGCAAGTCCGTCTTCTGCTGTGTATACAGCCTCCTTGCTTCCGGGAACCACCGGAACTCCGGCCTCGATCATGGTCTTTCTTGCCTCGGATTTATTTCCCATCCGGTTGATGATCTCTGCGGAGGGGCCGATAAAAGTAATATTACACTTGCTGCACAGCTCTGCAAAACGGGCATTTTCAGACAGGAAGCCAAAGCCCGGATGAATGGCGTCTGCCTTCATGGCTACAGTTGCCGACAGGATCCGCTCCATGTTCAGATAGCTTTGAGTAGATGGAGCCGGGCCAATACAGATGGCTTCGTCTGCTAAAAGAGTGTGAAGGCAGTCTCTGTCTGCCTCAGAGTACACAGCTACCGTCTGAATCCCCATCTCACGGCAGGCGCGGATGATGCGGACTGCGATCTCACCTCTGTTTGCAATCAAAATCTTGTTAAACATTCTATTTCTCCCTATCAGCCGATCATAAAGGTCAGCTCTCCGGTAACAGCTACCTTTCCGTCTACCGTAGCTGTGGCCTTTCCGATGCCTACCGGGCCCTTCTGGCGGATGATCTCGCACTCTAAGCGCAGACGGTCTCCCGGAACTACCTTGTGCTTGAATTTCAGCTTGTCAATTCCGCCGAAATAAGCGGTCTTTCCCTTAAAGCCTTCCTGAGACAGGATAGCCACTGCGCCAGTCTGAGCCAGCGCCTCTACCATCAAAACTCCCGGCATAACGGGCTCCTGTGGGAAATGGCCTCTGAAGAAGGACTCATCATAGGTGATGGCCTTGTAGCCTACGGCTCTGACGCCGGGCTCCAGCTCCTCAATGCAGTCCACCAGCAGGAATGGATGGCGGTGGGGAATGATTTCCTGAATCTCTTTAATACCCATTAACATATCGTAATCCTCCTGATGTATGCTTTATTTAATGCGGAACAGAGGCTGGCCGTACTCTACCACATCCTCGTTGTTTACAAGAACTGCCTCTACTACGCCGTCATATTCGCTCTCAATTTCATTCATCAGCTTCATTGCCTCAATGATGCCGAGGATCTGTCCCTTTTTCACGGTATCGCCTGCTTTAACATAAGGCTCTGCATCCGGGGAAGAGGAGCTATAGAAAGTACCTACTAACGGAGAAGTGATTACTTTATCAGAACCAATGTCCGTTCCTGCATCCTTCGCCTCTGCAGGAGCTGCTGTCTGTCCTGCGGGCACACCTGCCGGAACCTGTACGCCGGAAGCGGCCACTGTCTCGGGAGCCGGAAGAACGTGGGCCGGGGCGGAGGCTGCAAATACAGCCGGGGCTGCGGGAGCGCCTACGGTCACAATCTTTGCCTCTTCCTTTTCTTTTCTCAGGGAAATAACCGTATCTCCCTGTTCCAGCTTAAAGCTGGTTAAACTGGAATCAGACACCGCCTGAACCAGTGTAAGGATCTCGTCGATATTCATGTTCATGTCCTCCTGTTCCTTACTCTGTAAATTTCTTTACGATCAGGCTGGCATTGTGTCCGCCAAAGCCCAGTGAGTTGCTGATAGCATAATTTACATTCATTTCTACGCCGTCACCCTGAGTGTAATCCAGATCGCAGCCCTCGCCCGGCTCCTCAAGACCAAGAGTAGCATGAACATAACCGTCCTGAATGGATTTTACACAGGTAATGAACTCTACGCCGCCTGCTGCTCCCAAAAGATGACCGATCATAGACTTGGTAGAATTAATCTTCACCTTCTCTGCCTGATCGCCCAGTGCCAGACGGATGGCCTTTGTCTCAAAGAGGTCATTATGATGAGTGCTGGTGCCGTGAGCATTGATATAATCTACCTGCTCCGGCATGATCTCTGCGTCCTTCATGGCAAATTCCATGGCCTTCGCAGCGCCGCTGCCGTCCTCAGCAGGGGAAGTGATATGGTATGCGTCACAGGTTGCGCCGTAGCCCACTACCTCTGCCAGGATATTTGCGCCTCTGGCTTTTGCATGCTCTAAAGACTCTAATACAACAACGCCGGCGCCTTCGCCCATTACAAAGCCGTTTCTGTCCTTATCAAAAGGAATGGAAGCGCGTTTTGGATCGTCTGTTGTATTTAACGCAGTCAGGGAGGTAAAGCCTGCAATGCCGATGGGAGTAATGCTGGCCTCGGTTCCTCCTGCTACCATCACGTCTGCCTCTCCGTACTGGATGGCACGGAAGGCTTCTCCGATGGAGTGGGTACCGTTGCACAGGCAGTTACCACATTGATGCATTTGCCCTTAAGCCCCAAACTGGATGGCTACATTTCCGGCAGCCATATTGCAGATCATCAGAGGAACTAACAGAGGTTCTACACGGCTGGGGCCTTTTTCCAGAAGCTTCTTCTCGCTGCGCTCCATGGCCTGGAGGGAACCGATACCAGAACCTACGCTGACGCCCACACGGAAGGGATCCTCCTTTTCCATGTCAATGCCGGACTGGTCTAAGGCCTGCTTTGCCGCAGCTACCGCAAACTGGGAAAATGGCTCCATACGGCGAGCAGTCTTTGGATCCATGTACGCCTTAGCGTCAAAATCCTTTACCTCAGCCGCCAGCTTGCATTTAAAATCTGCCGTGTCAAAATAGGTAATGGGGCCAATGCCCAGTGTCTTATCCTTTAAGGCCTGCCAGAAGCTCTCCACATCATTTCCGATGGGCGTGATGGCTCCCATACCTGTTACTACTACTCTTGTCTTCATATGATCCGCTCCTTCTCTTTCCGGTTTGAATTACATAGCCATTCCGCCGTCTACGCTGATGACCTGGCCTGTGATATATCTGGCGTCCTCAGATGCCAGGAATGCGACTGTATTGGCAATATCTTCTACTTCCCCGAAGTTCTTCATGGGAATCTGCTCCATCAGAGCTTTTTTAATGTCATCCTTTAACACATCCGTCATCTCTGTGCGGATAAAGCCTGGAGCAATAGCATTTACGGTAATCCCGCGGCTTGCCATCTCTCTTGCCACGCTTTTTGTAATTCCGATCACACCTGCCTTTGCAGCACAGTAATTGGCCTGTCCTGCATTTCCAAGAACGCCGGATACGGATGAGATATTGATGATCCTTCCGGATCTCTGCTTTAACATCTGACGGGAGATATGATGAATGCAGTTAAATACACCTTTTAAGTTGGTCTGGATCACTGCGTCAAAGTCCTCCTCGGACATCTTCATCACCAGATTGTCCCTTGTGATGCCCGCGTTATTTACAAGGATATCAAGACGGCCGTACTTTGCCACGATCCCGTCCAGCATCTCCTTGCTGCTGTTAAAATCGGAAACATTGCACTGCACTGCTTCCGCGATGCCTCCGGCCTCCCGGATCTCCTGTACTGCTTCCTCTGCCTTTGCAGCAGAGCCGTTATAATTTACGATTACTGTAGCGCCTTTTGCAGCCAGTGTCTTTGCAATCTGGCGGCCGATTCCGCGGCTTGCGCCCGTTACCAGTGCGATCTTTCCTTCCAGCATATCTAGTTCTCCTTTAAAAGCTTCGATTACTTTGTCAATATCTTCTAATTTTTCTACATTCAGGCTCTTTACACTGCGATTGATCTTACGCATAAAGCCAGTCAGCGTACGTCCCGGTCCAATCTCGATAAAGGTATCCACGCCATCTGCCAGCATAGCCTCTACGCTCTGCTGCCATTTTACAGAAGAAGATACCTGACGGGTCAGAAGCTCCTTTACCGGAGCTGCCTCTGTCACATACTCTGCGGTTACGTTGGCAACATACGGGATCCTGGGAGCATTTACCTCTACTCCTGAAAGTACCTCTCCCAGCTTTTCTCCGGCTCCTGTGAGCATACCGGAGTGAAAGGGACCGCTTACATTCAGTAAAATGGCTCTCTTGGCTCCTGCTGCCTTTAAGCGCTCGCAGGCCTCCTCTACCGCAGCCTTCTTACCAGAAATAACGATCTGGCCCGGACAGTTGTAGTTGGCAATCCATACGCCTTCCATAGAAGAAGTGATTTCCTCGATCACAGAGGCATCCAATGCCAGAACAGCCGCCATAGCGCCTTCTCCTGCCGGAACCTCCTCCTGCATCAGGATTCCTCTCTGGCGCACTGTGCGGATGGCGTCATCCTCGCTCATCACGCCTGCTGCTGCCAGAGCGCAGTATTCTCCCAGGCTTAAGCCTGCCGCCACATCCGGATGGATCCCTCTTTCCTCCAGCACCTTCATCATGGCAATACTGGTTGTCACCATAGCTGCCTGGGTATATTCGGTAATATCCAGACGGTCATTAGGCTCAAAGCACAGCTCGGGAACAGAAAAGCCTAAAAGATCTGAGGCTCTGTCAAATACCTTTCTTCCAGTCTCTGTCTGCTCATAAAAATCCTTTCCCATACCGCAGGTCTGTGCGCCCTGACCTGGGAAAATAAATGCGATCCTGCTCATTTTTTACTCCCTGTTTAAAAGTTTCTTTGCCTGCTCCATCATCTCGTCGATCATTTCCTTACAGGTCTGCTCTTTGGAGATCATTCCGGCGATCTGGCCTGCCATTACAGTACCGTTCATTACATCGCCTTCCTGTACGGCCTTGCGCAAAGCTCCTAACGTCAGGTACTCCAGCTCCTCAAAGGACTTTCCTTCCTGCTCTAACTTTGTATACTCTCTTGTCATCTGATTTCTCAGACCTCTTACGGGATGGCCGTGGGTTCTTCCGGTTACTACGGAGTCAATATCCTTTGCCTTGATGATGCGCTGCTTGTAGTTTTCATGTACGGTCGATTCCTTTGCCACTACAAAGCGGGTTCCCATCTGAACCGCCTCTGCTCCCAGCATAAATGCCGCGGCAATGCCTCTTCCGTCTCCAATACCGCCTGCCGCAATGACAGGGATGGAAACTGCATCCACTACCTGGGGAACCAGGGTCATGGTAGTCTCCTCACCGATGTGGCCGCCGGACTCTGTTCCCTCTGCGATTACTGCATCAGCCCCATATTTTTCCATACGGCGGGCCAGTGCCACAGAAGCTACCACTGGGATTACCTTAACGCCTGCTTCCTTCCACATCTGCATATATTTCTCAGGATTTCCGGCTCCGGTGGTGACTACCTTAATGCCTTCCTCCACTACAACTCTTGCCACGTCATCTGCATGAGGACTTAAAAGCATTACATTAACGCCGATAGGGCGGTCTGTGAGCGCTCTTGCCTTGCGGATTTCCTCACGAACCACCTCTCCCGGTGCGTTTGCCCCGCCCGACTCAGCCCCAGGCCGCCTGCTGCGGACACGCCTGCTGCCAGGTATGCTCTGCCACCCA
>ENA-OPYY01000414-OPYY01000414.1-human-gut-metagenome-genome-assembly--contig:-NODE-414-length-14876-cov-1.073293_pt1 | contig 14876 bp, 15 predicted proteins | sample MGYA00242472_ERZ504481 | MGnify/ENA primary metagenome ERZ504481 (study PRJEB26092, sample SAMD00036265) | human gut metagenome | host: Homo sapiens | study: EMG produced TPA metagenomics assembly of...
ATGGGAAGTTTAGTACCTGATACAGTTACAGATGAGCATATCTTATCCGTAAAGGGTGTTGTCAACCACCCTATGATGTAACGCCACTTTAGATAGCAATATCTTTTGGGGTTAAAAGTCGGAGACGTATGTCGTTCGTACGACTGGGCAGTTACAAGCCCATGACCTTTAGGTCGTGGGTAGTTGACAATAAAAATAGGACCTCCTGAATAAATGAGAAACATGTGTACAGTCTGGACAAAATTCCAGTAGAAAAAGAATATACTGTGGATATCTGTGATTAGTGAAAGAAGGACTTCTTCTGCAGTGTTTCAAAATCTTTCTTCCATTCTAAACCGGAAACACGAAATCCTAAAAATCCGTGTTTTCCTCCTGGCCTTACGACGTATACTATTTTTTAACAAGTCGGATGTCCGAATGATGCGTCGGGAAATACCATACTTTTCGCAAAAAAGCCGGATGGCATGTCTTGGAGAATTTGCTTCGATATAGATGATATCAAAATGTGCCGGAATGCCAAAGTCACGTTCAATGGCACATAACTTTTCCGCATTTAATTCTACGCCAAAGGTAATTTTATATTGTTGCATGATGGCCTCCTAAGTGCATGATTTTATATAGAGGGATTCAGAGTATTCTCGTACAATCGCTTCTGCTTGAAAAATGGCAGTAATTCAATATTCATAAATTGATCAGCTCCTTAAAGTTATTATGAAAGCTGGTATGTATAAGTCTCTTCTCCAGTTTTTATAAAACCGATAGACAGAAACATTTTCTGACTCTGAGTGTTAAAAGGATAGATCTCTGCGGTAATCTGATCCATTCTTTTTTCTTTTGCAAGCTCAATCATTTTTAGGATACAGCGTCTTCCAATCCGCTTATTTTGAAAGTCTTTGCATACAACAATGCATACTTCCTGATCATTGCGGAGAGTGACATCGCCGACAAGCACTCCCTGATACTGGATATAGAAGCAGTCTCCGTGAGTGCTGAGAAATGAATACATTTTTTGCAGCCGTTCAAGGGAATAGGTACAATCAATGTTGTCAACCTGCCTGCATACATCCAGATCTTGATACCATGGAAGCGCAGTATCATAGTTTGGATAGTAAGGAATTAAAGTGATTTCGGAATCAATTATAAGAGGCTTCATAGTTACCTTCCTTTCTCGGTTATCTAATGTGTCGTAAAACTGCTTGCTTTAGCTATAGGGAGTGTCGATCAGATAGAAAAAATAGTATGAACCATTTACATTTATCTGTTTATTGCTTTCAGTGTAAGAAACGGATACTGCATGACGCTCCAGCCACCGCGGATAGAGACTTGGAGTTCATAATCGGCATAAAAGTGGGGAGAATTTCAGAATGTCTGCCAGTTTGCACTTTGCCCCGGCGATGCGGGGATGCTTGGGAATTTCAGAAATATAATGTTTGCAGTAGCTGCAAGCCTGCTAGCGTCGATCAATATTTCGGCAGACATAAAAAGCCGTACTGATTCAGAAGTGTCAGAACTGTCTTGAACCAGACAATCCCTCCGAAGAGTGCAAGGATCGTTACTCCGATGTTGATTGCACGAGATGCATTCATCATCGGGCGGATTAGTTCGATCAATGCCCAGATCGGAGCCAGAGAGAGGGCAAACAGAAGAAGGAATCCGGTGATCCCATGTTTTTGTGTGATCTTTGGAAATTCAAATCGGATCTTGCAGTTTGTACAGGAGTCCGGAAGACCGAATTTTAAATCAATTTTTCTGCCGCAGTTGGCACAGTAAAGTTCTTTTTTTGTAAACATATTTTCATTCCTCCATTGTGTCCGGTCACGGACAAAATTATATAAAAATATAATACCATTTCCATACAGGAACGTCACGAATTTTATAATAAATTTAGAAATGGCTGGTGAAAGGATCGCTACATTGACAAGTGGAGATAAAAATTTGAAGAAGAAAAGCGAATGTAAGAAAGTCGTGAGAAGAGCTCATAGTATGAGGGACTGCTCACGGCTTTTGCATGAATGTTAAAGGTGATTTTTGTCAGTATTTTTCTTATTCTTACGATGTTTTTTGATTGCTCTGTTTCTGAGAGGAATGCCGATACCTAAAAGCAATCCAATTGCCAGAATAGTCAGATCCATAAACACACCTCACTTTTAAAATTCTTTTTTGTTCAAGATAGATTGGCTGACAAGGCATGAGACAGCCAAAGCAGTGATTGCAAGAAACAAAAAAGAATAAAATATAAACATGCGGATCGATTTGTGAAAGTCTTTTTGCAAGTGGATAGAAATCTATTTTCATATATTCAGCTATTTTTGTAAAAAGGATTCCTGCCACAAATAGAAATCCCATCATACCTAAGATAGCGATTCTTCCTTTTTCACCGCCAAATTTTAAAACGAAAGGAAGCATGATTGACAGAAGCAAAAGGATGACAGGAAGCAGAGTACATGCGGTCAGAAACATTTCCCGGAGATTGCCTTTGTCTGTAATGAGGATGGAAAAAAAGCTGATGAGTGTTCCTAAAAATAAAGAAGCGATTCCACAAAGGACTCCAAAAGTATATTTTTCTAACACATACTCTTTGCGTGTGATTGGCAGAGAGAACAGAAAAGCATTTCCGTTGTCAAATTCGTCGTAGCTGATAGAACTCAATGAAAATAGTGAACCGACAAAACCTAAGAAGCCGATTGCAAACGAAGTTCCCGGCGATAGTGTGATCATTGCCAAAGCAATGGCGACGATAGCCAAAAAGAAATTTTTCTGTCCTTTCATTAATTTAAAATCTTTGATTAATAATCCTTTCATTATGCAGCACCTCTGATCATCATTGTGATTACTTCGTCTATAGTTCCTTTTTCAATTGCGATTTGCGGATAGTTTTCGGCGTAATACTGCTTTTGATTGGTCAGGCAGCTATATCCATAACTTTCCTTTTTGGAGCGCAGCAGATATTGTTTATCCAGTCCGGCATATGCTTCGTCATCAACTTTAAGCAGTGCATAATCGCTTAACAATACATCGGTGTCCTCATGCAGGATGATCGTCCCCTGATGTATCATATAGAGATCATCGCAGATTGACTCCAGATCGCTGGAAATATGAGAACTGATTAAAATAGAGTTTCCTTCCTCTTTTGCCATAAAATCTCTTAAGAGTTCCAGCAATTCATCTCTGGCTATCACATCCAGTCCTGCCGTTGGCTCATCGAGAATTAACAGTTTTGCATGGTGTGAGATCGCGGTTAAAACTTTTACTTTCGCTTTCATGCCTGTTGAAAAATCCTTGATCTTTTTGTCGCATGGAAGTTGAAATTTTTCTACTTGTTCCAGGAAGAATGATTTGTCAAAATTTTTATATAAGTTTTCCATGATAGGGAGGATGTCGTTGATGGTCAAATATCCGCTGAAACCAGAATCAGAAAGGACTACTCCCAAATCTTGCTTATCTTTTGCTGTAAACTGAGCAAGTGGTTTTCCGAGGATTGTGATATCACCATGTTCATAAGAAATCAGCCCTAAAATGGCTTTAAAGGTAGTGCTTTTTCCGGCACCATTTTGACCGATCAGCAGTGACGTGACCTCGCTTTATTTCCAGAGAGCAGTCTAGTGAAAAGTTTTCATAGCTTTTTTTAAGTGTTCAATTTTTAACATAGTTATCCCTCCAAAATCAGTTCAAATAAGCTTTTGATATCTTCATCGCGGATGCCGTAACGCCTGCCTTTTTGAATGGCCTGCTCTAAGTCAGCCTCTAATTCTTTTTTTTGTTCTTCCAGTAAAAGTTCCGGATTTGTTGCGGCAACGTATGTTCCTTTTCCGTGGACGGTCACTGTAAATCCTTCACTTTCTAAGTTGTCGTATGCTTTTTTTACAGTCAAAGCACTTATTTTCAATTCTTTTGCAAGTGAACGGACAGATGGAAGATTATCATTTTCTTTTAGTTTTTCATTTCGAATCAATGTTTTCACTTGTTCTACAATTTGCTCATAGATAGGTGTCATTGAAGAATGATTTATAATAATTCTCATTTTGTACCCCTTTCTTTGCAAACAGTATATAACAGATACAAACTGTTGTCAAGTGTTACACACTGTTTGTAAAGAAGAAGTTAAATTTTAAGGTGCAGAAAAGATAAAAGATGCAGAAATAGTGGGGGAATGCTATACTAAAAAAAAAGGTCAGGGGGATGGTCGTATGCAGTATATGGAACTGGCACAGGATATAATAAAAGAAGTAAAAGGAGTAGTGATCGGAAAGGATGAGTGTATCTGGAAGGCGCTTGCTGCGATTCTTGCAGGGGGACATATTCTGATTGAAGATATTCCGGGAGTAGGAAAGACGACATTGGCACTTGCGCTTGCAAAAAGTATGGGGCTGGACTGGAAGCGGGTACAGTTTACACCAGATATCCTTCCATCAGATCTTGTCGGATTTTCAATGTACCAGAAGGAGAGGGACCAGTTTGTTTATCAGGCGGGAGCGGTGATGTGTAACTTATTTCTTGCAGATGAACTGAATCGAACATCGCCGAAGACACAGTCGGCGCTTCTTGAAGTGATGGAGGAAGGGACAGTCACAGTAGATCAGGTTACACGGGAAGTTCCGAAGCCATTTTTTGTCATTGCGACGGAGAACCCGATGGGTTCCACCGGCACACAGATGTTGCCGGAGTCACAGTTGGATCGCTTTATGATCTGTATGACGATGGGATACCCGGATATTCGCCATGAGATTGAAATTGTAAAAGGGAATCAGAAACGGCAATCGGAACGGTTGGTGCATTCCGTGATCTCTGCATCAATGCTTCAGCAGATGCAGGAATATGTGGAGGAAATTTACGTCCATGACCGTGTCTATCAGTATATCGGAAGTCTGATACAGATGACGAGGGAACATCCTATGATTGCATATGGTGTCAGCCCCAGAGGAACGATCGCTCTTGCGAAGATGGCGAAAGCGACCGCATTTTTACATGGGCGGGAATACTGTACTCCGAAAGATGTGCAAGATGTGTTTTTGGCGGTGACGGCGCATAGGATCTCTCTGAATGCAAAAGCGAGAGCGCAGAGAGTGGACAAGGAAGAGGTGCTTTGGGAAATTCTCCGTCAGGTTTCGGCTCCGCTGCCGAATCGAGGATAAAAGACCAAAGGCAGTGCGTGGAAAGGAGATACGCAGATGAGAGGAAAAATAGTCTATGCGGGAATACTGGCAGTGACGGTATATTTGAATATGCTGTACCATTGGGAGCTTGGGAATTTTGTCCTGGCATTTGAAGGAATGTTTCTGCTTCTTTTGCTTTGCAATGCAGGAATCTCGTGGATTGGTTTGTCGGCAGAGTGGAAGCATACGAAGCTGTTTGTGGAGGAGGGGGAAGCACTGCAAAGTCAGATATTTGTCAGAAACCGTCTGTGTATTCCAGTATGTAAGATGCGGATAAATCTGAGTTATCAGTATGCGGGAGAGGAAAAGAAGAGGAAAGAACGACTGTGGGTTACAGTGCGTGCAAAAGAAAAGAAACAGATTGCTGTCAAACATTTGCAGAAATATTCAGGCAAAGTATGTGCAGAGTTAGTAGACTGCCGTGTATATGATGTGCTGGTGGTCTGGTCATTTCGGAAACGAATGAAAAAGAAAGCAGAAATATTGATTTTTCCAAAGTCATATCCGATTGTGACGGAGGTAACTGTTCAAACGAGTAATTTTTCTCTGGAAGGTGAGCGATTTTCAGAAGAGGTGAGCGGCGATGATCCGTCGGAACTTTTTGCATTGCGGGACTATCAGCCGGGTGACCGGATGGCACGCATCCATTGGAAACTTAGCGCAAGGAAGGGAGAATGGTATGTGAAAGAATTTAGCAGACCTGTTGGAACAGCGGTACTGCTTTTATTGGAGCCTGTGTGGAAAGAAGGGGGACAAAGCGCCGCAGAGATCAGCAGGTATCTGCAGACAGCGGTATCACTTGTAAGAAGTCTTTTGGATGCAGGATGTAGCCATGTAGTGAGCTGGATCATGGAAAATGGGGAACTAGAGCGGGCGAGGATTTTTACAGAAGAAGATGTTTATTTGTTTGCCATCCGATTTCTTGAAACATGGGGAGCAGGAAGAGCATCACAAGAGAGCCTTACAGAAAGTTACCGGAGCATTTATCCACAGGAGCGGTATCATACGATACTTTCCTGGCGAGGAGAAGGCGGTTTTTTCAAAAATGAGGAACAGATTTTTGCAGGTCATCTGATAGAAAGTCAGGAGTGGCTAAGACAGTGTGTGTTGGAAGTATGAGGGAGGGGTGCAAGATGGAAACAGCGTGGAGTGTGTTCTATGGAGCAGTAGGGACGCTTGGCGTGTTGCATGGAATCGCAGATGCGTTTCAGATTCCATATGATCAAAAAATGATTTTCATCTGGATTGTACTCTCCTCTGTGATCTGGGGCACTGCGTTTGGCTGGAAACGGCACAGAAAATATCTGTTTCCAACGGCAGTGGGACTGTTTGTATGGATCGGACTGTGGAGATGGAAGGAAATCTGTGAGGGGATTTGTCGCAGTATGGAGCGAATGACGGAGGCGGTCAATGCGTATTATCAGTTCTCATGGGACGCTGTGAAGTATGTGAAGACAGGGGGGATTTCTACCGAGCAGACAGCAATCCTTGCGGCGGGGGTCCTTGTGAGTAGTCTTCTTGTTGGAGGATTTTTACAAAAGAAGGGCAGAATACTTTTGGCAGTGTTGTTTTGCATTTGGTTTTCTTGCGCCATTCCTGGTTGGGAGAGTTCCAGAAAATCGTACGGTGTGGGAGTTGCTGATAGGAATCATGGGACTTCTGGCAATGCAGACTGCGCTGCCGGGAAAACAAAGGAAGATAAAATTTTTCGGAACGGCAAATGGAATGCTGATAGGAATCGCAGCGATTGCATTTGTAGGAAGTGCGTGCATTCTGGAACCGTTGTTACAAACAATTTTTCCGCCGGACAGTCCAAAACAAAAACTCGTATTAGAAGAACTGTGGCAGGATATCGGAAGAAGTATCAGAGAGAATGGAAGGACAGATATTGCAGCAGGAGGTATTGGAAATGGAGACTTATCTGCGGCGGATCGGCTGGAACCGGGAAAAGAGCCCAGCTGAAAGTGACAGTCGGGGAAAAACCACAGACGGATCTGTATTTGTATGGATATATTGGAGCAGATTACAATAGAAAACAGTGGGAAAGACTGGAGAGTAGTGCGAGAGATCAGCTTGGAAGGCGAGAGGCACTGGAAGAGAGAAAAGGGGATGTCTATCGCTGGCTGAAGGAAAAGAAGGATGAAAAAAAACTGTCTGTGGAGTATGAGGATACAGAGAAGGCATATGAATATCTTCCGTATGGGAGCAAGATCAGAAATGAGCAGGAAGTATGGGGGGATACCTATGTGAAAGGAACCGGGAAAACGACGTATACGACTTCTTTTTGCGAACTATCAGAGGCTGACTGGCAGGAACGCACCGGAAAAAAGTGTGAGGAGATTCTTAGAAAAACGTCAGAGTATGATTTGTTTGTCAGCAAACAGTATCTTAAGATCGATGCAGAACAAAAGAAAAAACTGCAGCAGATCCCACTGGAGGGTGAAACTCTCTTTGAAATTTCAGCATCGATGGAGCAATGGCTGGGTGCGCATACAAGTTATAGTCTGTCACCGGGAAAGGTTCCGTGGGGGAAAAGAATATGTAGAATACTTTCTGTTTGAGAACAAAAAAGGATATTGTGTGCATTATGCGACGGCGGCAACATTGCTCTTCCGCAGTCATGATATTCCGGCGCGATTTGTTTCCGGATACCTGATTGGTAAGGAGCAGTGGAAAACTTCCGATGATGGAACTTATCAGGTGACTGTAACCGGGGCAGATGCCCATGCATGGACAGAAATTTACACGGGTGACGGAATCTGGATCCCAGTGGAACTGACACCAACTTACGGAAGAGACGATACATCAAAAGCGCACGGGACAGATTTGGCAAATGTTTCCCCGGAAGTATCTGGTGAGGATTCGCAGAGAGTCAGTTCTGACAGCCAGATGGCAGAATCCAATATTCCAAAAGAACATGAGACCGGGACAAAAGAAGCGAATGATAAAAAATGTGGAAAATCAGCAGCAAGGTACAGAAAAAAATGCTGCAACAAATGCGGATGTAGAAAAAGAAGACAATGGAACGAAGTGTAATTTGTTGATAAAACGAATAAAACAGCTTCTGTTGTTTATACTGATGAGTATCATAAGTTTTGGCGCATGGCGCTTTTGCAAGGTGCAGCAGCGCCAGGGGATATTTGTAAAGAGCAGAAATGAGAAAGCACAGAAGATCTTTTCCAGTCTCTATGAAGTACTCCGGTTTGCCGGGATGGCAGAGAATGACTGCCTCGGGGATGAATTCGGGCAGGAGGCGAAAAAAGTCTGTGATAAAATGGAAGTGCAGATAAAAGCGGCACAGCAGACAGCGCTTAAAGCGTGGTATAGCGGGGACATCATTTCTGCTAAAGAAGAAAGAGAACTCTGCAGAATATATCGGAACGTGTGCAGACTGATTGTGGAAAAAATGACTTTCCGGGAAAAGATTTTGTTTTATTTTACAAAATGTTTTTTGTAAAAGATACTTTTTGTAAAAACAAAATGAAAACTGAAAAAATCTAAAGTAAGAAGCAGTTGAAATCTTGAAAGACATCATGTATAATGTACCTAGAACAAAAGAGAAATACCTGGGATGTTCGACAATTCTGTTATTTTGAACCTACAATACTTTAAACGGGATTCTTATATCTCTGTAATATGTCAGGCCACCGATTGAAGCAGTGGAAGACAGAAAAGCAGATGCGGTTGCCCACCTAGCGGAATGCTAGGAGTCAAAAGACAGAAAACGGCACCTCCGGGGAAAGTTTACAAAAGAGAAAGGCAGTCGTGAAAGCGGCTGCCATTTTTGTATGAGAAAGAGTGAAAACAAAGATGAAATGGATAGAAAAATATAAATATCATATGTTGGCACTTCTGTTGGGGTTATCTGTTTTTGCCTGTCTGATGAAAAGTATTTCTAACAATCAGCAGAAAGAGGTGAAAAAGGACAGAAATTCAAACGTGACAGAGGAAGAAAAGAAAAGTAAGGGAAAAGGAACCGAAAAAGAAGTGGAAGATTCCGTTGTCCGTGTGGTATTAAAGACAGATGGATTTGCAAATGTGGCACATCCCGAAGCGGGATTTCAGGCAGCGGGCGGTCTGAAAGTCCAAAGTGGAGATGAAGTGCGCGAGAGCGCTCCAGGAGAAGTGGTCACAATCTGTCCGGATGATGCAATGTTTGCAAAGGGAACGATACATATTGAGCCGAAAGAAGAAGGAGATTTGATCGCGGTTGTCACATTGAACCGAGGATGCGGTGTTCCAAATTATCGTGGGAAAATCGAATTGTTTCAGACAGCGGAAGGGGTTGTGATCGTCAATGAACTCTCAATGGAACAGTACTTATATGGGGTTGTGCCGTCAGAAATGCCTGCATCCTATGAGCCGGAAGCGTTGAAAGTGCAGGCGGTCTGTGCGCGCAGCTACGCATATAGCAGACGCAGGGGTTTGGATATCCGGAATATCAGGCACATATTGATGACAGCACTGCCTTCCAGGTATATGGCAATTCTGGAGAGCAGGCGAGCACAAACCGAGCGGTGGATGAGACAAGAGGACAAAAATTATGGTATCAAGATCAGGTGATCACGGCTTATTATTTTTCTACATCCTGCGGAAAGACGACAACGGCGGAGGCGTGGGGAAATGCTTCGCCGGAGAAAGGGTATCTACAGAGTGCAGAGATCAAAGATGCAGAGCGCGATTACGAAGCAGACCTTCCATGGTATCGATGGCGGGCGGTCATTCCGACAAATGTACTGACAAGTATGATCAATCTAAATACACAGACCAATATCGGAAATGTAACTTCGATGGAAGTGACAAAATACGGTCCCGGTGGTGTGGCACAGCAGATTGTGGTGACTGGGGAGTTGGGAAGTGTGACTGTTGATACGGAAAATAAGATACGGACGGCGCTTGGCGGAAATGGGTATACGATTGAGAAGCAGGATGGGACAGTGATAGATAGTATGGCACTGCTTCCGAGTGCATTTTTTACTGTGGAGTATCAGGACGGCAATTATGTACTGGACGGCGGTGGGTTCGGACATGGCATCGGAATGAGCCAGAATGGTGCAAACGAGATGGCGAAAAAAGGAAAGAATTATCTCGAGATTCTGACAACATTTTATCACGATGTAGAAGTACGGTGAAATTTACGAAAAGCAAACCGGCCGGTATTCAGGATACCATATCACAGTGCCATATAAAAATGCAGACTGTATAAAAAACAGATTGCATTTTGAGAGAAAAGCATGGTAAGATTGTGTGTTAGAAAAAATAAGGAGAAGTCCGATGAAAGAAACGATAATGAAAAAATACCGGTTATTGAACCGGATTATGGATAGGATTTCAGAGAATCATACAGGTGCATATGCTGCACAGTCAGCCTTTTTTATAGTGCTGTCAATGATTCCTTTTATCATGCTGCTTCTTGCTCTGGTACAGTATACGCCAGTGACGAAAGCAGACGTCATACGTGCGGTGACGCATGTACTTCCGAAGACCATCTACCCGATGATTGTTTCTATTGTCAATCAGGTGTACAATCAGTCTCAGGCGATGATCTCTCTGACTGGGCTTGTAGCAATCTGGTCTGCAGGCAGAGGAGTTCTTGCAATGAGTGCGGGGCTTAACAGTGTCTATGGAAGTAAGGAAACGAGAAATTATATTTACCTGCGCCTGCGTGCAGCATTTTACACAGTACTATTTATTATTGCGATCGTACTTTCCCTTGTTATACTTGGTTTTGGTGATCGGTTGAGCATTTTTATTGTCAATCACTATCCTTTTATGAAGGGAATCATAGATCTGATCATCAATATCCGTGCAGTGGCATCGATTGTAGTATTGACGGTGTTTTCTATGACAATCTATCATTTTCTTCCAAATAAGAAAACAAAATTTATCAGACAGTTTCCGGGAGCATTTCTGACTGCGATCGGATGGGCGGCAGCTTCTTATATCTTTTCAGCATATGTCAATATTTTTACCGGATTTTCTACGATGTATGGAAGTATGACGACAATCATGCTGATCATGCTCTGGCTGTATGCATGTATGTATATTATGCTGCTTGGCGGAGAAGTAAACGAGATGCTGGCAGAAGATTTTTTCACATCTATGTAGGAAGATGGCAGATACAGTGGAAAAAAGCCGATACATTTGTTAAATTTTTTTAGAAGAGAGTGATTTTGGAAAAGGGGGATTCAAGATGAAAGAATTAAGCACATTGTGTTACATAGAAAAAGACGGAAAATATCTGATGTTACATCGTACAGTAAAGGAAAATGATGTCAATCGGGATAAGTGGATCGGTGTTGGCGGGCATTTTGAGAAAAATGAAAGTCCGGAAGAGTGCCTTTTAAGAGAAGTCAAAGAAGAAACCGGGTACACACTGACTTCATGGCAGTACCGGGGAATTGTAACTTTTGTATACGGAGAAGACACGATCGAATATATGTCTCTTTTCACGGCAGACGGTTTTGAGGGGACACAGATTTCCTGTGATGAAGGGGAGCTGGAATGGGTAGAAAAAGAAGCGATTTATGACTTGAATTTGTGGGAAGGTGATAAGATTTTCCTACGGCTTCTGGAAGAAAATCGTCCGTTCTTTTCGTTAAAACTAGTCTACGATACGGATGATGTATTACAATATGTAGCTTTAGATGGAAAGCGGCTTTGGCTGTAAATCGGCAGGTATCGTGCATTCTGAGATTTTGTTTTCTGAAATACCACTTGACATCACAAAAACCTATGATAAAATAATAAGTGATTCAGACAATCAAATGAGTTATTGATAAATCAAAGGCGTTGAACGTGTCAGTAGAGAACTATTTTCTAACAGAGAGAGGGAATCATCGGCTGGAAGTTTCCTTTAGTTCAGATAGGGATCGAATTTCCCACGGGAGCTGCATTTTGGAAAGGATTCTAGGTGATTGATGCCCGGAACTTAGTAGAAGATGACGTATCTGCACGTTACGCAGTCCGAGAGCCTGACTTTTATGAGCAGGAATTAGGGTGGTACCGCGATAGACCTCGTCCCTTTTGGGACGGGGATTTTTTTATTTAGGAGGAATCAGAAAAGATGAAGGAAAAATTACAGAGCATCCAAGAAGAAGCAGTCAGACTGATCCAGGCTGCTGATGCACCGGAAAAACTGAATGATGTAAAAATCAGATTTCTTGGGAAAAAGGGAGAGCTGACAGCAGTTTTAAAAGGGATGAAAGATGTTGCCCCGGAAGACAGACCGAAGGTTGGACAGCTTGTCAATGAGACGAGAGAGGCAATTGAACAGTTATTAGAAGAGACAAAGACAAAGATGGAAAGAGCACTTCGTGAGGAACAGTTAAAATCTGAAGTCATTGACGTGACACTGCCATCGAAGAAAAATATGGTCGGACACCGTCATCCGAATACGATCGCATTAGAAGAAGTGGAACGCATCTTTATTGGAATGGGATATGAGGTTGTGGAAGGACCGGAAGTAGAATACGATGAATACAACTTTGAGAAGTTGAATATTCCGGCAGATCATCCGGCAAAAGATGAGCAGGATACTTTCTATATCAATAAAGATATCGTACTTCGTACACAGACTTCCCCGGTACAGGCGCGTGTGATGGAAAAGGGAGAACTTCCGATCCGTATGATCGCTCCGGGACGTGTATTCCGTTCAGATGAAGTGGATGCGACACACTCTCCGTCTTTCCACCAGATTGAAGGACTTGTGATCGACAAAAATATTTCTTTTGCAGACTTAAAAGGAACACTGGAAGTATTTGCGAAAGAATTATTCGGACCAGAGACAAAGACAAAATTCAGACCGCATCACTTCCCGTTCACAGAGCCGAGCGCTGAGGTGGATGTGACATGCTTCAAATGTGGCGGAAAGGGATGTCGTTTCTGTAAAGGATCCGGTTGGATTGAAATCTTAGGATGTGGTATGGTTCATCCACATGTACTGGAAATGTGCGGAATTGATCCGGAAGAGTACAATGGATTTGCATTCGGTGTCGGTCTGGAGCGTATCGCGCTGTTAAAATATGAGATTGACGACATGCGTTTGCTCTATGAAAATGACATCCGTTTCTTAAAACAGTTCTAAAACAGATTGGAACTCATCAGAAAAAGGCGGAGAAATATGTGCAGAGAGGAAGACACAATTCTCCGGAAAGTCAGTTTTCAGGAAAATGGAAAAGTGAGAAAGACAGAAATATCGAAGTGAGAAAGGAATAGAAACATGAATACATCATTATCATGGATAAAAGCATATGTACCAGATCTGGATGTGACAGCGCAGGAATATACGGATGCGATGACACTTTCCGGAACAAAGGTAGAAGGATATGAAGTGCTTGATGCAGATTTGGAAAAAATCGTGATTGGGCAGATTGAGAAGATCGAGAAACACCCGGATGCAGATAAACTTGTTGTATGCCAGGTAAATGTCGGATCAGAAACCGTACAGATTGTAACGGGAGCAAAAAATGTATTTGAAGGAGCAAAAATTCCGGTTGTATTGGACGGCGGACGTGTGGCGGGAAGCCATGACGGAAAGCAGGTTGCAGGTGGAATCAAGATCAAAAAAGGAAAATTGCGTGGGGTAGACAGCTTCGGTATGATGTGTTCTATCGAGGAACTTGGATCTACAAAGGACATGTATCCGGAAGCAGCAGAAAATGGAATCTACATTTTTGAGGAGGATGCTGTTGTAGGAAGCAGTGCAATCGAGGCACTTGGAAGAAATGATGTCGTATTTGAATATGAAGTGACATCAAACCGTGTGGACTGCTTCAGTGTGGTTGGAATTGCAAGAGAAGCAGCAGCTACCTTTGGAAAAGAATTTCATCCACCGGTTGTGACAGAGACTGGAAACAGTGAGGATGTCAATGATTATATTAAAGTAACTGTGGAAGATGCAGATCTCTGCCCGCGTTACTGTGCAAGAGTTGTAAAAAATGTCAAAGTGGGACCATCTCCGAAATGGATGCAGAGAAGATTGGCATCAGTAGGAATCCGCCCGATCAACAACTTAGTTGATATCACAAACTATGTGATGGAAGAATACGGACAGCCAATGCATGCTTATGATCTGGAAAAGATCGCAGGAAAAGAAATTGTTGTGAAGACTGCCAAGTCAGGAGAAAAGTTTGTGACATTGGATGGTCAGGAGAGAGAGTTGGATGAATCTGTTCTGATGATCTGTGATGGAGAGAAATCTGTTGGAATCGCCGGAATCATGGGCGGAGAAAATACGATGATCACAGATGATGTGCAGACTATGTTATTCGAGGCAGCATGTTTTGATGGAACAAATATCCGTAAATCCAGCAAAAAAGTGGGGCTTCGTACAGATGCGTCCGGAAAATTTGAAAAGGGATTAGATCCGAACAATGCAAAAGCTGCAATCGACCGTGCATGTCAGCTGATCGAGGAATTAGGAGCAGGAGAAGTTGTCGGGGGAACTGTGGATGTATACGGAAAAGTAAAAGAACCAGTTCGGGTTCCGTTTGATGCAGAGAAGATCAATGTAATGCTTGGAACAGACATTTCTGAGGAAGAAATGTTGGGATATTTTGCAAAAATCGGTCTGGAATACGATGAGGATACAAAGGAAGTGATCGCACCGACTTTCCGTCATGATTTGTTCCGCCTTGCGGATCTTGCAGAAGAAGTAGCAAGATTCTATGGATATGATAATATCCCAACTACACTTCCGAAAGGAGAGGCGACAACAGGAAA
>ENA-OPYY01000416-OPYY01000416.1-human-gut-metagenome-genome-assembly--contig:-NODE-416-length-14762-cov-2.912333_pt1 | contig 14762 bp, 16 predicted proteins | sample MGYA00242472_ERZ504481 | MGnify/ENA primary metagenome ERZ504481 (study PRJEB26092, sample SAMD00036265) | human gut metagenome | host: Homo sapiens | study: EMG produced TPA metagenomics assembly of...
ATTTTTTCCCACTTTTTTCTCCTCCGTACCTGTTATCCCCCTATTAATTACACGAAAAAAGCAGAATGTCAACCCCTTTGCTTAAAACAGCGCCAAACCGGAGCTGTCTTCCCGATCTGGCGCTGTTTCTGTCACCCTTTCATGATACGTATGATTTTTTCTTTTTTACATCTGAAAAATCACTCTGCGAACTGATAAACCGCCTCGTTCTGAAAACTTTCCCGCAGCGTTTTTTTCATGCTTTCTGCAAATTCCGGACTCATCTCTTTAAATTCCATATGTGCATAAAGTTCAGAATTTCGATAAAAGTCCAGCTGATCCACAGCGGCAATCACTTTTTCCATCTGTCGTTCCAGCCGGCTTCTGTCCTTTTCTGCAAGAGCAAGGCTCATTCTCGCAGTTGCCTTATGATATTCGCCTGTTTCAAAAAGCTCTGCAAGCTGTATAAGCTTTTCTGTAAACATCCGTGCTTTTTCCAGATCTCCGTCCTTTTCCGAAAGGGAAAACAGTCCGCCAAGCACCATTTCCGCAATATTTCCAGTCTGGAACAAAAGCTCTTCATATGCCTTCCAGGCAGCCGGACGATTCCCCTTTTTCTCATATAAAAGGGCTTTATGGATTTTTCTTCCCGGATCTTTTACAGAAAAATAGTTCAGGCAGCCTTCTGCTTCTTCGTACTGTTCTTTTCGGAAATAATAACTGAACAGCGCCTCTGCCGCCCGTTCCTTTATCTCCGCATCCTGGCTTTCCAATGCCTGCTTATACCACCCAAGAATTTCCCGGTCATATTTCTCTTCTTCCGGGATCTTCTTCAATATCCGCCAGCCGTCCAGAACTGAGGCAAGCTGTACCACAAGCCTGTCACAGCCCGGATACTGACAGATCTTTTTCCGGCAGAATTCAAAAGCCTGTTCATAGTCCTCTTTCTGAAATTTTTCATCGACTTCCTGCACAAAAGCGTTCACTTCTTCCTGGCTTAATTCTTCCCGGAAACACAGAAGGGTATCCGGAGTTGTCTCTAAAAGCCTTGCAATGGGCGCAAGAAGGGTGATATCAGGAAGGGAAACATTATTTTCCCATTTATTTACAGCCGGAGCTGTAACACCCAGACGGCTGGCCATTTCTTCCTGAGTCAGATTCCTGTTTTTTCTGTACATTCTGATCACTTCACCTGTTTTCATGGCAATTCTCCTTCTCTGTTTGATTTACGCATCGGCCTTTGCTGCTTTTATCATACCAGAGCCGCACCCTTACCACAACTGAACAGATGTTAATTATCAGGCAAAAAATTTAACTGTGATTCAATTTTTTCTTTTACCAGATTCTCCCCTATTACAATAATCACTTCCTGTCCTGCATCAATCGGACAGAGATCAGCCTTTTCCCTGACAGCATTCAGTTCCATCCAGCTTCCCTCTGTATTTCCGGCAAAGCCTTTGATACGGAACACAGATCCGCAGTCTGTATCTGACATGATTCTTTCCGCTGCCTCTTTCAGATTTTCTGCACAGATTCCTGTGTTCATAAAATAAAGAGACTGAAAAGCCTGTCCGTCAAAATGCTGTTTTTCATATGTCTCTGTACGGTATCCGCAGTTCAGAAGCATTTCATAATCCTTATCAGACAGGCTTTCCCAGTCTTTGCAGAAAATATCTTCACCAAATCTTCTGCCGCACTGGATCGCTTCCATTGCCTGATTCAGATGCGCTGTTGTTTCTCTTATTTTTTCCGCTGAAGCTTCCCCTGCTCTGCTGAACACCACACAGCCTGCCGAAGCAGCCTCGGATCCCAGAAGGTATTCTCCGTGAGCAGAAAGCGTTTCTTCCAGTCCGGCATCTACTATAGTGATCACATTGCCGATTTCATACCAGCGGTCAAGAGGCTCCTCATAAAGAGCATCAAAAAATTCATCCACATCAAAAATCCCGGAAGGTTCCACGATCACCCGGTCATATCCGCACATCCCCATAGCAATCAGCTTTGTCTTGAATCTGCGTCTGTGAGTTTCCCGGTCACAGCCTCCCGCAATCATTTCAAGCTCACAGTTCTCCCTTTCCAGTTCCTTTAAAAGCATCATGTCCACATTTACTGCTCCGAAATCATTTTCCAGGATTCCTATGTTCATCCCTTTTTTCAGCAGATAAGAAGCATATTTTTTTATGAAAGTTGTTTTACCGGATCCCAGGAATCCTGTGATCAAATCAATTTTTATCATATTCTCTCCTGACAGACCATAATCTGTTCCCTTAATATTTCTGTGTTTATATGAAAGAAGGGCCGTCATCAGATGTGACCAGCCCTTCTGTTTCTTTATTTACTTATGCTTTCATCATTTTACGTCCACAACACTGTTTGTATTTTTTGCCGCTTCCGCAGGGACACGGATCATTAGGATAAACCTTGTCCTCTTTTCTCTGAACAGGCTTACGGGCGCTGGAATCATCTTTATTTGTTCCGGTCACTTTTGCCACCTGCTCACGCTCGATCTTCTGTTCAACATGAACATGATACAGCATGCGGACTGTATCCTCCTGAATGCTGTTTGTCATTTCATTAAACATATCGTAAGCGCTCATCTTATATTCAACAACCGGATCTCTCTGTCCGTATCCTACAAGGCCGATGCCCTGACGGAGGATTTCCATATCGTCAATGTGATCCATCCACTTACTGTCAATGGATTTCAGAAGAACCACTCGCTCAAGCTCACGAAGCTGCTCCGGTTCCGGGAACTCAGATTCCTTTGCCTCATAAAGCTTCACAGCCTCTTCCTTGACAATATGCTTCATCTCATTTTTCTTCTTGCCCTTTACTTTTTCCTGAGTAAGAGCCTGGATCGGGATGATCGGAAGAAGAATGGAGTTAAATTCATCCAGGTTCCATTCTACTGCGTCCACATCATCTGAGAAGCATCTGTCCACAGTATTGTCCACAATATCTGTGATCATCTTATAGATGGAATCACGCATATTCTCTCCGTCCAGTACCTGACGGCGCTCTTTGTAAATAATCTCACGCTGCTCATTATTTACCTGGTCATAGTCAAGAAGATTTTTACGGATACCAAAGTTGTTGAACTCGATCTTTTCCTGTGCCTTCTGAATAGCATTGGAAAGCATTTTGTGCTCAATCTGCTCGTTCTCTGCAACGCCAAGTGAGGTAAAGATTTTCATCAGACGCTCGGAACCGAAAAGACGCATCAGATCATCTTCCAGGGAAATGTAGAAACGGGATTCGCCCGGGTCTCCCTGACGGCCGGAACGTCCTCGCAGCTGGTTGTCAATACGTCTGGATTCATGGCGCTCAGTACCGATGATCTTCAGACCGCCGGCCTCTCTTGACACATCATCCAGCTTAATATCTGTACCACGGCCTGCCATATTGGTAGCAATGGTTACCGCTCCTGCCTGTCCGGCCTGAGCAACGATCTCTGCCTCCTGCTCATGGAATTTGGCATTCAGCACGCTGTGCTGGATTCCTTCACGGCGCAGCATTCTGCTGAGAAGTTCAGAAGTCTCAATAGTAATCGTACCTACAAGAACCGGCTGCTGTTTTGCATGGGCCTCCTTGACAGCCTCAACAACCGCATTGAATTTCTCTTTTTTTGTCATATAAACAGCGTCTTCCAGGTCTTTACGCTGTACCGGTTTGTTGGTAGGGATCTCAACAACGTCCATTCCGTAAATATCACGGAACTCTTTTTCCTCAGTAAGCGCAGTACCTGTCATACCGCCTTTTTTTGTATATTTGTTAAAGAAGTTCTGGAAAGTAATGGTTGCAAGAGTTTTGCTCTCACGTTTTACCTTTACATGCTCCTTGGCCTCAATAGCCTGATGAAGTCCGTCAGAATAGCGGCGGCCCGGCATGATACGTCCGGTAAATTCATCAACAATCAGGATCTCATCGTCTTTTACCACATAATCCTGATCTCTGTGCATCAGGTTGTGGGCGCGGAGAGCCAGAATAACATTGTGCTGGATCTCCAGATTTTCCGGATCAGCAAGGTTTTCAATATTAAAAAATTTCTCAACCTTTTTCACACCGCGCTCAGTCAGGTTGACGATCTTGTCCTTTTCATTTACAACAAAATCTCCTGTCTCAACAACCTCTTCACCCATGATGGCTGCCATCTTTGTCATCTCATGGCTTGCCTCACCGCGTTCCAGCTGCTTTGCAAGAATATCGCACACTTCGTAAAGCTTGGTGGATTTTCCGCTCTGACCGGAAATGATCAGAGGAGTACGGGCCTCGTCAATGAGAACAGAATCAACCTCATCGATGATACAGTAGTGCAGATCTCTCTGTACAAGCTGTTCCTTATAAATAACCATGTTGTCACGAAGGTAGTCAAAACCAAGCTCGTTATTTGTCACATAGGTAATGTCACAGCCATAGGCAGCCCGGCGCTCCTCCGGCTTCATGTCGTTCAGTACAACGCCTACAGTCAGACCAAGGAACTCGTGAACCTTGCCCATCCACTCTGCATCTCGCTTTGCAAGATAGTCATTGACAGTAACAATATGCACACCCTTGCCTTCCAGAGCGTTCAGGTATGCCGGAAGTGTAGATACAAGTGTTTTACCTTCACCGGTTTTCATTTCCGCAATTCGTCCCTGATGAAGGATGATACCGCCGATGATCTGGACACGATAATGCTCCATTCCAAGAACACGCTTGGCTGCCTCGCGCACTGTGGCAAAAGCCTCCGGAAGAAGATCGTCGATGGTCGCCCCTTCCTCCAGGCGTCTTTTATACTCTCTTGTTTTGTCTCTCAGTTCTTCATCAGTTAATTTCTGCATCTCCGGGCGCAGAGCCTCTGTCTTTTCTACCAGCGGCATGATACGTTTTACCTCACGCTGGCTGTGCGTCCCGAATACCTTTGAAAACACATTCATAATATACTCCTGTTTGTCTTTATTTTATATAAAATCTTCTTTACGGAATCCTCCGTAATTAGGTTAATACAATTAATCCATTCTATTCTATCACTTTCTCACATGGAAAACAATGAAATTTTTACCCGCAGTCCCTGAATATTGCCCTTTCATCAGTGCAGCCGCAGTAAACAGTCCCCTTCTTTCTCCTCAGATCCGCACTGTGTTTTTATCATCTAACTTCAGGACTTGTCATATTTTGTGCCTTATGCTATGATAAACACCAAACTGCAGGATTTATCCTGCTCCAAACCGGAAACCACTTTAACCAATGATGATAAAGAAAGAGGATTCTGAATTGAAAAAAAAGGATTTGATCATGATTGCAACAATCCTGGTTACTGCGCTTGCTCTCTGGGGCGGCATGTTCCTGATGCGTAAAGGCGACTACGGTTCTGTCCGTATCACTGTAAACGGTCTGGAATACGGAACCTATTCCCTTGCAAAGGACCAGGTGATCGCCATTGGCGATACAAATGTCTGCGAAATCAAAAATGGAAAAATCAAAATGACAGAGGCAGACTGTCCCGACCATCTCTGCATCAGCCAGAAAGCTGTAGGGAACTCAGGCGGGACCATTGTGTGCCTTCCCAATAAAGTTGTAATAGAAGGAGTAAAAGCCGCTGGCTCCGAAGAAGCTTCTCCGGAATTTGACACGGCAGTATAAGCTATGAACAATAAAAAAAAACGCATATCTCGGACTGTTTGCCGCTGTAGCCATCATTTTCGGCTATGTGGAGTCCCTGTTCCCGTTTTTGCGGGAATCCCCGGAATCAAGCTGGGGCTGGCAAATCTTGCCGTTCTCTTTATCCTTGAAACCTATACCTGGAAAGAAGCCGCTGTGGTATCTGCAGTGCGCATCGTTGTGATCGGTTTTCTTTTCGGAAATATGTTCACCATTATCTACAGTCTGGCAGGAGCAGCTTTAAGCCTCTTTGTCATGACTCTTATGAAAAAAAGTTCCGGCTTCAGCATTCTCGGCATCAGCGTGGCAGGAGGCGTGTCCCACAATATCGGTCAGCTGATGGTAGCTGCCCTGATTGTGGAAAACACCAGTCTTCTTTATTACGCGCCTGTACTTCTGATCTCCGGCGTGATCACCGGTCTTCTGATCGGTATCCTGACAAAAGAAGTGACAAAAAGAATTCATCTTTAAGTCACTTCCCTTACATTGTCCAATATTTTATTTCTGTACCTTATAGGTATCCTTCATCAGCTCAAAACGCTCTTCCATTCCTTCTGTAAGATACACCTTGTGGTTCTCATCTGCAAAAAGCGCATCTGCCCCGTATTTTTCCAGAAGAGGAAGGGCTTTTTCTTTTCCCAGCACAAAGCAGGCAGTGGAAAGACCGTCTGCCATAATTCCGCTGTCGCAGACTACGGTCACTGCTGTCAGCCCATTCCACACCGGATAACCGGTTTCCGGATCCAGAATGTGGTGATATCTTTTTCCATTCTCCATAAAGTATCTTTCATAATCGCCTGAGGTGGAAAGAAATTCTCCCCCTTTTAAAGTGATGGCTCCCAGATACTCTCCTTCCGGGTCTCTTGGATCTTTTACTGCAACCCTCCAGTCAGACTGATCCGGCTTTTCTCCGTATGCCATTACGCTGCTGCCTCCCCAGATTCAGGATCATACCGGAAACCTCTTTCTCATTTTTCAGCAGATCCATCACAAGGTCACATCCGATTCCCTTTCCTGCTGCTCCCAGATCCAGCGTTGCCCCGTCTTTTAAGGTCACTTTATTTCCATCAAGCTCAAGTTTTTCATAACCGGTTTCCTTCAGCAGCTTATCCAGTTCCTCCTGAGCGGGTATGCCGGCGTTTTCTCCCCCGATATCCCACAGTCGAATGATTTTTCCGATAGTAGGATCAAAAGCTCCCTCCGAATCCACGGAAAGCTGCTGTATTTTTTCCAGATATCCTGCAAGCTCGTCAGAAACTTCCAGAGTTTTCCCCTGTGCCGCATTCAGCGCTGCGATCTGGGAGTCTTCCTCCGTCCAGGAAGAAGATTTTCTTCTGTATTTTTCAGAAGCTCTCCCACTGACGGATTCAGATTTTTTCCTGTTGTATACAGGGTTTCAGAAACCACTGTATTCATTGCAAAATCTGTATTTGTATATTTTTCTGTTTTTGCGCCGGCCCAAACCGGACACAGTACCGCACCTGCACTGATAATTCCCCAAAGGGCAAGCCCGGTAAGAATTTTATGTATTTTCACCATTCATTCACCATATCCTGTCAAATTCTTTTATCTACAGCTTTTTATGATCTCCCTTGTCTCCTCACAGGCTTTTGCGGCGCCTGCCACAACAGAACACGGACCGTCCAGAGTAACCGCCGCTCCGTCAAACTGACTGATGATGCCTCCTGCTTCCGCAACGATCAGGGACGCTGCCGCAAAATCATACGGCTGAAGCTTCATTTCCAGATATACCGCATTGCTTCCGGATGCGGTTCTGCAAAGATCAAGGGCTGCCGAGCCTCCGTTTCTGATGCTGAGGCTCTTCATATACAGTTCCTTTACTGCACGGAAAAAGCTGTCCGCTCCGTCCTCATTATATCTTGCGCATCCGAAAGCCACAATCCCTTCCCCAACAGAAATATTTTCCATTTCAAGCTTCTGTCCGTTCAGCCAGCTTCCCTGACCACGGATTCCTTTATACATTTCATCCACATAGGGATTATATACAAATCCTGCGATTATCCTTCCCTGATGAGCCAGTCCCACAGAGACACAGCTGTGATGATAGCCAAACATAAAGTTTGTTGTTCCGTCTATGGGATCAATATAAAAGGTATACTCTCCACAGGCCTTTGCTCCCTGATTGCCCTCTGTATCCTCCTCGCCGAAAAACGCAGCTCCGGGAAGAAGCTTTTCCAGTTCCTCAATCAGAAATTTCTGGATTGCTGTGTCAAAATCCGTACAGAAATTGGCAAGGCCTTCTTTTTGTGAATATTTTTCCGGGTTGGCCTGGCCTGATAAAGCTTTTGTCCTGCCTGACGGACCAGAAGCTCAATACTTTTATAATCCACACTGCTTTTTTCTTCTTTTGGCTGTTCTCCTGAGATTTCGGCTGCTGTTCCTGACACAGAAGAGATACTTTCAGCTGTCTCAGTTTCCGGAGCTTTCCAGGGCTCAACATCCCAGCCTCCTATTTTTTTCACATTTTCCGAAATATATTTGCGGCTGCGGTCAAAGCCCCAGTAGATCAGGCCTCCCAGAAGTCCTCCCAGACTGTTGAACACAAGATCTGTCAGCTGGAAGGTTCCGATCTTCAGAAACAGCTGACATCCTTCGATAAAAAGAGAAACAATAAAGCTGAGCCACAGGCTTTTCAGAAGAACGCTCTGTACAGGCATTTTTCGTCTGTCTGTCTTTTTTTCCTCCGCCCAGTATAAAAGAATCATAAACGGGATAAAAAGAATCAGATTCTCAATATTTTCTGTGTAAATTGTCCCATCCGGCTTATGAATACCCCAGATTCCCATAACGCTGTCCAGGGGATTTCCCCAGATTGGTCTGCACAGCAGGGTTCTGAACAGCATCATACACACATAAAACACCAGAAGAAATTCTCTTCGAAACTGACTGCTGCTGCGAAACTCACTGATCCATGCCTGAATCACTGCCCCTGTTCCTTTTTTCTTTATTCTCATATATACGCTCATAAACAGCGCTGCAATGATCAGAGAAGCGCCGCCGGTCTGATAAAGGGCTCCCAGGACATTTTTAATAACCGAAACTGCATATTCCATTTTCATACCTCCCTCAAAATAAAATCTTTGTGCCTATTATAATCAAATCTTATCCAAAATACAATTCTTATGATTCTGAAGCTTTGTATTTTCCATCCTTTTCATTGTCTTACCGGACATCCGCATACTTTTCCACAATTCTGCTTTTTTTCTGTATAGTCCATTTCGTTCCAAATCTGAATAGCACAGGAAGTTCCGACCTATACTTTTTGCAAAAGGAGGTATTTGCATGAAATTTCAGCGAATTCAGGATTTGCGTGTAGATTCTGATCTGTCTCAGAAGCAGATCGGCGAAATTCTCCATATCAGTCAGCGATCTTATTCACATTATGAGACAGGCTCCAGAGATATTCCTGTGGAAATGCTTATCCGCCTGGCGGATTATTATAATATCAGCCTTGATTATCTTGTGGGGCGCAGCGACCGAAAAGAAAAGGTCTGAAAAATTCAACAGGCAGTCCGCTGTTATGCAGGCTGCCTGTTTTTCTGTATTATTTTGCCGGAACAATCTCCAGCCAGTATCCGTCCGGATCATTGATAAAATAAATTCCCATGGCAGGATTCTCAAAACAGATACATCCCATTTCCTGGTGCTTTTTATGAGCAGCCTCCATATCGTCCACAGTAAAAGCAAGATGGATCTCATTATCTCCCAGATTGTAATGATCCTTTTCCCAGTCCCGAAGCCATGTAAGCTCCAGCTCAAATCCCGTTTCCCCGTCTCCCAGGTAAACAAGGATAAAGCTTCCGTCCTCAGCCTCTTTGCGTCTGAGTTCCTTCAGGCCAAGAGCCTCCTCATAAAACCGGATAGATTTATCAAGGTCGATCACATTATAATTATAGTGCGCAAACTGAAAATTCATATTAGTTTCTCCCTTCTGTCAGTTCATAATAAAAAATATACTGCTGCATAATGCCTCTGATCCCGTGATATCTGCGGTTTGGAAATCCTCTCTTATAATGCTCATCCAGAACCTGCCTGATATGTGTATCCACAGGAAAAGCATCCATGTGATGCAGGGCAAAAAGACAGATGCAGTCCGCCACCTTTTCTCCCACACCACAGAGCTTCATCAGCTCATTCTTTGCACGATTATAATAACGCATCCTGTAGATTTTTTCCAGTGAAATTTCTCCCTGTACAATGGTGCGGGCCGTTTCCGCAATATACCTTGCGCGATATCCAAGTCCCAGCTCTCTCAGCTCCTGTTCTGTGGCCTCTGCCAGCATCTCAGGGCCGGGAAAACCGTAATATTCCACTCCGTTTCCCGAGATCCGCTTTTCTCCGTATCGGGCGCACAGTCTCTCAATGCATCCTCTGATCCGTGAAATGTTATTCTGCTGAGAAATCAGAAACGTAACGATCATTTCCCACAGATCCTGCTGAAGTATCCTGATTCCGCTTCCATGAGCCGCGGCCGCACTTAAATATTTATCCCGTGGATTTACCTTCTCTATGTAAGCGCTGTAATCCGCATCCAGATCGAAATAAGGAACCCAGAAACAGATCAGCTCTGTATCGCTGCAGTTAAAATCCACAATACTTCCTTTCTGAGAAACCTCCAGATACTGATTCCCTGCCACCAGAGAATAGGTATTCTCCCCAGTCTTTTTCATACGAAAACACTGCCCGGAATCACAGATCTGCTCCAGACTGAAATTATCCAGTTCCATTGTTACCATTTAAAAATCTCCATTCTCTTTTGCTTTTATCTGAGCCACTGTCCTTTACATCTGGTGGCGCACAACCCTGTATTCATCCCCGTTACGGTAATAAGGACATTCCTTCATATTTCCTGTAAGAAACCGGTAGTATTCATCTTCATCCAGATTCACATCACAGTAGTAAGTATCTGTCTCATCATCATAAACATAATTTGCACAATAATCACAGCCTGCCGCCTTCACTGTTATCTGCCTCCTTTTTTACAAAATCACATATATTTCATTCATCTGATACTGAATTTTATTTTTTATGTTTTCTTATGCATCTTATCACAAAAGACTGCACATAGTAAATTCCAGAAGAAAATTTTTACAGATAACTTTATAAAATCGTTCTTGCGTAATTCCTATTCATATGGTATGCTGATTCGGAATGTGAACTATTTAACAATAATGAACCACAAAATAAGTAAAGGAGGTCAGGACATGCAGAAACGAAAAAAATCTGTATTCCCCGGCGGCGTACATCCTACAGACGGCTTTGACAAAGCTCTGTCCATGGATTCTGCCGTACAGCCTTACTGTCCGGAAACTGTTACGATCCTTTCAGAACAGTCCTTTGGAGGAAAGTGCAGTTTTCTTGTCAGTCCCGGAGATCATATAAAAAAAGGCCAGCTGATCGGAAAACCTGAAGCGTTCATGGCCGCTCCCCTTCACGCCAGCGTAAGCGGTAAAGTTCTTGAAATAAAAGAGGTTCAGGAACAGGGACGCAGCATCATGGCATGTATTGTACAGAAAGAAACTGATCCGGAAGTAAACACAGAACTTTCCTATTATAAAGGGGCTGCTGACATCAGCAACATCTCCAGTCAGGAAATCCTGACAGGAATCCGTGACGGCGGTCTTACAGGTATGGGCGGCGCAGGCTTTCCCACCCATAAAAAATATAAAACCGACAAAACAATTACAGATCTTCTGATCAACGGCGCGGAATGTGAGCCCTTCCTCACCTGTGATTACCGCCTTATGCTGGAAAACGGCTACGCTCTTTTAAACGGCGTCCGTATTCTTCTCAAGGCAAGCGGAGCATCCAAGGCTTATGTGTGTCTGGAAGACAACAAGCCTCTGGCTGCAGAAAATCTTAACAAAATTCTGGCTGAAATGACAGCTTCCGGTCTGATGGGTCAGGAAGAAAACATAGAGATCAAGGTTCTTCCTACAAAATATCCACAAGGAGGCGAACGTCAGCTGATCCAGGCAGTTCTTGGGCGTGAAGTTCCCATGGGAGGTCTTCCGGCTGATTCAGCAGTGATCGTTTCCAATGTAAGCACTGCCAAAGCAGCGGCTGATATGCTTCTTGGCGGACGTCCTCTTACTGAGAGAATCGTCACTGTAACCGGTGCGGTAAAAAATCCCGGAAATTTCCTTGTTCCTGTGGGAACCTCAGCAAAAGAGCTGATTCAGCTTTGCGGCGGAGTTGCCGTTTCCGAAAACCGCGTGATCGCAGGCGGACCCATGACCGGTCCCTGTGTGGCAAACAACTGGAATGGAGAGACAGAGCTTTTCCATGTTACAAAAAATACTTCCGGAATCCTGATTCTTCCGGAACCGGGCTTTGAAGAACAGCCCTGCATCCGCTGTTCCGGATGCGAAAGCGTGTGCCCTGCAGGACTTGTTCCATATAAGATTGAATTTGCTCTTCTTGACGAAGACTATGATCTCTGTGAAAAGCTGTACGCAAGCGAATGTATTGCCTGCGGCTGCTGCTCCTATATCTGCCCTGCAAGACGCGAGCTTTCCCTGCGTACCCGCGCAGCCAGAGATATCGTAAAACAGAGAATCAGAGAAAGGGCGGTGAAAAAATCATGAATCAGGTACAAACTTTAACCGGACCTCATATCCGCACAGCCAATACAACGCGGAATATTATGCTCCATGTTGCAATTTCTCTGATGCCGGCTCTTCTGGGTTCCATTTACTTTTTCGGGATCCGCTCACTGTACATCACCGGTTTTTCTGTTACCGTCTGTGTACTGACTGAATATTTCTGGCAGAAAATCACAAAAAAACCGGTTACTGCCAATGATTTCAGCGCTGTTGTTACCGGAATACTTCTGGCATTTAATATGCCGGTTACTGTTCCTTTGTGGGTAGTTGCACTTTCCGGTATTTTCAGCATTCTTGTTGTAAAGCAGATGTTCGGCGGTATCGGCTGCAATTTTGTAAACCCGGCACTCATGGGCCGTCTTTTCACCATGGTGGTATGGCCGGGAGCCGTTATGCAGTATGTTGCTCCCCGCACTCTGACAACGACAGGTTTTGACGCTGTCTCTTCTGCCACTGTTCTGGGAACAGTAAAAAACGGCGGAGAAGCAGGTTACAGCTATCTGCAGATGTTCCTTGGTGAAACACCGGGCGCCCTTGGAGAAACAAGCAAGCTTCTGCTTCTTGTGGGATTTGCCTACATGTGCTTTATGGGAATCGTAAACGCAGAGGCTGCTCTTACTTACATTGCAACAGTAATCATCCTGACCTTTATCTTCGGACCGGCAGGATTATTTACCGGAGATATTCTCCTGAACCTTTTTGGCGGCGGCCTGATCCTCGGCGCATGCTATATGCTTACAGACTATGCATTTGCCTCAAGAAGAGGACGGCTGCTCTACGCAGTCACTGCGGGAATCATCACGGCAGCGATCCGTATCTTCAGTTTTTATCCGGAAGGAATCTGCTTTGGAATCCTGACAGCCAACTGTCTGGGCGGTGCATTGTCTCTTCTCTATAAAAAACATGTATACGGAGTAAAAAAAGCTTAATTTGGAGGAAAAATCATGAAAAATAAAGAAGTAAAAGGAATTCTGGCGCTGGTTGTAGTGACCGCACTGTCTTTCGGCGTAATCATCGGCTCAAAATCTCTTGCTCTCAGCGCAGGCGGAGACGCTTCCGGTGAAAGCTCAGAAACTCTGGAAGAATTTGATGTAAGCGGCGCGGAAAACATTGAAAAAGCCGGAAAAACAGAAGACGGCTACCTGGTAACTGTCCGCACCAAAGGTTATGTAGGCGATATTGTTATGGACGTTGCTTTTGACAGCTCCGCATCCAGGATCACAGAGGTTCAGGTAGTTGAGCAGTCAGAAACTGACGGACTTGGTTCCAAGATCACAGAGCCGGAGTTCCTTGACCAGTTCAAAGGCGCAGAAGCTCCTGTTTTCCTTCCGGGAATGGACGTTTCTGCCGGTTCTGAGGACAGCAGCGCAGAAGCCGAGCCTGCAAAGGAAGAAACAGATCTTACAGTCCTTGAAGGAGCTGAGCTTTCTGACGGTACCTATGAGGCAAAAACATCTGAGCCGGATTCCAACGGTTTTACTGAAGTTGTTACTCTTACTGTAAAAGACGGCACTATCACAGAAGCAAACTGGGATGCTGTTACCGAAGACGGTTCCAAAAAAAGCGTTATGTCCGAAAACGGCGAATACACAATGACTGAAGACGGCCTCACATGGAAGGCTCAGGCTGAAGCTCTTGCAGAAGCTCTCATTGAAAACCAGTCACTTTCCTTCCTTACCACTGACGCAGAGGGTAAAACTGATGCGGTTACAGGCGTAAGTATTTCTGTAAACGGTTTTATTGATCTGGCTGCTCAGTGTATGAAACAGGCTGCAGGACTTGAGCCGGCACAGGAGGATCCGTTTGCAGGGGCAAAGCTCACTGACGGAACCTATGAAGCAAAAACATCTGAACCGGATTCCAACGGCTTTACCGATGTTGTTACTCTGACTGTAAAAGACGGCGCTATCACAGAAGCAAGCTGGGATGCTGTAACAGAGGACGGTTCCAAAAAGAGCATTATGTCCGAAAACGGCGAATACACAATGACTGAAGACGGCCTCACATGGAAGGCTCAGGCTGAAGCTCTTGCAGAAGCTCTCATTGAAAACCAGTCACTTTCCTTCCTTACCACTGACGCAGAAGGCAAAACTGACGCAGTTACAGGCGTAAGTATTTCTGTAAACGGATTTATTGATCTGGCAACTCAGTGTCTGGAGCAGGCTTCCGGTATCGAAGCTGCTGAGCCTGAGGCAACAGAAGCTCCGGCAGAAGAAGCTCCGGCATCAGGAGAGGGAACTCAGATCGACGCTGTTTCCGGCGCTACCAAATCTTCTACTGCAGCCGTAAACGGAATCAACGATGCATATAACTTCTTACAGACAGTTAAATAAGAAAACGGAGGAATCACTATGAAATTAAGATATCCGGCAGAAGCCTTTGCCCTGGGAATCATTCTTTTTTCCGCAGGAATGAAGGAAGCCTTTGCAGCCGGAATCCTGGGTGATTTTACCTCTGTAATTTGCAGAGTTGCTGAAAAATCTCCTGGAAAAAGCTGTTCCTGCATGGAGCCTTCAG
>ENA-OPYY01000417-OPYY01000417.1-human-gut-metagenome-genome-assembly--contig:-NODE-417-length-14720-cov-1.457480_pt1 | contig 14720 bp, 8 predicted proteins | sample MGYA00242472_ERZ504481 | MGnify/ENA primary metagenome ERZ504481 (study PRJEB26092, sample SAMD00036265) | human gut metagenome | host: Homo sapiens | study: EMG produced TPA metagenomics assembly of...
CAATTCCTGTCCAGTCTACTACATTTTCACCTCTTAAAGCATAAAGACCTACCGCTAATGTTCTAAGCTCTGGTTTACTAAGTGTTACAATTAACGGCAGAAGGAAAGAGTTCCATGTCCAGATGAACTGCATAATCACTACAGTAGCCATAATAGGCTTTGCAAGAGGGAACATGATGCTGGTATATGTTTTCATAAATCCACTTCCGTCAATAGTTGCCGCTTCTTCCAGTTCCTTGGGAAGACCTCCGTAAAAACTGGAAAACAGCATCAGGAAGATTACATGTCCTCCTCCGGCTTCTGCCAGAATTAAGCCTAACAGATTGGACTCTAATCCCATTTCTTTTAATAATTCGTAAATAGGAATAACTGTAAATACCAACGGGATTGTGATACTTGCCATAAAAATTCCCATAATCAGCTTTTTACCGACAAATGCGTAACGCCCCATAACATAACCTGCCGCTGATGTAGCCAGCAATACGATTACAACAACGCTGACCGTTACAATAATAGAGTTTTTAAAGTATACGCCGAAATTGGCATTGTTCCACGCTCTTACATAGTTTTCAAAATTTAAACTTTTCGGTATCAGACTCAATCCGCTTGCAAAAAATTCATCCTGTGTTTTCAAGGAAGCTGTAATCATCCAGATAAACGGATATACCCAGACAAACGCCACTACCGCAAGCAATATGTAAATGATAGATTTTCCTACTTTTTTCATAGCGTTCTCCTTTCTCACACATTTCTCTTCTTATTAAAGTAGTTCTTCACAAGATTAAGAACCACACCAATTGTTACTACCATCAGACCAAACAGCAATGCCGCCGCACTGGCATATCCCAGCCTTGGGCTTCCTGTTGTACTAGAGTATGCAGTACGATATACAAAGGTTGCCACCACATCGGTTGCAAAATATGGTCCTCCGTTTGTCATCGTTTGAACAATATCAAATACTTTCAAAGAACCGATAACACAAAGTACAGCAATAACTCCTCCAATAGGAAGAATTAATGGAAATACTACATCCGTAAAAGTTCTGAATTTACCTGCTCCATCAATTTTAGCTGCTTCATATACATCCTGAGATACGCTTTGCAAAGCCGCAATCCAATAAATCATATAGGTTCCCAAATCTTTCCATATTCCTATAAGAACCACAGTAAATAATGCAGTCTTTTCATCTCCCAAGAAGTTAATAGTATCAATTCCCAAAAGAGCAAGCACCTGATTGATTGGTCCTGTTCCTCCAAAAATAAAAATCATAATAATTCCTACAATAGATGCCGTGGTAATAACCGGAATAAAGTACATCGTACGAAACACCGTAGCGCCTTTTCTGATAATACTTGTCAGTATGTAAGCAATTACCAATGATAAAATCAACTGTATCGGCACGCTGAATATCATATACTTAAAGCTGTTTACAACAGAATTCTTAAATAGCGGATCCGCCAATAGCTCCTTAAAATTCTGTAAGCCTACAAAAGTTGCATTCATAGTCATTCCTGACCAGTCCAGCATGGAATACCATGCGCTTGTAATAATCGGATATCCCTGAAAAAGAATATATAAAAGCAATGTAGGCAGCATAAAAACCCAGCACCACATATTCTTTCGCACAATCCTTTTTTTCTTTACAGAATTCATTTTTCGAAATTCTGTCAAAGTAGTTTTTCCCTCCATATCTTCCTCCTGTATTTATTATTTAATATAAATTATTAAACCTGTTTTTCTCTGGTTATAATATACTATATTTATTTCTATAAATCAATATATTTTAAACATTTCGTTAATTATAGTCAATAATCACCTTTTATTTATGTGCATTTTTAACATATACTTTTCAATTTCTTTCCGATATAATTTATCTATAATTTTTTTATTTTAAATAATAATAAATAATAATTAAACGGAGGAAATACCATGTATATCAGATTAGTATATTCAAAAGAGTCAGAAACTATTTCTTTCGCTGCTTCGGAGTTAAAATATTATTTATCAAAAATAACTAATTCAATTGTTTTTGTTGACGACAGCACGATACAGCACTCTACTATTGCACTTGAGCTTTTCCCTGACTCTCAAAAACATTCTGATACAGATGATGAATATCATATCGAAGTCTCTAAAGGAAACGGACATATTTATGGAAGTAATTCTCGCTCAGTCCTGCTGGGTATTTATAAATATCTGACACTTTTGGGTTGCCGCTTTCTAAGGCCCGGAAAAGCTTATGAATATCTTCCGATGCTTTCTTCCACAGAAGACTTGGATATTTGCTGTCATGAAAAAGCAGAAAATAAATACCGCGGTGTTTGTATTGAAGGGGCAGATTGTCCTGAAAACATTTTTGAATTTATTGACTGGCTTCCAAAATTGGGTTTCAATACTTTTTTCTTACAGTTTGAGCTTCCCTATGCTTTCTTAAATTTATGGTACAGTCACAAAAATAACCCTATGCTCTCTGCCGAAGAATTTTCATTAGAAAAAGCTGCTGAAATTTCACTTCTGATAGATAAGGAATTACAAAAACGTAGCTTAAAGCATCATCGTGTAGGGCATGGCTGGACTTGTTCTGTTTTAAATCAAAACACACTAGGCTGGGTAGAGGCAGATAACACCTTGGATAAATCTCAGCTCCCCCTCACAGCATTGGTAAATGGCGAAAGAGGCTTCTTTGGCGGCATCCCTATTAACACAAACTTATGCTATTCCAACCCTGACGTAGTGGAAAGTTTTGCCGAAAAGGTTGTAGCTTATGCTAAAAAACACCCTGAGGTTGATTACCTTCATGTATGGCTGGCCGATGCTGCCAATAACCATTGTGAATGTGAAAATTGTCAAAAGTCCATACCGACTGATTTATATGTACGTATACTGAATAGAATTGATGCTCTTCTCACAGAAAAAAAATTAAAAACAAAAATTGTCTTTTTGATTTACGAGGAATTGCTTTGGGCGCCTCAAAAAGAAGAAATCCTAAATCCTGACCGATTTGTTATGATGTTTGCGCCAATCAGCCGTACTTTTAAGAAATCTTACCAAATGCCAAAAGAGCTTCCTGCTTCTCCTGCATATGTGCGTAATAAAATTACTCTTCCTGTTAATCTGGAAGAAAATTTGTCTTTCTTAAGCCAATGGCAAAAAGCCTTTAATGGCGAATGTTTTGACTATGACTATCCTTTGGGACGGGCGCATTACGGTGATATGGGGTATGTGCATATTTCAAAAATCATTTATGATGATATTAAATATTTAAAAGAGCTTCATTTAGACGGTTATATCAGTTGTCAGGAGCTTCGGGCATTTTTACCTAACGGACTCCCCAATTATGTAATGGGTAAATGTCTTTTCGGAACAACACAAACCTTTGAAGAACTGGCCGAAGAATATTTTTCTGCAGCATACGGCGAAAACTGGAAAATTTACTACAAATATTTAAGTCAGGTTTCTGCTCTTTGCGACTGTGATTACTTTAACGGAAAAGGTCCTCGTGAAAACAAAACCGTACAGGAAAATATGATGAAATTAAAAGAAGTTTTGCTGCGCTTTAAGAAAAATCAGGAGACCTGCCCTGCCACACATCCATCTGCTATAACTGACATTTTCTGTAAACATCTTGACTACCATAATGAGTATTGTATACTATTAGCAAATGCACTTTATTATTTAGCAGGAGGGGAACAGGAAAATACCCAAAAGGCATGGAAAGATTTTCATGATTTTATTTGTTCACACGAGCTTGACTTCCAGAAGGCGCTTGACGTTTATCGTGTTATAGAGGTTTCTACCAATTATGCCGGTTTCCCTGTAATAGGAGGTTAAACGTTTATGACTAATCAGGAAAACCGAAGTACCATATTGGAATACATTTTCCGCAATGCACCTGTTGCACGCTCCACGATTGCCAAGCAAACACAAATTACTCCGGCAACAGTAACGTCCATTTCCGGAAACTTTATTCAAGAAGGCATCATACAGGAAATCGGCGCAGAGGATAATGCCGCCGATTGTTCCCCCGGAAGAAAAAGAATTTTGCTGGATATTGTTCCGGACAAGGTATATGCTATGGGAATTGAATTTACTTCCCGACATATCCGTTTTTCTATTTGCAACTTGCGAGGTGATACAGTATTTCAGTCTTCGTTTTCTGTCAAGGAAACCGATAATGGCAATATCACTGATTTTATAGCAGAAAAAGCAGAAGATATTTTAAAAGAAAATCCTTCCTTCGCAGCTTCCATAGTCGGAATGGGAATTGCCGTTCCCGGGCATATCGATGCGCATCAGGATAAGGTAATTACCAATTCCTCTCTGTGTCCGCAGTTTAGCGGAGAAGCTTTGAAAAAGCGGTTAAACATACCTATTATCTGCGAAAACAATGTGCGCTGTATGGCATTTGGAAGATATTTATTTGACCGTTCCTCACCTGATACCTTTGCTTTTTTTCATGTGGGCGCCGGTATGTTCTGCGCTCTCATAGAAAACTCAAAGCTTTTTCAGGGAACAAATTACTATGCCGGCGAAATCGGACATACCATTGTAAATCCAAACGGCAAGAAGTGTGAATGTGGAAAGTATGGCTGCCTTCAAACATATTGCAGCGAAACATGGCTTTTAAAATATTGCCGTCTGTTGTACGAAAGTAACGCAGACACAATTTTGCCCTCACTGAAACCCTGTGCAGATGCGTTGACCATTGAAGATATTTCCAACGCTTTTTCTCTAGGGGACACTCTGGTTGGAAATTATATTTCTACTGCTTTAAAATATCTGGGCATCACTGTATCGAATTTAGCAATTATTACTAATCCGGATAAAATTTATCTTCACGGCAATCTTTTTTCAAATACAGAAATTAAAGAAGAGCTGATGGATTATATCACAAAACAGCTCCTTTTTGTAGATGACCCATCCGACCAAACAGTTCAAATTTTAGACTATGATACATACGCCGGAGCTTCCGGAGCTGCTGCCTATGCAATCAAACATTTTTATATCTCTAATATCTAAAAAGGCGGTGTCCGAATTACCGGACACCACCTTTTCTATTTATTCCTCTTCAGTAATTTCTTCTTCCACTTCGTCCGCTTCTTCTGCGTCCTCAGCTTCCATTTCTTCTACTGCTTCTGTTTCTTCAACGATTTCTTCCTCTTCGAAAAATTCGTCTTCTAATTCTTCTTCATCTTCTCCGTCTGTATCCAGTTTAATATTAGCATATTTCTTCATACCTGTTCCGGCAGGAATTAACTTACCAATAATAACGTTTTCTTTCAGACCGATAAGTGGGTCAACTTTTCCTTTAATTGCTGCTTCTGTCAGAACCTTTGTTGTTTCCTGGAAGGAAGCTGCAGATAAGAAGGAGTTTGTTGCCAGAGAAGCTTTTGTGATACCCAGCATAACCTGTTTTCCGTCTGCCGGCTCTTTTCCTTCTTTAATAAGTTTTTCATTCTCTTCTTCAAAATCAAGAACGTCAACCAATGTTCCCGGAAGGAATTCTGTATCACCATTGTTCTCAATGCGGATTTTCTTCAGCATCTGACGAACAATAACTTCAACGTGCTTATCATTGATTTCTACACCCTGCAGGCGGTATACTCTCTGAACTTCACGGATCATGTAATCCTGTACCGCACGAACACCTTTAATTCTAAGGATATCATGTGGATTTACAGAACCTTCTGTCAGCTCATCTCCGGCTTCCAGATAATCTCCGTCCTGAATTTTAATACGGGAACCGTAAGGAATTAAGTATGTCTTACTTTCTCCGCTTTCATTGTCCGTTACAATGATTTCACGTTTTTTCTTTGTATCTTTAAGAGTAGCAACACCCTTAATTTCAGTAATAATTGCAAGACCTTTTGGTTTTCTTGCTTCAAAAAGCTCTTCGACACGAGGAAGACCCTGTGTGATATCGCCGCCGGCAACACCACCGGTATGGAAAGTACGCATAGTAAGCTGTGTACCCGGTTCACCGATAGACTGAGCAGCAATAATACCAACAGTTTCACCAACCTGTACAGGTTCACCTGTTGCCATATTTGCACCGTAACATTTTGCACAAACGCCGATGTGGCATTTACAAGTAAGAATTGTACGGATTTTAACTGCATCGTAAGGTTTACCTTCTGCATTTACACCTTCGTTTACTACACGAGCAGCACGTTTCGGTGTAATCATGTGATTTGCTTTTACGATAACATTTCCGTCTTTATCCTTAATTGTCTCACAGGAGAAACGTCCTGTAATACGTTCCTGAAGACTTTCGATTTCTTCTTTTCCGTCAACAAAAGCTTTCACCCACATTCCAGGGATTTCGCCTTTGCCTTCACAACAGTCTACCTCACGTACAATCAGTTCCTGTGATACGTCAACAAGACGTCTTGTCAGGTAACCAGAGTCGGCTGTACGAAGGGCTGTATCGGACAGACCTTTACGAGCACCATGAGCAGACATGAAGTACTCCAATACGTCAAGACCTTCACGGAAGTTTGACTTAATAGGCAACTCAATTGTATGACCTGTTGTATCTGCCATCAAACCACGCATACCTGCAAGCTGTTTAATCTGCTTATCAGAACCACGGGCACCAGAGTCAGCCATCATAAAGATGTTGTTATATTTATCAAGACCTGTAAGCAGTGCTTTTGTCAAAGCATCGTCAGTCTTTTTCCATGTATCAACAACTTCTTTGTAACGTTCTTCTTCTGTAATAAGACCACGTTTGAAGTTCTTTGTAATCAAGTCTACCGTATCCTGTGCCTGTTTAATCATTTCCGGTTTCTGTGGAGGCACTGTCATATCAGAAATGGAAACTGTCATGGCAGCTCTTGTGGAATATTTGTATCCCATTGCTTTGATAGCATCCAGCACTTCTGCTGTTTTTGTTGCGCCATGTGTATTGATAACTTTTTCCAAAATCTGTTTTAACTGTTTTTTACCTACAAGGAAATCTACTTCCGGAAGAAGTTCATTTCCTGGAATTGTTCTGTCTACAAATCCTAAATCCTGTGGAAGGATTTCGTTGAATAGCAAACGTCCTAATGTAGACTGTACTTTTCCGCTTAAAACATTTCCGTCTGCTGTATGTTTTTCTACGTAAACGAAAATCTTTGTCTGTAAAGTAATTGCCTGATTTTCATAAGCAAGGATTGCTTCGTTCAAGTCTTTAAATACTTTACCTTCACCCTTATATCCCGGTCTTTCCTGTGTTAAATAGTAAATACCGAGAACCATATCCTGAGAAGGAACGGCAACCGGACCACCGTCAGATGGTTTCAGAAGGTTGTTTGGTGAAAGCAGAAGGAAACGGCACTCTGCCTGCGCTTCTACGGATAATGGAAGGTGAACAGCCATCTGGTCACCGTCGAAGTCCGCATTGAACGCTGTACATACCAATGGATGCAGCTTAATTGCTTTACCTTCAACTAAGATTGGCTCAAACGCCTGAATACCTAATCTATGCAGAGTAGGTGCTCGGTTCAACATAACCGGATGCTCTTTAATAACGTCTTCTAAGACATCCCATACTGCCGGCTCAAGCTTTTCAACCATTTTCTTTGCATTTTTAATGTTGTGTGCAGTACCGTTGCTTACCAGTTCTTTCATAACAAACGGCTTAAACAATTCGATTGCCATTTCTTTTGGAAGACCGCACTGGTAAATTTTAAGCTCAGGTCCTACAACGATAACAGAACGTCCTGAGTAGTCAACACGTTTACCTAACAGGTTCTGACGGAAACGTCCTGATTTACCTTTCAACATATCGGAAAGAGATTTCAGTGCTCTGTTACCAGGTCCTGTTACAGGACGACCGCGGCGTCCGTTATCAATTAAAGCATCTACCGCTTCCTGTAACATTCTCTTTTCATTACGAACGATGATATCCGGTGCACCCAGCTCCAACAGTCTTTTCAGACGGTTATTTCTGTTAATAATTCTTCTGTATAAATCATTTAAGTCAGATGTTGCAAAACGACCACCGTCCAACTGTACCATAGGACGTAAATCCGGCGGAATAACAGGAACAACTGTCATGATCATCCATTCCGGTCTGTTTCCTGACTCTCTGAAAGCTTCAACAACTTCCAGACGTTTTACAATACGTGCACGTTTCTGTCCGGTAGAGTCTTTTAAACCGGCTTTTAACTCTTTGGACTCTCTTTCTAAGTCGATAGATGCCAGAAGCTCCTGAATAGCTTCTGCACCCATACCGACTCTAAAACTGTCACCGTATTTTTCTCTTGCATCCTGATATTCTTTTTCTGTCAGAACCTGTTTGTACTGTAAATCTGTTGTTCCTGCATCTAAAACGATGTAGTTCGCAAAGTACAATACCTTTTCCAGAGTTCTTGGAGACAGGTCAAGAATAAGTCCCATTCTGGAAGGAATACCCTTAAAATACCAGATATGAGAAACCGGTGCGGCAAGTTCAATATGTCCCATACGTTCTCTACGAACAGATGCTTTTGTTACTTCAACGCCACATCTGTCACAGATAACGCCTTTATAACGGATTTTCTTATATTTACCGCAGTGACATTCCCAGTCTTTACTTGGTCCGAAAATTCTTTCGCAGAAAAGACCGTCTTTTTCCGGTTTTAATGTTCTATAATTGATGGTTTCCGGTTTTTTCACCTCACCATGAGACCATTCACGGATTTTCTCCGGAGATGCCAGTCCGATTTTGATGGCATCAAAGGTCATCGGCTGATATACCTCTTTGTTTGCTGTTTCCGGCATTGTGGACTCCTTTCCTAATTACTCATCAAGAGCATCTTCATCTAAGTCTAAGAAAACATCTTCGTCTGTGTCTTCTTCCACATCTACTAATTCTTCGCCTTCAAATTCCTGTTTGGAAAATCCGTGGCTTCCGTAGTCCTCATTGTCATTGCCTCTGGAGTCCCCTTCGATAATGGAACGCATATCTGTGTCGCCATAATCAATGTTCTCCATAATTTCAACTTCTGTCATATCTTCTCTAAGAACTCTTACATCAAGTCCTAAGGACTGTAATTCTTTCAAGAGTACCTTGAAGGATTCCGGAATACCCGGTTCAGGAATATTGTCACCCTTAATAATTGCTTCGTAAGTTTTAACACGTCCGATAACATCATCAGATTTTACTGTCAGGATTTCCTGCAGTGTGTAAGATGCACCGTAAGCTTCCAGTGCCCAAACCTCCATCTCTCCGAAACGCTGACCACCGAACTGAGCTTTACCACCCAGAGGCTGCTGTGTTACTAAGGAGTATGGACCTGTGGAACGTGCATGGATCTTATCATCTACCAGATGATGCAGTTTCAGGTAATGCATGTGTCCGATTGTTACAGGACTGTCAAAGTATTCACCGGTACCGTCCGTCACGGCAGTCTTACTTTTCCGTCTCTTGAAAGAGGAACGCCTTTCCAAAGCTCTCTGTGTGCTTTGTTTTCGTCTAAGAACTGCATTACTTCAGGTCTTAATGTATCTTCGTATTTTTTACGGAATTCTTCGAAATCTTCTGTATTTACATAATCATTTGCTAATTCCAGTGTATCCTGAATATCGTTTTCGTTTGCACCATCGAAAACAGGTGTCGCGATATTAAATCCTAATGCTTTCGCAGCAAGACTTAAATGGATTTCAAGGACCTGTCCGATATTCATACGAGAAGGCACACCAAGCGGATTTAATACGATGTCCAGAGGACGTCCGTTTGGCAGGAATGGCATATCTTCTACTGGGAGTACACGGGAAACAACACCCTTGTTACCATGACGACCAGCCATTTTATCACCAACAGAGATTTTTCTCTTCTGTGCAATATAAATACGAACTGCCTGATTTACACCAGGAGATAATTCATCACCATTTTCTCTTGTAAATACTTTTGCATCTACTACGATACCGTATTCACCATGAGGTACTTTCAGGGAAGTATCACGAACTTCTCTTGCCTTTTCACCGAAGATTGCACGAAGCAGTCTTTCTTCCGCAGTAAGCTCTGTTTCTCCCTTTGGAGTAACCTTACCAACCAGAATATCACCGGCTCTTACCTCTGCACCGATACGGATAATACCTCTTTCATCCAAATCCTTTAACGCATCGTCACCGACACCCGGTACGTCTCTTGTAATTTCTTCCGGTCCTAATTTGGTATCTCTGGCTTCTGCCTCATATTCTTCAATATGAACAGATGTGTAAACATCGTCCATAACCAGTCTTTCACTTAAAAGAACAGCATCCTCGTAGTTGTAACCTTCCCATGTCATAAATCCGATAAGAGGGTTCTTACCAAGAGCTAATTCTCCGTTAGATGTTGACGGACCATCAGCAATAACCTGACCAGCTTCTACATGCTCGCCTTTTACAACGATTGGTCTTTGGTTGTAGCAGTTACTCTGGTTACTTCTCATGAATTTTGTCAGATGATAAACGTCTTTTGTTCCATCATCATTTTTCATAATAATTTCTTTAGAAGCAGCACATTCTATAGTACCGGATTTTTTTGCAACAACACAAACACCGGAGTCTACGGCTGCTTTTGATTCCATACCTGTACCAACCACAGGAGCTTCTGTTGTAAGAAGCGGAACTGCCTGACGCTGCATGTTAGATCCCATCAGCGCACGGTTAGCATCGTCATTCTGAAGGAAAGGAATTAATGCAGTAGCAACGGAGAACACCATCTTAGGTGATACGTCCATGTACTCGAACATCTGACGTTCATATTCCTGTGTTTCTTCTCTGTAACGACCAGATACGTTTTTATGAATGAAATGTCCTTCTTCATCCAATGGCTCATTCGCCTGAGCAACATGGTAAATATCTTCTTCGTCCGCTGTCATGTAAACAACTTCGTCTGTTACTCGTGGATTTTTCGGATCAGTTCTGTCAATTTTTCTGTATGGCGCTTCTACAAAACCATACTCATTAATTCTTGCGTAAGATGCAAGAGAGTTAATCAAACCGATGTTTGGACCTTCAGGAGTTTCAATCGGACACATTCTTCCGTAATGGGAATAGTGAACATCTCGAACTTCAAATCCAGCTCTGTCTCGTGACAAACCACCAGGTCCCAATGCAGATAAACGTCTCTTATGTGTCAGCTCACCCAATGGGTTGTTCTGATCCATGAACTGAGACAACTGGGAAGAACCAAAGAATTCTTTCACCGCTGCTGTTACCGGTTTAATATTAATCAGGGACTGTGGTGAAATTCCCTCTAAATCCTGAGTTGTCATTCTTTCACGTACCACTCTTTCCAATCTGGAAAGACCAATTCTATACTGGTTCTGTAAAAGTTCACCAACTGCTCTGATACGTCTGTTTCCTAAGTGGTCAATATCATCATCTGTACCAAGACCATATTCCAAGTGCATGTTATAGTTAATGGAAGCTAAAATATCTTCTTTTGTAATATGCTTCGGAATAAGCTCGTGGATTTCTCTCTTAATTGCATCCTTGATATCATCCAGCTCTTCATTTTCTTCTAAGATTTTCGCAAGTACCGGATAGTAAACTAATTCTGTAACACCCAGCTCTTTTAATTCTTCATCGCTTAAATCTACATAATTTTTCAAATCTACTGCCATACTGGACAGCACTTTGATATTACGCTCTTCGCCCTGTATCCATACATAAGGAACAGCTGCATTCTGAATGGTATCAGCCAGCTCCTGACTCACAACAGTACCTGCTTCGGCAATAATTTCACCGGTTGCCACATCAACCACTTCTTCCGCAAGCATGTGTCCTGCAATACGGTTACGAAGAAGAAGCTTCTTATTAAATTTGTAACGACCTACTTTTGCCAAATCGTAACGGCGAGCATCAAAGAACATACTTGTAATCAAGCTCTCTGCGCTTTCTACTGCCAGAGGTTCACCCGGACGGATTTTCTTATATAATTCCAGCAGACCTTCCTGATAGCTTTCGGAAGTATCTTTTGTAAAGCTGGCTAAAATCTTTGGTTCTTCGCCGAACAAATCTATAATTTCTGCATTCGTACCAATTCCTAAAGCACGAATCAAAACGGTAATAGGGACTTTTCTTGTTCTGTCTACACGTACATAGAATACGTCATTGGAGTCTGTTTCGTATTCCAGCCATGCACCCCTGTTCGGGATAACTGTTGAGGAATACAGGGTTTTACCCAGTTTATCGTGTGCGATTGCATAATAAATACCTGGTGAACGTACTAACTGGCTGACGATAACACGTTCAGCTCCGTTAATTACAAACGTACCAGTTGCTGTCATAAGTGGCAAATCACCCATGAAAATTTCATGTGTGGTAATTTCGCCGTTTTCTTTGTTGTGTAATCTTACCTTTACCTTTAAAGGTGCAGCGTATGTTGCATCTCTTTCTTTACATTGCTCGATGGTATATTTCTTTTCATCTTCACACAAAGTAAAGCCAACAAATTCCAAGCTTAATTTACCGCTATAATCTGCGATTGGAGAGATATCTTCAAAAACTTCTTTTAGACCTTCGTCCAGAAACCACTGGTAAGAGTCTTTCTGTACTTCAATGAGGTTCGGCATTTCCAGTACCTCTTTCTGGCGCTGGTAGGTCATTCTCATGCTCTTACCGGTTGTAATGGGACGGATTCTATTTTTCTCCATTGACGTTTCACCCCTTGTATGTTTTATTTAAATTAATGCAGGAGTCTCTTTTTTATAGACTCCTAGGCATAACTTGCCATAATAGTGCATTTCTCACTATATCACCTTTTGTCAACAGTGTCAATAGCTTTCCTTATTTTTTTCGTAACAGTTCAGCCATGCACAAATCCAACAAAAATGGATTGGCAAGCTTGCTTGCAACAAGACAATTTTGTTGGATTTGTATATGGCGCTCTGCCATAAGCGAGAATTTGCGCTGCATTGCAGCGTATAGGTGGTGAAACCACCAATTCGAGCTGATATGACTGAACTGTTACTTTTTTTCAAATCCAATGTAACAAACCATTCAGAGTAATCGGCTGCGCAAAAAGAGCCTGCGCCTTTTACAAGACGCAGACTCCTCTTTTCATCTCTTATTTCTCTGTACCATGACTTCCACAGTCACAGCCGCCATGGCAGCCGCCTTTTTTAGAACAGCAGCCTCCCGACGGACACCCGATACATTTTGTACCGCTCTTTTTCGCTTTTACAATATAAGCCACAGCAGCTCCCACTGCTAAAAGCAAAATTCCTGCTACCAATAAATTTGCCATATACATACTCCTCTCCATTATCTGTATCTATGCGTGCAGGCTGTATTTTGCACCAAATGCTTTCTGTGTTCTTCTTGATAATACTACTAAAACACCTGCCATTACAAGCACTGCCGCCAGTCCCGGAAGAAAACCTGCTCCCAAAGAGCCTGTTGTTATCAACGTTCCAATCTGGTATACAAAAAACGCAATGGTATACCCTGTTCCTAATTGTAAGGCAATACCGCCCCACAGCCATTTTTTATCCTGCATTTCAGAATTCATTGCTCCAAGAGCCGCAAAGCAAGGCGGTGTAAAAAGATTAAACATCAGATACGCCAAAGCCGCCACTTTCGTAAGTCCCATAACAGCAGCAACCTCGTTTCCGCCTCCTACTAACGCCAATTCCTCTGTGTCAATAAAGTTTGTAAGCCCATATACAACTGCCAATGTTCCCACCACATTTTCTTTTGCAATAAATCCGGTAATGGCTGCCGCTGCCAACTGCCATACACCAAATCCCAAAGGAATTAAAAGCACAGCAAAGGGAGATGCAACAGATGCTAAAATGGAAGTGTTTTCCATTCCTTCTTCCACAACCTGAAACTGCCAGTTAAAGCTCTGCATAATCTGTACCACAGTATTACATACTAAAATAATTGTTCCCGCTTTTACAATATATGCCTTGCCACGGGAAAGCATAGATAAAGTCGCTCTCTTTAAGCTTGGAACTTTATATTCCGGAAGCTCTATAATAAAGAAGGATTTCCTGAATTTATATCCTGTAATTTTCTTTACCAAAAGTGCCCCTAAAAAAATCAACACAATTCCCACCAGGTACATCATAGGTCCTACCCACGCCGCATCTGCAAAAAACGCTCCTGCAAATAAAGCAATAACCGGTAGTTTTGCCCCACAAGGCATAAACGGTGTCAGCATAGCCGTTGCTCTGCGCTCTCTTTCATTACGAATGGTTCGACAGGACATAATTCCCGGAATTGCGCATCCTGTACCGATTACCATAGGAATAACAGATTTACCGGAAAGTCCCACTCTTTTAAAAATCGGATCCAGTACCACCGTTGCCCTTGCCATATATCCGCAGTCTTCTAAGAGAGTAATCAGGAAATACATAACCATTACAAGAGGCAGAAATCCTACCACAGCGCCTACCCCGCCAATAATACCGTCTACCAAGAGCGCCTGTAAAAATGGATTTGCATTTTCTACCATTCCCGCTGCCCAGCCTTGAAAGGTTTCTATCCAACCTACCAACCAGTCAGCAATCCAAGTCCCTACTGTGGACTGGGAAATGTAAAACACAAGAAACATCACCGCTGCGAAAATGGGAATTCCCACAAACTTATTAGTAAGAACAGCATCAATTTTGTCCTGCTTGTTTTTGTCCCTTGTAAAAACTTTTCTCTTTTCTACTTCTTTTACAATACTGTTTACAAAAGCAAAACAGCTTTCTGTCTGCCGCTTCTACTTCTGCTTTATTCTGAAGATTAATATCTCCCTGAACATAAGGTGC
>ENA-OPYY01000420-OPYY01000420.1-human-gut-metagenome-genome-assembly--contig:-NODE-420-length-14614-cov-1.322772_pt1 | contig 14614 bp, 15 predicted proteins | sample MGYA00242472_ERZ504481 | MGnify/ENA primary metagenome ERZ504481 (study PRJEB26092, sample SAMD00036265) | human gut metagenome | host: Homo sapiens | study: EMG produced TPA metagenomics assembly of...
TTTATTTACGAGGGGGAAACACATTGAAAAAGATAAAGCAATATAGGCTAAAAGGGATTTACTATCGCAGTTTTATGATTTTAATTGTAATCCCAATTCTCATTGTATTTATTGCAGCAATTTTTATTATTCGTCAAATGATGGAAGATTCTGCTATACGGAATATTGAACGTGTGCAGAAAAATATGTGTATGAATTTGGAAAATGAAATCCAAGATGCAGCTTTAAGGCTATCGCATTTTTTATATGTAAATGATGGTACAATTACAAAGGCAGCAGCGAAAACAGACACTTATGATATGGAAAAAAAGAGGGTGTTGTCAAAGGAATTAGACAGATATTTTAATTTTGCCATGTGTCCCATAGAGGATATTGCAGCGGCAACTTTTTTTATGAAAAACGGAAATTATACCAATTTAAAAGAAGATTTTTCTATTTCTATGGCAGAAATCAAAGGAGCAGATTGGTATGTACAAGCGTTGAAAGAGAAGAACAAAGTCTCTGTAGGAAGTTTTAACAAAAAAATCACATCATCGAAATATGGTCAAAATCCTTTTTATATTGCAGTAGCAATTTCACCGGACATTCGGGTAGATCAGTCGGGACGTATTGAAACAGCTATGTTAATCGTTGTATCTGATTTAGAGAAAACCATAAAATCGGATACAAAGGATGATTCTCTTGGAAATACGATTTTATTAGATGAGAAAAATGAGGTTTTATATGATCCGGAAGGAAAAGCAGACCTTATTAAAGGCAGGGAAATAAAGGATGGACAATATAAATTTAAAGAAGAGAAAACAGGGAAATCCTATGTGGCAGTAGCTAGGTCTGTAACAGGTACAAAGTGGCGTGTTGTGAACGTAGTGCGAGCAAGAAAAATAACAGGAGCTTTTTTACGTACAGCAAGTATTATGCTTGTGATAATTGCTGCGTTAATGTTGCTTTTTAATATATTTTCACATTATTTTTTGAAAAATATTATTCATCCGGTTAATGATATTATCCAAGGCTTAAAAGTAGTACAGACAGGAAACTTAGATGTTCATATTACACCAAAGGGACAATCAGAAATCCGTAACATGATTCATTCCTTTAACCAAATGGTGAGACGGTTAAAGATACTGATTAAAGAGAATGAGCAACAGCAGTTAAAGAAGCAAGAGGCGGAAATGAAGGCTTTACAGTCACAGATAAATCCACATTTTCTGGTAAATTCTTTAAGTTCTATTCGATTTATGGCGCAGGTTTCCAGATTTGAGGGGATTCGAAAAATGGCAGAAGCATTGATAAAAATATTGTCCTGTTCTTTTCGAAGTAATCAGAGTACCTATACAATTAGAGAAGAACTGGAGATGCTTGATAGTTTTATCTTCCTTATGAGTATTCGTTATTCTGATGGCTTTCAATTTGAAAAAGAAGTGGATGAAAAATGCTTAGATTATCAAATTCCCAGACTGATTTTGCAGCCTTTAGTAGAAAATTCTATTGTTCATGCTTTTACAGAGAAAGAGGATATAGGGGTAATTAAAGTATCTGTATATGAAGATACGGAATGGATTTATTTAACTGTAGAAGATAATGGAAAAGGAATTTCAGAAGCACAAAAAAAACGGATTTTCAGCGAGGAAGAAAAGGAAGATAATTATAGTATTGGAATCAGAAATGTTTATACCAGATTAAAGTTAAATTATGGAGAGGATAGCAAGTTCGTTATAGATAGCAGAGAAGGCTCTTATACGAAGACGAAAATTGCGCTTAAAAAGAAAGTGGTGGACAAGTGAGATGAAAAAGCTATTAATTGTAGATGATGATGCTTTAATCAGAGCAACACTACACACAATTGTGGATTGGAATGAGTTGGGGTATGAAGTTGCAGGAGATGCACAAAATGGTGAGCAGGCGCTGCAAATATTAAAGAAAGAACAGATAGATTTAGTATTTACAGATATGAAAATGCCTGTTATGGATGGAATAGGGTTGATGCAGCAGATTAATCAAATGGAAAAAAAAGCCTCAGATTGTGGCATTAAGTGGCTATGATGATTTTAGCTTAGTACGCAGTGCCTTTAAGCTGGGGGCATTTGATTATGTTCTGAAAGAGGATATCTGCGAAAAGGGCATTACTGAATTAATCAAAAAGATTGATCCTGTAATAAAAAAAGAAGAAGTGCCCTTATACAGTGGAAAAAAGGAAGAAGAAGCCTTTTTAAAGGATATTTTATTAGGGCGTGTAATTCCTGTGAAAAAGGGAAGACTATTTGAGGAAAATTATGTGCTGGCAGCATTTGAAATCGACGAGTTTAAAGAAAATACAGTACGATTTCAAAGCTCCTTTGAAGAATATCTTGTAAAGCCAATGGTAAATATTGCACAGCAGATACCGAGAATTGCCAATAAATGTGTTTTTATTTCCTTGTCACCGGGGCTTTATTTCTTATATATACCTATGCCAGAGGGAACTTCTCCGATTGTTTCTGAAACGATTGTTTCTCTTTGCAAACAGCTAAAAAGCGTATGGAATAATTATATGAATTTGCCCGTTTCCGTAGGGATAAGCAGAGTAGGGAGAAATTTAGAAGACTTTTCAGACTGTCTGCTGGATACAGAAAATCAGTTGAAATTGCGTTATCTGGTTGGCAAAGGGAGTATTAATTTCTATGGACAAAAGGGAAGAATTTTGCCTGAAAAAGCTTATGAGAGACAGAAATTCTATGAAGATATCATTCAAGCCTTACAGGATGGAGATTTAGTAAAGCTGGAGGAGCAAAAACGTATTTTATTAAGGCAATTAACAGACATGGCAGAAGAGGATGCAAGGAAAGAATGTCTGTATCTTGTATGGTTTATTGCTCTTATGATGAGAGAGAATGAAGATAGTATTTGGTCTTTGTTTCTGGGGGAAGTAAATTATTATGAAAAAATAGGACGTATTGCAGACGGAGGAAGTCTGGCGATATGGACCAATAATTATATTAGCTATGTCGCTGATTATATTGTAAATACATACGATAGAAATCAGATGGATTTATTTCAAAAAGCACGAAGATTTATTATGGAGAATTATGCTAATCCTGAGCTTACATTGGGAAGTACGGCAGCTTATGTAGGATTAAACGAAAAATACTTCAGCTCTTGTTTTACAAAAGAAATCGGAAATACATTCAGTAACTTTCTGACGGAAATCAGAATGGAAAATGCCAGAGAACTGCTTCGCACTACGGATATGAAAATGTATGAAATCAGTGAAAGTGTAGGTTACAACAGCGTAGAACATTTTAACAGAATGTTTAAGAAGGTGTGCGGTGTAAGTCCCAGTGTGTATAAAAGACAAATTTTGCAAATCTAACGATACGTCAAGAAATCTTACTTTTTGTCATAGTGCCACGTATCTATATCTGTTATGATTTCAATATCATAATATTTGAGGAGGTCAATATGAAAAAGAAAGTTTTAGCAGCATTATTATGCGCGGCAATGGTTGCTACAAGTCTTGTAGGATGTGGTGGCTCCGAAGGCAAAGAAAGTGGAAAAAAGGACGGAGAATCTGAATTATCAGGAGAATTAGTAATTGCCTTATGGGATAACAGAACAATGGAATTATTTGAAAGTCTGGATCTTGAAGGACGTTTTCAGGAATTATATCCAGATGTAACATTAGAATTTGAAAAGTTGAAAGATGATACAGAATACTGGAATGCTATGAAAATGCGCGCGGCAGCAAACCAGCTTCCAGATGTAATGTTTAATAAAACATTTACTCTTTCCAGATTTAAAGAGTATTTGGTAGATATTTCTGATTTAAAAGCAGTAGAGGATAATAAAGTTGCTTCCGGTTATGCGGTAGATGATAAGATTTTAGGTATTCCTCTTACTATGAGTAGTGAATATGTATATTATTGGAAAGATATGTTCAAAGAAGCCGGTGTAGAAGTTCCGGATACATGGGCAGAACTGGAAGAAGTATCCAAAAAGCTTCAGGATTATTACGGAAAAGACAACGGAGATTATATGGCATTTGCTATTGGTGGAAAAGATGAATGGACAACTTATCCATTTGCAGAATTCATGCCTTCTCTGATTTCCGGAAACGGACAGAACTGGAATACTATGGCAGGTCAGGATGAACCTTTTGCAGAAGGAACAGATGTAAATACAGCATTTAAGAAAATTGATTCTCTGTTTTCTTCAGGCGTATTTGGAAAAGATCCTTTAGGTCTTAGTAATGACCAGGCATATAACCTGTTTGCTACAAAACAGTCTTCTATTATTGCAGCAGGAGCAAGAGCTTTAAAATCCTTTAAGGATACAGCAGAGAGCACAGATGAGTTAGGAACTTTCTACTTACCTGTAAGAGATGATGAGTCTGAACCATTTAGAACTGTTACACAGGGTGACTTATTCCTTTCCGTAACTTCACACTGTGAAAATCCAGAACTGGCAAAAGCATTTGTAGAATTCTGTTTCTCAGAAGACTGGTATCCAGATCATATTAAATCTATTCCGGATGACAGTGCAAGTAAAACATTTACAAAAGAAAAAGATCCGATTTTAGCACAGGCAGATGAACTTCAGCCAGAAGCAGAGATCGTTATGTATGACGGTGGTGGAGATGATTTCCAGGCATTAGTTGCAGAAACTACTTTCGACTATAAAAAATTAGGTGCACAGATGTTAATTCCTGATTTTGATTTAGACGAAGCGCTGAATGAGTTAAATACAAAGTGGAAGGCCGCAAGAGAAAAACTTGAAATTAAATAAGCAGACGAAGTGAGGAGGATATCAGAATGCAAACTCTGAATAAGAAAAAAGCACGGTTTATTGTGTTGTCCTTAATCATTCCGTTGACATTGCTGATTTGCTTTGTAGTATTTCCTGCGGGAGATTTAATACGAATGAGCTTTACAAACTGGGATGGATATTCAAGCTCCAGTGACTTCATAGGTTTTGACAACTATATATCCATGTTTCAGAATAAAGATTTATGGACATCTCTTAGGAATAACGGTGTTTATTTCGCAGCACATTTATTGTTTATTCCCATAGAGCTGATGGTGGCAGTAATGCTGACATCAAAAATGAGAGCAGCAAAGGCATATAAGACAATTGTATTTCTGCCATATATCATCAATGGAGTAGCAATTGCCTATGCATTTTCTTATTTCTTTTCTCCTGTAAACGGAGCATTTAATTCCATGTTAGAATTTGCTCATTTAGAAGGATTTATCAGAAACTGGCTCTCTGATGAAAAGATTGTAAACGTTGTTTGGCATTTGTATCTTCGTGGCGTTTCAGCGGCTATCATACTGTTTTATTCATGGCTGCATTGCAGTCCGTACCAAATGAAATTATGGAAGCTGCGGCAATGGATGGGGCAAATTCCTGGCATATATTCCGTTATATTCAGGTGCCATCCATTCAGTTAATGGTAGACTTTGTGTTGTTTGATAACATCCGAGGAGCTCTTCAGGTATTTGATATTCCGTTTGTTATGACAGCGGGAGGTCCGGGATACGCATCATCAACCTTTACATTACATACCATAAAGACGGCATTTACCTTTAATAACTTTGGCCTTGCTTCCACCATGGCGGTGGCAATCATGGTACTTATTGTGGTGATTTATCTCATACAGAATAAAATTCTCCATATTGGAAGAAAGGCGGAAAAGGTGAAATGAGAAAAGGCAAGACAAGAAGAATCGGAATTGAAATTTTAAAACAGGCAGTAGGTATTACGATGGTATTTATTGTGCTTGCGCCTATCTTGCTGACACTTTTTGCGTCACTGAAAACCAAGGCAGATATGGTAAATACATCACCATTGCTGCTTCCTGAGTTTTCCAGAATTACTTTTGATAACTTTAAAGAAGTATTTGCCAATAAATATCTTTTATTGGGATTTAAGAATACAGGAATTATTCTGGTAATCAGTTTGATTTTCAATGTCATGTTTGGAACAATGACAGCATTCATTTTAGAGCGATTTGAGTTCAGAATGAAAAAGGTAATTGTGGCACTGTTCTTCCTTGGAATGTTAATTCCTACCTTTGTAACAGAAATTGCCCGTTTTAAAATTATTACAGGATTAAATTTATACAATACTCTTGGAGCACCGATTATCATCTATGTTGCATCTGATTTAATGCAGTTGTACATTTACAGACAGTTTATTTCTACTCTGCCTGTATCCTTAGATGAGAGTGCGCTTCTTGATGGATGCAGCTATTTCCAGCTGTTTAGAAAGATTATTTTCCCGCTTTTAGCTCCGGCAACAGCGACAGTGGTAATTATTAAATCCATTTCCATTATCAATGATATGTATATTCCATATCTGTACATGCCTAAGAACAAATTGCGGACATTAACTACTTTCTTAATGGATTATGCCAATGCACAGGAAGGTTCCTGGCAGACGCTGGCAGCAGGAATTATTGTAATTATGATACCAACAGTACTGATTTACATATTCTTCCAGAAATACATACTGGCAGGTGTGGCTGCCGGTGCGGTAAAAGGCTAAATAAAAGGTGTAAAGTCATTAGATTTCTAATGGTTTTACACCTTTTTTACGTTTATTTCTCAAAAGTATGATAGTTCATCTTTCTGCTTTCCTTTATACTAGCGTTCAGATTGCTGAAAAAGGAAGGAGAAACACGATGTCAGAAATCACATTGAAAAATGTTTCAAAAATATATGAAAACCAACAGTATGCAGTCAGAAATGTAAATCTGGAAATACAGGATAAAGAATTTGTGATTTTAGTAGGACCATCCGGCTGTGGAAAATCTACAACTCTTCGCATGATTGCAGGACTTGAGGATATTTCAGACGGAGAACTTTACATAGATGGGGAATTCAGTAATTATTGTGAACCAAAGGACAGAGAAATGTCTATGGTGTTTCAGAATTACGCTCTTTATCCCAATATGACAGTTTTATGGAAATCTGGCTTATGCACTGAAAATCAGAAAAGTTCCCAAAGATGAGATTAAAAAAAGAGTTCATGAAGTGGCAAAAATTTTGGAGATTGAGCATTTGTTGGATAGAAAGCCCAGTGCACTTTCAGGGGGACAGAAACAGAGAGTGGCAATGGGAAGCGCAATTATCCGAAAACCAAAAGTATTTTTAATGGATGAGCCATTATCCAATCTGGATGCAAAGCTTCGTACTCAGATGCGTATTGAACTGGCAAAGCTTCACAGAGAAATGGAAACAACGATTATTTATGTGACACATGACCAGACAGAGGCAATGACATTGGGAACGAAGATTGTGGTAATGAAAGACGGATTTGTACAGCAGGTTGCACCGCCGGCAGAAATTTATAATAATCCGGCAAATCTGTTTGTGGCCGGTTTTATCGGTGCACCATCTATGAACTTCTTTGAAGCCTGGGTGGCAGTTGAAGATGGACGTACACTTCTCTATCTGGGAGGAAATGAGCTGGGAAAGAAAGTTTATCTGGATGGGAAAAAAGGAGAAATTCTTCAGAGACAAAAAAATGGCGAAAAAGTAATCCTGGGAATTCGTCCGGAGGATATTTACGAATATGAGGAAGCGAAAAGACGAGGATTTGAGAAAAATAGTGTAGGTCTGGAAGAAAAAGTAATTGCCAGAGAACTTTTAGGGGCAGAAGTTGTTTTGTACTTTCAGGCACAGGGAAGAAATCAGGCAGTACGCTTAAATCCGGAGAATGAGACGAAAAGAGGAGAAAATATCAATCTCTATTTCGATACAGAAAAGCTTTACGCTTTTGATATGGATACACAGGAAAACTTGTTCTATAAGGAGGATTTCACTCATGAATAAAAAGAAAAAAGGCAGTTTATCCCCTTATGGATATCTACTGCCGTGTATGCTGATTTTTGCAGTATTTTTGTTTTATCCATTTTTTAAGACCATTTATTTGAGTTTTTATAAGACAGATAAGATGGGGCAGGCGAAACTCTTTGTAGGAATCGAGAACTATAAAGAATTATTGACATCGCCCTCTTTTCTAAACAGTTTAAAAGTAACTTTAATTTTTGTAGGAATTGTTGTTGTGGGAAGTATGCTTTTAGGACTGATTACTGCAGTGTTGTGTAATAAGGCATTTCCCGGAATTCGCTTTTTCAGTACAGCCTATGCATTGCCAATGGCCATTGCGTCAAGCTCTGCAGCCTTGATTTTCAAGCTGATGCTTCACCCTTCCGTGGGAATTGTCAATAAGCTTTTGGGACTTGATATCAACTGGCTGAGTAATCCGGAAACAGCACTGTACTGTGTGGCAATCCTCACAGCGTGGTTGAACAGCGGAATTAACTTTTTGTACTTTTCAGCAGGACTTGGAAATATTGACAACACTATTTACGAAAGAGCTTCTGTAGACGGAGCCAGCGGTGTACAGCAATTTTTCCATCTGACTTTACCGGGATTATCTCCCATTATGTTTTATACATTAGTGGTAAACATCATTCAGGCATTTCAGTCCTTTGGTCAGATTAAAATCCTCACGGAAGGAGGACCAAACGAAACCACAAATGTTATCGTATATTCTATTTACAGAGATGCATTCTTTAACTATCGTTTTGGAAGCGCAGCAGCACAGTCCGTAATTTTATTCTTTATTGTAATGCTCATTACACTGGTAATGTTCCGCATAGAAAAGAAAGGAGGAAAACCATGATAAATACAAAGGCTTTACGAAAAAGAAGAATTCATACAGGAATAAGAGTATTGATTAACATAGTGACAGCAATTATCGTGTTAATTCCTCTCTTGTATGCGGTAAGTATTGCATTTATGCCTTCAGGGGAACTCTTTACCATGGATATGAATTTATTTCCAAAAAATCCGACCATTGAAAACTTCAAACAGGCATTTACAAGTGTTCCTTTACTACGCTTTATTATCAATTCATTTGTTATGGCAGCCTGTATTACACTGGGGCAGATTGTTACCTGCTCCCTGGCTGCCTTTGCCTTCTCATTCTTAGAATTTAAAGGAAAAGGCGTGTTATTTATGGTTGTTATGGCTACGATGATGGTTCCGGGAGAAGCAACGATTATCTCCAACTATCTTACTGTAAGTCAGCTGGGTATGTTAGACACATATTCAGTATTGATTGTACCTTACCTGACATCGGCAATGGGAATTTTCCTGTTCCGGCAGTTTTATAGCACATTTCCAATTTCTCTGTACGAATCTGCGAAACTGGATGGGTGCAGTAACTTGAAGTTTATCGTAAGAATATTGATACCTCTTACAAAATCAGCCATTGGAGCAATGGGCGTTTATACCTTTATTAATGCATGGAATATGTATATGTGGCCATTGCTGGTAACAGGTTCTGATGAAATGAGAACTGTACAGATTGGTATCAGTATGCTGGACAGTGTAGACTCTCAGTCAATTACACTGATGATTGCGGGTGTGGTAATGGTAATTATTCCTTCAATATCTATCTTTATTGTAGGACAGAAACAGCTTATTCGAGGAATGTTCGCAGGAGCAGTAAAAGGCTGACAAAGAAAGGAAAAAAGAATGAAGAAAAAAATAATTTCAGTGATTTTAGCAGGAACAATGATGATGGGAACTCTGGCAGGATGCGGAGGAAACAAAACTACAGAAACAGAAAATAAAACAGAAGGTAAAACAGAGGAAACCCAACAGACAGCGGGTACAGAAGAATTTTCCATGGCAGACGCTTCTGAAGTAGACGGCACAGAAATCTCCTTCTGGCATTCCATGGGTGGTGTCAACGGACAGGCGATTGACACATTAGTTAAGAAATTTAACGATGAAAACGAATATGGAATTACTGTAAAAGCTCAGTATCAGGGAGAATACGATGACTCCTTAAACAAATTAAAAAGCGCACAGATTGGAAACATGGGAGCAGATTTAGTACAGGTATACGAAATCGGAAGCAGATTTATGATTGAGTCAGGCTGGATTACTCCGATGCAGCAGATGATTGATGCAGATAGTTATGATTTATCCCAGATTGAGCCAAATCTGGCTGCATATTATACCATTGATAATCAGCTGTACTCTATGCCTTTCAACTCTTCTACACCGATTATGTATTATAATAAGGAAATGTTTGAAAAAGCAGGCATTACAGAAATCCCAGATAGTCTGGAAGGAATTGAAGCAGTTGGTGAAAAGCTTTTAAATGAAGGCGGAGCAGGACAGGTAATTTCTTTAGGAATTTATGGATGGTTCTTTGAACAGTTTATCGGAAAACAGGGATTGGAATATGCAAACAACGGAAACGGAAGAACAGAAGCTGCTACAGCAGTTGCCTTTGATTCAAACGGTGCAGCAGCAAATATTTTAACCGCATGGAAATCTCTTTATGATAAAGGTTATGCACCAAATGTAGGAAAAGGCGGAGACGCAGGTCTTGCAGATTTTTCAGCGGGAAAATCAGCCATTACACTGGGTTCTACAGCTTCCTAAACAGATTTTACAGGATGTAAACGGAAAATTTGAAGTAGGTACTGCATACTTTCCTAAAGTAAAATCCACAGATGAGGGTGGAGTTTCCATTGGTGGTGCATCTTTATGGGCATTAAACAACAATGATGCTAAAAAAACAAGAGCAACCTGGGAATTTGTAAAATTCCTGATTTCCCCAGAGTCACAGGCATACTGGAATGCACAGACAGGATACTTCCCAGTAACAACAGCAGCACAGGAAGAACCGGTATTTAAAGAAAACGTAGAAAAATATCCACAGTTCCAGACAGCAATTGATCAGTTACATGATTCTTCACCAAAATATGTAGGTGCATTGTTAAGCGTATTCCCTGAAGCAAGAGCAACGGTAGAGTCTGAAATTGAAAACCTTCTCAATGGAAATGCAGATGTAAAAACGGCAGTAAAAAATATGGCAGATGCTATTAACAAATCGATTGAAGAATATAATCTTGTAAATCAGTAACAGAGGTGAATGAGCATGACAGAAATATTTGCTCACAGAGGTGCCAGCGGTTATGCCCCAGAAAATACACTGGAGGCTTTCCGCCTGGCAATGGAGCAGGGAGCAGACGGCATTGAACTGGATGTACATCTGACAAAAGACGGAGAAGTAGTGGTTATTCATGATGAAACTCTTGACAGAACCAGCGATGGACAGGGAAAAGTAAGAGATTATACATTAGAAGAACTGAAAAAATTTTCCTTTCACAATCATATAGAAAAATACAAGGGAGTTCAGATACCGACCTTAAAGGAAGTGCTGGATTTGGTAGAAAATTCTTCTATGAAGGTAAATATCGAATTAAAAACAGGTATTTACTGGTACGAAGGAATTGAAGAAAAAACCATGGAAATTGTGAAAAACAAAAAAATGGAAGACCGTGTTATTTATTCTTCTTTCAACCACTATAGTATTCAGAAAATATTAGAGCAGGATATTCATGCAGAAACGGCATATTTGTTCAGTGATGTAACTCTTAATATGGAGAAATATGCAAAAGAGACAGGTGTAAAAGGACTGCATCCGGCAGTTTACCACCTGAAAATGGCAGATTTTCTGGAAACTTACTTAAACAGTGGGTTAAAGGTGCGTGTGTGGACGGTGAATAAGAAAGAAGATATGAAAATGTTTATGGATGCAGGTGTAGATGCGGTGATTACGAATTATCCGGATTTAGCTCTTAAATAGTTGACGAACCCTTTAAAACTGTGCATAATAGATGCTGACTGACAAGACACTTGAAATGACAGTTTGGAAAGGGAAAAGGATATGAAAGAGTTTTTAAAAAAGAAAAAATATTATTTTTTCTGCAAAGAGGTACGGAATTGATGCCTTAAGCGCTATGGCACAGGGATTATTTGCTTCTCTGCTGATTGGTACAATTATCAGCACACTGGGAGAACAGCTGGGAATTGATATTCTGGTAACAGTAGGAACTTATGCAAAAGGCGCAACAGGTGCGGCAATGGCAATATCCATTGGGTATGCATTACAATGTCCTCCGCTGGTGCTGTTTTCACTGGCAGCAGTAGGATGGCAGCCAATGAGTTGGGTGGAGCCGGCGGTCCTCTGGCAGTATTGGTTGTCACAATTTTGCAGCAGAATTTGGAAAATTAGTATCAAAAGAAACGAAAATCGATATTATTGTTACACCATTTACAGCAATTGGTGTAGGTGTGCTTTTATCCCTGTGGTGGGCACCGGCAATCGGCTACGCTGCAAGCAGTGTGGGAAATGCAATTATGTGGGCCACAGAGCTTCAGCCGTTCTTTATGGGAATTCTGGTATCTGTAATCGTAGGAGTTGCCTTGACACTTCCAATCAGCAGCGCTGCAATCTGTGCGGCACTGTCTCTTACCGGGCTTGCCGGAGGAGCAGCAGTAGCAGGCTGTTGTGCACAAATGATTGGTTTTGCAGTAATGAGCTTTCGTGAAAACAAATGGGGCGGACTTTTTGCACAGGGAATTGGAACATCCATGCTTCAAATGGGAAATATTGTAAAAAATCCAAAAATCTGGCTGCCTCCTACTTTAGCGTCTGCCATTACGGGACCATTGGCAACCTGCCTGTTTCATATGGAAATGAATGGAGCAGCAGTAGCTTCCGGTATGGGAACTTGTGGCTTTGTAGGACAGATTGGTGTGTATACAGGATGGGTAAATGATATTGCAAGCGGTGCAAAAGCAGCTATTACACCTATGGACTGGATTGGGATGGTGCTGATTTGCTTTATTCTTCCGGCAGTGCTTACATGGCTTATTGCAGTTCCGTTTAGGAATATGGATGGATTAAAGAGAATGATTTGAAATTGGATTTATAATAAAGAGTGGTGTTATGACAAAAAAAGACGTTATAATACCACTCTTTTTATATTTGTAAAAAATAACTAAAAATAACCAAAAATTCCATAAATTTTAGAGGTGAAAAAAAGTACAATTTGTTGAAAAGAGGAAAAAATCGTGCTACAATATTTAATGTATAATATGCTAATTGCATTTATACAGGTCACCAAAGACAAAAATACTAATGAATATAAGACTTCAAGATTTATTGGTGTCCGATTTGCAGAAACGCTGGCTTTTTGTGACAGGATGGATTTTGAAGTTAAAAATAATTACCCCCTCCCCTTAAGGAAGTTCAGATGTATAAGGCATTGCAGTGAATTTTTTAGGGGGGGGGAGTTGTGCAATGAGGTAAAAGTTATGAAAAGAATTGATTTACACTGTCATGTTCTGCCGGGTGTGGATGACGGAGCAGCCGACTTTGAAGAAAGTCTGCGTATGCTGAAATCTGCCGCCAAGCAGGGTGTGTGTGCAGTTGTTGCAACTTCTCATTATTCCAGACAGTTTCGCAATGAAGATCCGGAACGTTTTCGGATGTTAAGAGAAGAACTGCAAAGAAAAGCCCGAGCAGAAATTCAAGAGAATTTTACAATCTATTCGGGACAGGAGGTTTTCTACACAGAGGATGTAGTAGAAAAGCTGGATGAAAAGAAGCTTCTTACTTTAAACGGAAGTTCCTATGTACTTACAGAATTTCATCCTTCTATGCCATATTCTATGATTATTAATGGCATAAGAGAATTAACTATGGCACAGTATACACCAATTATCGCTCACTTTGAAAGGTACTCTGCATTAAGAGAAAAAGGACGTGTGGAGGAATTAATTCAAGCAGGTGCTCTTATGCAGATGAATTATAAGCCTATTGGAGGGAAATGGTATGAGGAAACAACCAGATGGTGCAGAAAGATGTTGAAGGAAGGAAACGTTCATTTTCTCGGAAGTGATATGCACAACATGAGAACGAGAAAACCGGAACTTATGGAGCTTCGCACTGGATGGAAAAGCATCTGGATAATGAATATATGAAGGATATCTCTTATGCAAATGCAGAGAAAATTCTGGAAAATAAAATTTTATAAAGAAAAGGATTGAGATGATGGAAAATACGCGTGAAGATGAATTAGAAATTGATTTAAAACAGATTTTTTATGTCTTAAAGAAAAAAATATTAATTATTTTGGCCGTAGGACTTTTGTTTGGCTGTATTGCCTGTGTTGCTACAAAATTCTTTATGACACCTACATACACTTCCACATCGAGTATGTTACTTTTGATTAATGATAAAGGCTTTGAGTCTGCTGCAGATTTGCAGATGGGAAGTCAGTTGACAAAAGATTACAGCGTACTGATTACCAGTCGTCCGGTGCTGGAAGAAACGATTGAAAACTTAAAGCTAGATATGAGCTATGAACAGCTGAAGGCAAATATAGCAGTAGATAATCCGGCAGATACACGAATTTTAAACATTACTGTTACGGATACGGAGCCGGAAATGGCACAAAAAATCGTAAATGAAGTAGCAGTAAATGCTTCTGCGTTTATAGGAGATAAAATGGAAGTGACTGCACCAAAAATCATTGATGAAGGTCAATTCCCTACTCATAAAGCCGGACCAAATATGAAAAAAAATGCACTTTTGGGATTACTTTTGGGATTGATTTTAAGTGCAGGCATCTTTGTAGTAATTGCAATTATGGACGATACCATTAAAACAGAAGAAGATATTGAAAAATATCTGGGTCTGTCTACGCTTACTAGTGTACCGGATCGAAAAGATTAACATTAATCAAAAACGTCAATGG
>ENA-OPYY01000422-OPYY01000422.1-human-gut-metagenome-genome-assembly--contig:-NODE-422-length-14582-cov-1.352750_pt1 | contig 14582 bp, 18 predicted proteins | sample MGYA00242472_ERZ504481 | MGnify/ENA primary metagenome ERZ504481 (study PRJEB26092, sample SAMD00036265) | human gut metagenome | host: Homo sapiens | study: EMG produced TPA metagenomics assembly of...
CAATATTCCCCACTGCTGCCTCCCGTAGGAGTTTGGGCCGTGTCTCAGTCCCAATGTGGCCGGTCACCCTCTCAGGTCGGCTACTGATCGTCGCTTGGTAAGCCGTTACCTTACCAACTAGCTAATCAGACGCGGGTCCATCTCATACCACCGGAGTTTTTCACACTGCTCCATGCGAAGCTGTGTGCTTATGCGGTATTAGCAGCCATTTCTAACTGTTATCCCCCTGTATGAGGCAGGTTACCCACGCGTTACTCACCCGTCCGCCGCTCAGTCAGTTTTAATTCCATCCGAAAACTTCCTTAAAACCGCTTCGCTCGACTTGCATGTGTTAGGCACGCCGCCAGCGTTCATCCTGAGCCAGGATCAAACTCTCATGTTTAAAGTTGATTCTTGTCCAAGATTACTTAGCTTGGCTAATGTTATCTTAAACCGTTTTACTTGGTTTTTGTTCTGAATTTTCTCAAATCCTAAGGTCTAAACCAAACCTTTTGAATTGTTAGAATTTTCAGGGTTTGTGTATTATTCAGTCTTTAATTCTCAAGGTACTTGCAACTTGCGTTGCCAACGCAGAAGGAGGGATTTGAACCCTCGCGCCGCTACTAACGACCTACTCCCTTTCCAGGGGAGCCCCTTCAACCACTTGGGTACTTCTGCTTGGTTGATCTTTTAATCTTTATTCTGTTCAAGACAAATCTCAATGTTTGTCCCAAGCGGAGAGAGTGGGATTCGAACCCACGCGCCCTTTCGGACAAACGGTTTTCAAGACCGCCTCGTTATGACCACTTCGATATCTCTCCAAACGTGCTTTTCTATTTTACAAGATGAAAAGCATTTTGTCAAGAGTTTTTTTGATTTTTTCAAAAGTTTATTTTCTCTTGTGTGTTGCATCTGCCGTATCAGCGACAGCTCAGTTATAATACCACGCCATTCGACAGATGTCAACACTTTTTTTACAATTATTTTTCATTTTTTATATTGAGTCAAAATAGCCTCTGCAACAGCCAGGTCTTCCGGGGTTGTAATCTTAATATTGGTATAGCCGCCTTCAGTCATATGCACCTTAACACCCATCTGGTTTTCCACTATCATACTGTCATCCGTAACACGTCTGCAGTCCTGGGACAGCTGCCGCTGAAATGCCTCCACAATAAGGGGAACCGAAAAAACCTGAGGTGTCTGCGCCTGCCAGATTCTGCTGCGATCCGGAGTATCCAGAATCACACCATTTTCATCCGTCTGCTTAATGGTATCCTTAACCGGCATTCCCACTACACAGGCATCCCATTTTTCTGTATCCTTATATACTCTCTCAATTATATCCTCCGTAATAAAAAGGCCTGGCCCCGTCATGAATGAAAACATAACCGTCTCCGGCCGAAGCCCCAGCTTCATTCCGCGAATTTTTCCCGCAAAGAAGACAGAGAGCCTTCCATACACTTTCATAGCGTTCCTTTCCTCCCGGAGCAACTGCTGTTACCTTGGTAATCCCATATGGATGAACCAATTTTTCCCAGCAATATTCAATATGGTCTTTATCAGTAATAAGAATAATCTCATCTATAACAGGAGATGCCTGAAAGGCTTCTAACGAATAGACCACAACAGGCTTATCTCCCAATGTCAGATACTGCTTCGCCACTGCAGTTCCCATTCGGCTGCCTCTTCCTGCCGCCAGTACAACTGCTGTACAGAATTTTTTCATCTATCTCTCCCCCAGTTTCAAATTGGGTACGGCATTAAGATCCCAGCCAGATCTGTTTCCTCGAATATATTCATAATAAGCAGCCGCACCGATCATAGCCGCATTATCTGTACAAAAAACAGGAGATGGATGATAAAATGCAATTCCATTCTCTTCACAGGCCTTTTTCATTGCTGCGCGAAGTGCTGTATTTGATGCCACTCCTCCTGCAATAGCAAGCTGCTGTATCCGTATTCCTTTGCCGCATGAATAGCACGGCTTACCAGGGAATCCACTACCGAATTCTGGAAAGATGCCACAAGATCCGGTACACAAATCTCTTCACCCGTCATTTTTGCATGATTGATGTGATTCAAAACAGCCGACTTTAAACCACTGAAGCTAAAATCATAGGGTGAATCTGCCACTTTACCCCTTGGGAATTCAATAGCATGGGGATTTCCTTCTTTTGCTACCTTATCAATCTTTGGGCCACCAGGATACCCCAGTCCCACTGCACGGGCCACTTTATCAAAAGCTTCCCCAGCAGCATCATCTCTGGTATGGCCAATAATTTCAAATTCCCCATAATCCTTTACAACTACAAGATGGGTATGTCCTCCTGACACAATCAGACAGATAAATGGTGGTTCCAGATCTTTATTTTCAATAAAATTGGCCGATACATGGCCTTCAATATGGTGAACACCTATAAGTGGCTTTCGGGCTGCATAAGCAATAGCTTTCGCCTCTGCCACTCCTACCAAAAGAGCCCCCACCAGACCTGGACCATATGTCACTCCAATTGCTGTAATATCATCCAGTGTTGTTTCTGCCTCTGCCAATGCCCGCTCTATCACATAATTAATTGCCTTAATATGTTCTCTGGAGGCAATCTCCGGCACCACACCCCCATATACCGTATGGGTTGCTATCTGAGAGGAAATCACATTGGACAGCACTGTACGCCCGTTTTTTACCACGGAAGCTGCCGTTTCATCGCAGGAACTCTCAATTGCAAGTATCAGTACATCTTCTATATGATTCACGTTCATTTTTCACTCCTCATCAAATTCCAGTTCCATGGTCCACCCGTCTCTTGCAGCCTTAGCCCGCGGAAAAATCTTGCGGACCTCGTCCATATAATCATCCGGACGGGTAAGAGATGGGCTGTAATGGGTCAGCCAGAGCTGTCCCGGTTTCGCCTCTTTCGCCAGAGCAGCTGCCTCATAAAAGGTCATGTGCTTATATTCTCTGGCTTTGGAAGCCTTTTCCTTTTCTCCGTACATGCCCTCACAGATAAAGAGATCTGAACCGGCGGCGTACTCTGCAATCACAGGAACAGGGCGCGTATCCGTACAGTACGTTACCTTGAGTCCCCTGCGGTCGGGCCCCAGAACCATATCCGGTGTAAGCAGGCGGCCTTCGCACTCAATCTCTTCGCCCTTCTGAAGACGGTTCCAGAATTTCTGTGGGATCTGCTGCTCCTTTGCACGTTCTACATCAAAACGGCCTTTTCTGGGAATGCGAATCGTATACCCATAGCAAAGAACATTGTGGTTAACCTTATATGCATCAATGATATAAGGGCCGGCTGTAAGCTGCTGCCTGTTTTCTGTCAGTTCAATCATCCGAAGCTCAAAGGGAAGCTCTGGAGCTATCATACGCAGTGCATTTACTACTCTTTCCAGTCCTCTGGGGCCAATCAGGGTCAGAGGCTCTGTACGCTCTGCGTTACCCATAGTTAAAAGCAAGACCCGGAAGACCACTGATATGATCCGCATGGTAATGTGTAAAGCAGATAGTATCAATGGGTTTAGGGCTCCAGCCCTTTTCTTTTAACGCAACCTGTGTTCCCTCTCCGCAGTCAATAAGAAGATTACTGCCGCCGCATCTGGCCATCATGGATGTAAGCCATCGATAGGGCAGGGGCATCATCCCCCCCGTTCCCAGCAAACATATATCAAGCATATTATTTTCCTCATTTTCTATGTCAAGTCGCACCGTTTCGGAACATTTTCACCGTTCCGCAAAACCGGCTTTTTCAAATCATAACACAGATGCAGCCCAATAATCAAGAGCCCTGAGAAAAACGCCCGTCCGGTTTCCTTTTACAGATATTCTGTCTGTTCCTCTATGGAAACAGGAATCCGAAACCTATTTATCATCTGGTCATAACATTCCTCACACAGATCAAAATGATGAACCTGCCCGTCCTTTTCGGAAAAATAATCCCACGCATGGTCTATGGATATGGCTCCCTCTCGTATAATCCCTTGGCTCACTGCCAGTTTCTTCCCGCAGCCGTTACAGATCAGTGTCTCTAACTGTCCATTCTTATTGTACTTTTTCATCAATATACCTCGCCTTTCTCTTTCATGATCCTCGCTTCCTTCTTCCGGCCATAATACGCAAAACGGAGAGGAATGTTCGATTCCTCTCCATTATATACACAGGATTCTGTAATTTTAAGTGGGAATTGCTGTATATTTTCCTCCGCAATTCCAAAAGACCAGTCACAAACTGCGGTTCCACATGATCACTGCATCTTCCTCCGGCTCCTGGTAATACTTTTTGCGGACTGCCTCCTGACAGAAACCGTATTCTTCGTAAAGACGCATGGCTCCTACATTACTTTCTCTGACCTCCAGGGAAACAGAGGATGCGCCCTCTTCCCTTGCGGCTGCTAACATGGCTTCCATCAGTTTCCTGCCGACTCCCTGCCTGCGGTATTCTGAAAACACCGCAATCCTCTGCAGTTCTCCCTCATCTGCCAGGACACGCAGAACGCAGTAGCCCGCGATTTCATTTTCACAGGTACATACAAAATATGTATCCAGAGGACTGTTTAAGCCCTCTGCAAGCAGCTTTTCAGACCAGGGCTGAGAAAAACTGCTCTGCTCCAGTGCCGCTGCCCGTAAAAGGTCTCCGGCTTCCATCCGGCGTACCCTCAAATTCTGATTCATAACGACTCCTTTGCCAGCAGAAATGATATTTTTAATAATCTCCCGGAAGCTTTCCGGCAGCGCCCTCTGGCGACAGTTCAGCCTCCCTCTGGCGTTCTGCCTGTGATTTTCTCAGATAATCGGGATTGAATTCTCCGGCAGACACTAAAAACGCACTATGGTATCCGCAGCCGTCGCCCTCTTCCTTCAGAGCAAGGCTTCCAAGCGCTGCCACACTGGCTGCCCTCTGGCGGTTCATCTGGGCCGGAGCAAATTCAAAGGGAACCTTTACCATTTCCTGTATCATTTCCCTATAGGCCGGAACTCCGTCTCCCAGAAAAATCACACGTTCTCCCCTGCGGTTTAATTCTTCTGCCAGATCTCCCATATCCATAGGCTGCTGTTCCAGCTGAATATGAATCCCCTGTTCCATCTGATACAGACCCGTATAGACCTGACGGCGTCTGGCATCCATAATCGGGCAGATCAGGCCAGAGGCTCCCCACATATTATATGCCAGAGCATCGACGGTAGGAACATGGATCAGAGGCTTTTTTAATGCCAGTCCAAGGCCCTTGGCAGTGGCCGCACCAATTCTTAAGCCTGTAAATGAACCCGGCCCTCCTGCCACAGCAATGGCGTCAACGGTATTAAGATCCAGCTCCAGAAGCTTTGCCAGCTCATCCAGCATGGGAAGCAGAGTCTGAGAATGGGTCTTTTTAAAGTTGGCCGTATATTCTCCTGTAAGAATATCATCCGTCACAAGAGCCACGCTGGCTACCAGAGATGAACTTTCGATTCCTAACACTCTCATTCTTTCTCCTCCACACGGATTCGTCTGTAGTCGAATCCTTTTTCCATATCCTTTTCTATGGTCACTTCCGTCACATGTTCCGGCAGGATTTCCCGGATCAGCTCCGACCACTCGATCAATGTCACTCCCTGACCGTAAAAGCAGTCTTCATAGCCGATCTCATCCATTTCGCTGATATCACCGATCCGATATACGTCAAAATGATACAGCGGCAGACGCCCATCCTCATACTGCTGCACAATGGTAAATGTAGGGCTGTTTACAGGCTCTGTGATGCCAAGACCGGCTGCAAACCCCTGAGTAAACACAGTTTTCCCACACCCAGGTCACCGTTTAAGCAAATCACCTGCCCTGCCCGGGCCTGCTCTCCCATTTTCACGCCAAGATCATAGGTTTCCTTTGGATCAAATGTTTCAATTACCATCCTTTACCCCTTTCATGGTGAGAGAAATCCGTTTTTTCTCCAGATCCACTGCCAGAATCTTTACATCAACCACATCTCCTACGCTCACTGCGTCCATAGGGTGACGGATGTAGCGGTCTGTCATCTGTGAAATGTGCACCAACCCATCCTGATGGACACCGATATCCACAAAGGCTCCAAAATCAATTACATTGCGTACTGTTCCCTTTAATACCATGCCGGCTTTTAAATCCTTCATTTCCAGAATATCGCTGCGCAGAACCGGCCTTGGCATCTCATCTCTGGGATCTCTGGCCGGTTTTTCCAGCTCGCCCGCAATGTCTCTGAGCGTGATTTCTCCAACTCCCACTTCCTCTGCCATTTTCTTATAGTCACGGATTTTTCGGCTAATACCGGGAATTCCTCCACGCGCCAGCTCCTCTTCCCTGTATCCAAGGCTCTGTAAAATGGCCTTAGCTGCGCCATAGCTTTCCGGATGGACACTGGTACCGTCTAAGGGTTCCGCTCCCCCTGTAATACGCATAAAGCCTGCGCACTGTTCAAAAGCCTTAGGCCCCAGCTTGGCTACCTTTAAAAGCTGCTTTCTGCTCTTAAATGCGCCGTTTTCCTCACGGTACGCCACAATGTTTTTTGCCAGCGTCTTATTGATGCCTGAAACGTATTCCAAAAGGGAGGCAGATGCGGTATTTATGTCCACACCTACCCTGTTTACACAGTCTTCTACCACACCCTCTAAGGCAGCTCCCAGCTTTTTCTGATTCATATCATGCTGATACTGGCCTACGCCAATGGATTTGGGGTCAATCTTTACCAGCTCCGCCAGAGGATCCTGCAGGCGGCGGGCAATGGACACTGCACTTCTCTGGCCCACATCAAATGCCGGAAATTCCTCTGTGGCAAGTTTGCTGGCAGAATATACGGAAGCTCCGGCCTCATTTACGATCACATACTTCACCGGCTCCTTGATTTCCTTTAACAGTTCCACTATTACCTGCTCCGATTCTCTGGAAGCTGTACCGTTTCCTACCGATATCAGGGAAATGTTGTATTTGTGGATCATTTCCTTTAAAATCTTCTTTGATTCCTCTACCTTATTCTGAGGCGCTGTGGGATAGATTACAATGGTATCCAACACCTTTCCCGTGCTGTCTACAACTGCCAGCTTGCAGCCTGTACGGAAGGCCGGATCCCAGCCTAAAACCACACGGCCTGTAATGGGAGGCTGCATCAGAAGCTGCTCTAAATTCTTTCCAAAAACACGGATTGCTCCGTCCTCTGCCTTTTCTGTGATCTCACTGCGGATTTCACGCTCTATGGAAGGTCCTGTCAGACGGTCATAGCTGTCCTTCACCACCGCCTTTAACACCGGAGTGGTATATGGATTATTCTTTACGATCACCTGCTTTTCCAGATATCCCATGATCTGATCCACAGGAGGAATCACCTTTACTGTAAGGATTTTTTCGCTTTCTCCCCGGTTTAGCGCCAGAATTCTATGGCCCGCAGCCTTTTTTACAGGCTCCTCATAATTATAATAGGTCTCATAAACGGACTTTACCTTCTCATCCTTTGCACTGGACTGAAGAAGTCCCTTATTCATCGTTATATTACGGATCCAGGTGCGGTACCCCGGATGATCGGAAATCCGCTCCGCCAGAATATCCATGGCACCCTGAATGGCAGCTTCCGGCGATTCCACTCCCTTTTCCTCTGAAACATAGGAAGCCGCTGTCTCTTCAAGAGGTTCCTTCGCCTCCTGTAAAAAAATCAGTCTGCCAACGGCTCCAGCCCCTTCTCACGGGCAATCATCGCTCTTGTGCGACGCTTTGGCTTATAGGGGCGGTATAAATCCTCCACTGCTACCAGGGTAGCTGCACTGCGGATCTGCTGCTCCAGTCCAGGCGTCATCTTTCCCTGATCTGTAATCGTGGCGATCACCTGGTTTTTGCGGTCTTCCAGTCCCCGCAGATATCTTAAACGTTCATCCAGAGCACGCAGGATCTCATCATTTAAGGAACCTGTGGCCTCCTTGCGGTATCTGGCAATAAACGGAATGGTATTTCCTTCATCGATCAGCTTTACGGCAGCCTCTGCCTGATGGCGGCCGATCTGTAATTCTTCGGCCAGTGTTTTTATAATATCCATTAATTTTCCTCGCTGTCTTTATTCTCTCAGTAACTGTTTTATTATAATTCATCCTGCCTTCTTATGCAAGACTCACCAGGATGTGACACTGGACAGGATGAATTTTTCATGTTAGAATAAGCCATGTTGACTATCACTATCTCAAAGAAAGGCTATTGCATTTAATATCATGAACAATATCTATAAAAAACAAAAGAATGCACCTGCTCCCTCGGAGAAATTTGCCGTATGCTCTCTGATCTGCGGTATCATCGGCGTTGTCTTAAGCCTGTTTTATCTGCCTGTTTCTCTTTTAATCGGCGGTAATTATCCTGCAGGCCTGATCTGCGGCGCAGGCGGCATTGTCCTGGCCCTTATGGCCCGGAATGCAGATCCCAGCCCCCGCAAAACCCTTCCGCCCAAGGCCATTGCCGGAATCCTTTTAAGCGGTTTTGCTATTATGCTGACCTTTTTCTTTTTCTCTCAGCTGATCCAGTTTTATGATCTGCTGCGCGATCCGGTGAAGGGTCCACAGATCAATCAGTTCCTCTACCAGTTCCAGCAGCGCCTTATGGAACAGCTCCAACAGGCACAGCCTCCGGTACACTGATTTTTAAAAATGTTTAAAAAAACTTCTGCCGTTTTCACATTGGCAGAAGTTTTTATTATCTGTATTCAACTCTACATCATAGCCCGGATGGTCTGTTTGATTCCAAAATCCGAGTGTGCCTCTGCAAGCGCATCATAGGCCGCTACAGCCTGTCGGAACGCGCCCTCCTCCATCTCCGGGGTGAGAACGGCAAATTCATCCATTCCGTAAAGCTCGATGACCTCCGTATGGCCGAAAATACGCCTGATATCCTGTTCCTTATTGCGGAAGGAACCTGCCAAACGGACAAAGTAACGAAAACGCATATTCTCCATTGGCTCTATGGTCTGCTTTTCATTTCCCCATCCCATAGGAACATTTTTCTTCAGGTTCTGAGCAGCCTCAATGATATCTGCAATCACTGCGCTGGCTGTAGGGAGCTTTCCCGCTCCGCTGCCGTAAAACATAGACACGCCAAGCATATTTCCGCGGACCATAATACCGTTAAATACGTCTCTTACTCCATATAGAGGATGACTGCTGTTTATCATTACCGGAGCCACATAGGCACTTACCTTTCCGTCTCTGATGCGGCTGGTGCCGAACAGCTTTATGGAAACGCCCATTTTCTCCGCATATTTAAAATCAACATCTGTGATCTTTGTAATTCCTTCTGTGTAGATATCCTGATAATCCACCTCTTTGCCTGCAGCCATGGCTGTAAGAATGGCAATCTTGCGGCAGGTGTCATAGCCTTCTACGTCCGCCTCCGGATTGCGCTCCGCATATCCCAGATTTTGAGCCTCTCTTAAAGCATTTTCAAAAGTATCTCCCTCTTTATCCATCTTTGTGAGAATATAGTTGGTCGTACCGTTTAAAATGCCCGTAATCTCCTCAATGCGTTCTCCCATCAGACAATGATACAGAGGACGGATAATAGGGATTCCGCCTCCCACGCTGGCCTCAAAAAAGAAATTTACCTTCTTTTTTCGCGCAATGGCAAGAAGTTCTGTGCCGTGAGCAGCTACCAGAGCCTTATTGGAAGTAACAACATGCTTTCCTGCCATCAGGCAGGCCTTTACAAACGGATACGCCGGATTTAGACCTCCCATGGTTTCCACCACGATCTGAATCTCCGGATCCTCTTCAATGAGCTTAAACTCATGGATCACCTTATCTGCGATGGGGCTGTCGGGAAACTCCCGCAGATCCAGCACATACTTCAGCTCTATCTCCTGCCCTGCCTGTGCAGCGATCACATCCCGATTTTCTGCCAGAATCTCCGTCACACCAGAGCCAATAGTTCCATATCCCATTACTGCTGTCTTAATCATAATCCTCTGCTCCCTGCCTTTTTATACTTCTCCCTGAAAATACAGGCCTATTCTCTTGCCAATATTTTTACATAATGGATTCCATTTAGATTTTCAAGCTCCTCGATCATACCGGAAACATTTCCCGTATTCTCGCGGATCTCTACACTAAGCGTCAGCGTAGCCACTCCATTTACAGGAATACTCTGATGGATTGTCAGAATATTGGCCCGGTAAACAGCAACTACATGAAGAAGGTCGCTTAAAAGCCCCTGTTCATCATCCATCTGTACCACCAGAGTGATGGTCTTTCCCTTCGTATTATCATAAAAAGGAAAAATATCATCCTTGTACTTGTAGAAGGAGCTGCGGCTGATCCCCACCTTGTCTGTGGCCTCCTGAACTGTAATCGCGCGTTCGCTTTCAAGGAGCTTCTTCGCCTCCACCACCTTTAAAAGTACCTCAGGAACAGCTTTCTGCTTCACCACAAAATACTTGCTTTTGTCTTCCATGTACTCTTGTCTTCCTTCCTTTTTTGTGTCCGCATCAGATGTACATATGTACCCACGTGGAAGATGGTATCATATTTTCCATAGAAATGCAACTGTTTTTCTCCGGAATTTAAATGAAGTCAGAAAAAAGCCGGAACTATTGCCCGGCTTTTCCAGTATAATTCTCTGTTTTTAATCTTCTGTGCGTGAATTCCGATCTGGACATCCCAGACTCATCCAGCGCAGGTAAGCACTGATAAAGGGATCCAGTCCACCGTCCAGCACGGCGTCTACGTTGCCCGTTTCCTCTCCGGTGCGCAGATCCTTTACCATGGTATAAGGCTGGAGCACATAGGAACGGATCTGGCTTCCCCAACCGTTGTCCTTTACGTCTCCGCGGATACCTGCAGCCTTAGCTGCCTGCTCCTCCTGGCGCAGCATATACAGCTTTGCCTTTAACATCTGCATAGCCTTATCCTTATTCTGGAACTGGGAACGCTCATTCTGACAGGTTACCACAATTCCGGTGGGATAATGAGTAATACGGATAGCTGAAGATGTTTTATTGATATGCTGTCCGCCGGCACCGCTGGAACGGTAGGTATCGATACGGATATCATCGGGATTGATCTCAATATCAATATCTTCTTTGATATCCGGCATCACATCACAGGATACAAAGGATGTCTGGCGTTTTCCCGCCGCATTGAAGGGAGAAATGCGCACTAGGCGGTGGACTCCGTGCTCGGAACGCAGATAACCGTAGGCATTGTCTCCGCTGATCTGGATGGTAACAGACTTAATGCCCGCCTCATCGCCGTCCAGATAATCCAGAACTTCTAACTTAAATCCCTTTTTCTCTGCCCAGCGACAGTACATACGGTACAGCATACTGCACCAGTCACAAGACTCTGTGCCTCCGGCTCCCGCATTCAGACGCAGGATCGCGTCATAGCTGTCATACTCGCCAGAAAGAAGGAGCTTCATCCGCATTTTTCCAGAGTTTCTGTAAATGATCCAGCATCTCCTGGATATCCGGGATCACAGAAGGGTCATTTTCCTCATACCCCATCTGGATCATAACCTGAATATCCTCATACTCCTGCTCCAACTCGCGGAAGGTTCCCACCTCATCCTTTAAATTCTTTGCTTCTCTCACCAGTCTGGTGGAACGGTCGGGATCATCCCAGAACCCCGGCTCCTCCATCGACCGGTCTAATTCGTTGATTCGTCTGACCTTGTTATCCAGGTCAAAGTGAATCCCTCACTTCCACTAATGGTTTGTCATACGTTGATAACGTATATTTGAAATTATCTAACTCAACCACAGCTTCACCCGCTTTCTTTTTATATTTTAATGGCAACTATTCAGTTCTCCCATCGGAGGAATAGTTACTTTTGATCATTTATAAATGACTGCGCACTATTTAATGCGTCCGCAGCACTGCTTATACTTCTTGCCGGAGCCGCAGGGACAGGGATCATTCGGATAGATCTTCTGCTCAGCTCTCTTCTGGGGCGCTACAGGAACCGCATCCTTATTGGTACCTGTCACCTTGGCAGCAGGCTCGCGCTCTACCTTCTGCTCTACGCGGATATGGAACAGGATGCGAACGGTCTCCTCCTGAATGGAAGCCATCATAGCTTCATACATTTCATAGCCCTGCATCTTATATTCAACCACCGGATCTCTCTGACCGTATGCCTGAAGACCGATGCCCTCGCGGAGAGCGTCCATGTCATCCAGATGAGCCATCCACTTATTGTCAATTACCTTTAAAAGGACTACGCGCTCGATCTCACGGATCTGCTCGGCATCCGGATACTCTGCCTCCTTTGTTTCATACAGCTTAATGGCAGCTTCCTTGATGCTGTGCTTTAATTCATTTTTCTTCATGGACTTCTTCTGCTCATCCGTAAGCATCACCGGCTTTAAGGGAATCACAGGGAGAAGAAGGCTGTTTAATTCCTTTAAATCCCACTTATCCGGAGTCTGATCATCTGCAATGGACATATCCACGGCATTTTCTACGATCTCTGTGATCATCTTAAGAATCAGATCGCGCATATTGTCGCCGTCCAGCACCTTACGGCGCTCCTGATAAATAACCTCTCGCTGCTCATTGTTCACCTCATCGAACTTTAAGAGCTGCTCACGGATACCGTAGTTATTGCCCTCGATCTTCATCTGTGCCTTCTCAATGGCATTTGACAGCATCTTGTGCTCAATCTGCTCGCCCTCCGGCACGCCCATGGCCTCAAACATATGCATCAGACGGTCTGAACCGAAGAGACGCAGCAGGTCATCCTCCAGAGACAGATAGAATCTGGACTCACCCGGATCGCCCTGACGGCCGGAACGGCCGCGGAGCTGATTATCAATACGGCGGGACTCATGGCGCTCGGTACCGATGATCTTTAAGCCGCCCAGAGCCTTTGACTCGTCATCCAGCTTAATATCCGTACCACGGCCAGCCATATTCGTAGCAATGGTAACGGAGCCGTGGATACCTGCATCTGCCACGATCTCGGCCTCAAGCTCATGGAATTTAGCGTTAAGGACTTTATGAGGAATGCCTCTCTTTGTGAGCATCTTGCTTAAAAGCTCAGAAGTTTCAATGGTAATGGTACCAACCAATACAGGCTGTCCCTTTTCATGGGCTTTTACCACCTCATCTACAACTGCTTTGTATTTTTCCTTCTTTGTCTTGTATACCGCATCATCCAGATCCTTACGCTGAACGGGACGGTTAGTTGGAATAGCAATGGCATCCATGCCATAGGTATTGCGGAATTCTTTCTCCTCCGTAAGAGCAGTACCGGTCATACCTGCCTTCTTATTGAACTTGTTGAAGAAATTCTGGAAGGTGATGGTAGCCAGTGTACGGCTTTCACGGCGCACATTTACATGCTCCTTTGCCTCGATTGCCTGATGAAGTCCGTCGGAATAGCGGCGGCCCGGCATGATACGTCCTGTAAACTCATCTACGATCAGTACCTCATCGTCCTTTACCACGTAATCCTTATCTCTGAACATCAGGTTATTGGCGCGCAGAGCCAGAATGATATTGTGCTGGATCTCCAGATTTTCCGGATCTGCAAGGTTATCAATGTGGAAATATTCCTCTACCTTTTTCACACCCTGCTCCGTAAGGTTTACTACCTTATCCTTCTCATCAACTACGAAATCGCCGGTCTCCTCAATCTCCTCACCCATAATGGCATCAATCTTGGAAAATTCCTTAGAAACCGTTCCGCGCTCCAGCTGACGGGCCAGTACATCGCAGACCTCATAAAGCTTTGTGGATTTTCCGCTCTGTCCGGAAATGATCAGAGGGGTTCTCGCCTCGTCGATCAGCACAGAGTCCACCTCATCGATAATACAGTAGTCCAGATCGCGGAGCACCAGCTGCTCCTTGTAAATGGCCATATTGTCACGAAGGTAGTCAAATCCCAGCTCGTTATTTGTCACATAGGTAATGTCGCAGGCGTATGCCTCCTTGCGCTGGGCGCTGTTCATGTCATTTAAAACCACGCCTACACTCAGTCCCAGGAAACGATGTACCTGGCCCATCCACTCTGCATCTCGCTTTGCCAGATAGTCATTAACGGTTACGATCTGTACACCTTTTCCGGCCAGCGCATTTAAATAAGCAGGACAGGTGGATACCAGCGTCTTTCCCTCTCCTGTACGCATCTCGGCAATACGGCCTGATGAAGTACAATACCACCGATGAGCTGTACAGGGAAATGCTCCATATTCAGCGTTCTTCTTGCAGCCTCCCGCACAGTAGCAAATGCCTCCGGCAGAAGATCATCCAGTGTTTCGCCCTTTGCCAGTCTTTCTTTAAAAATCCGGGTCTGGTCGCGCAGCTCTTCGTCTGACTTTGCCATCATCTCAGAACGCAGTCCCTCAATCTTGGCAACGATCGGCCGGATCATCTTAAGTTCTCTTTCACTATGAGTCCCGAACAGTTTCTCAATTACGTTCATGGTCTACTCTCCTAACTTCTTCCTTATATAAAAGTCTATACTCTCCCAAACTGCGGCTGTCGTGCCGGGAAAGCTGCTGTCTGTTTATAATCTGTCTGAAAATACTCTCTATTCCCTGATAAATGCACGCAGTATGCTATGATATAATCCAATATATTGTATCACCAGATCGCTGATTTATTCTAACTCAATTCATAAAAAATTT
>ENA-OPYY01000425-OPYY01000425.1-human-gut-metagenome-genome-assembly--contig:-NODE-425-length-14556-cov-1.318109_pt1 | contig 14556 bp, 17 predicted proteins | sample MGYA00242472_ERZ504481 | MGnify/ENA primary metagenome ERZ504481 (study PRJEB26092, sample SAMD00036265) | human gut metagenome | host: Homo sapiens | study: EMG produced TPA metagenomics assembly of...
CCACCTTGGTGGACACGCTGATTCCCGGCTTGGGCTATGAGCACCTGGCACTGGGGCAGTGGGAGGCAGGGGCGACAGCCTCTCGCCGATTCCCTCGGACAGGGCAGTCCCCCGCATAAGGCAGTAGGGGGATGTCCGCTCCCAGGGTCACGCCCCGTTCCATCAGTTCCCCGGTGGACAGGCCCAGGCCAAACATTTTATTGACTCCAAAGAGAACGGAGGCAGCGTCCGTACTTCCTCCGGCCATGCCGGCTGACACGGGAATGAACTTGCGCAGATGGATGGACAGGCCCTGGCGTATACCGAATTCCTCCATCAGCAGTCTGGCCGCTTTATGGGCAAGGTTCTGCTCATTATCCGGCAGATAAAACAGGTTGGTCTCTATCTTGATGCCCGGCTCCTGGGTAACGTACAAATCAATCCGGTCATGAAGCCCCACGGTCTGCATGATCATCCGCACCTCGTGATAGCCGTCAGCCCGCCGTCCCAGTACATCCAGAGCCAGATTAATCTTTCCATATGCTTTTTAAGCGTAAAATGTTTTATCATCCGCGGACTCCCCTCTATGTACATTGTTTACATTTCTGTTTTTATAATACATTATATTGTATACAATACTTTCACTCTATTTGCAAGAGGAAATTGCAGAAAAATGCGGAAAACCGGCAGAAATTTTCCGGCCGGTTTTAATAATGGTAAGAATCAGATTATTTCCCCTTCAGATTCCGAATTGCTTCCTTCATCTCCTCGTCCTCTTCTCCCAGCAAGGGGGTGGCATCTGTATGCTCCTGCTCTTCCTCCTTAGGCATGTACTTCCTGAAAATAGCAGTGAAGAAATACGAGTTTACAAAGGCAATGAGGGGCATCCCAAACAGGAATAAGAGCATGGCAAACTGAGGGAAATAAAACAGCCCGAAATATGTGGCTGCCGCGATTCCCAGATCAGTGGCCAGTATCCCGATAGTCTGGAACAAATGGCGCACGGACATAAAAAACGCATTGAACAGGGTCCGCTTAACCGGGTTATAAAACCTGGCCTGCAGCGGAAACACATAGGTAATGATGAACAGATAAATCAAAAGCAATCCGCCGGACACCGCGGTCATAGCTGTCTTGACTGCTCCGTTTAAAGACATCTGACCTGACACAAAGAACCAGAAATCAAAGCCCAGCACGATTCCGGCCGCCAGCAGGATAAGCCATATGGCTGTTGCCTGCTTAAAGTTGCTCTTAAAAGACCGGAAAAAGGACCGTATGGTGGAATCATCCTCATCCCGCACCAGTTTTAAGGTCACATAATAGACGGCAGTGGTGGAGGCCCCGGCTGTAAACACAGGAATGGAACAGACAATCCATAAAATGTTCAGTATGATTAAGTCTCCCAGCTTTCCTATAAACCGCCACACCGGATTATCATAATTAAATATACCTTGCAACATAAGCATTCCTCTTCTTTCTGTAAATACACCTGGTGATATTCTATCATATTAAGGGGAAAATGCAAAGGGCTGCCCTGATTTCATGAAATTTTTATATTCTCCTTAAGGCCGGATGTGGTATACTTACATGAAACGGCCTGTCCGTGCAAATACAGCAGAGAGAAACGGAAGGAATGCATAAGCTATGTCCATCAGAGAAGAAGCAGAAAACGAACGGCAGAAACTGAAAAACATGTCCTGGAAAGACAGGGCCTGGTATGTGTGGGAGTATTATAAATTCCACCTCCTGGCTGTGATTCTTGTCATCGGCGTCTTGAGCACCATAGGCACCATGATATACCGCCAGACCTTTACCACCCGCCTGTCCGTGGCGATTATCAACGACCGCTCCGCAGGCGCCTCCTCCAGCGCCCTGCTGGAATCCGATCTGCGGGAATACCTGGGATGCGGCAAAAAGGACCTGATTGAAATAAACGAGGGACTGATGGTGGATTTTAATGAGGAATCCACCTCCCAGTACGGATATGCCACCCTGGCCAAAATTTCCGCCCTGGTTGCCAGCAAAAGCCTGGACGTGGTCATCGGGGACCAGTCCGCCATAGACCACTACGAGACCGTATCCGCATACCAGAACCTGGAGGAATTGCTTTCTCCTGAGCTCTATGAGCGGGTGAAGGACCATATCTACCGGGCAGAGGACGGCGAGGGAAACCTTACGCCTGTTGCCCTGTCCCTGGAGGATACGGCTTTGGGAGAAAAGACAGGCATCATCATGGATCCTCCTTATCTGGCCGTCATACAAGGCTCTCCCCATAAAGAAGCTGCCATTCAGATGATTGAGTATCTGTTTCCATAAGACACGTCATTCCCAGGCCTTCCGCCACCTTGCGGGAGGCTGGTTTTCTCTGCGGATCAGCGCGCAGAGCCGGACTCCCAGCACCTCATGGCTGTAATCCGCAATAGCCGTCACAGCTTCCGCGCAGTATCCCCGCTGCCGGTAAGGCAGGAAAACATGGTATCCCAATTCCAGCCAGGGAACAGACTGTCCCATGGAATCCAGACATTCCTCCATCTCCCTTTTAAGCCTGGGGTTGGACACTCCCGCCAGCCCCACCAGAACCTGGTCGTCCCTGCGTACCAGGGCCCATGTACCATACTCATAAAAGCCGTACTGGTTTCTGCAGTACAGTTCCAGTGTGTCTCTTAAACGGAATATGGCTTCCTAGAGGTCCGTACTCCTCCTCCGGAATGTGACAGGCATCATCCGCGGTCAGCTCCCGTATAAGCAGCCTGTCTGTTCTGCATATATTCCCACGGAAGCCCCAGATGGCGGCGTATCACCAGATCCAGCAGCTCGTCCGTGGCATCCTCAAAGTCCGGTATCACATAGGGAATGCCCTTTAACTCCCAGATGTCTGTCCTCTCGCTCTCAACGCCAACAACGGCCCTCCCGGCAGCTTTCGCCGCCAGAAGGGCCTCAGGTTCGTCTGATATGACTGCTGTACAGGTCTTTCCGTCTAAACAGATACTACGCTCTGTTACCATATTACCGCCTCATTGTCATATTAGCCGGGGATGCCTTCAATGACAATTCCCATCAGCACTTCTCCGGTTCCGGATATGTCTCTCCAAATGTATCAACTGTCATGGACTTGATCTTCTGCTCGCTTAACGGGCGGTCGCTGTAATCGGTGCGCTCATCTGCAATCCGGTTTACGACCTCCATGCCCTCTGTGATCTTTCCAAATGCCGCATATGCGCCGTCCAGATGAGGAGATGTTTTATGCATGATAAAGAACTGAGAGCCTGCAGAATCAGGATGCATTGCCCTTGCCATGGACAGAACGCCCTCTGTATGCTTTAAGTCATTTTTAAAGCCGTTCTGGGAAAACTCACCCTTAATGCAGTAGCCGGGGCCGCCCATGCCTGTTCCCTGAGGGCAGCCGCCCTGGATCATAAATCCGCTGATCACGCGGTGAAAGATCAGTCCGTCATAGTATCCTTTCGATACAAGGCTGATAAAATTATTAACTGTGTTGGGAGCAATCTCAGGATATAACTCTGCCTTCATCACATCGCCATTTTCCATGGTAATAGTAATAACTGGATTTGCCATTCTCATAATCTCCTTTTCATTTAATCTTGTTCCACTATACCAAATCACAGGGAATTTGTCCAGCAAAAGGAAGGCCGCCCGGCGTCTTCTCCGGACGGCCTTCCCACTGGAAAACCATTATTCAATCATAATATATTTCTTCTGCTCTATAGCAGGCTTTTCTTCCTTTTTCGGGATAAACAGCTTTAAAATACCGTGCTTAAACTCACCCTTTATATCTTCCTCAACCATATTCTCTCCTACATAGAAGGAACGCTCACAGGCTCCTGCATACCGCTCCCTGCGGATATAGCGTCCAGTATCCTTTTCCTGCTCATCCTGATCCAGCCCTTTGGCTGCCTGAATGGTCAAATAGCCATTTTCCAGAGAAACCTTAACCTCATCTTTTGTAAATCCGGGCAGATCCATTTCCAGCTCATACCCCTGGTCTGTCTCTTTCACATCGGTCTTCATCAGATTTTTGCCTCTGCGTCCGTACAGCTTTTTTTCAGCTCTTCTTTCATCTCTTTCATCAAAAAACGGAAAATCTCTCATAAACTCGTCAAACATATCTTCTCCAAAAATACTAGGCATCAACATAAATCATCTCTCCTTTTCGTGAAACCTTTTTGGATCTGTGATCTGCGATCTGCGATCTTATATCTTCCAATCCGTCTGCCGATCCACTATGGGAACCTCCGGAATCAAGTTCCTGCTTCTGAACTCTTTTCCTTTGTTCTAGCTGTAATATAACACTTATTATTAGCAATGTCAAGAGATGAGTGCTAATTTATTTGTAAAAAATTTGTGAAGCTTCAAAATTCCTTTATTTTGCGTACTTCACGGCCTCTTGTTTCTTCTTCAATTTTTCTTTTTAGGGCTTACTGCACCACTACTACACCAATTTCAACACGATTATACCACCTGCACCATATTGATTTTTGTGATCTCACTTTCAATTCTTGCCCACTCCGTTATGTGACTATACACATCCAAGGTTATAGAAACATTAGAATGTCCCATGATGTACTGAACCACCTTCAAATCCATCCCACTCTCGATCATCCTGGTACAGCTTGTGTGCCGCATGGTATGAGCAGAGATCGCCGGCATCAGCTCTGCTTCCCGCTTCTCCTTTCTAGCCGCTTCTACTTCCTGCTTATTATATGCGTTCTTTATATTTAATAACACATTATTGAGGGCACTTGGCATAAGCGGTCTGCCATTTTTACTCATAAAAATAAAGTTCGTACATCCGTCAATCTCCACAGTTCTGGGAATTCCCTGCATGAAGTTAAGCCGTTTCTGCTTTTCAAATGCCTTATAAACAACCTCGCTCATAGGGATCGTACGAACCCCTGCATCTGTCTTAGGCGATACTATATGCAGCCGATAACCGTCCCCAAAATCCTTGTAAATCAGCTGATTTTCAATCAATATGCTCCTGTTTTTCATGTCTACATTATCCCAGGTCAGGCCGATCAGTTCCCCACAGCGAAAGCCGGTTCCGATCATGATCTGCAACATGGGAAGATATACCTTATAAATCTCGCTCTGTTCTACAAACGCTAACAGCCGTTTTTGTTGAGGCATGGTAAGTGCTTCCTTTACTTTGGGCGCCCTTCCATTATCTCCCAAAGCATTCTTAGCCGGATTTTTACGGATAATATCGTCCTCTATTGCCATTTCAAAGCTGGGATAGAGAAGTGTATGCAGTAGCTTAATCGTATTTCGGGAATACCCTTCTGCCGTCAGCTTGGCATAAAACAAACGGATGTGAGACGGTCTGACCTGTACCACCTTCATCTGGCCGATCTCGTCTTTCACACGGTTATTCCACATAGATACATAATTTTTCCGTGTCTGCTCTGCCAGCTTCCGTGCTTCCAGATAACGCTCAAACAAGCCGTTGACCGTGAGTTTTTTTACAGCCCGGTCTGTCATGATACCGTCATCCATTTCCCTGGCAATTATCCGTTCCTTTTCCCTAAGTCCGGCAAGATCTGCATCATAAACCGCAATTCGTTTCCCTGTCTTTTCATCCGTATAGCGGTACATATACAAACCGTCTTTTCTTTGGGATTCTCCTACCTTTAAATTTCTTCCTCTGCTATCTTTTCTTGTCATATTATCATTCCTTCCCGCACACTCTCCCTCCTTGTTTCGTAGGAATGACTTTTGCCTTGTATGATACAGTATAGCATACCCACAGCCAAAAAGGGAGCAGCCTCAGAAATTTTTCGCTTCTTCTTAATAAAATTTAAGAAAACCGGCAGCCATCCGCCGCCGGTTATCCTGTCTCTGTATGTAATTATTTACTCAGCAATTAAATCTACATAGCGCCGGATGCGGTCTACCGAATATAAAACCCTGCGGCCTATACAAATCTTAGCCCCCGCATCCTCTGCGATCTTCTTCGCCGTGGACTGCCCACAGGAAAGAAGTGCGGAAAGCCCTTCAATATCTACCGCTACCTTCTGCTCCGCATATCGTTCCTTTGTCTGTCTCAAACTCTATTCCTCCATTTAAGATCAGACTGCTAAGTATACATTATTTTCAATATTTAGGTTATTTTTTCTTCAAACGGAGCAAGCATCTATTACTGATCACTTGCTTACAATAGCAGCTGTCTCTAAAATCAATGATTATTTGTCACTAAGAAATGGGTTCCCATCCTGCTCTTTTACTGGCTGAAAACGGTTAATGTATTCTTCCTTGCTATATTCTACATACTCATCACGCCCGGTATACTCCCGCACTTTTTTAATCCGGCGTAAAAATGCCGCCCAGGAACTTTTATGTTCTAGCTGCTCATCCTGGTACTGATCTTCCAGCTTCCAGTTAGATACCAGGTATACATAATGGTAACAGGCCGTCTTATTGTTATACCGGGCCGGGAGCTGCAACGGATAAATATCCATGTAATTCAACATTGCGCCTATGGGCAGATCGGAGCGAAATTCATCGAATACAAGAACATCCTCCATCGCATAGTGATCAAACGGATGCTTATAATCCGTAACCCGACATACATTCTCATCTCCATGCTCATCTAAGATCGTCTTGGTTTTTCCACATTCGGTCTCCCCGCACACATAGATGCACTGTAGATCAAGCCGTCTTGTTCCCTTATATTTTTCTGTCAAAAGCTCGTTTCTTGTCCGGTCAATATAGGATAAGCGCAGCATATTATCCGGGTCATTTTCAAGCAGTTCCGCATTCGTATAGCCTGCCTTGATCTGCTCATACAGCTGGTTCAGATCATTTCTGCGCCCCTGTCCCTCCTTCGGGATAAAGCCATATTCTTCAAATGTTCCCTCTACTACAGTCTCCGCCTTGGCCGTTTCCGCCCACTTACCATCTTTACGGATATAGGCACGGTTACTTTCCGGGCTGCCCTTAGCCACCTCAATATGGGCTGAGGGGTAGGAATCCTTGATGCTGCTGAACCGGACTGCATTCTGATAGCAAACAAACATATGCGTATGAGGCGTTCCCTGTCTCCCCGATCTCGTCTGATAAGCAATAATACACAACGCTGTTCCCCCATTTCTTCATTAAAATTTCTTTCAGTTTATCATGGGTTTCTCCCCTATCCTGGGGATTGTTCCAGGTAAGCTGATATTTTCTGCTTCTTGTATCTTTTTTCATGTCTTTTGTTGTATGTTTTTCCATAAAATGTTATCTCCTGTTTGTAAATGGCACTGATTGCACTTTTATGACTGGTCTCAGGAAATCCGCTTATTTCCTTGTTTTTTTAGACCTTTGGCACATTTGACGGAGGTTATGAGGTAATACTACCTCATAACCTCCCGGGCAGCGCTGCTGCCCGCAGCGGGGAGTCTCCGCCTTGTGCTTCGCACCGGCTGCACCTCCCCTTACAGTTCCTTTAGCTGGCTCAGCTTGGGCTGCTCTTTCAATTTCTCCCGGATTCGTTCAAGAAGCCTGTCCTGTTCTGGTATCCATGGTACGATGATTTCCTCTGCCTCTCCCTGCCCATCAACCAGGGCAATTCCCTGTCCAGCACTGAAATTTCGCATCTTCTCTGTTTCATAATCTGGAAACAGCATCTGCTTCTGTTCCTTGCTGCACCGGCCAAAAGAAACGATGTTCTGGAACTGCTCACGGCTTCCGGCACTAAAATTACTACTATCCGCACGCTGTACCATAAGGGCTATTCCGATTCCGTTTCCAATTCCTCGTCCCAGAGCTAGCATTTCCCCAACTTTTCCCATTAAGTCTGCTTTCTGCTTCTTATCCTTGCTTTCGATATAATTTAATAGTCCAGACCATTCTTCAACCGCAAGGGTTAAATGGGGGCACGCCGGATCTGCTTCTTTTCTGAACTTTGTATAAACCTCATAGTAATCATAAATCATCTGAACCGCCTGATCTGCGTATGCGTAAGCATGATTTCCACGGAGCTGTCCATATTCTTTTCCACCCTTAAAGTCTGAAAAATACAGCCAGCTTTCCTTTTCCATTAACATCTGATACGCATACCAGAGAAAGGTCTGGGATTTTCCGCTCCCGGATTTACCGCTAATTAAGGTATGAGGGCAACGCACCAGATCAGTCAGTATGGGGCGTTTAATCCCATACTGTTCAAAATCCGGCAGACAATATCCAAGCTTCATCTGACATCCCTTAAATATGCTCAATCAAGCTATGGGGGCCTGTCCCTGTTCCATTTCGGTCTTTTAGCCGACGATAGGCCTCGCTGTCCAGGGCCAGCACGATCACAGCGGTAGAGCCTCGGTCTTTCACGGCATCGACATAAATCGGCTGACTGATTTCATCTTTCAGCGGTGGGGTAACGCCTTCAATTCCATATCTTCTTACCCGCTCTGCCACATAGGAGGCAAGCAGGCTTTTTACATATTCCGTACCCTGGCTGAACGGCGTGACCTTCTCCTTATAAATCTGGAAGTTATAATAAATAACGCTTGCCCTGTCATCAACCGTGATCGGTGTTGTAGGTTCCAACTGATTGGGCGTAATCGGCTTTACAAATTCCAACAAACGGCAAAGCCTGTCATCCAGTAGTTCATACATGAATACCCGAAGGGAAGCATAGGTGTCCAGCGCCTTCTGTTCCTCTCGCAAAAATGCCTCTTTCCGCTTTGCATCCCGCTGTTCCTTATGGGAGTACAGCCAGTTTGTTACCGTGCCCACAATGGATGCTATTATCAACACCAGAAAAAGAATTGCTTCCTGGTTTTCTGTCCAAAATTGCACTAATTTTGCCAATGCCCACAATACAAGCTCCACTGCAATCTTAATGCCCAGCACCGCCAACAGGAAAATAATGGCTCCTTCTATCACACGCTTTAACAGCAGCCGTTCTTTTTCAGAGAGAGCAGGCGGGGATGCCTTGATCCCCGCAGCCTTCTCTTTTACGAAACAGCTGGCCTTTTCCAAAAAAAGCTCTGAATCGTTCCATTATACCCGCTTTTCCTCCTTTACTACCGTGAACCCGCTTGCCTTACAGCTCAGACGATACTCGGTTTCTCCTTTCAGCCGATACCACTTGCCAATGAACCCCTTCACATCTGTAATCTTGACATGAGCTGTAGGAGACTTCTTAAAGAAATCCGGCTCGATTAACGCTGCTCCGTTTACAGTTAACCTAATCTTTTCAAAACGGCGGCTCGGGATTGCCACCTCGTAAGTATAGCCGATCACAGCACCGGCTTCGCCGGTGCTGTGATCTCTCGCTTCTTTCATATCAGTTACAACGCCTTCCCCATCCGGGAGATGGAACGATAATCCGCAATATGAATATCTCTCGGTGTCAATGTACTGATTCCTCCTTTGCGTCTTTGATAAATTCCGTAAAGATCGCTTCAATATCCTCCGTAATTCCGCAGGTCTTGGCTGCCTTTGCGATCTCACTGATCAAGTCATCATCATGAAAACGATGCGCCTTGTAACCAACATGCGTACCAGAATCCCGGAAATAAACCCTCAGACTGGTCTCCTCAACATATAAGTTGCAAACCGGTCTCTTGCCTACAGTGACATTTCCCTTCAAGGGTTCGCTGCCGTAAACCTGTACATTGCCCACGAACATACCGGCATTGCCGCTGTGTTCATAGGTATTCTTGATTGCTTCTTTAACTTCAAAAATTTTATACATGATATTGCTTCCTTCCTATAATTTCTTAAGGAGGCTTGGTGCGCTCTCATGGTCATCGCGATCACTTCCCCGCCTCTACGGTATTTTTTGTTGCTATGTGATTTTCAATGTGCTGTAAGCTGATCAACTTATGTGTCTATTATAGCGAACTTGCGCCCTCCTGATAATTCCACATAATTTCTATAATCGGATTTTACTTATATTGCAAAGAACCAAATTCTTGTGAATATCAATTGAATATAAAATATCCTTATGCTATCATAAGAATAAACAAGTATGAAAAAGCAAAGGAGCATTTAAACCATGCATGACACACAAAAGTTAGAAACTTACTCCCAAGATTTTACAGATGCCCTTTTTCAAGTTTTTACCAGGGAAAGAAACAATAGGAATATTACACTAGATGATGTCTATTCTAAATTAGAAATTCATCAAGCAACATACTATCGTTGGAAGAATAGGCAGACACCCCTATCAAAATCAATTATTGAAAATCTTGCAAGCGTCTTAGATATCAGTGGACACGAATTAAAGGCTCTTACTAAGTGCCAAATGGATTTAAATGAAAAGGGTATCATTCATCCTAATACGGCTCTCAACTTAGAAATTTCAAAAATATCAACTAGTGTGAACCAGCTAGACGAAGGCGTAGCGAGACTTGAGACAAGTTTCTTTCGTTTTTTCCAAGGATCGGCAAAATCTCTTCTTCTTAAAGAATTTGACGAACTAGGGAATGAAACAATAAACAATTATTCTTTTCCCTATTATTGTCTTGAGAAAATTGCCGATAATGTCAATAAAAACGATAAAGACGCTAATGTCAATAAAGACGATAAAGGCGATGTGTTCTTTGAATTTACCCTTGCATTAAATTGGGCTTTTTCTGAGTTTTCAGATGACATTGATATGAAAAAGGATATAGAAAAAACTCATTACAAAACACCTTAAAGCAGCTACGATTCCATCCCGCTTTAAAAAATGGACGACACTCAACATATTGGTTCAATTAAGAAATTATTATATATATTATGAGCCTGTAGAATACAAAGCTGATTCCTTAGATCCAACATCTATAAAAAGCAAAGTTAATTCCTCAAATTATAAGTCTGTAGAATGTGTAATTAAGCCCTTTAAGCATAAGCTTTACAAATGTAATAATGCCATAGTAGACGAATTACCTTCTACCTCCAAAAAGGAAATTAAATATGAGTTACTATTGCTTGCATTTTATTTCAGCCAATTTTCTGAAAAAGATTTAGAAATTATATTTAATTGCCTATTTGGTTTTCTACTGTTATCTAAAACAAAACAGGAAAAATTGACCTCAGAATTATTTTCATTTTGTTCAGACAAAATTGGTTAAGAATCAACGGATTCTTCTGATGAATCTACTACCTAAAAATTAAAGGAGGAAACCCAAATGAAAAAGAAAAATCATTATCACAGCATTATCCGCAATGCTCGCATCATCATCAATCATCCCAGCTTACGCTGCTCTGCCCGCGGGAGCTCCAGCGGTAAACACTGAGACCGCTACCATGGACGATATCCGCAATAGTGCAAAACAGTGGGCAAGTCAGTATGTGGAGGAATTAAAACAAATCGAAAACCCGAAGGATCGTTATCGCCGTATGGTTGAGTTGGTTGTTACTAACTGGATGTCGCTGGATGAGGACGGTAGAGTCTTCGATATGAGATTAGTGACAGAACAGTTTAATAGCGGCAAAGTAGGTGACACAGAGTACAGAGCCATATTCGAGTATTGGGCAGAAACCACAGGTACTCCTTGCGGAGCCCAGTATGTGTTTTTTAATAACATCCCTCTGTACATTCCGTACTATGAGGAAAATGGAGTGAAAACTTACTCCCTCATAGAAACAATGAGGGCGTACGGCATAATTAATGAGTATATGTTTGCACCTATGGGAACCTGTGGTCTCAGACAGATAGGCGGAGACACTCCAGGTCAGATATATTCCAAAGGTGAGTTTGGAGATGTGGTATGGCACCGACTCCGGTCAAAGCAGCGTAAGTCCAATATTTATGTATATTCTGGGGATATGTCAGTGCCCAATATTATAATCTCTAAGGGAGATATAGATGATTACTGTACCGCTGATACTATATTTTATAAAGCTGTGGATGGTATATTCACTCCGCTTACCCGAGAAGAGGCAGTAGCGCTGGGCTATGATGGTATCGATTAAACGATTCCTTGTATATATACTCGCGGTATTACTGGCTGTATCGCAGCCTACAGCCGCATTAGCTGATACCTTGCCTGGAGGAACACACGGTGGAAGCACACACAGGCCAGGTCCGAGTAATCCTGGATATAAGCCGGATTATTCGTCGTTTATGGAGTATGGGTATCGTGTTACTATAACTGATCCACAGCCTATCATGGATGCTGGTGGATTAGGAAAGTTGCCAGAAAAATATAACTGTAGATGATTTGAACAGGCAGTTTGACGAAATCGCTAAACTAAGCACAGAACTGTATTGGGATTCGGGACCATACGGATTAAATTTTTACACAGGCGACGCTGGTATGGGCTCAGTCAGATTTTTATCCACAAGTACAGAATCTGTTATAAATACGGTGTATGCCAGGGGCATACAGCTTGGAGGTGCTGCTCCAAACACGCGCTTAAATAACAACTTAGCCTTCATGTTGTGGGATACGCCCGACGGGTGGAACCGTACGCAGGGAGTGCCAGAATATAACCCAGAGTTATATAAATTGTTTACTGGAGAGGGTGCTCGTGGTTATGATGCTGCAAGCTGGTTCGAGGCCGTGAAGCAACATTACAGCCCAGAAGCAGCGCTGGCGCAGGTCAAGCAACTAATGGGAAATGGAAACGGCCCTGGTATAGCGGAAGCATTCCCATACTTCACATGGTCCTCCAGGTCTGATGTTGCAGATCCCGGAAACGCTTATCAGAAAGTATTATGGTCTCGTGTTGGATTAGTCGCTGCTGATGTGCAGTTTGCCCTCGCTGCTGAATGTATTGGAGACACTCTCACTGCGACTGTTATGCGGGATGCTATCTATACATGGGTAGCATCAGATTATGAATCTTCCAATATGGCCATCCTTGAGGTCGAATGTACCCATGCAAATAATGTAGACGGTGATGATCAAGGTCCTGCCGATTTTATTACATTACCCGCCTCTGTCTACTTAGCTTACCCCGATACTGGAGCAGAACAGTTGTTATTTACACACTGGCCGGAAGATGTAAGAGGAGATACGAATAAGGCGGTAACCTGGGTATCGACCGGGCATCAGGCTGAGAAAACAGGTGTAGGAGCTTTACGACAAGGAATAAGTGGTTATGGTAATAACGGAGTATGGATTGATAAGGTTCCAAGTAATGGGGCTCGTAATTATTTAAAACAATTACAGCCATATAAGAATATACCAGGCGCTTATGGCTACTTTGTAAACTGGACCTATTGGACAGATGAGTTGCCTCCACCACCCAATACAGATGAAGAGAACGCTTTCGGCTCCTTCACTTGGAAACTCACTCCAGACGGCGTACACGATAAAACCCCGGAAAAGGAAGTCAACGAATCGTCAACCATCTACGATTTAAACATTTCACAGGATAAGTATAACGCAAACAACTACTCTCAGTGGAAACAAGTCGTATACGGAGATAATACAGACTGCAACAAGCTCCGCATCCGCATATATCATATTTCTGAAAACCTCGCAGAGGAACAACCCGCAACAAAATACGCCCGGGACTCTGTGAAACAGAAAGGTGCTGAAGTTACAACACCAGTCAATAAAGTAACTATCAGCCCCACCGGGAACATAACCGGATTCCCCGCCGGAACGATAATTACACCATTTTCTACACCATTCTAAATTCTTTTGACACATTTTGACACTCCCAGATAAAAAGTAAAAATGCTGCAAAGCCCAATAAATACGGCTCTACAGCATCAGATAACACAAGACAAAAGTCATGCCTTTCTAACAAGAGTTGAGTGCTAATTTATTTAAATTTTTTCCCACGATCCCCTTCTGCCCCTCATCCGGCTCCCATGGGAAATGGATTTCTGCAAGAACATTTTCCCAGCATATCAGATACTGATTTCGGAAACCATATCTGGAATCATAGATACGGTATGCTTCTATGGCTCCCCAGGGCCTCGCATCCTCTTCCTGATAAATCCTGTCTCCCTCCGGATAATGGCACTCTCCTTCCCGGATCAGAGCCTGCCTGCACCGGTCATAAAGCACCGGCAGCTTCACAGTTATCAGGCTATACTCCAGTTCCGGCATTTCCCTGAAATTTTCTGCATCCAGGCGGGGCCTCTGGGAAATGCTCTCCTGCCTGAGAAGCAGGGATTCCTTTTTATCATTTTCTCTGGTATATTCCTCATAGCTCTCCCCCGTCAGATCCTCCAGCTTAAGGGGAAGCTCATCCTGAGACACCTCCCAGATTCTTCCCCCATACTCATAGGTTTCCTTTTCATCTGAAATAAACATGCCTCTGTCAGACGCCTTCAAAATTCCCAGGGTAAGAAATCCCAGCATAAAACACGAAATAAAATATGCGGCGATCATTCCTGCGATCTGATGTCCTCTCCCTGACAGGCCCTTTTTTTCATCCATCCCATTCCCGCATACACTATGCCAAATAAAAGGCTGAAACAGGCAACTCCAAGAACCACCAGCCAGCGCTCCATCAAACCTCCGCCAAACAGCGTTCTCAGCGTCCAGAGTATCATCATAAACGACAGCATTCCAAACAGAATCCTCCGAACTATCCCCATTCCCCGCGCAGAAGGGAGCCTGCCCTTTAGAACCTCCTTCTTTGCCCGTAAATACCATAAAATAATAACCGATTGTCCTCGCCCAGGCC
>ENA-OPYY01000430-OPYY01000430.1-human-gut-metagenome-genome-assembly--contig:-NODE-430-length-14331-cov-2.997466_pt1 | contig 14331 bp, 22 predicted proteins | sample MGYA00242472_ERZ504481 | MGnify/ENA primary metagenome ERZ504481 (study PRJEB26092, sample SAMD00036265) | human gut metagenome | host: Homo sapiens | study: EMG produced TPA metagenomics assembly of...
GAAGAAAAATCAAAAGGCAGATACGACAAAAACAGTTATGGAGTGCTATTACCAGTAAACTTGCAGCGGCAGCAAATGAGCAGGAAACTATTGAAATTATAGAGAAAGATCCTGATTTGGGTATAGAAATTCCGAAAGTATATACAACTGCAAAATCGGTGCAGACAGCACTTGCGGAATGTGAGCAAGATCCGAATATGATAGCTATGTGTAATAGTCTTGGGTATTCTTCTATAAGTGCTTTTGTGAGTGATGCAGGAAATGGAAGTTTGGCACTTGACAAAACTCATGAAATTGTGTTTGATGGTGATTTGAATGCTTTTCAGCAGTACATTAATTCCGTGATTGAAAATGTACCGCGAGAGGTGACTGCATTGCAGGAATATAAAGATTATCGATATGATGAAGCAGGGAATATGATTATTGATCCAGGGACAAATCAACCTACTACAATTCAAGAGAGACTGGAGCATTATGGAAAGCAGGTGAAAGCCTTTGAAACAGAACTTGGGAATGAGCAGACAACAAATGGGCAGGAAATAAAAAATGTATTCCAGGATTTTTATGTAGATCCAATGCAGAAGAACCAAGAAAACTTCAATGGTATCCTGCAACAAAAATATGAGGCTGAATCAGTCTATATCCACGAGTTTAATGAAAAGCTGAAGTCATTTGCACCATCTGTACAAGATGAATATATTGCAGAAAATGTAAATGGAATAAAACAGAATAACGGACTGCTTCAGAAGAGTTTGATAGAAAATAATATGTCTTATGTGGATTATGCAAATAAAGTCTATACTACAACGGAAGAAAATATCAATACTCTTCAGAAGGGCATTCAGGATGCAAAAGATGCTTCAAATCAAGCAGTAGAAGATGGATTGAATGTAGCGAAGAATACCAAGACAACCACAAGTAAAGAAAATCAAAATATTTTAGCCGACTTTTCATCAAAGCTTCCATATACGAGACTAGGAAGTATGGAATATACACAGGCTTATCAATTTATCGCTAAGCCAATTAATTTAAATGATGTTTCAAAAGAAAAGGAAAAAGTAGTGGAAGGGAAAGAAGTAAAAGAAACTTCTGCAAAGGCTGTTTCCGCAAAAACAACAAAGGAAAGCAATATAACCTCTTATTTGATTTATATTGTTTTTGCAGTACTTTTATCGGCACTAATTATATTCTTGATTTTGAGATATTTTAGAAATAAAAAACCAGAGCAATAAGCTGTTAAGCAGCATTGCATATAAAAAAGGAGAAGCATTCAAAGGAGGTACATTATGGCAGATGTAAACAACATTAAATTAAGCCCGGAGCAGATGGAGACAAAGGCAGCAGAATTTAATACCAGATGTGAGGAGTTCAATCAAGTGGTTTCTACTATGAGAAACATGGTAACAGCTTTATGCGATGAATGGGCTGGTCACAGCAGTCAGGCATTTTATGACCAGTTCCAATCTTTAGAACCAAGTTTTACAGCTACATCAGATCTTATCACATCAATTGCACAGCAGTTACGTGATGTATCCGCAGCAATGCAGAGCATCGACCAGGAAATCGCAGGGAAAATTGGAGCGATGTAGTAGCAGAGAGCCGTCGGGATTTTCCCGGCGGCTTTTTGAAAATATGAGGAACGTATGTATGGGAAAAATGGATGACACAGGAAAAGCACTTGAAAAAAATATTAATAGCAACATTGAGTTCGATACCTCTGTATTACAGGAAAAGAATGAAACCTATTCTTCCTTAACGGATACTTATGGAATAGATTTGTTTACAGATCAATATGAAGAGAAAATTGAAAAGGTGCATTTAAAAGAATATGATGCCTATCAGGAAATAGAAAAAAAGTTGTTTGAAACAGATTTAGAAAGTGGAAAAGATGAATACGAAAGAATACAGGATCAACTGTTTTTATATACAGGTTCAGAAGTAAAGAAAGAAGAAATTGAAAAAGAAGATAATGCGTTGGGTGTAAATATTGCCATAACAGGTATTATGCTCATACTTTTCTTTTTTATTTTCTTCCTGATTTTTGACAAAAGAAGGAAAAGGAGACGTGAAGATGCAATTAACAATTACACTTACGAGTACTAAATATCAAATCAAGAAAGATATTATGGTCAATTCTGAACAAAAGATTTGTGAAACCTTACAGATTTTAAAGGAAGCAGGTCAAATAAATATAGCTGTTAGTGATGAAGACAAATTAAGATCTATGCGTACAGGAATGTTTGTGTCGAAAGAATTTACTTATGAAGAAGCTGGGATATTCTATGGTGATATATTGCAAATATTATAAAATAAGAAATGGAAAGGGGTAATGAGATATGAATAACATACAAAGCAATACGCAGGTTGCTTCAAGCAGTTCAGATACAATTTCAGCAAATGCAAATAGTTTACAGGAGAAAGAAATATCAAAAGATACAGAGTCAAATATTACTGCCAAAGGAAATTCTATTACGGCATATGAAACAAGCCAGACTCAAAAATCAGCTTATAGATATGCGTTAGAACAAGATGCACAACATATAAAAACTTTAGGTAAGACATTTGAGCAAGTTGATCAGAGTATTGCTAATATATTAACTGCTGGATTGTTAGGTGATTAATATGGAAGATAATGAAAAAAGGCAGTTACAGGATAAAATTGACGACTATAAAAAAGCGATAAGAACATTAGAAGAAAGTAAAGATGAAATCAATTATCAGGATAAAATAATAGAAAATATTTTTTCAGATATGTTTCTTCAATTTAAGCATGATGCAGAATTTTGCAAGAGTATCTCTAAGCTTCAACAATCGGTATGGGAGGCAAAGACATTTAAAGATTCAAAATTTTCAGAAATAGAAAGTGATTTGAAAAGTAATCTAAAAAAAACTAGAGAAAGAGCAGGAAAACGAGGAGTGGTAAAAGTATGGGATTAAAACTTTATCCATCAGCTTTAAAAAAACAGGTAAAATCTATCGCTGATAGTTTGAAAGATGATAATGAAAACTTAGTTTGTATCTTGGAGGTAATTGGCCATTTTACAGGAAACCCAAATTTAAAAAGCGAAGCTTGGGATAGTATGAAAGCACATATGGATGATCATGAAACTGTTATTCAGGGATTAATTTGTGCAAACGATATTGTCATTCAAAATAGCGAAACTCTTTGCGTATCTATTGGAGAAGAAAATATAGATGAGGATGAGTTAAATGCACAAATAGTAAGCCTTAAAAATTTAAATAATAGTTTTGAAACTATAACTAAAAATTTAGAATTATGCTTGAATAATGCAATTTTATCAGGAACAGAAAGTTTTAATTATTTTAATTCTATTTCATATTATGAATCTTGTATCCAGGCAAACATACTTAAAATTAATGAGTTGACAGGAAAAATTGAAAAGTTGTATCAAATTGAAGGACAAACAAATTCATTATATTCGGAAAGCAAAGGTTTGTATGAAGCAGTTGAATCAGGTCTTTTGTCTATTCAAACTGCATGGAATGCAAGCACTGGTCAATTTGATGTGTCTAAAATTAATAAAAAATGGCGGAATGTAATCAGAAACGAATGGAAGGAAAGGAAAGAAAATATAGAAAATAAGTATGTAACGCCAAGCATCATAACAGAACTTTTAACAATGAGTTCACTGAATATTGACACATCTAGTACACTGTGGACGACGATTAAAGCTTTAGCAACAAAATGTGATTTAGTAAGAGAGGGTGACTATATCATTGTAAAAGGTACAGTTGGCTTGAGGAAGGATATTGAGGTGTTAAAAGATATTAAAGGCACTAGATATAAAATTAATAGTCCGGCGTATTTTAATGCTCATCTAAATCAATTTTTGCCGAAAAATGAAAGAAATTTTTCAAAAATAATATCAAAAACTACGTCTAATTTGCGGGAAAATGGATTTCCAACGCTAAAAGGAACTGGATTTTTAAAGGAAACTTTTACATTTCAAGAAAAAGACATACTGGGTAATGCAGGACGTGCAGTGGGATACCTTTCTGTTGTTAGTAATATTGGGGAGGAAATGTATGATAATTATTTAGAAGGTGAAACAGAAGTTAGTGAATATATATCTGACGCAGTTGTAGAAGGTGTAGCAGGCATTGGGAGTATGGCTGTTAGTGCAGGATGTGCGAAAGTTGGAGCAGCACTTGGAACGGCTATTCCGATTCCGGTGGTTGGTACAGTAGTTGGTGCAGTAGCTGGTTTTGGGATAGGATATATAGGAGCTAAAGTTTATGATAGTATAGTTACAGAGGATTTAAAAGAAATGGCTAGCGAATTTGTGGAAGAAGGTGCAGAATATATAAAAGATTGTGTTGGTGGGTTTTTCTCAAAAGTAGGTGAGGCAATAGGTACATGGTAAAAAAATGAAAAAGGAGAATTAAAAAATGAAAAAAATATAAACCATTGGGTAGCGTAGTATTATTAAAAAAATGGAACAAAAAGAGTTATGATTTATGGAAGAAAACAAATTTTAGCTTCTACAGGTGAATTATTTGATTATGTGGCCTGCCTTTATCCAGAAGGAAATATAGGCGCGGAATATACATTCCTTTTTAATGATGACGATATTGAAGAGGTTATTTTTGAAGGATACAGCGATAAAGAAGACTTAGAATTTATTAAAAAGTTTGGAGAAGAAAATGATTAAAAGAATATGGACATTTAAAAGAATTATATTAGCAATAATTATATTTATGTGTACTATAATTGTTGCAATCTCATTGCAAAAAAGTATTATGGGAACAGATAAATTACAAAGAGATTTTGGAGTCGCACTTCTTTTCATTGTTGTGCTTGTTTGTTTACTTTACTTTTTATATAAACTATTAATACCAAAAAGTTTTAGGTGTATGACAGTAGTAAAAAAATATTTATCTTTTAGAGAATTGAAAGATCGAATTAATAATGAATCGTTTTCAAAAGTCGTTATTGACGAGAAGAAATCTGGAAAGATTGAAATATATTATTCCTCTAAATGGATTTATGCTGATGAGGTTTATATACCAAGAAAATTAGTTTTGGATTTGATAGCAGAACGCAAATCTTTATATTCATCATTTGAAAAATTATCAATAGCAACAAAAAATGGAGAAAATATTGTATTTGCCATAATTGATATTGAAGAAGCAGAAAAAATCATAAAATCTTTGCAAGGAATTTTCGAAGAGTTTACATTGGATTTTAATAATATGAGAAAAATTCAAAATAGAATTTTAAGAAAAGAAATAAAGCAAGAATTTTATAAACGGGTTATAAATAAAGAAGACTTTTTGAAAGAAAGCGGTTTGTAGAGCGTGTTAAAGTAGGAGTTTCATAGTTTGTAACAATGCTTTATAGATAAATCGGAATTTTGTGGAGAGGAACAAGTTTGAGGTAAGAGGTAATATTCTATGAAAATATGGTACAAAGGAGTTTTATGCAATACCGGCACATATCGTTATATGGGAGAAGATAAACCTGCGTTATATTATATTTATAGTCCAGACCAAGAAACAATGCTTAAAGCAGGATTTGTGGAAGATCATCCCTGCTTATGAGTCAAAGTATTAGCCGATGAGGAATATAATGAAATTATTACTATTTTGAATCAAATGATGGACTGATTGGATAACTTTCAGTTTGTAAAATTGAAAAATATGAATTTGAAGGGATGTGTTTCAAGTGACAAAGGAAGAACGACAAAAATATAAGGAACTAACAAAAGTGTTGCCTAAAATATTAAAAGATAAAATTAAAAAATATAAGTTTAAGAAAAAAGACTTTATGATTTGGTATAAGAAAAAAGAATTATTTTTCGATTTGCTTATTGATGTGAAAGTAAAGTCAGATGATAAGTGTTATTGTACTGCCGTAGAAACAATCAAACCATTGTGGTTAGATGATTTGTTATGGGATTTATTGAAAATGGAAACCAACAAAGAAACACCTTTAAGTTTGAGAACTATTGGTGCATTTACAGTTAGCGGAGCTGAATTGTTTAAAAATGAAACAGAATTAAAAGAATGGACAATCAGTGAATTAGAAGAAATCATAGATAATTATTTAGAACATTTTTATAAAACTGTTCAATCATCTTCAATCTGTGATTTTTACAATAATTTAGAAAATTCTATATACCATGTCGAATTAAGAAAAGCATTATCATTTATTTATGATCATAAATATCAAGATGCATTAGATTATTTATTAGATAAAGGCGATGGTGTTTTTAAAAATGGTGATATATCTATAAATAGTGCTATGAGAGAATACTGTAAAAACCAACTTTCTCATTGATAACTAGAGATATCTATACTCCTGTAACAGATGGATGGAGTTCACTTGATTGTGTGATGCAGGAATCAACTGAGAAAATAGACTTCTTAAAATATATGACAAAACAGGTCTTTCCGAAAGAGGAAGATTATTTTTTAAAGCAAATGGGGAAAGAACTGCATTGTAGTCAAGGATTTGCAATGCGGATGATTCTACAATGGCATTAGATTATGAAATCTCGAAGGAGTGCAGAATTTTATGTGGGAAATTTATTTACAGCAGATAAGAGAAGAGAAAGAACTATATGATGAGGAAATAAATTCCGGTGCATCCGAGAAAGAAATTTATGAATTGGTAACAACTGCAAAAGAGAAATGGAACATGGAAATTCCGCAACAATATCTGGATGTTCTTTCAAGGATAAACGGAATAGAATTTAATGGATTTATTTTATATGGTGTAGATCAGTATTTATTAGAGCATGAAATGAAGCAGCTTGTTTATGGACTATTGGAATTCAATCACATATGATTAGCTCCTATTAGGAAAACACACTGTCAAAGGGGTATGTAGCGGGGGTTAGCCCGCTACTGCGGGTTTTGTGGTGTTGATTTCAATGTATTCTGCTATGCGTCTAAATTCATCCGCAAACTTAAATCTCACACTAATGTTTCCATTCTCATAAACCTTGATATGGTCGATCAGCTCAACGAGAAGTTCCCGGGAAAGCTGGTCGATATTTTGATGTTTTGTAAAGGCCACCAATGCGGGATGCTCACTCTTTACACCGTTTGCCAGTTCCGCCCGTTCAGCGTTCAGCCGGGCCAGCGCATCCGTAAGAGCGATGGTTTGTCGTTCATAATCGGCTTTCATATCCCGGTAGTCCTGCTGGGTAATTTCCCCGTCTTTCCAGTCTTGATAAAGGGACTGCTTGTAGCGGCTGATTTTTGCCAGTTCCCGCTCTTTCGCAGCAATCAGTTCTTCCAAGCGGATGGACTGGCTCTTTTTGACCGGGGCGGTGTTAATACGGGCAATCATTTCCGAGTATGAAACAGCCAGATGGATTTGCTGTTGTACTGCAAAGAGGACAGCGGCCTCCAGACGGTTATGCTTGATTGAGTGCATTGTGCAGGCTGTCCGGGAGCGGTTCTTGTAGGTGGAGCAGGCATAGTACACATTATTGTTGTTGCCTACGCTCCGGGTAATTGCCCGCCCACAGTCAGCACATTTCAGAAAACCGCTGAACAGGTGGACTTCCCGGCCTTTTGGAGAAGTACGGGTATCACGCTGTAAAAGAGCCTGTACCTTATCAAAGGTTTCATAATCAATGATTGACTCATGCGTACCAGCTACTTCCACCCATTCTTCACGGGGGACGCTTTCAACCTCGTGTACCTTATAGCTTTTTACCCGACTGCGGCCCTGCGCCAAATCCCCGGTATAGGTGGGGTTCGTCAGAATGGAGTGGATCATACGGGCTCCCCACATAGGATCGTCATATCCTCTTGTTGAAACGGGTATGCCCTTTTGCAGTTTATAAGCCGAGGGGCTGGGTACGCCGTGTTCATTCAGATACAAAGCGATGGCCCGTTTCGATGTCCCTTTTAGGAACAAAGAGAAAATAAGTTTGACGATTTCAGCGGCATCGGGATCGATGATTAACCGGTGCTTGTCCTTTGGGTGCTTCACATATCCATAAGGAGCAAATGCGCCGATGTACTGACCGTTGCGCCGCTTGTAGTCAAATACCTGGCGAATTTTCTTTGAGGTCTGGTAGCAGTATTGATCGTTCATTACATTCGTAATCGGGACGATAATACTGGAAACGCTGTCCGGGTTGAGATAGCTGTCCACATTTTCAGCAAGACTGATAAAACGGACACCCATTTGCACAAACAGGTTATCAATCAGACTTCCCGCATCACTGTAATTTCTTGCAAAACGGGAAAGGTCTTTTACTACCACGCAGTTGATTTTCCCGCTCATTACATCGGAAAGGAGCCGCTGGAAATTTTCCCGGTTGGCGTCCGTTCCTGTGTGTCCATCGTCTACATATTCGGAAACACTTTCAAATTCTCCGATATGCTTCTGATAAAAGTCATTGAGCAGATCACGCTGGTTGATGACGCTGTTGCTGTCGTCCTTTCCCTTTTTCAAGTCCTCCTTGGAAAGCCGGATGTATTCGCCCAGCCGCCAGCGGCGGACGGTATAAGAGGGAGAGAAACTCTGTTGCAATCCTCTGTTTTTTGTTCGTGCCATTGTTCCTCCTTCCCTATCACATTACATCTATATTATACCTCTGCCCGGGCGGGACAACAAGGATGCCTCCGCCTCGGGACACTTTGTCTCGAAGTAGTAACGGGCCATAACCGAAGTTACAGCCCGCTTTTTTGCCGGAGCAGGAAGTCCGTCAGCGTGTCCTGCAAGGACGGCCCGCTTTCCGCAAATTCAATCTTTACACCGATCCCGCCGATGCAAAAGCAGTATGGATTTTCTACCGCCTGCAAAAACAGAGCAATCCGCTCCTCCCGGGGGAGAGAGGTGTCAAAGGCCATACCGCTCACATCCGGCAGGGACTCGGGGGCCACTGCGCCGATGTCAACGCTTTTCATTTGTTCCAGTTCCTTTGCCGTTAATCTCACGGTAAAACCTCCTTATCAAAAATAGGATACGCCTCCCGCATATCGTGGGGAAACGCAAGAGGGCAGCACCCAAACGATGCTGCCCTCTTGCCTCACTCCATGTAAGTATAAAATAGAGAACGCCGCTCCCATTTTCTTGCCCTGTCCAAAGACAACCATGCTCAGAGCGGCGTTCCCTCGCAGATAAGAGGGCGGCCCGGAGGGTCAGGCGGCCAGCCTGTCCTATGCCGGATCGTGGCCGTGGGTTGGCCCGGCCCAGTTGCGGCGTTGGTGTTGTTCGCTCGTTCTTCCAAAGAAAAAGTCACAGCGCACCCGCCGCCCGGCTCCCCGGACTATGCCCGGGGCCGCCGCTGTTTATCTGCGAAAAGAAGAATATCTCCTTTCATAAACCGAGACATTTTTTCATCATTTCCAAGTGGGGAAAATGAAAAAATCAAAAAGTTTTTTTCATACGCTCAAGGCCACGCTTGATCGACTGGCGGACAGACTCCTCATGTACGCCCTCGGCCTCGGCAATTTCCTTGATGCTCTTTCCAAGAATGATGTGGGCATCAATCCTGCGGCCCTGGATCTCCGGCAAAGAGTTGAGGGCGTTCCATAGACGGATGAACAGCTCCATGCGCTCCAGCAGCTCCTGGGGCGTTGGCTCATGCAGGCAGGCGGAATATTCGATCCCGTCATCGCAGTCCAGAGAATACTGCGCCTTATGCCGGGAGAGCCGCCGCTGGTAGGCCATTTCGTGCCGGGCATCGGACACAAACACTTCGGCTACCTCGTCAGAAACCTCGATAAACTGATCCTGTGTGTACCAATAATAAAAATCCTTCAGATTAATTGTAGTCATAAATAAACCTCCGTTTCGGTGTTGGGTGGATGAGTGACCGAAACGGGGTTCGGCGGGGAGCGGCACCCTGGGGAGCCGCCCCGCACCTCGGGACAATTTGTCTCGAAGTACAAAAAAGCGCCCGGGCGGCATGAAGCCACACGGACGCATGAAGTTACATATTCATTTATATACTGTCTAATTTCACATCCATAATCAGACTGTCCCGGAGGGGGAGCTACGCTTTTTTTAGCTGGTGCAGATCATGGCTATTATGGAAAAAGACAAAAATGGACACGGCGATACCTCCAAGATACCGCCGTATCCTTAAAAAAGGGCGACTTTAACACATCCTCCGTATCTCATTTTTCAACAAGAAAACGGCGGCTTGAAATTTGTTATTTCAAAACCGCCGTAAGGCTTTTGTATTTTGTTTTGGCGCATAACAACATTGCCGCCGCACAACGGTTTTTTTTATTATCTGTTGGGCGGTTAATAATCTTGTATAAGTTAGTCAGTCCTTGAAATCTTTCTTGATTTTGGTTTAGGGAGTTCCATATACATAGATTTTAATAATTCATGCAAAAAATCCCGGTTATCAATATTATCAACTAATAACATTTCTTTCGCCCCAGCATACGGAACTTCATATGTTGCTTCCGGCATAAGGGCTTTTGCAGATTTTGTCGGTTTTACAAGAAATCTATCGTCATAAATACCACCAATAATTTTTTTGCGGTAGTAGATAATATATTCGCCCATCATGGCTCTATATGTTATTTCTTCTAACCCGGTAAATTGCTCTAATACAAAATCTAAATATTCCTTACTTGAGGCCATTATTCTTTTACCCACTTCTGGCATTGTTCAATTCGTTTTCCATTATCACTTTCTTCCATTTCGTATGCAAACTTATGGAGCAATTTACAAGGGAAGTCATTACATTGTCCACAATGGGTGTATCCTTTTGCCTCGCAACATGATTTGACGGGACAAGCCTCACCCCAAAACGGCTTATGTATCAATACACACCCTTTACAATCCATCTGTTCACGATAATTGCACTCACTACATAATAAACCACATCTTGACTCTATCATAATCTTACCTCCTAATAATGTTGAGTTCATTGTATCAGAAGAAACATGACAACTGTATGTCATGTTCCTTCTGATTTTTATCATTTTCTATCTTTCCAATACCACCACTTTAATTTCTGAGGATCATGAACATCGTTATTCGCATAGTAAACTGCCAGCCGAAAAACATATAACAAACATTTATCGTCTTGAAACCCTTTAATTTCACAATCTTTCCGGTACAATTCTTCGGGATTAGCCCCTTTCAAATCATCTATCGTATGTATGCCTACATTGAAAAAATGCTGTTCCATATCTTTTCCGACTCCGGGAATAATTCTCAAATTCCGTTTACTCATTTATTTTCACCTATTTCTTGACTAATAATATTTTTTGCCTGTTGTAATCTATCATAGTGCAATTCTCGAGGTTCTAATATTTCCACCTTATCTCCAAAACTAAATATCCAGTCCCGCATATTTTCATAGCTGACAAAGTCATGTTCAAAAAGCAATCTATTACTTGGATATGGCGTGTAACTATCAACACCATATTCTTCAATTATACGATATTTTTCACTTGCAGAGAAAACAGCTCTCAAATGAAAGACTGTATTAGATACAAGACGATTATCTAAATTTGTTTTATTTTCTGGAATGTCACGGATAGAAAAAGTATTTTCTAATAACTGCAAATTCCAAAGTCGATTTAATTTGAACATTCGATAATCTTTTCTATCAAGACAATATCCGAAAGCATACCACGATGACCACTTGAAAACTAATCGGTAAGGTTCTATTATGCGTTTACACTCGCCTTTCTCATAATAATACTGAAAAGAAACATAACGCCTATCTTTAATAGCGCTTTTTAATATTTCTATTTTTTCTATTAGAGAAGTTTGAGAGAAAGATGCAAGATCAATAACGATACTATCTTCCGCTATAATTTGCTTGTTTTTACTCGAAAGTTTTTCTAACATTTTTGCTAAAGATGAAGTTTTCGATATGCTGTCTACTCCTTTTAGACCTGTAAAAATGGTTTGTAGTTCTTCCTCTGTAAAGAGTGTTTTATCTATTTTGTACCCGTCTGCAATGGATATACCGCCGCCATATCCTTGTGTAGTTATTAGAGGAATACCAGCTTTACAAATATCCTCTATATCCCTATTTATCGTCCGCTTTGATACCTCAAATCTTTTTGCTAACTCAGGTGCTGTTACCTTGTCTTGTCCTAATAGAATTGTTATTATCCCAACTAAACGATCAATTTTCATGTGCTCACTCTCCAATGTGGTACAAAACCATAAATAACACGACAAAATAAAGTCATGTTATTATTGTAATTCAAAGAGCGACAAAATTCAATCATAGAATATGAAACAAAATACTACCTAACATAAAATTTCATTACATTCTCATAATTCAACCCGAAATGTAGAATGATATAGGGTGATATGAGAATGAATCAAGATGAAAGAAGGTTTGACTTTCACGGCCTCGGGGCGGCTCTCAAAAGAGCCAGAGAAGAAAAGGGCTGGACACAAGCCTATGTTGCGGAATTAGTAGACCGTGACTCCCGTACCATTATGAATATTGAGAATAAAGGTCAATATCCCAGCTTCGACCTTTTTGTTAAACTCATTACTATGTTTGACATTTCAGTAGACCAGTTTATTCATGCGGACGGAGGGGCGCAGACAAGTTCTTGCAGAAAACACATTGATGTGCTCCTAAATTCTATGAATGAAAAAGAGCTTGTCGTGATAGAAGCCACAGCCGAGGGAATTAAAAAAGCCAGAGAAACGGAGAAAGCGTAAGAATGATATGTACCCAGAATTCTGGACACATAAAAAATTGAATTAGGTGCACATGGATGCCTCTCTGAATTTTGTAGGAGGCATCCATTTTGTTTTCTCTTGGATTCTTTCGTTGTTGTAGTAATTTATGTAGCCGTCAACAGCCTTGGCAAATGTTTCAAAAGAGGAATACTCTTTTTCATGCCCGTAGAACATCTCGTTTTTCATCCGTCCAAAGAAGGTCTCCATGATGCAATTGTCGTAACAGTTGCCCTTCCTTGACATGGATTGAATGATTTTGTGATCTTTAAGTGCCTGCCTGAAGTACACGTGCTGGTACTGCCACCCTTGATCAGAGTGAAAGATCAGGCCATCTACAGAGGGAAACTTCGTAAAGGCGCCGGCCAACATTCTCTGGATCTGTTCCATATTGGCACTTTGAGATAAATCATAAGAAATGATTTCGTTTGTGTTCATGTCGAGTATAGGAGAGAGATAACACTTCCCCCACGAAAAACCGAACTGAGATACATCGGTAGTCCATTTTTGCATAGGAGCTGTCGTGCTGAAATCCCGGTCAAGGATATTCTCAGCAACCTTGCCGACCTCGCCCTTGTAGGAATGATACTTTTCCTTTGGGCGCTTTCCTGCCAACCCCATAGTGTGCATAAGCCGTTGTACCCGCTTATGATTGACCTTGTGGCCGCGCTTTATCAGTTCCTGATATACTCTTCGCACACCGTAGCGGCCTTTATGCTGTGAGAAAATGTCTTTGATTTCATCTGCCAAGCAATGGTTTCGAACAGCAACTTGATCGGCCTTGCTCAACTCAAAATAATAGGTAGACCGTGCCATCTGCATAGATTTCAACAGATATTTCAATTGGTATCCTTTTTCACGCAGCTCTTTGATGATCGCTGCTTTCTCGCCTTGAGTTGCGCTGCGTGCCTCTCTTCTCTCAAGGCGATCTCTTTTTTATAACTTCATTCTCCGCCTTTATATACTCGTTTTCTGCCCGAAGCCGGATCAATTCTTCTCGTTCGGATTCATTCAGTGGCCTTGCTTCTTCCTTTTTCATTTGGGGTACCCCTTTACTTGGACGACCTTTTTTCATTTCTACCAGGCCATTATACCCCTTTGTTTTATAGTTTTGAACCCATTGATACAATAGTCTATCTTGAATACCGGCCTCGATTGCCACTGACACACAGGATTTTCCGGACATTACTTGGGATACTAGTTCCAGCCGTTCTTCTGGTGTCCAGTTCCTGTTGAAATTTTTGTGTTTCAGTGCTTCTGGACCGCGGCTATCCTCTGCTCTTACCCATAGTCTCACTTTATCCCGAAAGGATTTATCGCTAACACCTTCCGGCGTTTCTGGCCATTTTCCTTCTCGATACAGTTCTACACATTTCCTTTTGTACTCATATGTGTACCGCATAATAATACCCCCTCTACTGGGTGTCCAGTAAAGGGGGTACATATCACCTTTTGCCGCCCTCCGTTTTTGCACGCCTTGGGAAGAGAAAGGGCGGATTTAAATTGAAGTTTCCACAAAACCGTGATAGGATGTGGAAAACAGGAGGGAAAACCAACGGGGGTTCACGGGAGGAGGATGGCGATATGGGAGAAGAGGAGATGGAGAACACGGCTGATCGTTTGTGGCGGTTCTGGCGGTCCTGGTGCTGGTGTTCGGCCCCAAGAAGCTG